>Ga0209489_100232_pt1 | contig 93503 bp, 57 predicted proteins | sample SiratrowhiteBW_FD_187527 | JGI IMG/M metagenome (GOLD analysis project Ga0209489, IMG submission 187527) | Root nodule microbial communities of legume samples collected from California, USA - Siratro white BW (SPAdes) (version 2) | ecosystem: Host-associated > Plants > Roots > Nodule | place...
TATATATATCTTAACAGGAAAATATCTTATTTTAACAAACTAATGAAAAATAAAATAAATAAATAAAATAAATAATTATCCACATTTATCATTTAGAAAACAAAGCATTTCACTATTGTTAAGAAAAATAAAAATATATCATATCTTTTAAAAATACTATACATATAACATAAATGTTTCTGCGTGTGAGAGAGAAAAAAAAAATTATTTAATAAAAAATTTAAAATAAAAATAATAAGATATTATTGACATATCAAAAATTTGTTAAGTGTATGAAACAATATGTATGGTGTAGGACGTAACTGCCTAACTCTTAAATAGCACGAATCTGCACATTTTTTTACGTAACAAAGATTATGGGACTATATAAATGTTTTTTTTTTCAACATTTGTTAATAGAAATATTTCCCCAACACAGATCAAAACTAGTCTAAATCAGACATCCACGTACAAAAACAATAGATCATGTATAATTTGTTAAGAATTCAGAATGAATATTAGATATTGTTGCAAGCTTCAGATCCAACCAAATACTTGCAGACATCCACTAGACTCTTCTAGTAACAAATTTCAAAGCTTCAATCAACATTTTCAGCTAATTCTTCACTCCCAGCTTAGATCGTCCCTACATCAATAAACAAACACAGTCCTACTATTTGGTAGTTGGGTAATGAGAATAATTTCTCTCCTATTATTTATCCTGCAAAGAAAGTCACTTTGTGTTATTATATCTTGCACCCTGTTGTGGGTACTCTACCTTGTTCCAATCAATTAGTTATAATCATATACATTAGAGGATCTAAACACCAATATGAGAATGTGAAACTAACCTTATTATACTTAGCTTTGATTATAGCCTACGATTTAACTTGTACTAAGGAAAAATCTCTTGAATGTCACACTTTCTATTTTTGAAAATAATATCATTTTTATGCTTCCAAATAATGATTAACCACACTATACTTCACATGTTATAACCTTTCCTACTGCCCCAGTCTTATGAAAACCTAAAAAGTATTATTTTGCCAAATTATGGTACACAAAATTCACACCAATCCAGTTATAACACATTTTTCATATTTGACTGGTAACATACAAAAAAATACAAAAAATTTTCAATTGAAGTTTCTATTCTAAGGAACCTATCTCTACTTAGCAACTTATTATAAAGAATTCTCCAACCACATATTTGAAAGAAGGATGAGTTTTTTACTTTCCACAACTTTCAAAATATAACCAAAATTAACATCCACTATCTCAATATAAGCACTCTTCATTGTATGTTCTTTTACATACATCCCACCCCATTCCCACTCATCATCCATTTTCTTATTTAGTTCACACTATTAGATAGTTATAAATAAATCCTCGATTTTTCTCACTTAAATCATGCCTTCCTCCAACATAATTGTCACTTTCATTCCTGACCATTCCAAACCTCAAACTCTTTTAATTTACTATCCATTTTAGTAAAATTTACATAAATTCTAGGATAGACTTCCTTAAATGATACTTTTTCTACCTAATAATTATCCCAAAATTTTCATTGAACCACTCTCACCCTTATTACATATGGTTCTAACATCCCTCCACCACCTGATTATCCAATGTTACTTCCTATCTTATTGATACTTCTCCATAACTCATACTTATATATAATGATGTCTCTCCACAATCCTTTCTCATCTAAATCCAACTTCCACTTCCACTTAGAAAGAAAGAAGAGACATATTAAAGTTTTCGATATTCTTAATGTATAGACTACCACTCTCTCTACTCTTACAAACTATTTTCAATTGACCTAAGTTCATTTTGTCTTGTCTTGACCCATATTATATATATATATATATATATATATATATATTACTATTTTCTATCATCTAAATTTACAAGGACTAAAACTAGTCTGTATAAAGATTAAAAAATATCTTTAAGGAGAGTTTGTACAAGTATAATAGTTTAAATGAATAATTAATGTTTTTTATTTAATAATTTTTTTCATCTTTGACCTGCAAAACCTTAATATATATAAAATATTTTAACTAATGATAAGACTTTATAATATTGAATTTGATTGATCTGAGCAAAAATTAACGAACCATAAAGTTTATGTATTGATCAAACAAGGCGGACTTTATCAAGTCGCAAGACTTGTGCAGCTAAAATACCATCAAATATACAATTTTATAAATATCCATTAATTATTACATTGTACAATCTATCTCCTGATAGATTTACAAATCTTAATGCTTCCCATAACGTGGTATTTCTATGTCAGTCTGGTGGGTAAAATAAAGTTGAATGAAAAAAAAAAAAAGTTCGAATGTTACAAAATAAACCAATGGACAAAAATATGTGTTCGAAGAAAAATAGAAAAGAGATGAGAAGAAAAAAAAAAAACAGATGACAAATAATACAATAAACTGTATTGTTTCTTTTTAATTTTACTTTCCTCTCATTTTTTTTTTGCTATACTTATAATCTTTTGCCTATATTAGACTGAAATTTAAACATAGCACAATTGATTATGTCAATAACAAATCCAATTTTTTATATCTCTAGATCACGTAAAAATTCAATTCTTTCCTTCACACATCGCCAGGATTCGTTCATAAAATTAAAACTTGCTTTTAAATGTACGATAACTCTGAAAAATTTAATTAGAATAAATGTTAAAGATTTAATATCGCATTATATAAAATACAACGTTTCTGTTAAAAGTAGATCAGATATTAATCTAAAAACAATTGGTTAATTCTCAAAATTATAGAAATGAAAGGAATCTGTAATCCTTAAAAAATATATTTTTGTAATCTTACTGCGATTAAAGAATGGTTTATATCAGTTTAAAATAAAATTGCAAATAAGAATGAATGAATGTGAAACATGATAACTGCAACTCATGGTACAAATACATAAAAGTTGTGAGCATGCTTTGTGCACTTTTCATTTGTCTTGTGGCCAATTTTCACTCTCCTTCGCACATTGAGCCTGGTCATTAAAGAAAACTCTTTAACAAGTCCCCAAAAAAACGAAATACAACACGATACCAATCAATTTTTATATGTACGATGAACCAAGATTACATGGATGAAGCACAACAAATCAAAATTGTAACAGTGTCGTATAACATCGTAATATAATTGTAATTTTTCATATCTTTGTTTTGCTACATTATGGTTATATTTTGGCAACATACATTTTCTAAATTAGCCAAAAACTAAATTTGGTTGAAAGCGATAGAACTTAATTTTGATTGAAAGTTATTAAGCTTTTAGCAAATTATATTGCAAGTCTTTAATAAAATCAGCTGCAAGTGTAAATTAATTTTTGTATAAAATTTATTATCATTTTTTGGAAAAAAAATATTTTTTAAAATGATTGTAGGTTTCATATTTTTTTTTTAACTTTGTTCTATTTTTGTTTAATTAAATATCAAGTATTATTCTAAAATTAAAAATGTAAATAGATTAATAAGTCAAATAAATAAATAATATAATATAATATTAGATGAGATGATAGAAGAGGGATTCTACTCAAATATTTAGAGTAATAAGAAAAAGAAAGAATAAATAATGTATAAGGAATTTATTAAAATTTTTAGGGCTATAACATTAATAATAAGGAGAATGATTGAGGGTAATAATAATATGATTCAAGGTAAAACATTGTTATTTGAATTCATTTAAGAAAACACTCCATATATAAGCTAGTTCATTTAAAAAAACACTCAACTTCTGTGAATATGATTTCTTAGACACACTCCATATATTCTTAGTGCCAATTCAACAACGACAATACTATTCTTAAATTAACTGATGCTCTGTTATCGTATACACACAGCAATCAATTATGAAACGTAACGCAGAATTTGAACACAAAAATCACCAAAAAGCCGTGCCATCGGACGAACAGAAAAGCTTACCTGAAAAGCTTTCGACAGGGAATAGCAGCGCTTCTGCTCACCGATTGCCGCAGCATACCTACCCTTCAGATCATTGAGCATTCTCTCTTCTTCTTGAAGTCCTGTATGAACCCTTTCTAGCTTCTGCACATAAATGCAGCAGTTAAAGCTCTTACTCATAAAAAGCACGTTCAGTGGACAAATATAAACAGAGGGAAGATTAAAGAAAATTCACATTTAAAGTCTACTAAAATCCTGATGACACACCAAACAGAAAATACGAGGACTTCTTTTTTAATAAAAAGTGTTAGGGTTTCTCTCTACAAAATTACCATGAAAGTGAACATTGTGCAACAAATGTATCCTCTAAATCATACTTATATTAATGATATAATTAAAATCAAATCAATTTAGTAAAATGAAAATAATGTGGCTTTAATTCTGCACTGTAAGCAGTTATTAAAAACTTATTTTAAGACTGGTAATTAAATACATCAAAAGTGTTTTATTGTGATTTCGCCAAAATATGTACATAACTTCTATGTTAGAAAAATAGAAGCCTCAATGTTTGCTTAAAAAAGCTTCTGCTGAAGTTTTTAAAGCTACTTGTGCCTTGTGTTCTTTATATAATTTAATGACAAAAATTTCTAACGTCAAAAAAAGAAAAACGTGTGACGGCTCATACAAACAATTTATCCCTGATCAGATTGTTCAATGTTCTTAGAATTATTAAGTTAAAATCAACACGACACCTAAAGAGCTGCAGTTAACTCTTCCAAATTTATCACATGTGAGAGCTAGAAAATAGCATTACCTGTTGACTTCCCTTGACAATTCCTTCCATGGAATGAACTAGTTTTATACGCCCATCGGTGCTACTAAAGGCCTCTTGAAACTGCAACCAAGTGAAAAGAAACACAACAGCTAAAACTGTTAGATAACATAAAAAAAAAAAAAAAACACAGTTTTCCCTCACAAAAAATGAAACACTAGGCCAAACAGTTTTTATTCTCATTGGATGGCAACAGGGTGTGGTGGCGGCAGGCACCCAGTGGATAAAGAATTGATACCTCCACCTTTTTTTGAGTAATCCCATAGTTTTCTTTAAATAAATTATATATCAAGCACAGTTTGGATCCAATAGTACATATAAACAAATATTAAGAACATTAGAAAGTAAGAAAATTGTGACCTAAAGCATATAGTTAGACAAAAACACACCCTCAAACCAGGTTCGTGGTGGGTACCTTCCAAAACCCATCCCGTACCATTTATGAATTGAACAAAACCTGGACCCTGCCAACCCCAATTAAATTGGGTTTCCTCTCATCAAAGTCAGAACAGGGCATGTAGGACCTCCTGTGTGTTCTTTTCGCCGCTCTGAAAGACTTAGAGGTCAGGAAAAACCTCAGACCACAATATTCTGTAGGACCACATTGTCATAGGGAAAGAGGCGATAAAATCATCTGTGCCTTTCTAATAGCTTAAGATATTAGTCATTCAGGACAGTTGGTTATAATCCCAGAAAACAATGAGGAGTGGAAATCCAAAAAATGCTATATATATATAAACAAGCCCATAATATAAGATGAAAAATTACCCAAAATTAGATACATTCATATGCTAGTAATGGAGAACAGAGATGAATTCGTGAAAGACCTTAGAGAGCATTCCCTGGAACGAAATGAAAGTGTAGAACAATGCGTGAGAGAGAACAGGAAACAGTAAGAGAGTGAACAGAATAGCAACAACAGAATACAATGTTGGAGATGGTGCCAAAGAACAGAGGAAGGCCGGCAACACCAGGAAGGTGCTGGCAAACATCAGAAAAGGCAAGGGAGAACAGCAGACAATGAATTACAAAAAAAGGTGAAATTTTGTTTTATAAAGGGTTTCAAGGGAAGTAAATTAAGAAATCGTCCCCGATACAAACTGAACAATGCAGTATTGGAGGGGCGTGGGAGCAAACAGGGGTTTTCAACCATTAAACTAAGGTTGCACCCGCTAATGCCGTGAATGTGAATGCAACAGAAAGCTACAACACAATGACAGAGCAGGCCATAGTCACAGCCTGACAAAACTGTGCTCCGGCATGTGATTGAAAACCTTCGGTTCCTATTGTAGAATTAGAGTCTCCTTAACCAAGAGATAAAGAACTCAACTTGCCACCCCCATTCACAAGGCAATTACCACGCTTCAAGCCAAAAGGACCCTTAAACAGAGTGTAAAGAGATGTAATAATTCATGAGTCTTCATCCAACAACTTAACTTTTCATATAGTTTCTGTTATAGTTGATTCACGATAGACAGTACTGCTAAATTTAAGTACTTCCAAATACAAAATATGCTAAACACATGCAGCATCGAAATTTGTAATTACCACTAACACGGTCATCACTCAGAGGCCCTCCCAGTACTTTTTGTTAGTGATATGTTCTTCGAACTCCGTCTGCTCTGGTCCTTGCTTTTCTTAATTATATAATTTTTTATGGTGGTTATATGTTTAAACAATGAGTTTTGGTTAGTAATTATCAATCCTACTTTAGCTTTGAATAACCTTTTTTTTTCTGAGCAATTGCATGTGTATAGTGTTAGAAAACTGCCTTGATCGTGGTTACCCTTAATCTGTCTAAACTGCAGTCTCTTCAACACAAAACCAAATGCAAGATAAAGTTTCAGAGCATGTTTCCACTTCTCCAATGAATACCTGAGAAATGATCGAATTCAACAAAGATGTTTCCTTTAACATCAATTCTTTTATTTCCAAGAGAGCATTGTAGGTAGCATAGTATTTATGAGTTTGCTGATGTTTTCCCTGTACATAGGCAAAACCAAGGACATGCATATCAATTAGAAGTTAGAACTGCAATAGGATAACTATGATCATATAAGCAATAAAATCTAGTACACTCCTGCTAACTTAACTTTCATGTTTTCTTAATAATAAATTCTATTTCATCAAATCAATTCATGAACCTGGATTTGTGCATACAGTTCCGAGAGTCGACATTCAAACCTGCAGACACAAACGAAGAAATATCTAGTAAATAATACATACAAGACTACAAGCAGTCTGCACATGTTATCAAACCTATCATATATGCATGACATTCATTTCCTCTCTTCAATGCACAATGGTCCAAATCTAGAGTCTTTTATAGATTTTTTCATACTACACATTCTACTTCATTCAATAAAATGATGCATTAGTTGCAGGGGCATAACTCCCACATGAATTAGTATACCTTAGAGACTAGTAGGCACAAGTAAATTAATTGATTAAACTTCCTACACAATAAGAATGGATTAGAAGATTAAACAGGGACGTGGTATCTTTCTATCAACCTATCCATTTAAGTCAGTCACTCCCTATCTCCCAAAGTTTAGGAAACAAAAATTGTGGAAATTAATAAATTTAAATGTAAAAAACAATTATATTGAGTTCGTATTTTTCAACCTTGAGTTGAAGATGAGTTCAAATTGCAAGAAATTGAAATAAAGTAGTGTGCGTCTTCAAAGAGTATAAGAGCACTGAAAGATGTGTGCAGATGAATTTGAAAGAAAATATCCTGGATTAGTTTAATTGCACATAAATTAGAACTAGGTAAGAAATTCAAATTCATTGGCAAAGAGTTTTAAGGAATATGATGTAAATTATGTACAGATGAACGGTGAAAGAAACAAACGTACTGGATTACTTCTGATTGGCAAGGTAGGTCATCAATCTGACGCCTTACTTCTACAATATTCCTCAATCTAGCAGCAAGTTGCTAACAAAAAGGGAAAAGGTATGGGGTTTATAGTAATTGAAACAATGAAATAAGCAATGGTCAAGAACTAGTAAGGAAAGCTTAATGTTTTAAATAGCAGTTTCCAGATGCAATTGCTGCTGCATTATTGCATTTTGGGAATTTTTTGCAACCATATGGTGACCGCAATTTCATCAAACCACATCAGCCCACAAGTTCCATAATTTCAGTAATTGCAGGGCAACCACAACAACAATTTAAAATCATCAGGTGCTACTAGATGGGAATAAAAGGAGTAGGAAACAAATCCGCTTGTTAAAACTGGTTACCTTTTTCATCAAATCGACTTTTTCAACTAGTTCTCTTAAAGAATTATGCAGTCCATCAGATAGATTCTTGTTATCACTGTAATTTGTAATTTGCCTCTCTAATGCACTAATATCAGCTTGAAGTTCTGAGTGTTTAGAATTGCGATTGGACTGAAAGTAACTTTCCTGCTTTTCAAGGTCCTGAACCAACAGTGAATGGCATTAGCACCACTTAATATCATATTTTAGAGCAATTGTTAATTAAAAATTAGTTCAATATCCTGCACCAACCGGCAGGTTTGAAAATTTGAATATTACATAAATTGAAAGAAATGATTCACCTTCAAAGACGTCATTAAAGAAATCAACTTCTGTGCCGCAGAATCAGCACCCTCATTACTGATTCTCTCTTGTAGAGTAGTTAATTGCTTCACAGCGATCATCTTCCGCTGATTCTTTAGGCCAAAAATAAGAAGCTCATTCAATAGCAAAGCCAAATAAATTTATACAGAACATAGATGCAAATGCTGCTAAGGATATAAAAATTAGAAATACAAACGAACGGTTGTCAATTTTCTGTTGACAATTAGCAGGAGAAGCACAAAACTAACAATCAAAGAAGATTAAAAAGGGGGAGGATGGGGCATGTTATAAGAAAAGAAAAAAAAAGGAGCCAGTTTCATATCTAACATCTTATCCATCTCACCAACCAGTTCATCTAAGTTGCCATTCAACGCCTCAATAGAAGTTCTACAGTCATCCACTTCAATGGTATTATCAGCACGAGAAACCTATATGAAAAATCAGCACTGCATTAAACAAGTAATAAACACAGCATATTTGGATAAAGGTTTGCAACAGCTATTTCTGTTTTTAAGTTTTTAAAAACTACTTAAAAAATTCAAAAAACGATTTCTAGAAAATACAAGTGAATATGGAGTTCAATTCTATAAACCGACAATCAATTAGAAATCATAGTTAATTAACTTTTAATTGAGCTATTAGAAAAGTCAATAAACCTAGTATAAACAAGGGTCTAGGAATCCGTTTGGATACAAGCTATAAATGGTTTAGAGAGCACTTCCACTAAAAATATGGAATTTTTTTTCAGACGAGATGCTCTCAAAAACCATTCTCCCATCCAAGCACGCTCTAGATGACATTATAAGTTTTGTCAGCTCATATACTATTTACCAAACAATATATTACATTTAAAAACAGTTTTCAAAAACAGAAACAAACATGTTCTAAATAATCAAAAATAGTTGAACACCCACTTCAAGCTTCCCTTTCATTATTTCAGCAAACAGGCACATCACCAATCTTTTACACTTTATCAGAACCAAATTTTTCGATCACTGTTAGCAACAGTCCAATACCTCGCTGGCACGGTGTTCTTGATTTTGCGGAAGGTGTGACGTAAGCCACTGAATTACAGTAAAAAGAGCGTCGGCATCGAGATCTTGGACTTGAGAGAGTCGAAGAGGGTGCGGGCATCCAACTAATTCTAAAGATTCCTCGATGCCAAGTGTTTTTTCCTGGTCTCTGCAAGGCCAGTAAGGGGAATTGAGTGCAGAGAAAACCTCAACCGAATTGATCGAAAGAAGGGAGAAAGAGATACTTGCGTTAGGGCGGCGATGCACCAGGAGAGACCGGCGGTGACTTTTTCAGACGGTGGCGCATCGGAGTCTGACGTGTGGAGGAAGCCGGCGGCGTAGAGAAGATCTAGAATCTTCTGGACGGTTCTTGAGTTTGAGTATTCGCTCTCCATGCTATGCTCTCTACTCGTTCTTTCTCCGACATTTTGAGTATTACCGAAATACTTAAAAATACACTATTATTTTTTTATGGTTTAAAAATATTTTAGTCGCATCATTTCATCTTAAAACCTAGAATATGAGGTAAAATATGTAATTTTTTGGGTAGGTGGGTCAAAAATCATTTTTACATCCAAAATTGAAAAGTTTGAGACTAACAATATATCTAGGTCTTTCTGCTCTAATTGTATGAAGTTGAGAAGGAAATGAGGGGTCTCTAAGGTGGTGGAAAATTAAATATAGAAGAAATTTGGAATTTGAAAAAAAAAACAGAAAATAAAAAAAATAATAAAACACGTTTTTTATATCTCTAGAGTTCTTGTAATATATATCAAAATAGTTTTCCAAAAGAAATTTTATTATTTTTACTTTTTAAAAATTAAACATATTTTTTAGAATTTTTAATTAACTATAAATGAAAATTTACTTGAACGAGAATCTTAACATATTATTAATTATACATATAACTAAAATAATTTTTATTTATAAAATTTATGTATTATAATATATCATTAACGTAAGTTTTTCATTTATTGTCATTGTTAACAATAACATTAAATTTAGAATAATAATAATTTTGGAAACATATTTAATATATGTGAAAATTTTAAAGGTATTTAAAACTTCAAAAATCTGAACCATTAATTTTAAACTTAATAGGTCAAGGTCTCACTATAGTCTTCATCTTTGACAATATTCGTGAAGGTCCTTTATAAACATTATTATATCTAATTCGTGATAGAATTTTTGTGTGTGTGTGGTTTATGTTTACTAAAATTTCTTTCTCTTGCTAAATCATTAAACTAAAACTTAGACCATCGCTATAATTATACCTATGAACTATCAGTTTTAATAAATATTTTGACACTACTTTTAAAACAAATTTAAAATAAATAAAAAATTAGCTTGCCATTAACAATTAATTTAGAGGGTGTTATTATGTCAAGATTCGTCCCTTTTAAGGCTAGTTTTCTCATGATTCTTATTGTGCTTTCTTTTTATTTTTGGTTTGGTTTGATTTAATTGATTCATAATAGTTTAATTGATTTATAATAGTTTTATATTGTATGCATATTTAGTCGCCACTGACAAAATTATTGTCGCAATATCTTATTGAAAAAGAGGTGTGATTATTCTATGTCAGCTACCCCTCATGCTCCCGTTCATGCACATAAATCTTATCATAAATTGCTTTCAAAGACCGGCAAAGTCTTCAATTGCATCGCCTTTCATATTTGAAGCATAGTAATGGTAAAACTCTCCATAATTGAATGGACGATAACGAAGAGGATGAATTGTGTCATCTACCAACTCACGAGGCTCAACAATCGTCTCTTCCCTCGGTGCTGAAAAAAGTCCAAAAGAGTACCTCTCTCCTTCTCCACTCAGCTCCACTCTGTGCTTCGCTGCATGAAGCCTCCCATTGCTCCATGCCTATGCATGCATTCACGTAACAAAGTTATTCAATATAACAATGATGTAAGAAACTGTTACCTATAGCTTTCTCTATACCTTCAGTGTATCACCAACTATAACCACAAAGCCATCTTGGGGTATCGTTATTTCAATCCATTTGCCTGTTTTGGATAGCACCTGCAAACCCTGGACTTCATTATCGCACAAAAGGGTCAAGGCGTTTTTGTCAGTGTGAGCCAACCTTCCAGGCTGATCATCAGAGCCTTTGTTGTTTGCTGGAACTTGGTACTTGTTCAAACGCATATCACTCCAACCCATCATGCTTTGAACATCTGAAATGTAATGCTGGGAAAGGCCATAACCCTCCAAAATCATTTTCAAGACTAATAAGCTTATTTCTGACATCTTTAAGCTCATACACTTCAATGCCTCACTGTCACCAGAGAAAATAGTTCATTAAAAAAATGCATGCCTATTGAATGTATTATGTAAGCAATGTAATACAATAGAAAAGTACCATAATGGTGGATTTCCTTGAGGCCACATGAGGTTGGTGAAGGTCTCGAACGTAGGTGAGACAAGAACATCATCGATGCCAAATCTTTCAAAGCGAAGATTACCGTAGTTCCTGCCTCTGTAAGTATTGAAAGTCATTGGACTGATGTGCTGCTGCTTTGTTTCTTCAGGTAAATCAAACAATGGCTTCAGACCATTAAATGTCTGTTCACGTGCACCCTTAACCTCATCACACACCAAGAGGAAGCAACCGTAATTCTCACATGCTTCTCTCACTTTCTTGCTCAGCTCTTTCCACTCCTCACTCCCTTCTTCTAATCTCACCCCTCCCTTGCAAAAATCAATACATGGGAGCATCACAACCTCCTTCTCACATGCCATTTCCCTCTCTCTCTTGATGTAGTTTGTTCTTCTACGAGTTCTTCTTCTGTCTATATGTAGGGATCTAGTTGGTGACACAGTCTAGCTATAGCCATCGATAAGAAAGAAAGATGCAATTAATAAACAAATTTTGATAGAACGGGGAATCTCATGGATTGTGGGAATTAAGAATGTTGATGGAGGCCCGTCATGTAAGTGCCAACCCTAGCTATGTTTAAGCATTTATTTCATCAGTGAGCAACATTTGATGTTTTACCAAAAATACTAAAATTTATCACCTTTTCTTTTAGGTGGCTTTTTTAAATGTTTACGTAAGTTTATTTTTGTTCATGTTCGTTGAGTCCAGAAATGAAATTGGAAAACGAATCATATCATATACAAAATTTGCGTATAGGTTAATTGAAGATTCTTATAAGAGTTTAAATGTTTTGTGCTAAACTATAGAAAAGGTGTATATATACAAACAATTTCCTTTACACAAAATAAATGTTTTGTTTAGAATGGGTTGAGAGTCGAAAAGGAAATCAGAGGATATATGTGTATCTAAAATTAGATATTAATAATTCAATTTGTCTATTTCTTTCTTAATCAAAAGCAAACATGTATCCAAGTAAAATATAAGTGTTGTTGCACAATAGTCTTTTTCGAATATGATACATTTAGGAATAAGGTTACATTTTAATATATAAATAAGATACAATTTCACCTTGTAAATCAATTTTTCAACGTTGAATTAAGTATAAATTCACTCATTAAGATCATGTACGTGAATCATTCATAGCCTATTGTAGTAAAGTTTTTCCAAAACTCATATATCACTTCTACTCTTATTAAACCACTAAAAAATATTTAATTTCATTCTTTAAAAGGTTCATTTCTTAAAGTGATGTATTAGAAATCACTAATGATTATAATTAATGTCAAATTAATATATATATATATATATATATATATATATATATATATATAAGTACTGCACTATCATTATTTTATTAATTAAGATTGAGTATAAACCTACTTATTAGGAATTAACTTGACTTTCTTTTCATTTTATATTGGGGAAGGAAAAGCTATATTTTTTTTCTATGCATACAATTTACTTATTTTTGTTATGATATGATTATCATTATTCCTATTATGATTATTGCCTATTGTTATTGTTATTGTGATTTTTATGGTTAAAAATAATAATAATAATAATAATATTTATTAATATTAATATTGATAATAATATTAATAATAATAATATTCATAATAATATTATAATATTAATAATAATAATAATATTAACAAAAAGAATATTATATTGATATTAATACTAATATTCATGTATTAATAATAATTATTAGTTATTATATTAAGTGTATTTATAATAACATTAATAATAATATTAGGTATGGATTTGAAATCCGTATATAAATCTGGATGTAATTTTATGTGTAGACATCCTTAGGTATTACTCTGGATCTAAATTAGTTTTGGAAAAATAAGAACGTAAATCTTGTGCAATTTTTGTATCTAGATCAATGATTTTTTTAGTGTTATCTCTTTAGTTGCTTGTAAGAAATTAACAAATGCAATTGATATTTTAGAAAATAAGTCCCATTTTTCTTCTACAAAGGAGATTTTTTATAAGCCGCGGTCAGAAAGTTGTTCATAATTTTCTTTTATCCGAGTAACTACCTTAAAAAGTTTGTTTGAAAAATATTTGACAAATTTAATTTCTTTCATTTTTTATGACTTCAAACTTATTTTAAAGTTCATTGTTTCCTTTGGCAGTTTTTCTTTTTGCAATCTTGATAAACAAGTGCCGCTGATACTTTTTTTTTTTTTGTATATTCCTTCGCTGCTTTATAATTATAACTCCTCGTTTAAGTAACTATTAGATTATTTTCTGGTAACGGAGTCAATTGCTTATTTAACATTATATATATGAACATCTTGAGCTTTAATAAGATAAGGCTTATTTTTGTAGTTTTTAACTACAAATACAGGAGATAGAGATTTTTTTTTATCAGCAAAAAAAAAAAATTAAATAAAATGAAAAATTTTAGAAATATTCCAACCCGTGTAGAAATTATGAAATGTTTCAAAGTCTTGCATACAGGTAAATAGTCTGACTTACAATAAACTTGGTTACCACTCGAAGGTAGAGATATAAAGAACTACTCGAAGCCATTTTTGATGTTTGAAGCTTTTATCTGGGTTTCTTGATATTTTATTTTCACTCTATTTTGGAATTTCTCTCCCTTAAATTTGATTTTGCTGTTCTTCACATTAAAGACCAATGACTCTTGATACGATATTAAAGACCTAATTACAAAGCATAAAACAGGTAGAAGGGTGGCGCAAAACTGATATTTTGATAAATAAGTATGCACCAGGATTTTACACACTTTATAATTATAAATAAGAACTTAAACAAATGCCTACAAAACTCCTAAATGGGCACAACAAATAGCAAATTATGGCTAATCTAGAAGTAGACATAACATATACCTATTAGTTTTTTTCTCAACACACTTTAACCAAACTAACAAGTAAAGTAAAAACTACAGAAATATTAAATGACTATACTGTGAAATATCTGAACTTCCAATTACAGGTAGTTCATGGATAAGCTAATCTCAGCTTAAGTTTCACATAAGGTTCTTAAGAATATCAAACAACCTCATCATGATCAATGATTCTTTTTACCATCTACTGATTCACTTGAATTGCGTGCAATATAGACGTTGATTAGGCTCGATGCGTAAGTTATTGAAACGCCACTCACTGTTGAGTTATTAACTTCACTTTTTGCTTGTGGTGAGTTAGAAAAACCCCAAAGGAAAACAAATAAATGTGCATCTATAATAGACGTGAAAAGTTTTGTTATAATGTAAAAGTCGCTCTGATTATTCTGAATTACATTAAGGAGATCCATAGCAATCTATCGAATATTTTGCCTTGCTCCTGTTCTCATTTATACATATAAACAGCATTTCAGATACCTGCAAACACTTCAAGAGCTCCTATGGGATTTGAAACAAAGTAGTTGAAGTACTCTCCATAATTGAATGGACGATAACGTAAGGGATGAATTTGGTTATCCACTAACTCATCGGGCACCTCAATGTCCATCTCTTCCTTTGGCATTGCAAAATGTCCAAATGAGTATCTCTCTTTCTCTCCTCTCAACATCACTCTGTGTGTCACTGCATGAAGTCTCCCATTGCTCCAAGCCTGTTCATTCATATGCAACTTTGTTAAATGTATGGTCAAAGAATTTAAATTCTTTGTACTTACATGTAGCTATAGCATCTATTATTAATATTTTATATATACCTTTAGTACATCACCAACAATGACTACAAAGCCGTTTTGGGGTATCTCCAATTCAATCCATTTGTCTGTTTTAGATAACATCTGCAGTCCTTGAACATCTTTTTGGCATAAAATGGTCAAAGCACCATTGTCTGTGTGAGCTGGGAGACCAGTCTCAGATTCATTATTGCTTTCAGTTTTGTACTTGATCAATCGTGAATAAGTAGAGCTTTTCATGTTTTCAACTTTTGAAATGTAATGTTGGGGAAGACCATAACCTTCCACAATCATTTTCAGGACAAGGGAACTTAGTCCTACCATCTTTAAGCTCATGCTCTTTAGTGTCTCACTGCAATCCAAAAGGAAAGTATAACTAAAGTAATAGTATGCAATTACATAGTAACACACCACAAGCCAGTACATGTGTAGAACTAATGGAAGAATTAACAAGTACCAGAAAGATGAGTTTCCTTGAGGCCACATGAGGTTAGTGAAGGCCTCAGCTGTGTCTGAGAGAAGAAGATCATCGATTCCAAAGCTTTCACAGAGGGGAATGACAGAGTTCTTGCCATTGTAGCTCCTATAAGGCTTTGAACTCATGTGTTTCTGTTTTGTTTCTTCAGGCAAATCGAACAAAGCTTTCATATTATTGAACATTTCTTCACGTACACTCTTGGGGATGATCTCATCACACATCAAGAGGAAGCAACCGTGAGTCTCGCATGCTTCTTTCACATTCTTGCTCATTTCTTTCCACTCCTCACTCCCTTCTTCTAACCCTATCCCACCCTTGCAAAAATCAAAGCATGGTATCATCATATCCTTACTCTCACTTTCCATTTCACTCTATCTGTGGTTTGTGTTCTTACACATCTTTGTGCATTATATAGAGTTGGTGGTACAAGGATATCAACAGGCACCAGCTCTCCACCCTCCATCCCTTTTCTTAAAAAATTTGCTGCCTAATGCTTATACCTAAGTGTACCTATAAATATCTATTAGATAGTTTTTAATTTTTTTTTATTTTGTAAATTTTAAATAAGATTTTTAAAAATAATTTTATAAAATAAACTCAAATGAAAATTAAATTTTAAATTATATTTCAAATAAAATTTATATAAAAAATGATTTTTTTCTTTCTAAAAGCAAATAAATTTAAATAAGTTGTATCAAAAAATATATGTTTAAATAAAACTAATGTATCAAAAAATAACTTTAAATTTATAAGTCTAATATAAAAAATATAAATTTAAAAAATTAAATGTTAGACAATTATTTAATTATTAACATTTTTCTTATTAATAATTTTAGCTTGATTACTTGATTTGTAGAAAATGCTGAAATAAAAATTACTAACAAACACTAACGAGTACTTGCGATTTAAATACTATAATACATGTAAATATGAATTGTAAGTAAAATTAACTAAAAAATATGATACATTCATATTATGTTTTTGTTATATTTTAATTTTAAAATACACTTTTTTTTCATAAAGTCAAGAACAAAAAACTAAATAACGTCATCATTTGAGTGTGTTTAAACAACATAGGTCAATTCATACTATGAGAATTGATGGTTCAAACAATGAAATCAGAGCTTAAATGATGAATGTCAACTATAAAGCACATAAAAGTTCGTCATCCAAGTAATTAAATTGATACTCTAAATGGTCACAGAAAATAAAGTTCAAAATATAATGACAAAATTTGTTCACTCAAGTCAATGCTTAAGTCATGAAAACCTTGAAAACTAAGTAAAAATTCGCTGGAGTTACATGCTTGTGCTAAGCAGAGAAGTAACATTTTCTCTCAAGAATAACATATAATTGATGACTTTGAAGCATAAGTCTAATTAAAATTTCAAGATATAAATATAATAAAGTTTTAAAATAAAATAATAGTGGGTACAATTGTATGAATAAAATAACAAAGATGTGAATATATTATAATTCTTTTAAAATGATACTTTTACATGCAGTTGATCCTTTATGTCAAATTTTGAGATTATTTACGTTTATTAAGAGTCCAATAGTAAGAGAAGGAGACCTATATTTATGTTTATTAAGAATCCAAAAGTAAGAGCAGAAGACCTAAATTTACCGTCAGACAAAATATAACGTAAATTTAAGTCAAATTTGGGTAAGATCCGAGTAAATGTTGAAATTTTTTTAAAATTTAATTATTTTTAACTTAAAACCAAAATTTCAATTACAGAAAAATAATTATTATAACAACTTTATTCTTCATATATCAAACACAAATGAAAATAGTATGCAAAATGATAGAATAACATAATAAAAAAATTTGAACATGAAAGCATGAAATATGTAACGTCTAAAAATTTGATAAATTTCTATTTTATATAAGAAAACATTGAAGAAATTTAAAATTTTCTGATAATTATAAATATGTAAATTGAATATCTAAAATATGGAAAAGTGACTCCAAAAAAATATTAAAGTAAACTGAGAAATTTTGGAGATTTTAATAGGTAAAATAAATGCCTAAAATATAGAAAAATGACTCAATACATAAAAAAAATACTTGTAAGTAGATGGAGAAATTTTGGTAGTCCCCTAATGGAACTGACCAACAGATCCCTCTCCTCGTTCCAAACAACTTTTATTTTCATAGATGTTTATCAAAAATTATAAACATTTGAATTTTTGCTTTATCAAATTTTGTATATAAAAATCTATGATTATTCTATCAAGGACTCTATTATTACCGTATAAAATTGGATAAAAAAATCAATTTCTAACTAATTTCAATTATTGTTACAAAATTGGGTGAATAGTAAAACACAATAATACATCAAAATAGAAATAACAAATTCAGGATACCAGAAGTGAATACAAGAAACAAAACGTAAACAGCAAAAACACAACAATAGTAACAACAAAATCAAAAATAGAAATACAAAATTAATAGATAGAGACATTTATACATTTTCGTCCAATAACAACCACAAATATATAGAGTACCTACCCAATGATGCATTTGGATTCACAAAAACTCCAATACAATCAGAGGAAAGCACCCACAACATAGAATACCTACCGCCACTGAGTCATACCACAGAAAAGATCTCTAAAATATTCACTAACGCGTACGCAATCACTATCGAAGAAAGAAAACGAGAAGGAGTGAAAAATGGTCTCAAAATCGTGAGAAAGAAAAAAACTGAGAATCCTAATTTAAACAATTTCAGGTCGAAATGTGAAGTTTTGTATATGATCTCAAACCGTCTAATGCAAACAAGTTCTAACTATTTACAAAAATGTTGTCCTTATTTTTTTTTTATCACTTTTTTAGGTTTAACATAAAATGCGTGATGTAAAAGATTATTTCTTTATCAGTTACTAAAGAAAAATAGCTTCTTAACAACCAATGTATTAATATTTTAATCATATTCCTTTAATTTAAAATGTTATAATATTAAAAACGAGTTATAAAGTGAATTATGGTGTGAAAGTATATTTTTGAGACTTCCTTAAGGTAGCCTTTTTTTTTAAGTGATGAAAACTGATGGTGCTTTCTTTGGGAAGGTTGCATAGAGGAGTTAGATATCTCTAGATGTCCAGCTCATGCCAGATATATGCAAAGCTGAAGTCAGAAGTAGTTGCACTGTGTCTCTTCATCTGCTTCTTATTCAATTGAAGCAAGACATTATGTGTCCTTGTTTAGTTGTCAAAACTTAAAACTTCAACATTTAGAGCCCCATCGAAACGATAGATATCAAGTCCCGCGTTGATCATGGGAACAATATAATTGCACATAACAACTAGTTTGTTTCACATTTGAAAATGTGTAGAATCATTTGTTTTTGTGTTCTTTCTCTGTCTCTTTTTCGCCTAAGACAAGGAGAAGACAAACATTGATACAATAGGTTAAACACGGGCCACGTTTAAGTATTGTTTGCGATATTAATATCTGCCTTGTCATCCAAGAGGTCACAACAAGGGCATGCTTCTATAGTGTTCCAAAATAACACAACCATATGCTCTTTGTTGTGAGAATGTGTCTGTTTCTCTTTGCTGGTCGCTTTTTCTGTTTGATGTGTGATAAATGCAAGAGAGATTGTACCAAAGTTGAATAGTTCTCACATGGGGACCAGACTTAGCTGTTGTCACTACCTGTTTACACTTCAAATGTTTGGTCTGTACAAATTAAGTTGTAGTATCTTCCTGAGGTTGATCAAACTCTTCCTCTATAGGGTTTTGTGAAGTGATAGCAGGAAGAAAATATATAAAAGACAAGAGTTGGATACATATATTCCAATATTCCATGTTACTGATTTGGAGAGGAGAGAGAATAACTTGGATGATTCAGCATAATGGGGATGCTAAAAGAAACAAGAGCATTGAAATTTTATAAAAGTAATTAATGTTGAAATTTGGCCACCAAAATGTTGGTTTGCAAGCTGTTTAAGACTTGGATTTGAAACCGACAAACCCTTAAAATAGGAGTTCAAGTTTTACAGGGCACGTTCTTAACCTCTGATTCCATTATTAGCCACAAAGATGTGAAATTTGATTGTGTGAATTATAGTAAAGTTTGTAACCATCCATGGAAACTGCAAAATCCTTAATTTCATTTGGGAATAAAAACCATCCTCTCAGTAACGTCTGAACGCATGAATCAAGTTAACTTGATTCCTCTAAAACGAATAAACGCGTAAAAGGATATATATTAGATATATTATAGTTTTATCATATTCTTACTTTATGTATCTCTTTAACGTTAATTTTCATCTTATCCAAGTTTTCTTCTACAATTTGAACTATCTATAAACGTTGCGGATGAAACCAATATCTTAGGACAACTTTGACTATAATATAAATACACCAATTTTACTTATCTTGTAGTTGAGTATAAGCAATTATGGTAGGTGTTGATTCTTGCAAAATTTAATTTTTTAGTTATATATGTAAGCGTTTGCCTTGATAAAATCAATTTTCATTTGTTTAAATACTTCCTTTTATGTTAATGCTTCAATATTTTGTTTACAAGACAAATTGGGATTTCAAACGCGTAGAATATAATGGTACTTAACTTATTAATCAATGCTGATTTAAAGGAATATATTGGTTATAAAGAAAAGTAAGTTACGCCTTAACTTAAATGTGTAATGGATAATTAATATTAATATTAAGAGTAATACTTTTATCCTTTTAAGTTGCCGTCGTTTTCATTTATCTTGTAAAACTTCCAAATATTGATCTTTCTCTCTTTTGAATGATTCATAATTTTTTATCTTACAATATTGATCTTTAATGTGCGTCAAGAAGTGTGAATATAGATATTTTCATTTCCGATTATTTACTCTAAACACTTCAAATGTAAACCGTGTTTATCAATAAAAATGTAAATAATTTGGTGTTTAGTAGAAAATGTATTTGATGCAAAGTAGAGATTTCTTATTCAAAGTGGAGATCACGGAAGTGAATGTTGAATCTGACTGAAAAACCTTATTTCTTTTCCGTGAGAAAGAACTCATTAAACAGTTTGAGAAATTTGCATTGAAGGTTACTATAATCTGCATCTTTAATACAGTTTTACAAATTTAGTTTTTTTCTTTTACTATAATTTTTTTATCAACAAATTATTTGAAGCTCTCCCACATATAATTCCTACCCATAAACACCAAAAACTCGTTCATTGATTCATTAATAGGCCAGAAACTAGCTCGTCTTTTTTATCAGCACCAAAAACTCGTTTATTATAAAGTGCAGTATACTTATATATTCATTAATGACTAATATAATGATGAGAATGATAATATTAGGATTAATTCATTCAAGACATTGGCTGCCAAGAAACAAGTACAAGACTCTAAACAATTGTGTGGGAGTTATGTGGCATTGTCTTGAGTGTGGTTTAAATATAGTTCTTTGTCATGAAACTAAGTATAATTTTGCTTTCAAGAATAATTGTCATGAAATTATAATGAAAGATATGTTTAAGCAACTTCTCTAATGTTGAATTTAATGAAAGTAAATTGGTATTTATCTTTATAATACGTAACATGGATAACATAAAGGGTAATTAATTATTAACATATTTATTAAAAATTTCGGATGACATTTGTATTCTTAAGATGTAAAATGTGTTTAGTTTCTCAATTCTTTAGAAATTTTTATTTTTAATCTCTAGATAAATGTTTGATGAGTATTAGTTCTTAAACTTTTATTCATTAATCGTTTTAGTTTTTACCATTAGGATCTATGATTAAGTAATCACGTAACATAAAATGGCTCCATATTCGTAATAACAATAACAGTAATAATCACGTTTTAGCTTAGTTAAATTATTTTACATCATCAACCAATTATAATCATAATAAATATGTTTTTTAAATAAATCTTCAAAATTTATAACTTTACTACAGCTTAGTTATTATAGGCATGATTTCAACCACGGATACGAATAATATAATCCATATGAAGAGTTTTATTAATGATATAAATCGATCTAATTATTCTGCATTACATAAGAGGAGTTTTATAAAATATAAATGCTGCATATTTTGCTTTGTTCCAGTACATAGTTGTAAACATATGAAGCTTTCAAAGACCTGCAAACATCTGAAGAGCATTCTATTTGACATCTGAGACAAAGTAAGAGAAGTACTCTCCATAGTTGAATGGATGATAACGAAGGGGGTGAGATTTTTCATCCACCAACTCACGGGGCACTTCAATGTTCATCTCTTCCTTTGGCATTGTGAACAAACCAAATGAGTACCTCTCTTTTTCTCCATTCACCACCACTCTGTGTGTGGCTGAATGAAGCCTCCCATTGCTCCAAGCCTATTCATCCATATAACATAATTATAATTGTTTGATGAGTATTCTGCAACAGTTTCAATTCATTGTAGCTATTATTTAACATATGTACCTTTAGTATATCACCAACAATGACCACAAAGCCGTTTTGGGGTATCTCCAATTCAATCCATTTGCCTGTTTTGGATAACACCTGAAGCCCCTGGACTTCATTTTGGCATAAAATGGTTAAGCCATTTTGATCAGTGTGGGGTACCAGGGAATTCTTCAAGACTTGATTTTTTTCAGGAACTTTGTATTTCATCAATCGTGAATTGCAAGAGCTCTTCAGTTTTTCCACATCCAAAATGTAATGTTGCGGAAGGTCATAACCCTCCACTATCATTTTTAGGATCATGGAGCTTAGTTTTAACATCTTTAAACTCATGGTCTTTAGTGTCTGACTGCATGTCATTCAAAAGAAGAAGAAAAAAAACACGTAGTAGTCAATGCATGGTAGTTATTTTTCTCTACCATAGTTGTTGAAACTCATTCAAATCCAACTAATTGATGTATGTATAGTGAGATATGATATACAATTAGTACTTAGAAATAATCTTGAAACCAGCTAAAAGTGAACAAAAAAGGGTAATACCAGAAAGGTGAGTTTCCTTGAGGCCACATAAGGTTAGTGAAGGCCTCAGCTGCTGTGTCTGAGAGAGGAATATCATCGATTCCAAAGCTTTCACAGAGAGGAATGAGAGAGCTATTGCCACTGTAGCTCCTGTAAGGCTTTGGACTCACGTGTTTCTGTTTTGTTTCTACAGGCAAATCAAACAATAATTTCATATTTCTTAACATTTCTTCACGTACACTCTTGGGGATGATCTCATCACACATCAAGAGGAAGCACCCTTGAGTCTCGCATGCTTCTCTCACATTCTTGCTCATTTGTTTCCACTCCTCACTCCCTTCTTCTAACCCCATCCCACCCTTGCAAAAATCAAAGCATGGTATCATCATATTCTCACTCTCCCTTTCCATTTCACTCTCTATATGTGTGGAATGTCTTACACAAAGTTCTGCTATATATAGGGTAACGTTGAGATGGAGTCTCCCCATTTAAATGTTAAAACAAGCTATATATGTTTAAACTATTAATTGGATAATGGACAACAGTTGTAATTTTAGTTAAAAAAGGAATAATGGATATTGTTCTTATAGGAAGGAAAAAGGCCATTTTAGTGAAGGTGGGAGAGGAATGAAAATGTCTCTGTCAAGCTTTGGAGACTACTTGAGGATGAGTTATGAGCACTTCTTGCATTCAACTCAGTCAAAACTCTAAGTGATAAAATATAATGAATAACGAGTACTTAATACTTAATAAGTTTTAATATTAATATGTATTTTGAATCTCCTACAATAAAACTAAATAACACATAAATAACTAATTGATGACCTACTTCAAACTTGAATTTCAATGATTAACTATTTAAATAAATAAGTAACAAAACAACTGCATTCATAAAAATATATATAAATCCGAGTACCGAGAACATATGTGTTATTGCAGTGCACCTTACAAATATAACATGCATCCAAAATATTTAAATATCACATCTTAAGTATTCAAACATCAAATTGAACAATAATCCGAAATTTGAAAGTAAAAACTAAATCCAAATTTTACAGAGTTTAGTTTTGCAAAGGTTCGTTCAGATGCATATAGTTTGTTCCCTGTCAACTTCTTGGAATTAATAACCATTCAAAGGTTTGTTCAGATATGCACATCGTTTGTTCCCTGTCAACTTCTTGGAATTAATAACTATATATCTCCATAAAATAAAATAAAATTAAAGCTGTAGCTTATTTTCCTTTTCTCAATTGTTATAGAACACATCATAACCATGGTAAACTTGATTATACTTGGTTCTGCAACTAGCTTTGGGGATTGACTTTTGGATTTGAGGAAGTCCAATCCTTTGCATTTGCATCCAGTCATTAGGGACAAGATATATGCAAAGTGTCGGTTTGTCTTCTAACATGCATCACATCCATTCTCAAAGGAAGCATCATATCCAACTTTTGTTTACTATCAGGCAAGCATTTTGTGATTAATGGATTGACCTGTACCGGTAGATAAGGATTTCAATGAACACAATTTTTTATCCCTCCGGTTTACCTTGATTTTGGGTTGGCAATTCCAAAGCTTAGTATACATGGGATGATTTCTGCAGTTAAAGATCTACTGAATCTGGCTCCAATGAATAAGGTGACAATTTAAGCAATTCATACAGTTGTTGACTGAGAATATAACTTTCCAGATAAATGAAGAACTAAAATTCATGCCGCAATATGTAACTAATATTAGAAGTTCACAGAATTTACCCTGCTGCACCGTTTTTTTCTCACTGATTACTGAGTTGAAGTATAAATCTAAATTAGTCATGCATAGGATTTGAACTCTCTAATCTCCATCCCACTTGACATTGGCAAGTCTGAAATGCATGTCTAAGTTTGAAAGTCAAAATTTAAATTCTTTTACCATCTTTACGAAATTCCCTTGCTTTTTGTTAGGTACAGAATGTATATGAAAATATGAATGGAGTCATCTTTATGAAATGTACTTAAATATAGAATACAATGAATTCATCTTTGCGTCTCTTTAATTTTATTACCTTTTAAACGTCATAAAGCAGTATCTTTCATGTTGATTCATACTTATGCATGTATCTTCACTAATGCACAAGAGTATTAATATAGATACCTATGGAGAGTAAGTGATATAATTAACTACAGTTTACTGCTGATTCAACAATCATGTCAGTTTAGTAATATCACTATATTGAGTTGTTCACAAGTCACAATCAACGGAAGTGTAACATTAAATTTTTGAAACACTTTTTGACTCGAGAGAATGTGACATGCATGGAGGCAAGGCCTTTTGGTCCTTGTTTAGTTGTCCAAATTCCAAACTTAACACAGAAATCCGATCGAAGGAATAATGTATTTTACATAACTGCAAATGTGTCTTACATTTGGAGTAGCAAGGTTTAAAAGATTTGTATTTGTTACCTTCATATATTTTCTAAAAGAAAAGACCTTCAGACACTGATGCATTGAAAAGGCAGCTGGGGTCACACAATTTACGCATTTGTTTGTAATATTTGTGCCCTGTCCTCCAAGGGGTAACAACAAAGTCTTGCATTTTGTGTAATGTTCCAAAATAACACAACCATATTCACTGGGGGAGAATTATAGGGAGTGGGGTCTCCTGGCACTCCCAAACTTTTAATATGGAGATTTTTAACTTTTTTATAAAGCACATCATTTAATTTTAATACATATTAAATATAATAAAGATTTAAATGAATTTATTAAGATGTTTGTTTTTTTTTTCTTATGCTTTTGAAGAGAAAAGTAAGTAAAACGTAAACTGTTCTACTTATTTCTCACATGTTACGTTTCAGTTTTGAAGAAACAAAAAATACTCTTATTTCACTTAAGTTGAATTATTAATTTCATGATATAGTATTTTTTATCTGATATATCTTTTGTATGAAATTCTTTTTAAAAATATAAAATGAAATGTTAATTGTTAAGTGCTTTTTTATAATAATTTCTAATTGTGACTTTTTTACCTTAAATTTTCTTTTTAATAATTTCATCTATCATAATTAGATTCTTATAGTTTATTTTTTAATGAAAAAAAAAATATCAAGGTTAAGAAATTTCAACTTTTGCGTCTTATTATTGATGTTGGTAATCATTTAGATTTGAAAATTTTATCAATCATTTTTAAATTGTTTCAATCTTTAAAAAAACAGAAAATTAAAATTGTGTCAATCTTTAAAAAAACAGAAAAAATAAGTACATTTTATTTAATTAATTGCTTAATTCGTCTTGTTTTAACCCTTCTTATTTCTATAGTTATAATAGAAAGATTATTTTTTTCAATGGAAATTATTAAAACAGGACATAGCGAAATAGAATAAAGATAAATTTTTTATCGAGGATATAGTTTTTTACATTAAAAAACTAGTTAAAAGTTTTAGTTCTAATCCAATTATTAATATAATTATAGTTGTATTAAATTATATACTATTTTTGTTATATTAGTGATAATAATTTAATATAAAATTTTAAGTATATTGTTTTTACTCCAAAATTATTATTTAAGACGAGCTACGGACCATATAGTCTTTTGTCCAGAGAATATGTTTGTGTCTCTTACCTTAGTCACTTTTGCTGTTGGAATGTTGATAAATATGATAAATGCACAAGATTCTCGATAACTTATATTTGAAACTAACATCACCTTTATAGCAGTTTATGTATTTTGGAAGACATGGTTAATCTCATCTTCCTATGATATCTCTTGTATTTGATAACTTGCACATTTGAAACTTTTAAATAAACATTTCTTTCATTAGTCGACAACATTTATAGTTTTGCATGTAGAAGAGAAATTGAATCTGGTTTTTCAGATAATTTTATTTACTATTTACGTAAAGCTTCAGTTTGTTTACGTAGATCGACTAAAAAAAAAATCGAAAACGAATCTTATAAAAAATGGTGTATGAGTTAAAGAATTAATATTAATTAGGAGTTTAATTTTATTTTATTAGAAATGGTTTAAGACAATATTGTAGGTAAATATTCATTACTAAACCAATAATCTTATAAAATATATATGTATTTGAGACGGGGGAATTTCATATATTAGAATGTGAAAATAAAAATTTAGTGTACGGTGATTAGCAACATTATCTATCAATCTAATAAAATAGACTTGAACATGATTAATAACGAGATATTTAATACTATAAATGTTATATTTAAATATTTTTAAAACAAATTGTTAAATAAATATATTTATAAAGAATTATATATACACATAAAATATATCTTAAAATATAATTTAAAGGAAAATAAATTAAAATTAATGCTACAGGGATTTGATTTTAATTAATTAAAAATTATTCAAAACATAATTTTTAAATTAATTATTATAAAAGTTAATAACTTTATGATGTATGGCATGCCGTAATTTTATATTATACTATGAAAGGTAATATAGAGTACATGATGAAAGTAATAGCATTATCCATATCTATATTTCCTGTCTATCTAACAAAACACCCTTGAACCCAAGTATTATGTGATATTTAATGTTAATAATGTAGTATATAAATATTTTTAAAATATTAATTAAAATAGACTATTATATGTTGATAATCTATTTTTTTATTTCTGTTTGTAGTAGCTTTTAAAATATAAAGTAAATAATATTTAAATAATAAATTTTGATAGATGCATTTAAGTTTTGTTTACCTTCCTGGTAGGACCAGAAGAAACAAGAAGACTACAAATGTGAGTTGTCAAAAGTAGAAATTTGTAATATCAGAGCCTTTTAACGACCAGGATAACAAAAAACGAGAATCTAAGGGTAGGGATGCAATAAAAAAAATCCACCGATGAAATCTTTAAATAAAATTAACTGCAAAATCAATATCTTTAAATATTTAAAGGTAAGAGATATGGACATTTTAATTACCTTGATGATGAGAGAAGTAAAACTAGATATCACTATTTGAGATATCCACTATCCATCAATATTAATATTAATATTAATATTAATATATATATATATATATATATATAATTTGTATTATATCTCAACTGTATTTTTAATAGTTAATTTCAATTTTAATAGTAATATTTTCATATTAATTGATAGTAATTTTAATTTTATATTTTTTTACGATTAAGTGATCCATAAAGAAAATATTAATTATGAAAAATTACTTATTAAAAACGTTAATAAGTTAGATGTACAAAGACTTTAATATTTATAATTATGTTCGATCTTTAGTTAGTTATTAAAATAAATTTCACAAAAAATAAAAATTAAAAGTAATATTGATTGATCTGGCAACTCAGCAAGTCATTTATGACTTCTACTAGTTACAGAACTGGGTGGCTTAAAAATAGAGTTTTAGAAGAAAAAAACGAAAAATAATTTGTGATTTAAAAACAAATACTAGAATAAATAAAACTACGTAACACTAAAAATTCAAAATTCATATATATGTGAATATCTCTCTCTCTCTCTCTCTCTCTCTCTCTCTCTCTCTCTCTCTCTCTCTCTCTCTCTCTATATATATATATATATATATATATATATATATATATATATATATAAATTTGACCTTATTCATTATTATTGTAAGCTATTTATAATCATCTATCTCTAGTAAAATATTAAAAAAGTTATCAGTATATAATTTTTTTTATCAATTTCTAAACTTATTTATTTGTGTAAATTATTATTAGTTATTTTGAATCTAACAAATCTGTATTTTAGTTATTGATGCTCATAAAATGTCTTATAAAGTATTCAAATTAAAATAAAATAATATTTATACAATTTATTTATTAATTTTTGTTATTATCATTATCGCGTATTTATATCGATGCCCATAAAAAAGACGTCTTTATATCGATATTATTTTTTTATTATAAATTAGTTGAAACATGTAATTACTTTTAATAAATAAGTACTTTTTATTCATTTTCTTTACTGTGATGCAATGATAGTTATATTATTCAAAAATTTATAATTTTAAAATATAATTAAAAATAAAATAAAAATATGAAATATATATTTAAAGTGAGATCATTTCTATTATAGATTATTATTTATTGTCTTGGATTATTATTAAAAATCATTTTAAATTAAATACATAATTATTAAAATTTTCTTTTATTTAGTATTAGTCGTAAATAATATTTTAATATGAACAATTTAAAATTTAGATAAAATATACTTTTAACTTCTATAAGATGAATAAATTTTAATTTATTTCTTAAACCCTAAACCCTATTGATTTATTCCTTATAAAATAGAAAATAACACAATTTTACTTGTAAAATATATTCCATTTAGGTTTAGTCCCTCCTGAAGTCACTATTTCGTCCCTAAAAAGATTTACTTTAAACATATATAAATAACATTTTCTTAAGGATCTAAACGTCTTTTAGAGATAAAACATTAATAGATACTACGAAATAAAAACACACAAATGAAGGGTTCAAAAATAATATCCTATTTTTTTATCTTCTTTATTATTCCATACTCTTCTTCCTATATCCCCATAAATATATTTAACAAACAAAAATACACTTTTTAAAGTACACATTCCAAAATGCATTAAAATAACACAGATTAAACATTGCAGATAACTTGTAAAGGGACCAGTGATATTTCAAAATGGATAATCAAAAACAGTGCAAAACACATTCCAGGTTATTCATTTCAAAATGATATAAATAAACACCAATTACATAATTTTGGATAAAACATTCCAAAAAATATATAATCCAAAACAATATTTTCATTATTTTAAATATATTTAAAACAGCCCCAGTTGAAATTTAAAAAAATGTGGAGGTAGTATAAGAAAAACATGAGTACAAAAAAAAAAGGACGGACTAGATGAAAAAAGCAGAGAGGTAAAAAGTGTAAGGGAGAGAAAAAGAAAGAAAGGAAAGGGATTCAATCCAAAGTACAGATAATTAAATGGAAGACAGTGTACACTAGACAGTACATAGAAAATAAAAAAGGGATGAAGAAGCAGAAAAGGGAAACAAAGTACTAACTAAGACCTAATGTATTAGGGTTATGGTCACTTCCAGAGCTTGAGGAACTTGTCATGACTGCAAGAAGCAACCAAACCATTTACAGTTGAAACAGCCAAGGCAGTAATAAGACCATCATGAGCAGACAGAGTCATTGTCTTGTTCTCACTCATGTTCCACAGCTCCAATGACTGCACAACATTATTGTTTTACTATGATGTCAAAATCACAACACTGACTAAAGGAAGAGAAAAGAAAATAGAATGAGACTTGCCTGGTAACAGCCAATGGCAAGCAGTGAAGGGTATGTTGGGTGGAAAACACATGCATGAAACTTACTGCCATTGCAGCTAAGTTCATGAACACATTCCCCTTCACTCCCTGATCCAAGACTCCACACCTTCACAGAGTCCTCACTCACTGATGCCAGCAACTCCCCAGAAGGGTCCCAGCACACACAGTCCACCGTTTTTGTGTGTCCCTATTAAGTTCACACACAGCATTAAGTTATGCACTTATGTTACTTGAATTACCCGGTGAAACTAGTAAAACCTTGTTGAAAGAATTTATTTTATGCCTACAAGGAAGAAACTCAAGCAAAAAAAGGCATGCAAACCAACCTTTAATGAAAATCGGCACGCTTGTGTCTCCGCATCAAATATAGACACAATATTCTCTGCTGCTGCAGCAAGGTACCTCCCAAGACGAGGCTGAAATCTCATCTGATTGGTGCCACCCTAATGAGCAAGAAAATTGTAGGTTAGCATAATGAAATGAATGCATTATCGCTGAAGTGCACAAGCTACAAAAATGAGATTCTTTTATCAGAAAATGGGGCAGCACAGTGCTACAAAGCATATAGTATGCATGACCCAGTGAAGGGTTGGACCTACATTGTGGATCGTGGTATGAGAAATGCATTCAAAATATGATAATAATGATTCACATTTTCTACCTTCCAGACCCTAGCACAACTGCCATTGGTTATGCTCCAGTATCGTATCTCCCCATCACCATCACATGAGCAGAGGAGGTCATCTTTTTTAGGATGAAAATCTAGTGACATAACAGTTGTAGAATGTCCCGTGAAGGTGCGAAGAGAATAACCAGGCTGCATGGTAATTATATATTCAGCTAAATCAGAATACTAACAAGAAATGGCCAAAATTCATCAAATTCCAGTTCTAGACGAAGGCAAACAAATTATCTAAGACCGCAATCATTAACATCCCCAATGTACACGTCAAAATTCAGTAGAAGGAAACCTTTTTCCAAGCCTTATACAACTCCATAGGAGAAACATTGATTTAACAGCAAAAAATTTAAGCACAAAACATTAGAAATCCTGGCAGAATTCAACATTCATATTGAACCCAATACAATCTCTATAACTATTTGTTAGAAACACTGAATATTACCCCGCAATATGAATACCTAAAGCTTCCTAGGCACTATTGCACCACATTATTCATCTTCACCGCAAACAAATAAATATAACCTTTCCATACAACAGTCTTTCAATTAACTTTTTCATTGGAACTCAGAGTATGAACCTTAACAATACAGAATAGTAAAACCACATCTAAGAACTTCAACTAAAAAAACAAAACTGCACTAAAATAATATATCTTGAAGCAGAATACTTCTTAAGCTGAAAATTCAGTAGGGCAATAGTTGTGTACTTGTTTATAATTTCATCATCAATCTCACTATGCACGGATTTTCAGTTAAAGTGGTTATCTACAAATCTCTTTAACTTTGTGGTGTGCCACACTTCAAATTGAGGCAAATATTAAAATTGTCATGTGCATTGTGGTAAAGTTACTTCAAACCCACTAAAATATATAGAAACAAATTTCTAAAGTTGTAAACTATTAGAGTAAAACAGGTAACAAATCAACTAACATTGTCAACATCCCAAACCCTGACAGTTCTGTCAAATGAAGATGTTGCAAGACGAGGCATGCTTGGACTGAAACGGACATCAGTAATCAAAGATGAATGTTCTTCAAGAGTAGCTCTTTGTTTAAGAGTATCCGTGTACCATAAAACAGCCTGCAGTACAAAGCAATCAGGAGGTAAAGGCCATATTAATCCATATCAAAACAGAATAAAATGAAAAATATTGTTTTTGATCTGTTTTTCTATTCAAGATCACTGCTTATTTCAAAAAGTTGATTGAGCAAAGAAGTACTAAATAAATATTATTATCAAGACTAATGCTGCCACTAACCTTTTTGTCATGCCCACCACTTGCAATTAATTTCCCGTCAGACGAGAAATGGCAACACGCAACTTTACTTGTGCTTGCCCGAACAGAATTTACATCAGAAAATGTGAAGCCTGAAAACAGAACAAATCATGCCCTTAGTCTCTGATCTGTATGACATTTCCTCTTTATGCTTATGTACATCAAGGAATTAAAGAGCAAGTAGTACTAGCAACCACGAGATGCACATAAAAAAGATAACAAAGCAAGCCCCTTTTAATTATATAACCAACAATTTGTTTATTTATCAACAAAAGAAAAAAGGAATTGCACACATTCATCATAAATATTGTAAAGAATATTGAGGCACCAAGAAATTTGAATTGCTATTTAAAAATTGTACTTCACTGTATTTCACCATAAAATGACACATTATCTATACTGTACAAAGAAAAGACAGCAAACTTTCACACTAGAGTGAGGGAAATTCAGACATACACTTTGAGAAACTCTTTTGCAAGGATGATGCCAGAATATTTATTGATCAATGTAAAATGGTGTTTACAGCACCTTTGCTTACATCCATACAACGGCCAACAGTATCTCTAGGGTCTGTATCATCATGGGACAAAAAAGACTCAACATTTTCATCTAGAGATCCATCCTCCACAAAGCGATCCACATCAGCCTGCAATTCAAGATCCTTATCATCCCACTGCCAAAATGGAATGGCAATGAGTCTACATGCAAGGAATTCCATAATTCCTTCCATCAATTTAACCACAGAGAAAAGCCACTTACCAACTGGTTAGAAGGTGATGTAAGGGTTCCAGTACCATCAGTGCCAAACATCATTAGAGGCTTTGAAGAACTACCACTATTGGGCAAGGCAGGCATTGATATCACATCTCCAGGCGTATGAGTTGAGGGAGTTGAGGGTGCTGAACTTGGTGACGGACCTGTCGTATTTGCTGTGCCTGTACTATTGGCAGGGCCTGATGAAGATCCAGGCTGCTTTCTCTTTCTCCCAATTTGGTTTTTTGAAACCTTAAAGTGCATTCAAATAACCATGTTAGGAACCTATTTATTACTCTTTGTTATGGTACAAAAATCAGATATCGACAAATTCATGGACAGAAATTTACAATCAGGTGATTTTAATAGAAAATAATTTTCAAAATCTCATTGCAAGACACTGCCATTTGTTGTATATATATATAGTTAACAGTTTCAATGAAACAAACCAGTAGTTGATGTTGGAATTTCTACATTGCTAATGCAGGAAATAAATAGCCACTCACTTCTATTGACGTTTATAAAAATGGATCATCATAACTCACTTCTATTGACGTTTATATAAATGGATCATCATATCTCTCTCCAGAAGAATTCAAAGAACAACAGAAGTAAAATCTTTTTCCAACTACACAGTTCTGGAAATCTTGGGATTTTGGAGATCATATTTTGTAACACTGAAATTAAAACCAGTGAAGAAATGAAAAACGAAATAATTTCACCATGCCTTAATCCAAACAGCTTGCCACCATATAAATTCTCAATTTCACAATCACTGACATAAAAAAAATATCTGCCGTAATGATAACAACAACAGCAAAATATACAACACCAACAAAAAGGAAAATATGCAAATAGACACAGCAAGGGGAAAATTGGATATCAGATCTCACAATTTGCATAAATTAAATGACTATTGTAATATACTTAGCAAAATAAACCAATTGTGTACTTCAGAAATTCGCTAGACATTTTATGAGTAAAAAATTATCACTCTTTTACAAGTCAGAAGAAATACCCAATGTTTCCATAAGGAATTAGGACCCCAAGAAACAACGTACTGCTTGAACATGTATGCGTATCAACAACTATAAAAAGGACGGACCTGGTCATTTCCTCTAAATGAGTTTGACATGCTACCATCCACAGTGACACTGCCACCACCGCCCCCTACTTTATCTTGCTGATGCATGCTATGATTAGAAGTCTGAGATTGCTGGTTTGAAAGAGCATGTTGCTGAAGCTGCTGCTGCTGCTGTGCATTGGTACTTGACTGTTGTTGATGTTGCTGCTGTAACTGAGCCAGTTTCACCTATACATAAAAATAAAAACTTACACTAGATACAAACTATGGAACTTGTGGTAAACATACAATATTTATAAATAAAACAGCTTAATGAAATATATAAGAACCATACTGAAGATGGAAAACAAGTTAAAAGAGAACTAACACCTTCATTAACATATCTGTGTCTCCACGAGGAAAAGGAGGTCCACCACCTTGAAGAGGGGATCCGACATTAGATACCACATCACCAACAGGATTTGAAAGACCATCCTTATTTAGACCAATACCCCTGCTATTCAATAGCATTCTTAGTCTTCTACTTTCTTCAGTGGCAGATGGTGACGCCAAATTTTGTTGTGCTAGCATAAGCTGTTGCTGATGCTGTGGTGTCAACATTTGGAGTTGATGAAAAGGCTGAGGAGCCTGCATGAAAGGTTTTTGTTGCTGGAGTAGACCAGTACGCAGTTGCTCCAAACCCTAACAAAGGATAAAATTAATGCTTAATAGTGCACCATAATAACTGAACTGCTATTTTTCAATAATTCAAGATGTTTAGAAGACACAAAAATCAGTAAGAAGATTGCTACGGACTTCAGTCCACCATTTCTAGCATATGATGGGCAGTTTTGTAGGGTTAACACACTCAAGGAAAAGAGGGCTACTTCTGCCACTTGAGTATGGCCCAAGTAGTAACAATGGTATGAGATAGAGGCAGAGGTCATAAGTTCATAAGCTATGTGTACACTGACTGTGGGTAAGCATGGAAGACGGAGGGGCTACATCCCTATCTCACTCTCTGGAAAGATTACAGCACACCACAATTTTGAAGGATATATATGTTATCATGAATATGATATCACAATTAATAGGACATAATATGCCTTCACCAGGATAAGTAATATGAATTCAAATAACAACAAATTAAAAAGATTACTCACTGTGAGTGGCCACCCTCTCAAAGTCAAATTATTGCTACCTTGATTTGATCCTGTCACCAGAAAAATATCTTGTTTACTCCGTTTATGTGCATGAATAGTATTAAAGAATCATAAAGAAATTAACAGTAAATCACGAAATATCCTCAGCCAACCATGAATAAATTGCACAGGGAAAAAAAAAATTATGTCAATTTGAAGCAAAACGATTTCAAAATAATACAAATCATTTACTGCAGGAAAAAAAATCACGGGAAAATACCAGGCATTCCCATCAGTGATCCTTCGGGACCAGCAGCTCTGGGAGTTAAAACAGGACTAATCTCGCCCTTGATATCCTGATTCCAAGAGGCAAGTCAGGGAAAAACAGCTAATAAGAAATATAGGAATTAATGAGGTCCTCTAAGAACAAAATTGTACCAGAGTAGACCCTGGTAATTGCTGAGTACGTGCTTGAACTTGTGGAGACATCCCCCCAGCAGCACCATGCAAAACTTGCCTGAAATTGAGAAATTCGGTAGTACCAAAGTCAACACCCATAACTTTTTTCAACAGGGAATGAACACTGATTCTTCAAAAGCACGAGCAGACAATCCAGAAAACTTAAAGGTAAAACGATATCTTTTTGTTTTGCATTAACAAAGAAAGCTTCAACTCACAGAATTTTAGATCAAACTTAAATTATCTATGCTACAGAGACTAATCAAGTACAAACTACCTTCTGTCTCCAAAAAGACTTGAAATAATAGGCACTAAAAGTGAAATTTTAAATACGATACCCAGAAGGTTGGCCAGGAGCTGCAGCTGACTTTAATATCGATGCATGATTTGGGTCCAAAAGTTGGCCCATGTTCTCACCAAATCTTTGCTGTATAATATACCAAAAGAAAGCTATGAAAATTGGCACCATAATAACAGAATTTTTATCTTAAATTTAGATAACCAGAACATCTCCCAACCTTCATTGCTGCATCATCCAAAGAGTCCCTTTGAAGGGGAAGTTTTAATCTTTCCTCATACATCTTTGTTGCTAGTGCATTTGCAGTTCCAGGGTTTCCAACTAATCCATTTGCATTACCATTTAAAAGATGAGCCCTATCCCTGCTTTGTTGTTGTTGTGGTTGGGACTGTTGTTGTTGTGGTGGTTGTTGTTGTTGCTGTTGTTGCTGCTGTTGTTGATGCTGCTGCTGTTGTTGTTGTGCTCTCTGCAAGAGGAGCTGTTGCATCTGCATGTGTTGTTGTTGCTGCTGCTGTTGTTGATGTTGCGACTGCTGGGATTGTGGTTGCTGCTGTTGTTGCTGTTGTTGTTGCTCCCTTGCCTTTATTAATTGTGTCTGTAAAGAGAGTTTCACAGACCATTAACTTCAATCACGAGTAGTATTTTCTCTTTACTTAGAAACTCTCAAGTAGAATTGCAGATTCCAGTACACCATTTCATGAGGGCAGTGTAGATAATAGATTATTAGCTACAGAAACCTAAATTCATTGCCCAAACTGGAATGTTTGGGTTCTTATAACTCAGCTAAAACAATAGTCAATAATTTCTAACAAAGCATTTGATTGAACCAATTCATAAAATATTGAAAGTGGTCTGGAATTGAAAAAGAAATGTGAGCTCTCAAACAAATCAGAGAAATATACTTAATGAGCCCAAGTAGGTGAAATTATCACAGGTCGAAACACCTCAAAGACCACGAGGCTCATTAAGTACACAAATAATCAGACTCAGACAACACAACGAAGTATTAGATCATATTGCTATACATATCAACCTGGAACTAAACAATAAGCAAATTTCAACAATATGATTAAACAAAAATTGACTCCAAAGAAAGGCTCCTAACATTCCTCATGTAGTATACTTTAAACTATAAACAGAAAGTAAGGAACAGCAAACCAAATCAACCATTCATTAAGAGATGTAATTACAATAGTTAGCTTGAGAGACTGAAAAGTTGAACCAAACGGAATGCACAAACTTCCTTTATGAAATACTAGTGCCACTTCTTCAACTGGCAATAACATTCAACCAAAAACATAAATATGTTACAATACTGTTTTTCTTCCTCCATTTTTAGTACCCTCACCCTACTTAAATTTAGCACCGTAGAAGGTTGCATGATGTGAAACCAATGAAAATTGTTCCCAACCAACCTCAATATAAGACGCAGCAACCTCTGAGTGCTTCTCGTTGGTCCTTGCAATAAAGATATCCCAGAAAACCGACCACCACTCGAACAGAAAACCTCCCGGGGCATCAATAGCTGCAACCCCACATTACCATCCCACAAGCATGCACAGACACACACAAACAACAAAAATCAATAACTAAAATGAAGAAATCCAAAAATGGAAGTAGAGAAAAGAATGGCAGAGTTAACTCCAACTTCTTTCTTAGACAAAAGAGTAGAGTTTTGAGACATCTCACCAACAGGGTCCGAGGATACTTTCCCTTCAGCTTGAAAAGCCTGAGCAGAAGCCTTCAAATCCCTCTTGACAAGATAATCATGGATGTAAACATCTAACCTGAAACCTCAAAGTGCAATAACGGCAACATCAGTCAAGTGCACAGCGAGAATGAAAGATTTCACTATCTCAACTTCACATTCAGGATCAATAAACGCCCAACACACAACCATGTGACCCACCGCACAAAAATCAACACCCAAAACCAGCAACTTCCAATAAACCCCACAGAACTTGCTGAAAACTACAAACCCTAAACACCCAGAAAGAAAAATTGGACCTTTAGAAGACATGAAATACAATACACAAGTCCAGTTCTTGAGAAAAACCCAGAACCCCAAATGAAGAATTGAGCAGGAAGCACAAAATCCATGTTGCAAAATGATAAAAGGAGAGAAACATAAAACGAAAGTTACATCTTGTCAGCTTCCCAGTTAGTCTGAGACATGGTTGTAGAAGCAAAAGGTGAGAGGGTAGAGATAGAAATAAGTTGAGGAGCAAGTGAGGAGTGAGTTTGGGAGCTGTGAACCGCAGAAGGAAGTAGTGAAAGGGTTCAATTTTGTTGGTAGAGCTAAGTGAGAAACATAGGACAAGAATCGAAGAGAGTTGAATAGATAGATGGATAGAGAAAGAGGAGGCAAAAGAGTGCAAAGAAGAAGAAAATCCAAAGAAAGAACAGAACACCTCTAGATTTTTGGAATTTTATATTTATTGAACATTTAATAAATTTAAATTTTTAATTAATGCAGTATAATTATGTATTCTATTATTTTTCATCTCAGGAATGAAAATTCCAGTTGGATTGCATGAAATAGATATCTAAGAAGAAGAAAACATTCACTGAGAAGAAAGTTTGTCTGACAAATTTCTGTTTCTAAGTATTTTAAAACAAATATATTTAATTGGAATTGTTATATAGTAGCAAAAACAGATACGTTGTTGCATTTGTCTGTTAGTATTTTTTTATTATTCTATTTTATTTTAACAAGTTAATTTAAATATTTATATTAATTTTAATGTTATATTTAAATAAAAGGCTTACTTATAATATTGTTGTAGCGGACATGTGAAAGTTTAAAATATATTGAATAAAACAAAAGTTGGTTATGTTTAAATTACACGGCTAAAAAGTACTTTTACAAAATTATAATTATTAATTTTAAGATTTAATCTAAGTCGAAGAATCGAAAATGAAGCAATTATTATAGTGAAAAAATAATTCTTTATACGGCTACAAAATGTAAGGCATAAAATAAAATAAAAAGTAATCAGTATATTTATCGTAACAATATAATTAACATTAAATTTAAGAAATATAATTTTGATGGTTAATCTGTAATTATATTATTTAAATTAATTCTTCTCTCTTCTTATTACAATTTCCATGCATTTATTGGACTAGGATAATTATGAATACTTTGTTTTTAAATATATGCGTTTTCCACGCATAAAGAAAAAGAGAGACAACTGTATCATTGTTAATTATTACAGATTGTGACGGTGCTAATAAAATATGATATTTATCCACAATTATAAAACCTTAAAATTTAAACAAACACAAAGCAGAATCTATGACAACTTGGCCATGATGCTTTCTCACAAATGAGATAGGGTTCTTATCAAAATCAGATGCACGGTTAATAATACACCAAAATTAATTAATGAAATATAATTAATCAAATTATAACATTACATTTATGTTTTTGTCTTTTAAATTCTCATTTTGTAGAAAGTTTTTCCTTTTAAAAAACATTTATTACATTTTTTAACTTCTTTTAGATTGTTGGTGACTTAAAAGAGAGATAATGAATTATAGTCTTTTTTATTTTCTCCGTAATATTTTATTTAAAAAAATTGTCCTCTTTCATCTGCCACGTTTACAATATGGTATTATAGGCGTCCTATGCACAGACACACTACAAAAATGTGCCTTCGGTGTCCAAAAGTTACAAAAGTCAAAAAGTTGGGAAGGAAAAACCCACAAGGTTATTGGGCATATGGGCTTTTTACTATTTAATTATTTGGATTTTGCAGTCTGAACCCCGTAAAATTCAATTGCACCCCATATAATCTGAAAATCCACTTTTATCCTTCAAATTATCTCCTAAAAATGAAAAATTTGAAATATCAAAGATGTATTTTCGAATATATTTTGTGTGTTTTAGATTGTATATTCTGAAATATAGAAGATATATTCTAGAATATATATTATGGAACACATTATTTTTGAATTTTTTTAAATATAGTTATATTTTTTGAATTAATTTCAAACACAACTCATTTCTTTTAAAGAGTATTTTTGAATTTTAAAAAAATAATTTATTTAATAGAAAGATACTTTTTTTAATATGAGGAATATTTATCAAAAATAAACATTCAAATGATAATATCTCATATATTAATAATCAAGTTTTTCATATTGTAAATTTTAAAAAATGCAACATCTAAGTAATAGACAATAATTCCTAATATCTTTTTATAGTCTGTGCATGTGCATGTACAATATAAATGGTTTAGATTATGTAGGTGAGAAGCAATAATACATATAGTCTATCTTCATTTGTTTAAATGAAATATATAAGAATATCATGCTAATCTAAACCAATACATATATTCGATTGCATATGCTGGAGAATGTGAAGCTAGTGTCACATTAGTAAAAGAATAGTCAGCAAAATATAATTATCGATCTTCAATGACAACAAATACACATTCTTCAAAACTTGCGAGAAATCAAGGAAAACTCAAATTAACACAACACACACTCAAAAAAATGACATTGTAAGCTCAAATATATTCTTAAAAACATGATTATCATTTTAAATGGTCAATTAAAAGAAAGTCATAACTTAATATATATATATATATATATATATATATATATATATATATATATATATCGATTAATATTTAATAAATTACAAAATACACAATAGAATAAAATCATTCAAAACTACTTAACGAAAAAACGAAATTAGCTAGTTGAATTGTCACAATATCAACATTATTAAAATTTGAATGTTAATTAAAAGTCGCTCAAAATTGAACATTTTTAAGTGTGTAGATAAAAATAAGTATTTGTCTATCTTTCAAATACTTTAACTCAGCATTTCAAATCCATTAAAAAAAAATAGACGCATTAAACTCGATCGACCCAAAATATAATTAAGTATATTTTTAATAACTTTAAGCTTATTGTTTTATTAGTTAGAAAATAGAAAAATAAAATAAAATAGTTAGAAAAATAATACTATAGAATAAGGTGGTAAAATAAAACTATGAGAAACAGAACTATAAGTAGAAATAGGTACAAAGAAAACATACAATATATCCCAATATTTTCTAAAATAATTTATTTTTCTCTTTTCATCCCAACAAACACTAAATATCATTTCATCTCTCCTTTATCCTCACAATAAATAGAACATAAAAGATTGACTTTAACAGTAAGCATGCTTCACAAAAATAAAATCCTTGGATTAGTTACTGAATAAAGCCTAGAAGTAAATGGATACTTCGAATTTTGGGCTGGGCCTTCAGCACAATCCACTCCACTTTTACTTTCTTCACCACCATGATTGCTACCTGCATTTCCAAAACGTTTGAAATACCCCGTTTACCCTTGTTAGAGATTTCCGGAACATAGCATGAAACTCCTCCGACGACCAGAAAAAGTCCTGCCATTTCACCACCGGACTTACTACCGCTGGAGTAACCGGGACGGTGGAGGCCTAGGCTGAGGTCGACGGGGGACACCAGAGCTTTGAGACTAATCGGCGGCGCATGACGGCGTCGACGCAGGTGGATTTAGTTTTGTATTAGAACTTGGAACCTAGATTTTGGGCTTTGTGTGTGTCTAGGGTTAGCCACTCCATTAAGGTTTGAAATGCATTTTGGATCAGCAATAACAGTTGTTTTCTATAGCATTTTAGATTGCCTTAGTAGCTCTAACTTGTGTTTTATTATTCTTCCAAAAGCACAGTAGTACTTGTATTTGTGTTAAGTTCAATCTTCCATAATCCTATTCAAATTTTCCTCTTCTAACCCAATTTTTCATGAAGCATGTACCAATTAACAATTTTCATGTTGCGGATCTCATGATCAGCATGGCCTTTGGGTGTGCTTAATTAATCAACATTTTCATATTTCATTTGCAAGGTCTTAAAGGCAACCTTGGTGTTTGTTTCGAAGACGTTTTTGGGTTCTTCAAATACATGCCTTTTAAAAAAACACTCTTTGTCGTAATTGTGAGTTGCATCATCATTCATGAATCGTTGTGTTGGTACTTCCAATATATACACACACATATATATGATGTGTGTACTTTGGCAGAGACAAAGATGTGTGAGTGAGCTAGAGATGGATGCAACAAAAGGGTGGACATTATGAAACGTCTCTCTCTCTTTCTCTGTGTCTTGCTGTAAACCTATATTGTGTTGTTTGCTGCTTTACCCTATAAGCCCGCTGCAACAAAAGCAACATGCCACTGAGATCAAGAGACCCCACAGAATCTGAATCATAGAGAAGTAATTCTCTTCATTATATATACTTCCACATTGATCTATGGAGTGAGCTAGGTAGGGGACCCCTAATGTAACTATGACCTCATATCGTGGATCATCATCACCTCATCACTGCCCCGAAACAAAATGCAACAGTTCTGCCTTTGGCATGTATACACACTCCCAGTGAAGAACAAAAGATGTACAATTACATAACAGTATAAACTGACAGAATATTGAAAAGGATGTCGTGGGTATATGTACACGTGGGCCCCGTTGCATGCAGAATAAGAGAGAATTTGTGTATATCTTTGCATAGGGATAGATACATAAATGAATGAATGAATATTGGCATGCCTTTGGTTTGCGTCCACAGCATCAGTCTTGGCCTTGATTCAGACCTGATTTCATCAGTACCTGTGATGCCATGTCATGCCAATCTATACTTTGCTAAGATATGGGTAGCCCTAGTTCATCAACCTCTGAAGACTCTAGAGTACAGTGAGCTACCTATAACCGAGTGAAATTACTTGGAAACAAAATACATGAGGACACCAATAGCCCTTGTGTGTAGACACTCTACATATTGGTATATTCATAGTGGGTATGGTTTTCTCAATGTCACCATTGATTGACCTGCAATATCAACTACTTTCTTTGGACTAGGAAGTGAATTTCAGAGTTGATTTGAGATAACTTGAGGTGAAAATATGTAAAAAGTTTTGTTGTTTGAATTAAGAGAAAGATGATAAGATTTGAGGTGGAAAATTTATGAAAATTTGTGAATGATGTGATAGATATGATAAATATTTTAATATTTTTAATATATAAAATTATAAAATTACAAACTTAACCTCGTAATTAAAAATAAAATATAATTTATTTATAATTTAATTGATATTTTTTTAAAAAAAATTATAAAAATATTAAATTGTATAATTATCTATAAACTTCAATTTATAATAAATATAAATAATTTATTAAAATAAAGATTAATTGTTTAAAGTACAAAATTATAACATTAAAATTTATAAACTAATATCTATATTGTATTTAAATAATATTATTGTTTTACAATAATAATAATAAACTATTATAATTTAATTTAATTTTAAATAATTATATACATTTTATTTAATTATAATTATATTCGTATTATTATTGTTTATTATTATTTATTTTATTAATAATATTATTTCATGTTCTTATTATAAAAATTTATATAATATTTTTATTTTTTATTAACATAATTTATTATTATATTATATAATAAATTAATATATATATATATATATATCAATTAAATTATTATATACATTAACGTAATCAATTTTATATATAATCGATTGTATGTGAATAATCAACGTATAATCGATTATATATATATATATATATATTATAATTAATTATATTATATATATAATAAAGTTTTTTATTATTTAATATATTTTTATTATATTATATAAATAATTATATTATATTTAATATATAATTAGTTATATTATATTTAATATATAATTAATTATGATTTTATAGTATATAATTGGTTTTTTATTGTAAAAGTAAGGTTATTTAACCTATTGCTTACCTGTCTTTCTCCTCAAATATTTTTACTGGATTTAAAATAAATATATCTCGCAAACTCACCTCTCTTTTTTTTAAATTGATAAAAATAAACTATGCTTTCTCCCACAAATCTGTTTCTTTAAATAGTATTCACTTAAAACAAACACCGTAGATGATTTGGAATTATTCAAACACTGTGATGTGATTTTATGCTTTTATACCAATTTCATGTAAGGATTTGTGAATTTTTCTTTATGTTATTTATTTATTTTATTCAATACGACAACTTATATCTGAATTTTCTAACATTATATATAAAATAATCTGTGTTAGAAAGGAAGTTCTTTAGTGGTAAAAGCACAAAATGGTATACTTGTTTTTCATAATTATGAAAATGATGTAATTTTTTTTGTATCAAAATAGTTAAATCGTCTTTAAAAAAAATTATGCCACAAAGATACCATTTCACTAGAGAGAAGCATTCGTCGAGAGTTTAGACAATTTTAATTAATCTTTAATATGTTGAAAATAATAGTACTGAAACAATATACATATTGTACGATTTTTTTAATTAAAATAACAAAATAATAATATTAAAATCGTACACACCTTATACGAATTTGACTCTTGTGTTTTTTTTGATAATTCTTCAAGTGAACAAAATAAAACATGCTTATATTATTATTTTTTTTCCTTTCTTGAATATTTTATTTGAGAATTTAATTTCTTTTTTATTTTTTTTAATTATTGTAAATCTTTTTTAGCTTATTTTTTTATTTTGTGTATGTAATCTCAATCCGTACATAACTTTATAAATCCTTAAGTTAATTATTCTGAAAGTGGTGATATTTTGATATCACTATTAATTTTGACACCATTTAATACTAATATATATTATTATTTTATTTATATATAATATTTTATTAATAAAATACAATATCAAATAGAAGTATAATATGAACAATAATGTTAAATTAATATTTTTCATGATCCTATTAACTGAATAATTGAGATCTCATTAGACTTGGCCTATCACTCTACTTACTCATGAATACTCCTTTTTTCATTTAACTTTTCACTCACTTATACATATTTAATTTCTTAATCACTTACTTAAAAAAAATATTTACTTGAATCTCCACAAGAACATCTAATAATATTAGTTGTTTCATAAGTTATTTTTATGCATGAAAGCGAATGAAGGATGAAAGGCAAAATATTGTAGTGTGGCACTGCCACCCAAGTCCTATGTGTGGGTGTGTGGGGTGTGATGTGAATGTGAGTAGGACGTACGTAGGTACTATTACTGCTACTGCTGCATCAATAATAATAAATAGGGGAGAGAGAATGTGTGATGCCACAATAATTAACACACCAACGCAGCGTGCTTCCACCCCTGTCATCCCACCATTTTTACAATTTTTCCTCTTCCCTACAACAACTCCAAGGAGCAAAAATCCATCTAAGATACTTCATGGGATACTTTTAATTAAGGTATCTTTCCTAATATGTGCATTTTAACTTTGAATCAAACTCCTTTTCAAATTGAATGAAACAAATTCAATTTCACAGTCTTTTTCATACGTTCAATTAAGCTTGCGTTGAACTAAGTCACCCTGCACGTTTGAAAATCACTTCTGATAATTGTATTGAAAGTGAAGAAAGAAAATTAAACCAGAGACACGGCCTAAGTCAAATCAAGTCGCACATGTTCAGCCAAATATATAAGAGGCTTGATTTCGTTGCTATAATCAACCAATTTACATCGTTTTTATTTTAAAACTTAGCTTATTTACAAAATAAAATTACATAAATAATCCATGTAACAACAATGTCAAATAATTTATTGTTTTTAGTCGATTATCGTAAAAGTCATGTTTATCATTAGTTAACAATGTAAATTAAATACTTAAACTAAAGTATGAAAAATTGTGGGCCGAAAGAAAATGGAGACATGTCCTTTCTTTGAACAAAGGTGGCATTTCATTTACGGAACTGTTTAAAAGGAAGGCAAAGTGATGAAAAGTTTAGACACAAGAATGCTGGAAATACAAAATTGTACATACACAAAAAAATAAAATAAAAAATAAAAAAAACCTCTGTAAAGAGGAAAAAAAAAATCCAACAATTACAAGATTAGCCACGTGATCCTATGTACTCTTGAGCAAGATTATGTGGGGATTACGGTATAATTTGTCCTTAACGCTCATCCATTGATCAGCGATGTCTTCAGCAATCTTTACGGCGTCTGATGCAGTTCCAAGAAGACCTCTTCTCGTGAACCCCGCTGTATACAATCCGTTCTCTCCCTTCCAACCCATTGGAAACGGCCTTTTCGGCATTCCGTCTTCCGTGAAAGATTCACGGCTCTGCAGTTCCATATATTGTTGATTAAATAAATTTTCCCATTTTGAATTTAGTGTAAAAAAACAAACAGAGATTGTATTTTAAATTAATTATCGTAAAATTAAATTTTGTTTCATCAGTGAAAAATGACATTTATATATATTCTGATTCTATATATCTGTAAAGTTGAGAACGGAGGTTTTAATGTAGAAGCAAAAATTGGATTTGTATAATTTGTGCAGTAGTTGTTTCTTAGGCATGCACCCAAATAATATGAAGAGAATACTACCCACCCCAGATAAAAATAAAAAAGAAAAAAAACAAACAGGTTTCGATTCTTTGGAAAGGAACAAATCATATTGCTACAGTTTTTTCCTCTAGGAAGCGTTCTTGATCTCGAACGACGGAAAGGAACAAAAGGGATATTTTTTTTTAGGTGTGTGAGTATACAAGAACTAACGCCATGTTTGATGATCGTTCCAATGAAACGTCACTGTAATGCAAAGTTTCATATTTGTTAGGCGCAAACCCCAAAGTCATTTTATTCTCTTTCTTTCATATTTGCACGAAGAAAAGAACCCTTCTGTTGGTTTCTGCTGTGCATGTCCCAACTCCCAAACCACCGCTAACTGACTCAATAACTGCTAGTTTTGAAATATTTTTATTGCAAGTTGTGTTGTGGGTTTTTCACATCATCAGAAAATATGAAAAAAAGGAAAAAAAAAAAACAAGGGTAGAGACAGCATGAAAAAATAGTTTGAAGAAAAGTAGCAGTTGACTGATAAGCTAGATAGAGGTAAAAATATTCTTCTTACCTTAAGCCAAGTGGGGACGTTGCTTTTGTAACCCGTTGCTAATATTATAGCACTGAACTCCTTTTCTTGTCCATCCATAAACTTGGCACCGTTTCTTGTTATCTCCTTCACACCTTCCATCACCTGAAACAACAAACCCTAATCAAACTTAGCAAAAGATTCCATACATGTATAAAATTGAGTAGTTGCTTGCTTTTTCATCGATTACATAGTTATAATATAATTACACAGTCACGAATCAGTAAACAAAGCATGGTTATATAAACTGGTTTATGCGCACGTACGCACCTTTATGTTACCGGATCTTATCTGCGTTACTTGTCCAACATCTAGCACAGGGGTTTTACCGGTGACAAGTTTGAGCTCTATTGGCCCAGTTTTTGGCCTCCTAACACCGTAGCGAGCAGTGTCACCTAGCATTAACCTAGTCAACACCAATACCAACTTGTCTACTAACTTTACGGGAAGCCATTTCAATAGAGCCATCGCTATTCCAAACGTGGAAAAGCCAAACATCTCCCTAGGCAGCACATGTACCTGTACCATGAAATCATGTCAACAAAATATGTCTCAATAATAATATGTCTAAATATGCAGGTTTATCTTTATTATTCCATCTGGGATTAGCACTAAAATTTGATACTAATTAACAAAACATGCATGGGAATTGGGAAAGAAAAACAAGTGTATATATTGAGTTACTGACTGTGTTTCTGGCGACCATGTAAGGGGTGGCGTTGTGCCTGCAAAGATCCAAGCTAACCTCCATTCCTGAGTTGCCGCAACCAACGACCAAAACCCTCTTGTTTTTGTAATGAGAACCGGATTTATAAACGCTGGTGTGAAGAATGGGACCGTGGAAGTTCTCCATGCCAAGAATTGAGGGAATGACAGGGTCGGCATTCTCTCCAGTAGCAACGACGAGCCACGGGGAAATGTACTGAAAATCGTTGGTTCTGACGAGCCAGAACTGGGAAGCGGGGTCGAAGTGGGCGGTGTGAACGGACTGGTTGAACCGGGGGCGGATGTTGAAGCGTGAAGCGTAGGAATTGAGGTAGGAGATGAACTGGTTCTTGGAGGGGTATTTTGGGAAATGGTGAGGGAAGGGCATGAAGGGGAGCTGGCAGAAGTGTTTGGGGAGGTGGAGTTTGAGACGGTCATAGGTTCGGTGTTGCCAAAGGGAGGTTATGCAGTGACTCTTCTCGAGAATGACGTAGGGTAGTCCGTGGTGGGAAAGGCACGCTGCAACGGCCAGACCCGAGGGTCCTGCCCCTACGATTATAGGACCATGAACCCACACGCACTTCACTTCATCTCCCTCTGGCCCCTTGTAAGACTCCATCCAAGAAAGTGGCAAGAAACCAAGGACAGAAAACCCTCTCGCTTTGCTTTTCCTTTTTGGTATATGATGTTTCAGTTCCTATGGTTTGAGGATACGATGCAATTTGTGGGGAATTTAAAGAGGGTGGCGTATAGTGGGAATGGTCTATGAAGTGCGTCAGAGAGTGTGGCAGAAGGGGGTGGGTGGCTTTTAAATATGCATGGAAACTAGCATTTCTTCATGCTTAGATAAACTTCTCACAACTATCAACTTAAGCAAACTTTTTTATAAACAAAAATTAACTCATAAATAAATTTAAAGTTTTTTCTATTTTTGGTTTGTGGATTTTTTTTTTAATTTTTCTCTAGATATATAATAGCGTATTGGGATCTATTTAATAAAAAAGTCTAGGTTGCATTTTTATTTAGTGTTGAAGTAAAAAAAGTATAGCATTCCCCTGTGAGAAGAAGAGGCCGGGGAGTCACTCACTGGAGTTGGACTGCAATTGAGACGTGAAAGATTAGGAAAGGATACGAAAATCTTGATAAAGGAAGAAGGTACACTCTTTTTTTTTTTTTTTTTTTTTTTTTTTGAGTTAAAGGAAGATACAAAAAAATATAGATGTATAAAAATAAATGTATTAAATAATTTGATTGAAAATAAATAAAAATGGAATGTAAAAATATTCACTATATAAATAATAATAATTCAAAACTTTCTCATGATTCTTTCTTCTAACCCCGTTTTATCGGGCAGTGATATTACAATAATATTGATAGCACGTCGAAAAATAAAATCAGTACAAATTATAAGAAAATAATATTGCGTCTATAGCACATTAGAAGTTTTATAATTTTCATACACTTTTTTATATCTATATCCTGATTATTCATTTAATATTTTTTATACCTGTTGTTAATTTATTATTTATATGACCTTTTTTTATCTATCTTTATTTAACACTCTAAATCGCTGTTAAAATAATTTTTATTTTCTGTTAATTTGAGAGGTATAACAGATAGTTAAAGTGAAAAGTTATGATATATATGACATCATAAAATAAAAAATAATAGTTATATATTATTTTCTTAAATAAAAAATAACAGAGATGGACAAAATTAGAAGTTAAATATAAAAAAAGGGAAGAAAAATAATGTGAGAATAAAAGTTGTTTAACCATAAAATTATCTAATGAATTGCATATACCAAAAATACTTATTTCTTGGGTTTGACTTATGGTTCACGAAATAAGTTTTGTGGGAATACGTTTGAACTATAGAATGTTTTTAACCAATTTAGTCTGTGTATTATATTAGATTGGCTTTTCTTCTCATGTAATTCGTTTTCTAATAAATATTTTTTAGAATATATAAAGTTATAACAAAAAAAATTAAATTATGATATAAAACTACAACCATTAATAAATTAAGAAAAAATACCAAATATACAAATAAAGGAGAAGTGTGAAATACATATTTGAAAAAAAGAAAAGAAACATGTTTAATTGAAAAATTTAGAGAATCTCTGGGAATTATTTATTCTAATATTAATTGGATACTTTTTGAATATCTATAATTTGAAGATACAGAAGAGAACAAATAAACAAAATGTTTATACAGTTGATAATAGTGTCTACACGAGAGAAAAACAAAGAAGAAGAGTATAAACAAATAAAATATATTAATAAGTGCTTGCCATATATAAGTGTGCAAATATGATTACCTAATATAAAATAGTGAGTACTAAATATTTTCTGCTTATAGAGGTGTTATCATCTATCACCCAATCTTATCCCACTACTGAAACCAAGGAACTGAGTGGTCTTAACTCTTTAGTCTTTACCATGATGAAGCACATTGCTACAATATTCCAAATCAAAGAAAACAAAGATTCTGAGAGTTCTCCCAAATGGGAAAATAAAACCTTTTTTATTTTTCAATTGTGTGAGTGTGAAGCCACCCTTACCAGTTACCATCATCCCAAGCTTTCAACAATCTATGCATGCATGGCTGCCTCCTTCTCCGACCCTATCTCATAATCCTTTCCTTCTCGGATGACACAAACCTTAATATCCGACCTCTGCAATGAATTTATACTTTGCCATTGTTGTCTTCTGTGCCATCACCTACAACCTCAACCAAGCTCATGGACTTTACACACAAGCCAAAATGTTCAAAAGCAAAGCCAAGACTCTCCATCGAATTCTCTATCTTCGTTTATAATCCAAGGTGACGAGAAGAAGCAATAGTTGGAAGTAGAATGCTACCTGCGCACGACGATATCGGGATCCAAACAAATCTGGTGTCATTCACAGAGCTAATAAGTGTTCATTTTTCACTATGCATGTGCCTTCTCTGCTTTTTTGTTACAGTACGTTTTACCTACAAAATGTGCAATGCAAAAGGCCTAAGTATTCCAAATTCCAACAAAATATGGACTTTCTTGCAAATAATGGCAACAAATTTTTCTTTCTTTTCAATACCATATAACCAGGGGTTTGTAAGGAGATTTTGTAAGACATGTATTACATGATACTGAAAGTATATTTTTGAAGATAAGATTTGTAGAATAATGGTCTTATAATAAGATTGGAATACTTCTAAAATGCTCAACGTAGTATGAACCTAGATCTACATTATACTTTCAAAAAGGCATGCAAAATGTTCAGATATAGTTTTAATATAAATTATTTTTTTTTGTTTTTTTTACTCTCTATTTAAACTTTTTATTTAAAAATATATATTTTCTTCTGTTTATTTAACATTTTATCTCACACATTTTTCTGTTTTTCTTCATCTGTTTTAGTTCAAAAATAAATAAATTAGAAATGTCATAAACATATAATTATCTATAAACCACCTTGGAAATGATTTTACTTATCACGAAGACATGAATAAATAAGTGGAAATGAATCTTTATTAAATATTGCCAGTTTGTTTATATTAAACTCATGTTGATCATATTGTAGCATTGCACCATTCTAAATATATATTATTAGACTGATATTCAAATTATAATAAATTTTCTTATTTGTTACCTTTTTTTAGATCGCAAAATTCCAAATATTTCAAATTTATAATAATTTTTTGTTGACAATATAGTTTTTTAATATTTATGAAAATAAAAATAAAATCAATTGCAAAAAAAATAATTCATGATATGATAAAATATAGTATGATGAGTAAATTTTCATGACGCTTGTTTAACAAAATTTATACAAAATAGTCTATTTTGATATTGTTCGGCATGATGGAGATTAATTAAAGATAATCACTGGTTAAATGAATTTGTTTCAATTTAAAAAGAAGTTTAAACATTATCTTTGATTATCAAAATGTGTCAAATGTATGGCAAAGAGATTTATGGTTTTTAATACTAATTTTTCCTTAATTATATTTCTCTTTAATCGATATATATTATCTATAAAAACAATAAAAGATATCAAATATATATATATATATATATATATATATATATATATTTATTTATTTAGGCTAGATTTTTAATAAACGTCAATAATTAATTTGACATAAATGCAAAAGTTTTGATGTGTCACAAAAATGAGTTAAACATGTTACCTACGGAGGGATATAAAGAGTTAAGATAATTGTCATTTTTTTAAATGAAAATATGACTTGATTTATAATGTTGTTCATTCTTAGTTAGAATATTAATGACACTCTGATAAAATAAAATAAAAACGGTATTCAATATGGAGATGAGAAGAGAAAATCCACAAGACAAAAAAAGTGTAAGTCAGTATCAAGAGCAATAACATAAAATAGTTTATATGAATATTGCTAGTAAATAATAAGTCATAGTTAAAAAAAATTAAAACTAAGTATTTTTGAGAAAATATAATATTTATTTTTATTAATACATTTGAGTATAGAATTTAATATTTTTATTCAATGACTTCTTAATTAGTGTCTATAAGATATTCCTTATAATAAGACTCCAAAGAATATATTTCTGTCCAACAAATTTGAGTGGGAGACAGAGAAAAAGAAACACAAAACGGGAAACATTTTCAAGTATTGAATTTTTCCTGATTAACACCATTTAAAGAAAACAATATTTTAACAAAAAAATACAAAATATCAAATATTAAAATTAATATACAAGAATTTTCAATACCACGAGAAGGGTAAACAGTAAAAAAAATAAAAAAAGGAAGAGGGAAAAGATATGGTGCTCGATGTTAAGAGCAATAAAACTTATTTTTTTTTTTCAAAAAAAATATTAGTAAATGTTTTAAGATATTTGTCAAAGAATTAAAATTATTATTTTTTCAAACACAATATTTTAGGATGCTAATGCATCTTCATTATAGGTCTAATACTTTTTAATTTGTAATAATGTCTTTAAAACGCATGTCAATAAGACTTAAATATTTCCGTAGACAAATATCAATGGAAGACAAAAAAAGGCACAAAAAATGGGGAACATTGATTTGAAAAATCATATCTTCACTACTTATGACTAACAAAACATTAATTTCGTCTAAAAATAATAATTTACGTAAAAAATAATTAGTAAAGTTAATAGGCATAAAGTTTTCGATAAAATATGACACAATTAGTTTTTTACAAACTAACCTTGCTGCAATTATGTAATTTTAAGTAAATGTGCACAAATATTACAATTTTATTGCATAAATATTTATCCATTTATTATTATATTGTAAATTAATAAATCTCAATTTAAAAAAAAAATATTTGTAGTGTAGGACAATAAAACTTTAATTAGCTTTTATGAATTTTGGAACATTTACCCGCGATATTTGATTGTGTTTGTTTGTGAGAATAAAGGTGTTATATTATGTAAGTAGCAAGTTGTGAAGTTGGAGTTGACGTTTGTGGGTGAATAAAGATTGCGTTATAATAGACCTTTTGATCCAACCAATAACATGTCTCCAGAGGAAGAAGCACCTATGAAACATAATCAAACTTGAATCAACGACGAAATGAAATCCACATGTGTGACTTTCACTGCTTATATTATAGTGTTTTGATACGGGATCTTCATAAACATGCATTTTAGATTCACCTGCCACAAAATCTTACATGAAAAAGTATTTCTGGGCACTAGGGATCTCCGATATATTCTTAGTTTAGTTAATATTTCATCCAACTTCTTCTTAAATAATTTCAGGAAAAAAAAAAGAAAAACATAAAAAAATTATAAATAAAAAATAGCGTACGGATAACTTAAAAATGAAAGTTTCTGCAAATTACCTTGTGTCAATATATAAAAAAATTAATTTTAATTTTTTTTCCTCCTATAAGTATTGTTAGAAAAATTCAACACTGTTTAGTTGGAATCCATAAACAAGTTTACCTCATAAATATACATTATAGAACAAATATATCTTTTTCAGCCCACAAGCAATTGACATTATAAAAATGTAATGATAAATTATAAATAAGTGCACACTTTTCCATTAGTTTCTTAAAAAAATCCATATAAAAAATATATGCTATACATCAATCCCTCAAAGGCAACTAATTTAATAAATGACATGCATATACTATGTGATTGTGTAAAGAATTAAAGTAAGATATATATTAAAACTTAAATATTTGATATAATAATTTAATTGTATATTAAATGCATTATTTATGCAACTAATTAAAGCACTGCATACTTTCTATATTAGTTCCTTAAAACTGAACGTGAGAAAATACATATATTGCATCAGTTATACATATATAATATAATTTTTTAAAGCAATTTTACCCTTGGGTTTCTCAATTACTCATCTTCTGTTTTCTTCTCCTTTCAAATAGTTCACATCAATAATGCCATCGTTTGTATCAACGATGAACCTCAGAATGATATTCACTCTCATTTCCTTCATTTTCTTCGTTATGGTGTTCTTTACTCTATCTTTGTCTCTTCCCACCTTGTATCTCTCCTCCCTTGCAACACTTCTCTTTTTTTTTTTTTTTTTTTTTTTTTTTTGTTATATAAGTGTGAGAGAGTTGTTATTGAAAGTTATTTAGTAGTTGTCAAGATCATGTCGACGATGTTAAAAGAGTTTTGAGTTGGAGTATCTGGATAGGACTATCCAAAATTCTAGAGCGATTCTATAACTACGTAAAATAAAAAGAATTTATGTCATGTGAATGATAAATAAATGTAATAATTTTTCTACCGATGTATAAGATATTAGTGAATCATAAAAATATTCAAATCAGTTTTACATTTACTTTATATTTTTTTCCATATAGATGTGATTTATAGTTAGATCAGGACATGTTACAATTTGGCTACATAGGGCACGACACAAGAACATGTTCACTGTTGAAGAGGAGGTGCACGAACAGGGTAGAAGATATGGAGGTGGATTTTGAGGAGTGTAAAGTGTTGGCAGAAATTTATCGAAAAGAAAGAGTCAACGACCGCAAGCATTGAAGCACCCCAACAGTCTCCTCCTTCACTGTGGGCATGCAAGTTGAACTTATGGTATCATTTATCATCACACTAAGGTTTATTTCCGTTTCCCTAATCATTTATAATTCAACAGTTACCTATATTATTGTCATGCAGTATTTACTTAAGTACGTAACTCAAATTAACATGTTAAAATGTGGTTGTAATTTCGCGTCTTTTATTTTGAGAAACGTAAGCAATGATGTGAAGATGATAAGAAATTGTAAGAGGAATTATACATATAAGAAACAGCATGCATGGTTTGAAAATAATGTGATGAAAGGGAATTTAGAACAGTAAAATATGTGGGTTGAGAGTGAACAAAGGGAAGTTGGGGGCACGGTTTGGTCTGCCACACGCACAATGACGTTAAGAAGCCCTCACACATTGAATAATATAAGTTCCCCACACCACACCATTCCTTTCTTTTCCCGTGCGCACCCCACACACAGCGGGAACTTGTTTCTTCTCGGATTTGGCTTTCACTAAGTATCTGTGATCAGATCTTCAATCACTACACATGCATAACATCACTTTGGGTGCACATAGTCTTCTCAATCATCCATTTCAAATATATATAGACTTAAAAGTAGAACCTTGCCTAGAACTTTCAGTCATAAAATTAACACAATACTTATCATAACGATAGGAAATCGACCCGAATCCTTCGGGCAGTGTCATCACTTCCTCTTCAGTTTTTAAATCTCTTCATTTTGTTTATTGGGTGTGTACAGAGATGGAAGAGGATCTTTGATATGAAATGTTGACTTAGTAGTCAGTATGAACGCTAAATGACATGAACGAAAAAGTTAAATTTGATTGGACATTGCTATCAATAACTCTCATTGCAGTTCTAGACATTAATCATCTATTTTCGTACAAAATTCATGAAAACAATAATCGAACTAAGTAATGATGAGATACTGATGCGGGCGTTTAGTTTTTTCGTCGATACAAATCCTAAAATATGTTAACGAGAAAGTAATACAAACTATGCTTATTCTTCTTCATAAACTGCACTCGGTATTCTTCAATAAGAAAATCAAAAGGTCACTACATTATTAAAGATATCATGTGGGGCGTGCCAATCTTCCTTCAGATATATAGGATGATAATAAATTAATGTTAATGTTAGATTTTTAAGTAACTTTTCCAATCCTCCAAACGTGCTGAGACTTTGACAGATAAACTTCACTCTTGTTTTCTTGTTTTTTTTTTTTTTTTTTTTTTTTTTTTTTTTTTTTCTATGTTCATTTTAGCTGATGGGGAAGTAGAGATTATTGCTGTGCAGCCCTTACTGGTCTTGTGCTGTTGTTTTTTTTTTCTTCTAACAACACCTTTAGTAATAGAAAGTTATTTACTTGTTTAGTTGGACTAAGTCACATGAATTCATCAAACAACTAATTTCCCGAGAGTGTTTTTTAAAGTCATTTCCTTACAGAATGTTTCATTCGAAAAAATAAAATAAAACAAAAACACAAAAATAGTTTTTTGTTGTTAGAAAAAAAGTAAAAGAAGGAAAAATAATTAACTTAAAAAAATCAAAATTTTCTTTCAAAAATATATTAATACGTTATATTTATGATTATCTTAATACTTTGATAGAAAATTTTAATAAGGTAATTTAAAAAAAAAATAAAAATATTTTAAAATAAAATAGGTTGTTTGAATGAAAAAATTAAAATAAATTGAAATTAAATAATTTATGAAAGTAATTACATTAATTAAAATTAAATGATTTCGAATTCAATTTAAAAAAGTAATAATTTAATATTTTTCAAAACTTATTTTGTATTTTCTTCTCTAATCGTCTTGACTATAAGACTTAAACATTACTGAGATTACTATTTTTTTTTTGTTTTGATATAGAATTTTTTTTATGTTAATAAGATATATCTTTTATTTATTTCTTAAGATGATTTTTTATATTTTGTAGCAATTGAAATAATTTATTTAAATAAGAAAATTAAAATTTAATAATTTCGAATTATCTTATGAAAAACATTTGAAATATGAAAAAGATTACAATGAAATCAATTTAAATTAAATATATTTAAAATTATAAATTTGTTTATCCAAACAAATTTAATATAATTTATTAATGTATTATTCTTTCTAGGCAAGTGAATGCACTCTTTCCAAAAACTACGTTAGAAATCTTTACAAACTAGCTACTAATATACACTAATTTCCCTTCGAGTTTACCTCACTAACAAGTGATCATGTTGAAACAAATTGCACTTGTATTTAACTTTCTGAAGTAAACTGAGCTCGCAAATTTTCTAAAAAAATATAGGTATATGCTAACAACACTTTTTTCCACATTTTTGAAAGTTCTTTATATTCACACTTTATACTATCTCTTGTACAGTTGTTGTCATATTTTAGCAGGTCAACAGAGCTATTTAAGTTCATTATCCAAAAAATACTTCCTAAGAAAGATGCATATGGTGTTGTTATGGATGTCACAGAAATACATATATATATATATATATATATATATATATCTCGACACTTAAGACCTTTGTTTGGCCTAGACATCATGTTAGGTATATATAAGAGACCTCTCAGGATCTTGTTACTTATATTATTACATTTGAATTTGACTTTTATGTACATAGATTCTATACCATCATTAATATGAAGTTATTGCTTATATTCAACGAAAATTTCCTACCCAAAAGAAGAAACATTTGTATAACTGCATTGTTAAGATTATTATGATCATAGTTACAAGTTTTCCGAAGATGTCATTTAGACACCACTGCATATACACATATCCTTCGTCTCGGAGATTGCACAAAGTATAGTTGAAATAGTGATCCTAGTAAATAAAAAATAACACATACAACTATAGTTGTGTTTATTAAAAATATAAAAATAGTTGTGAAATATAACAATTATTTAAGAACAGTGACTGTGAAGGGATTTTAACTCTCGATAGAATCTTTGTATAATCTTACTCCTACTATTGAGAGAGATACGTGTGAAGCAGGTGTGATGTCATCCTTGGTATGTTGCCTGTAGGAGCTACATATAGATATAATCTAAAATTTGGCAATTGCAGATAAGATGATGAGTTTGGAAGTGTAGTTAATCGCATTGGAAGTGGGTGCAAAAGCAAGTGGCTTCTACTTGCTTTTTGCTATAAGAAACCACTTAGCCACTTACTGCATCACCATGTCTTGGAATCTCTACCCAACGGGAGTGGGATATCAGCACATGCATGAGAAAAAGTGGGGTTCATAACAAAAGGCAAAATTAGTTATTACATTATTCTCGATCTGATTGGATTCAAGGAAAAAACAGTACAGTAAGTGCTTATAAAACATTTCTTCGTTTTCTTAACAAAATCAATTCATAATATTAACAACTAATATGGTAACTTTATTTTTGTGATTGGTTATAAGAAACACATATGATCAAACACAGCCTAGCTACTTTTTCTGCGCACAATGCAAACTGAGATCTTCTGCTCGATATTCGAATCATGAAACATCTGAATCTTCCCTCACCCCACCCCACTCTAGTCCCCACCCTTCCAAAGAAAGATGCAAGCGCCCTGAACCACTAATGCATATATTGTCAGTCATGTTGCCTATAAATGATTGAGAAGGACCAACAAATTCTAAAAGGATGGTTAGGTAGAGATTTTAAATATGTAATTAGGAGTTTGATTATATATGTGTGTTGTGAATATTAGGCTCTAATAATCAGTCAAAGAATATTCTTGGTATAAAAATAAGAATATGATGGAAGGGATGAAGAGGAATATAGTACTAGCAAGTTCAAAAGTAAGTAATGATGCCAGCTGTAACAGCAGCAAGAATAATTTCTACTAATGGTGCATAACTCTCTTCCTTGTTTTAGGGTTAATTATGGCTTTGCAACTTTCATATATACTGCGACGACAACATACTAGAAAAAAATAATTTGCTTCCCACTTGGTAGGTAGCTATCTCGCCCACTATCTCACTAGCTAACTTAGCTAGCTACTGTTTTTGCTGTAAAATGCTTCCTTTCTTTAGTTTTGTTGCTTCAACTTGTTGCTATACACACATACAATCATGCCAGTGTTCCTATCAATCATTGATAATTTGGCTCTTTTTCGTTCCACTCTATTGCTTGAAAACCTCAGTGAAACTTTGCATTTTATTTTATTTTTTTATAAAACTTAGTTAAGGAGAAACTAAGGCAAATTAATATATATATATATATATATATATATATATATATATATATATAACAAGAAAATATCTTTCTATAATGACAAGAAAGATTGTCGATCCAAACAATTCCCTACAGAGCACTTTCCTCTTTAAAGAGTAGTTCACCATTTAGACATGGAAGAGTATGGTCACATGAATTATGACATGTGTTTACTTCATAACGTGTTTGGCCCCATACAACGTAGGGGCCAAATTACACTTTCGAGCCAATTTTTTATCGAATATATGTAACACATTGAATCACCGACCATAAGGCTTATTTTTTTGAGTCTACAACTCACATTTGATTTTGCGAAAGCATGAAAAAGGCCAATAAATTTATCCAATTACTGCTTAAATGCTTTGTTGTTTCGATATATTTAGTTTATGAGTTTTATTATTAGTAAAAGGAAAATGTTAACCGACCAAAAATAACTTTCCTTTAACAATTATGAGATGTCACAATTACTTACGTGGTTAAAGGGTTTTTTTTTTTTAGAATTTGTATTTTAAAAAGTTGTAGACTCAAAAGTGGTTAAAGTGTTTGAGAGTTAAATGTTACTGTGAATAATTGAAGTTAAAGCATAATCTGTGTAGAGAAATCATATTTTACGTCACAAAATTGTCCGACACCGAAAAACCTATCCCATATTATAAGGAATGAAAAATACGAGTGAGAGAAAAAAGTAGAATCGTTCACACAAAATGAGCCATGAAAAAAAAAGTTATATGGAAAATAATTTCTTATTAATTATTCTTTTTTCCGTTTTCAAGAACGAAGCTCCTTTGTTCTTAAAAAAAACCTCTTAAAGTTCAATAAAAAATTATTTCTTGGATACACTCAACATCTTTAATTAATAAACTATTTTCATTGCCAACTCACCGTTACGTAGCTGCTACGTAAAGTTTTCAAGTAATTCATATGTTAGGCAGCGATGTTAAAGAATCAAGCAAAATCAAATTTCCACCGAAAAATATTACCTTGAAAACCAATGAAAATAACTCCTCTTTAACAAGTGTAAGGTGACACAATTGCTTATGTGGTTAAAGGGTATTTTTTTCTTTGTTCAGAAATTGTATATTAGAAAAATGAGAAAGTGTTGAAAGATTGAACGAAACCACTATTAGATATTTAGGGTTTAGTCAAAGTAAAAATTGTGTGTAGAGAAATCACATCTCACAAAAAAAATCCGTCCCACACCGAAAAATAACTTTATACCAAAAGGATATAAGTAAGTGGAAAAAAACATAATCGTCTCATTCTAAAAAATCGTGAAAGAAAAGGATTTTATTGAAAAAAATAAAAATAAAATCATGAAATATTGATTGAAAAGGGTTTTTATTGAAAAAGAAAACAACTTCTTGCAATATAATTTGTTTCGTTATGACTACCAAATAATTAACCTCTTACTTTATCACAAACGAAGAACAAACAAGAAAAACTAAGATCACGGTGCTATTCAAAACGAAAATTACCCACTGCTCCGTGAGAAAGCTAAAATCCAATGACCAACTACCACTCTAATGCATTACCGACCAACCCTATCGATTACACCCATAAAATAATCTAAATTTATATTTATTTCACGTTAAAGACCTGATGAACTTTAATAAAAAATTATTTCATTAATATAATTAACATCTCCAATTAAAAATATACTTTTATTACTAACTCAATACCGCGTGACTACAAAGTCAAGTGGTTACCATATCATAACCCCTTTCCATATAAACTCCTGATGATTCTGACAAATAAGTCATTATTTGGTCACGTGATTTTTAAAGAATTATTTTTTCGTCAAAGGATGATGATATTTTCGTAATTTAAACTGTATCCAGAAATTAAACGTTTAAAGCACTTTTCAGTATAAATAACAAGTACTTTTCATCCTTCATCTTCAAAATCGTCTACCACTATGAATGTGTGTAAGTTTTTCCTTTCCAAATGTCTAACACGATTATATACTTAGAATTCAAACTCAATTCTTAAGTTAAAACAAGTTCAGATTGATTGATTTATTAATTCAGTTGTGGCTTTAATTAAAACTATTCTTTACCTAAAAGAAAAAATATATAAAGGTATAAAAGATAAGATATTATTTAAAATGGTAGATATGTCTTAATTAATTAACTAAACCACTTCAAACATTGTATGTAGAGTGTGTAATTCTTAATTTGTAAATTATCTGGAACTGCTAAAATAGGTAGAAGTGAGGAAATTGGAAATAAATAGGACACATCATGGAATTGACTAGAAAAGGGTATAGAAACAAAAGCTAAGATATATAGACCTTGCTTAGTTTACCTCCAAATTCAAACACAATGATACCTCTCATTCTATCCAATCCTTCACACACCAGTGTCTAGAGAAACAAACACTCAGTGCTGTTCAACTACATAATACTGTTAAATTTTGGAGTTTTTCACAATATGACACAACACAATCTACTTTGGCAGATTCTATCCCTTCACAATCAACCACGTTTTTTCTTTTCCTAATTAACACGCCAGCTATCTAGTGTAGGGGAGGGAAGTAGTAGTTATTTCAAGAAGGTGTATCTAAAATTTTAAATAACATCTACAATTTCAACTTCATAATAATAATAATCATTCTTCCTCTTCAACACATAACCCATTCTTCTTATGGTTGAGATTATTCAATTTTTATATGATATTAAATACTTATAGATCATCTGATAGGTGGTGTACAATAAATTTATTAAATTTAATTATGATAAGCTCTAAAAAAATTAACTTTAAATTTAATTAAATTTTCTAAAATCAATTTATAAGATAAAGTCATTTTTATTTATAAAATATGAAATATTTTTTCTTATAAGTTTATTTGCATGCGTTGTCTCACACTTAAAAATCACTCAAAGCTGAAAAACTTGATACTACTTTCAAAAAATTCTTATTTTTGAAAGGATATTAGATGTTAAAAACTTTTTCAAATACTTGCCCAACTCATAAAATTTTCATTAGGTAGATTTAATCTATATTTAAAATAATGCTATTTCAAAACAAATAATGAAAAATTTGAAACAGTTATTTTATTATTTAAAATTGCTATTTTTTATCCACCCAACACAATAATACAGTTGTACTTGAACAAATAATTAATGCATTTTATTGAATTTTGTCCTTGAACTCTTCCCCAAGGTACCTACAGATCTAGGTACATCAGACTATAAGGGAGACAGAAAGATAAGTTTACAAGCAACAATGTGATATAATAAAAACAAACAGAAAAAAGTGATAAAAAAATGGGTTTCAAATATACTGAAAGAAATTTGATTGTCACCAGTACCACTAGATTTTAACTTATATGCTAACATATTTCATTTTTTATTTATCATTTTCGTATTTTGGATGAACCAGAGTTAAATTAAAAATAAAAATGATTCTTGAAAGTATCATATGTGTCTTATACATCATACTGTTACTTTTGCAAAATCTATTTTTATCTTTGATATTTTATCTTTAAAATTTCATTATTTTCTTTTAACCTTTTGAATACAATTTCGAATAATTTGAATTTATTTATGACATGTAAAATATACCATGAAACTCACATACATAGCATAGCATTATACAACTTAAGTATTGTTAAATCATAAACAACGTAAAAATCAATTGTAACCCTTTTCTGGTTACTCATGAAGCTCACTTGCAAATCATTGTCAACCGTGTTTACATTTTTTTTTTCTTAGTTTTCCTGTAAGTAAATATAATGTGATAAACTCTAATATTAATGAAAAATAATTATAATTTAATACCTTAATTCAAAAAACATCTACTATGATGTATGAAAGAACAAATTTAAGTAAAAAATAAAAGTTAAAGTATAAGAATGAGTTTTTAAGGATAAAGGACCGATTTTAAAAAGGATTAAAAATCAATTTTAGACTACTTTAAATAAATTACATATATATTTTGAGAAACTTTTGAAAAACACCACAAAAAATAAATAATATTCTCATAAATTAAAATTAGTTATAAAAAAATAATTTATAAAAACTTTTTTTTATCTAATTTAACTGAATTCTCATTTCTTATTTTTCTATATAAAATAATTACAATTTTACATAAAAAGATCATTTTAATTTTTCGCTTCAGAATACTTCTAAAAAAAATATCATATGTAAGTATATGAAAAAAAAATCCATATTGTTATTTAATCCACAGAAATCCATTCTATTTTATAGGCAGCTTAACGAGTGACATGTTAAATCAATTTAAAAGGAACAAGATGAAAAAAATGTTTGAAAAGTTATCCCATTTCGTTCTATAAACCAAATATATAGTCCAATAGTTCATCTAACCTCTCTAATTATATGTTCAATATTAACAACAACATCCATAACAATCTGAACATTTTTTTTTATCACATCTAACCATAAAATGTTATATTTTAGGAAAAATATACTTTCATACCCAAAATAGTACAAATATCCGCCAGTTTATACTAATTTAATTATTTTTATATAATTAAAAAAAAAAAAAACTATCAACACCGATGTCCTTATTCAAAACTAGTCTTCTTATTCAAAATTCGAACACTCCATGCCTAAAAGAGTGGAAAAGAGGTTATTTTGGTAAATTCGAAGTTAATCATAAATTATTACCTCTAATAAATTTGTTGAATTATGTGATAATTTTTTCTAAAATTTACTAATAAATTAATACTTTAGATAAAATTTAAAGTTCAATTAAATTAATTTAATTGGAATTTTGGAAATATTAACTATAATGAAATCAGATGTCTAAATTTATCTGAAATTATATTTTCATTAAAATTTTTGTGAATAAATTTCCTTACTTTTAAACATAATGTAAGATACAGAAAGTAACAAACAAATCTGGATCTTTGCTTGCAAACCATTGACCCATTCTCTATGGGTCAGACTGATTAGGTCCAGCAACAAAAGCTCCGGGACTGTTAAACACACCCTAATTTGATAAACCCACCATTCACCTTTAATAAAATTCTGGTAGCATTTATTTATTGTGATTGATATTATAATTTAATTCATACAAATTTATATTTTATTTTCAAGACTAAAGACATAAAAATAACTTTATTTCATTTTATATAAATTTTCAAAATAAAAGAGGATCATTTTTGTTTTTGTTTTGTAGCAGACAAAAATTTACAAGCCCGGGCCCATTTAATTTTGTTCAAGATATACAATTAGACTTTTTGCACCACTAGATTTATTATCTCAACTCTCGTTAATTCGGGAGTAATATAAATACGTTTCAAAATAAATTAATGGAAAGTGACAACAAGAGATCTATGGGATGCAAAAAGAATTTGTTCAAATCAATCTTATAATTTTTTTTTCTTCTAAATTCATCTATTTTTCACTTTCATTTATTTTTTCGTGATGTTTTTTTTTAATTCTTTACAAATGATTTTTTTATTGTTTTCGATCTTTTCATATTTTTGAAAAATTTCCCAGCTGTTTTACATTTTTTAGACTTAATTTTATAAATTTCAACTTTTTTTTTTATCAAGCATCGTCTTCTTTTCATAAAACTTGTAACTTTTATTTCATATTCCTTTTTCTTTTTTTCATTCATTTGAACTCTCCTTCACTCTGTTGTAATGCTTTTCTTCTACTTTATAATATTAAGAAGTTTCTGTTTTCAATGTTTTCATGATTTTAAACATGTTCTTGGTACCTGTAGTTCTTGGACGCGAATAATGACCTGATGGACCAGGCCTATACTTACAGATCGTTGGGCCGTAGGCCCAAGATATTAGTTTAGTAGGTTATGAAAAGAGAAAAAAAAATAGAGCACTGTGAAGTACAAGGTTTGTTCATGGTTTAAGAGGGGTAAGGAACTGAAAAATTTGTACTACATGTACTACAATAACTAAAACTGCATAAATCCAACGGAGTACTACCATTACTACACGCAATTATTCCTTAGATATTTTCCAAGTTTTCATTGAAATAAAATAAAAACATGAGTATGATGAATATGACTAAGAAATTAATTTGTGTAAAACAGGATCAATTAATAATAATAATAATAATAATAATTATGTACAAGTAATTGACGATTGGATGTTGAATTTTCACATGGAGAAGCAACTTCCGTTGTTGCTTGGAAGTTTGGTTGGGGCGGAGAGCGGCGGCGCAGTCTTGGAGGAGGAGCGGATGGCCTCGTAGCGCCGTCGTGCGGAGGGCCGTGGAAGATTCTCCGGCACGATGGTTTCGAGTGAGTTGCCTTGCCAAGGAGGGCACGTTCTTTTCTGGCTCCATTTAGCATCGGTGTTAGAAGCATTTGATACGTGGTTTGCAATTGGCAAGGTGGTGGTGATTTGAAGCATTTCATGAGCTTGTGCCATCGAATTCCACATTTCTACTCCAATCACGTACGATGCCACTCCCATCACAACGCATTGCCTCTTCCAACATGCTTCATTTTTCACCCTTTACAACGCACGGTGGAATTAGTTGTGTTAAACATGTAACAAAAAGAAGACATGTAAAAACAAACCTTAAAACTTACGATGAAAGATGTGGTGGCTTTGTTGGGACGAGAGAAGCGTTGGAAGGTTGGTTTGAAGTAAGAGGGGGAAGGCTTAGGAAGCAAGTAGTCCTCATGGTAATCAATGAATGACTCACGATCACCCTTTTACGGTTTTTGTTATGTACTACAGTTATAAAGTTTCAACTTATATTATATAAGGTGGCATGGAAAAAGGTTGAAATATCTAGATGTAGTATGCGTGTGTAAAGTGAATAGAAGAAACGTGGTTGAGGTATTTGGTTTGAATTGGTTGAGTTTAGCATTTTGTTTGGGTTGGTGATTTTTTGTTCCTATTGCGTGCCGTCTTTGCACCAATCTCGCCGAAGAAGACACACATGTCGCACTCTTCCAAGCTTTTCTTCTCCATAGATCTTGGATCGAAGGGCTGAGTCCACTCATCACACACTTCAACATTCAAAGTGACTTGTTAAAACAACTAATAATATATTCACTTACCAAATACGCAATTCATATATATGCACATCCCAAAGAAAAGTTTTGATGTTTAGGTTTTGAGTCAAAATTATACCCTATAAAATACAAATATTGCCTCCATCACGAAAATACAATCACGGGTTCAATTTCATTTTTTCTTTTTCCTCTTTCTCTCGTTCTTTCCTGGCTGTTTCAACTCTCTCTCTTTTCATTTAAAGGTGTCTAAAAAATTTAAATATTTAAATTCAAAGTACAATTATTCAGATTTATATTTATTTTAAGTTTATTTTAATGAATTTATCTTAAACCAAAAGTTCATACTTTTGAATTTTAAGTTCAATTCAATTAATTATATTTGGATTATATATATGAATTCAATAATATTTTAGATTTTGAATATCTAAAATTAGAGTGGATCTTACAGTCAATTCAATATAAGTTGGGCAAGGTTTAAGTAAGATAAAATTGGATCAGGCTGATTTTATAATAAATTGGGCCAAACCATACCCAAATTAAGTTAGACAAGACCATCAAGTCACACTAGGTCATGTTGGATTAGACAAAAATCTCAAATAAAGTTGGGAAAGAATGAAATGATCTTTCAAAGATCTAAGAAGGTAGATGAGATTAAGAGTAAATATGTGTTTTAAAGAGATAGTGATTAATAAAGTTTGATTAATAATTTTTCTATTTATAAATTTTGTATTTAAATAATAAAATACTCCTGATATACCACTTTTATTATTATTAAACAATTAATTATCATCTCAAATATACTACTTCTATTATTATTAAACAATTAATTATATTTTTACAATTCTAGGCTTATATACTTTTATTTTTATTCTAAAAATATATATTAGGGAGTAATAGCAATGTCTGTGTTGATGTCCAATAAGTTGAAAGTAATTTCAACTTGTGAATGTAAATTATACTAGGTGTAGGCATCCTTATACACTCAAAATATCTTAACACCAAATCTATCCTTCATACATGTTATTAAACGTATATCAATGTATATTTAATATTTAACAAACACGTTTTTTTTTCAATGATGAACACTTTAATGTTTGGTAAATGACCTAATTTTTAACGTAAAAGAAGCTAAACGCGGATAGCGAAAAGAAAAACTAACCCAACATAAATACTAATACTTTTCAAAAGTACTACTAGGGCTACATCCATTAATGAAAGTATGGGTAATTGCTTACAAAACAAGTCAAATTTTTAGGTTAACATGCGAACAAGGTCATCTACTTTCATAAGCAACCTAACAAATTTGCAGTAATAAAAAATATGAATAGACAACTTCAATTTCCGGAATTTCGTCGGCAGTAAGAATGCTTCAATCGCACTTCCTATCCAATAGCTTTGTCGGCACAAAGAACACGAATCTTTCACTGATTTATCCTTCATTATTACCCATTCATATGAATTAACTCTTATAACGGTTTTATTGAGGTTGTTCTGAAAATAATCATTAGATAATTAAAAAAAGTACAAAAAACCATGACATTTAATATGATATCTTTACCATACTTTCTTAAAAAGTTGACAACCTCGTTAGAACACCATTCGAAGAAACCACAGTGACTGCTTTTTAGGAAGTGAATGAGTGTATCTGAAGCAAAACCCAGAAAAGAGATGCCAAATTGGAGTTTCAGTGTGAATTGGGGCAGCCTCCATTTTCAAAGTGTAAATTTTTATATTCGATGAAAAATCTCAGCATTGCATGTCATACATAATTTTCTCAAGTAATTTAAAATACTTACAAATTTTACGGGAGATATCGTAACTATTAGATAATTTTTAAAATGCTATTTAAGCACTTTTGATTCTCAATTTGAAACGAAAACGAATTTATATATAACCATTTAATAATTTATACTTCTGCATACATTTTATTGCCATTTCTTTAGTAGATAGTTTGCCCTTACAATAAGAGTAAATTACACTATCCACAATTGTGCCACGTTGATATTATCAAAGACGTGACGTGGCTATAGGAAACTTCTAACCTTCACTCGATTAGATTAAGAGAAAATATATTTATATGATTTAGAGAAACCAAAACTATATACAAATTAGTATAACTTTTCTACTGTTCACTAATTTAATTTAGATATGTTTCTATCTGTTTTAAAATAGGAAGGTAAAAGGTATTCAAATCACTTATCTATTTATTTGTCTCATCAATAAAAATTGGTATCTAAATTAAAATTAATTTTTTTATTTTTATCTCATTATAATATGTAACCGACACACCAAAAAAAAACGCGAAAAGAATTCAATTTTTTTCAATATGTGCTATATTTTTCTATTGATAAGACATAATATGGGACAGGTCGTATGTGTTGATTGTCCTCTTCACTGGTTTTGCATTTGCGTCAGCACTCTGCACCTTTGCACTTCATTGTTGTTGTTTTTTTTAACTAAGACTCTGTGTGGGAGTGTAATATATAAGAGCAAAGGAATTAGGAGGTGGCAATTTTTTTTTATATAATATTAATATGATAATTCTGCATTCTAAGAAAAATATATTCTAAATTAGTTTTGGAGTGGGTGAGAATGATTTAATACAAATGAGAAAAAATGGCAAAATTAGTGGTATAATGCTAATATTTTGAGTACAATTAATCTATGATCAACAGACATAGAATGGAGAATAGCCAACTAACAAATAGGAAAATGATGGGTGCCGAGAAAAATTGAACCAAGTTATTATTATTATCACGGACTAGATCTAGATGATTTCTTAAGATTTTAATTTATGTAAAGATTTGTTTTCACTGTTTACTTATCGAAAACCATTTCAACTAATTTTAAAACGATATTTGCTTATCATACACAACAATTCGTAAATAGATGATAATTAGAGTATTTTTTTCAATATTTTATGTAAATAAATAATGTACATTACTGATAAGCAATAATGTTCTATATCACTATTTGATCATAAATGATATCATGTGATAAGTTTGCTGATTTTATACAGTAATTATCTTTAAAAACTTAAAAAAAAATTGATTGCTTATAATTTCCCCATTGTTTGAAATTGATGCAAGTGAAGTAATAATGGTAAATTAAAAAGAATCTACAGCTGTATGTAGCTGCCACTCCATAAATTGTTTTGTGAGTTGGATGCCCATATGATGTTGACTGAAAAAGGTTGTGATGATTCGTGAACAAATCTAATCATAATTTTTTTCAGATACTTTCATTTAGTTCATATTTCTATATTAATGTTAAAATAATATTATTGAAACTTCAAAATGCAAAAACTGGTGAATCACCCTGCATTCAGATCCCTGAATTACATATACATAAAGATATATAATTACTATTTATTTTCTATTATGTTATGAAAGAGAAGCGCCCCTCTCAAAATAAAAAACAATTCCCTTGCCGTTAACAAAGCTCAAAACTTTACATAGCAATTCGACGTCGTTTCGAACCTGCCACCGCATTTTGAAAGTTTTTAAAACCCCACCAACGACCGACCACCGCCTTCAGATACGACGGTGAATCTCTCTCTCTCTCTCTCTCTCTCTCTCTCTCTCTCTCTCTGTGCACAAGACTTGTGTCATATACGCAAATTCCTTCTCAAAATTCCTGCATTTGCGATACCATGTTCCCTTTGAATCGCAGAGACCCACCCGCCAAACCCAACTCCAAAAAGACCTAATTTTTGCACTTGTTATAGCTACCTGATTGCTTTTTGCAATCTGGGTCGAACCCGTTTCGATTTGTGGTCACTTGGATCTTATGGTGGAGAAGCATGGAAGAAATTGAAGGGGTGGATTGTTGCAGTAAAAGTGAAAGCAGGAGCTCTAGTGGGACTCGACCTCCCAATCCCAACCCACCTTCACATCGCCAATGCAAACTTGTTCGCCACGCTTCTCTCGTGAGTTATTCTTTCACAAAATTGATCCTTTCTTTAAATGTGTAATTTTGTGCTAGTATGGTAGTGTGTGTGCTTATTTACATCCTTTTAGACAGGAAAAGAATGATTTGTGATTTTTGTTGTTTGAACAGTTATGGAATTACCAAGTTCCTTAAAATGGTTATAATATCCATATTTGACAATTTTGAGCAACGTTTCTTTTCCTTTCCTTGCCATTTTGATGCAGTGGGAGATTTTGGAAAGTTGTTGCAAAGGAAAGTGGTTGAGTCATATGTGCAAGTTGTTTTAGCTTATATGGGTTATATTTCTTTTCATTCTTTATAGATGAAACCTAGAATTGGGATTTAGGGTAAAAGTAATGTTTGGTGGGTAGAAGTAATGTAAAACACTGATGGTGAGTCGGTGTGGTAAAAAATGTCAGATCGTGGAGGTAGTGAATTAAATAAAACAGTGTAAATAATAATATTGAACTTTGTTCCTTCTTTTCATCTTTATGGTTACCTCCCGTGTGCTAACTATCTGGGTCTCTTCTGGATTTGTCTATTTAGTTTTTCTTGTTAGTATAATTTACTCTCATTAGAGTGTTAGGACGACTATTGATATGTTATTTTGGAGTTCCAAATTCCTTTCTGCTCTGAAAAAACAATATTTTCTAAGTTTATTTTTCATTTGTTGTTTTTCTAACTTTTATGGCAAAATCGGCAGATGAAAACAAAGTTGTCTGATGTATCTGAGCCAGAGAATGTTACTGAAGATTGTCAGTCTGATTTCTTTCCAACGCTTCGTTCTGGAGCTTGTGCTGATATTGGATTTCGTTCAAGTATGGAAGATGTATATGTTTGTGTTGACAATTTTATGCACGATTTTGGACTCAAACATTGTATAGATGGACCCAGCGCTTTCTATGGGGTATTTATCTATTTTGGTGCTTAACTTGATTAACAGTGATTACTGTGTTAATGAATTTTAGTTTGGTATTTCTTTGCTAATCATAGTCCTCATGCTAATATTTTCTGGTGATAATGCATTGCTTTAAATATGGTTATAGACTATTGACAAATGCATATAAACACTTCTTAGACACAACATTGCTGATCCCGTAGAATATTTCGTTTTTGTTTCTTGCATTTGTTTGAAAACTGTTGTGAAAGTCAGGTAATGATTATGGTCGATGGCTTGGTCAGGTGTTTGATGGACATGGTGGAAAGCATGCTGCCGACTTTGCTTGCCAGCATCTGCCAAAGTATATTCTCGATGATGAAGATTTCCCTGGAGACATTGAAAGGGTAGTTGCTTCGGCATTTCTGCAAACAGACAACGCCTTTGCAGAAGCTTGCTCTCTGGATGCCGCACTTGCATCTGGCACCACTGCATTAGCTACTCTTGTTATAGGAAGGTTAGCATTTTGATAATCTGGGTGTACACATTCTTTTTCCCAAATCGCCAAAGTTGTGTTTTTGATTTTTCTCTGGGTAAGCTTCCACTGTTTTTTAAATGGGGAACCTTTTGTCCTGCCACAACAGTTGGCTTAGGCCCAAAATCATACTTTTATGCTCCACCTTTGATGGGTTGTGTGATGATCATAGTTTGTGATTGCAGGTTGCTGGTGGTGGCAAATGCTGGAGATTGTCGAGCTGTGCTGTGCCGTCGTGGAAAAGCAATTGAAATGTCAAGAGATCATAAACCGAGTTGCAACAAAGAAAGGAAGCGAATTGAGGCTTCTGGGGGGTATGTCTACGATGGATATCTTAACGGGCAACTGAATGTTGCTCGAGCACTTGGTGACTGGCACATGGAGGGAATGAAGAGCAAAGATGGTGGACCACTGACTTCGGAACCCGAACTTATGACTACAAAACTGACGAGCGAGGACGAGTTTCTGATCATAGGTTGTGATGGGATTTGGGATGTATTCAGGAGCCAAAATGCAGTGGATTTTGCTCGGAGGAGGCTCCAGGAGCATAATGACCCAACCATGTGCAGTAAGGATCTGGTGGATGAGGCTTTGAAGAGAAAGAGTGGAGACAATTTGTCTGCAGTTGTGATTTGCTTCCAGCAGCAACCTCCTCCCAACTTGGTGGCTCCTCGCTCTAGAGTGCAGAGGAGCTTCTCTGCTGAAGGTTTGAAGGAGTTGCAAAGTTTCCTTGATAGCTTGGGTAATTGAGTAGGTTCAATTTTCGTTTTTGAGGATTAAGATTCATTTGTAATTGTAGGTGTAGGCTGAGAGAAAACTTTGACTGTAACATATGCGGCATCTAGTCGACATTTAATTTAGTCATTGGATATTTAGAATCACTGCCACTGCCTCTTCTTATTACATTTCTGCATAAACAAAACCAATCAATACATGGCTTCTGTGCTTCTCACTTCTCACCATCAGCATCAAAATTCCTCTTTTTTTTTGGCTTGGTTAATTCTATGTGATGCATTTGAACAATTTAGTTGTTTTTAACTGGTCTGTTATATGGTTCAGATTGACTTTTACAAATCAATCTTTTTGTGGATTAAGGGGAGGATCCTAGTCCTTTGCTCACATCTTGATCAGTGATCTTGTACATAATTTCCTCATTTTGTTTGGGTGTGAATGAAATATGAGATCTTATTATTATTATTATTATTATTATTATTAAAGTGACTGTTTTTAATCAGAACAATCAAACAACCCTTGATCAAATAAAGGTGTATTAACATTTAAACTTCAATTGGGTTAAGGATTGAAAGACAGTTTATTTTTTATTTGTTTACCAGCAAGATGTTTTAAAATAAATTAAGAGTATTGCACTTATTTTTTAGCTATTAGATGAAGTCCCCTCTAAAACTTTTTTTAGTTAAAGAGAATGTGAGGAATATAATGTTTTTCTCTTTTTTTGTTGAAGTGAAGCATATTTCCTGCTAAAACGCCCAGGTTCCCACATCGTGTAATGCTTGAGGGAATGTGATTTGTGTGCGTTGTCTTTTTGAATAATTGTTTTTATAGTTTTTAATGCATTGATTCTTTTAAATTATATTTGTTGATTTAGTTTAATGCAATTAACTGACAGTTATGCAGTAATTTTAAATGTGAACTTTAATTTCAGACAACTTTTAAAGAAAACCTAAGTACATTAACACTACATTCATAAAAAAAACATTGAAACATAAAAATAAATTAATACATTAGTTTGAAGAAATCCTAATATCAATTGTTTTTTCGTTTTTAAATTGTAAGCATTTTTTTATAGAAAAAACCGTGTTTGAATAGAATAAAATAGTTATATTTAATAAATTTTTTCTTTAAATATTTAATACAGCTACACATTTAAAATTAAAATTTGAAAACTAATAAGTAAGATAAAATAATTTCGACTGCATCGATCCAATCACAGTAATTAAATAATCTTATAACTCTTTTATGAAAAATTAGAAAAGGGTAATTTTATGTCGAGTGAAAACAAGAGCAAAAGTTTTCATTATATAACCTTTTATGCCAATAATTTATTTATTTTCACTCTTTACTTCACTCATTTGAAATAACCGAAAACAAACTTTTGTACTTTTTCTTACATTCATCCTAATAATTGATGTTTTATTTTTATTTTCATCTTTCTCTTTTCTTTCTTATTTAACATTTTCCAAATGAGTTTTTCAAATAAAGTATTGACCATATTAGTTGAGTCAATTAACAAATGACATCACTCTTTCAGTCATAATAAACGGTGGGTGTGACGTAACATCGTTAATTTATTTATGACTCTAATAAATTGCACGTTGCTGCCGTGCGCTTTTTATTGACCATTAAAATAGAATCTGTTTGATGAAGATGGACAGATAGATACATAAATTATTGATCCACATGTTCTACATCACATAAAACAATTCTTATACTATACAACATTATCTTTTCTATTTCTTTTCCATTATTTTTTTATTATATTTTAAATCTCTCTCTATCTATCTATCTTGTTGCAAAATCATTTTCTGCTATGCATGTCTGGTTGACTCAGTTTTCTTGGACTATTCTGAGAACAACAAGCACATTCACATACATTCAGAAGTACAATGTAGCCGTATTATAGAACAAGGAACATGGATTGTAACGACAAAAAGTGAAAAAAAAAGTTCTCTCTATCCGAGTAGTTATACCATGGTGATGGCAAGAAGCAATAATTAAATGGAAAAATGTTGTAGAAATTTCAAAGGAGAAGTGCTATGTTTCTGTATATTTCTCTGTTGGATGAAATGTGATCCTTCATTTACAAGTTGTGTAAAGTAAAGTGGTCATCTCTTTTGGAAATTGAATGCCTTGATTGAGAAGGCAAAGGTAAATCCAAAAAGTAGTGAAAACCCAACAATCACAGCAGCAGCTACACCTACAAAGTCATCTCTATACCCAAAATAACTCCTAACAAACTCTTCCACACTCTCTCCAGTATCTATACGGTCTTTTATATCACCAAATTGTGAAGTAACCAATCCATACAAGGTCCAAGACACAGGACAGATCCAAAAGTACCATCTCCACCACACTGGCATCCTCTGTCACATACAAGGATCATAACATCATTTGTTAGTTAATGACTTATCATATGCATATATGTATGTGTGTATGTAGTCTAGTGTTAAAATGAAGCTAAAGGGACAGATGAACTTACTGTTCTTGGAATCACAAATCCTGAGAAGAGGTTCCATATCATGTAGAACCCAAACGAGACTATAGCAGCAACGTTGTGATCCGGGGTAAGACCAACAGCCATCATGCCATAGAAGGTGAAGTATAAAAAGGTAAAGAACATGAAGAAGAGATACCAAAAGAACTTGCTCAGCGTCCAATCAAACCCAATCATAGCATACACTATGACCCCATATACCAGGGTCTGAATGAGTATGTATGGGATCTCAATGGCAACCTGAATATTTCAATTGTGGGATGAGTTAGCTAAGATTATACTTCCATAACTTCATAATTAGTGTTCTATAACTAAGAGAATTCTTTGTTAGTTAATTGTTAATGTTCTTTAGTCATTGGATGAACAATTTCATGTATACCTGTCCAAATGCGTATGGTAAAGCTGAGTACATTCCAGCAGCTCTTTCTCTATAGAAGACTGTTCTCTCAATGGCTACAACAGGTTGCACAGATGTGGCGTTTTGTATCCCGATGAAGAGGATTGCAGCATACATGGACCCCATTGCATTAAATAGATCTTGCCTTCTTTGTCTGCATCAGAAGAATGTATATAAATAATTAAGGTTATAAAATAAAAAAGTAAAAGGGACTTAGAAACTATTCAGAGAAATTATGGCAAGTGGTTGCATGTTGGGTACCTTTTAGAGCCGATGTCCCAAAATATTGTCCCAAACAGTAAGGCTATGATTGTTGTGAATAAAAGTCTCACCGCACTGTATGGGGGATTTCTCCAGTATGATAGGTGTTGTTTCCAAAGGCAAGCCATGCATTGAGTGAAGAAAGTCTGCGAGTACTTTGTGGGGAAATGCAAATCTTTGGAACCTGCTGGAGGTGTGCTAAGTTCCCTTATCAAGGCCTTGTTTCTCCTGAATGAATAAGTAATATTGGTTAACCATAGAAAAACATATTAACAGTAACTAATGCTCAAAGGGCAATCTTTCATATGGATTTGGGATTGAATTTCTTGTTGTTCCTACCTATACAGGTCAGAATTCTTGTATATTTCAGTGAAGTTAACTCCAAGAGTCGCTTCTTGTGCTTCTGAAGTAACCTCCAACATCCAAGTGGCAGGATTATAACCATTCTTAATTTTTGGCACCCCATTAATTCCCTACACCAAGCACCAGCTACTTACTGAACAAACTGGTTGAAAATAGTTTAGCACTGATTAATTACTAGTTAGAGATGGTGCAGACCTCAAAGTAACTGATCAGTTGAGAACAATGCTGGCCTAAAGGCCCCACATATATTTCCTCGCCTCCACGCTTCAACAGAAGTAGCTGTAAATATAGCAGTATGTATGTTCAGCCTTAAAATGAAACGCTGAATTTTTGTAAGCTAGTTAAGAGAAGGAAAGTTGTCACTGACCTCATCAAAAGCATCAAATATATCAATGCTAGGCTGGTGGATTGTGCAGACCACTGTTCGCCCGGTATCCACTGTATTCCTCACTGTTCTCATAACTATAGCAGCAGCTCTGGCGTCCAGGCCAGAGGTAGGTTCATCCATGAAGATAATAGATGGATTGGCAACAAGTTCAACTGCTATTGTTAACCTCTTGCGCTGTTCCGTGGACAGGCCATTCACTCCTGGCAATCCCACCAAGGCTTCTCTCAATGAAGTCAGCTCTACCAGCTCCATAACTTCCTCAATGAACATCTGCTATCAATCAATAGGGTCTGTGAGCAAGTGGAATGGCTTCATTGAAAACTTGGAAGAAGGAGAGTACAACAATGTCACAATGTCATTTGTTGTGTGTGCAATAAGAAGTTCTAACATGAGCATGAACACAGATCTTATTAGGCACAACACAACCAATCAAACACTTAAGATTTCCTCTTTCCAATAAGTAATAGGTTGCTCTAAATTCTCTTGATGTTAATATACTATGTATGATCTAATTTACAAAAGTTTACCTGTCTAGTTGCAGAATCAACCTCAGGTGGTAACCGAAGCCATGCAGAATAAACCAAAGACTCATACACTGTAACATGGGGAGAGTGTATATCGGTCTGCTCACAGTATCCTGCTATGCGGGCAAAAGTTTCTTGCTTTTTAGGGTAACCGGATATAGTGATTTGCCCTTGAATATAACCTGCTGATTTCCTTCCAGATAACACGTCCATTAAAGTTGTTTTACCAGCCCCACTTACCCCCATTAGAGCTGTCAGAACTCCTGGTCTAAAAGCTCCATTAACACCCTTCAACAGTTCAAGTCGATCTTCAAGAATGCCTTGGTTCTTCATTTCCTGCAAACATAGATAGAAATCAGAATCTATTTCCAGAACACTATAGGAAAATATGCGGAGGGACACCATACATGGCTCTCACTTTTTTATGCTTCGTTTTATATCCTTCATATGCCATTATCTTAAACTGTACATGTCTGATTTATTCTAATGGTCTATTACAGAAAATGATACTCCGTTTGAAGTCAATTTTTGTACCTGTGGCATCTCCACCGCATATCTGATTTCATCAAAAGTAATGGAAAGGGGTGTGAAAGGAAGAACCATCCCTCGCTTCGTGTTGTGCTCGCTTGCACCAATGCTGCTCACTCTTGCTGACAGTGTTTGGGAGCACACATTTCTACGATTTTCATTCCCTTTTTCTGTATTGAAATTGTACACTACATGAACACGTGCAGTTAAAACAGGAAGAAAATGTGACTACGTGAGGGAACATGCAACGCACCAGAAGAGCCATTGAGTCTAGACGATAATTCAATGATGTGTTCGTTTCTGCCTGCATTTCTCTCAGCTAAGGCTTCTTCTGATATTAAAGCTTGCGGTTTACCAAATGCTGCAGCAAAATGTTTCCGTTGTTAGAGCACAGTGTCAGTTCAAAACTGAAAGGTACGTGTAAAGATACTTACGGTCAAGATAATGTAAGGCCAAGGGAAAAAGGAAGTTGAACAGTAACATGTATCCAATGGAAGCTCCAACACCAATCCAATACCAGTATGCTTCAGGGAAAATCCCACGTGACTTCAACACCGTTACTCCTAATGGTTCGGTTGAATTAGGTGGTACCTTCAATGCAAAAATACTCACATATTGTCATCAAAATCTGATTGACATTTTTTTACCAGTTACATATGATTTTATTGCATTGCTTACATGTAACCAACTCTTTCCGAGAAATTCATTCACAGCTATAGCATTCTGTGCATACATCATGGGTGAGAACCAGTAACCCCACAGCCACCACTTCTTCACATCAACTGCTTAAAAAAGAAGGTATCAGATTTTGACATCAAAATACCTTAGAACATGCAAGCAACTTACATACTTAGAAAGAGTCTAACTCTCATGCATTATCAATGTAATTTTACGGGGACAATCCAATACTTTTGAAAGAAGTTCCAGTAACACATTCTTTATTACTAGTTAACACTAAATGAAGTTACAAAATTATGATAAAGACTGTTTAAACAAGAAGTGACCCACAGTTTTATGATTTTCAATATATTTCTACTATATCAATAATAGTAGACAGTGTTGTCAAAAGAATTGATAGAGAATCTATTGCTAATGTAAGTATTACCCTTTCGACCAATTAAAAATTTTAAAGTAAATATTGCAGAGATCAACCATATTATTTATTACAAAGTAAACTGAAATGTTTTTTTTAATTAACACTTCACCTCTAGATAGGATAAATCCACCCATGACCATAACTGCAAGTAAAGCAAATGACCCAACTGTGTTTGCAACAATGATGTTCCTCCCAACTGCTCCCATAAATCGAAAAAGTCCTGATGCCATTTGATTGATACAAACAAGCAAAAAGTACTGCTTGATGAACCTGGCACGAGGAACTACTAGTAAGCACACCACAAACCAAACTCTAAGGTCTATCCGTTAAAATAATTAAAAGAAGATTCTCACCTTTCAATACTAGGATCAAATCCTATAACATAGTAAGTCATCACAACCCAAATACCAACTTCGACTAAGGTTATAGGAATCTTAAGGATCCATGTAGGCAGAGAATATGCCCAAGAAGGAAAAAAGAGAAGGTCCCTTTGCTTATAGAAAACGGGGAGTTTCATGATGGACATGGATAGCTCGGAGTATCCATTGAACATAATCACAATTAGTACGAAGAACAATGCACCCATAAAGATACCACCATCAGTTTCTGTATCCCGGTGCATCTCAGTTCTCAGGAACAATGTCATTGTTATGAACCCCGTTAAAATCAACTGAAAATGAAAGAAACCAAACTTGAATTAATCTACATGAACTAGCCGGTGTAGTTGATTAACAAAGGAAAACAAAAATATTGAAGCTAGAACAGTGCTTACTTGCCACATCTTGAAAATATAGACAAACGAATTCCTTTTCATAAGTAAGAATTCTCTGGACACGCAAGCTTTCAAGAGCTCCTTCTTGCTAACACCGTACTTGTTCTTTGTTAACACAGCAGGGTGGCCTTTGGACATGTCAAATGGGGTGGCAAGTTCATCACCAAGTTTTCGACCAATGTGAAATGACTGAAATGCCTCAGCAAACTCTCTAACAGTGATGAAGGTGTATGGCTCATCTTTATTTGCCCAATATTGTTCTTGGTCTTTTCTTGATGTTACCTGTCATACATATAAACATGAAGAACTGAATGTTGTTTCTTTTAAAGATGTAAAGGGGAAAACAAGTGTACGGAAGCTTAGAGTTACTTCTTGTAAAAAATCTGCTACTCCTTTCCTCTCTGGACATTTGAACCCCATGTATTCAAAGAACTCAAGCACATTTTCCCTTGGACCCTGATACACGATTTGCCCATCTGAGAGGAGAATAATATCATCAAATAACTCGTAAGTTTCTGGTGCTGGCTGGAGAAGTGAGATCACAGCTGTTCCATTCAGAATGTGGATAGATTGTCTAAGAGAATTAACCATTTGGAATGTGGTAGAACTGTCTAAACCAGTTGAAATTTCATCCATGAAAAGTGCTCTAGCGGGTCCAACTAGCATCTCACCTATAATTCATAGACACAAATAATATCGACTTGGTAATTGGTAGTCACATATAAGTTTCACAAAATATTAAGATATTTCATATTAAGCAGAAAACAAGATTTTTTGTTTACCAGTTGTGACTCTCTTCTTCTGTCCGCCAGAAATACCCCGAATCATGTCATCCCCAACCATGGTATCCGCACAAACTTCTAGTCCCAAAATCTGCCAAATGTTAGAAACAGGAACAACTAAGTTTCTTCCTTCTGTTTTCTTCAAAATTAAAATCATCTTACAAATTTGCTGAATTTAATGTCATGCCTTCATTATATAATCTGTAACCACATTGGTTTCTTGGCCTTCTAGTGCTGCTGCCTGTAAATTTAGTACTTTTGGATTAGCCACGTACATTTCTGACATATTCATTGAGGACTTAAGAAACTGCGAGAGGTTATATTGACATTTAATTTTGATCTCGTGTCACCTTCATATAAATATCAAGATCAGGATCTGGCTTAATGTTTTCAGCCTTCTCTCTTCTTGACAGTTCTGCCAGCATCTCTGCATGTTACGCAAGTCGGAAACAGTTCAATCGAAGTTAGTCCACTAGACCTGACATCAAGGATCACTGTTGTTTTCAAAGGGCTTACTGACCATAACGGGTTCCAATCCCTTGACACCTTGCTGAAAAGGCCAAGGTTTCTCTCACTGTCATTTCTCCTATGTGTAGATCAGTTTGACTTATGTAAGCTGATGTTCTCTGAGGCACAAATTCTTCCATCCCACGACCATTATACGAAACTCGTCCCGAAAACTGCAACAATAAAGTAGAACGAATCATAAACCTTAAATGATTCTTATTCATCTGAGCAGTTACTGAAACAAAAGTAAATCTCAGACTTTCTTACTTTGAGATCTTTGCCAAGTCTTCCAGCCAGTGCCAATAATAATGTGGTCTTTCCAGAGCTTGGAGGGCCTAAAAGAAGTGTCATTCTGCATAAGCCAAAACAAAATTATGTTGAGAAAAGATAGTTTAGTTTAGTTTAGTTTAGTTCCTCTACAATCCTGCATACCAATTCCACAAAGGTCAACTCAACCCTCTTACCTTTTAGGCTTGATGATTCCACTGACATCATCAAGAACTGTGAATGGCTTCTTTCGACTGGGAATAAGGTGAAGAGAATTGAGGAACCCCTTCAGAAAGAAAGAGAAAATGCACACACAAACACACACACACGCATTTGAACTTGTCAGTGTTCTCTGCTTCAGAAACAACTCTCGTGACAGCATCCAATCTATTGACCATTTACAATTACCTCCAACAAATTAATGCAGAAGTTAAATATAGTAGGCAGTGCTCTGCTTCCCACATGAGCTTCTGCCTCAACATTCAAGTGCTCAAAACGGACTTCAATAGTAGGAATTTCAAGTCCAACACTGCACTTCAACGAACTTGTAAATTTTCCATACCTGAGTTTAAGAGATCAAAACTAAAACACACACACACATGTTAGTAGCTTACCGATCAATGCGGTCTCTTAACTTGAACAAGAACTTCTCATTATCTTGTTCTGCAATCTTGACGAGCCTCTCCACCAAGTTCTTCCTCTGAAGTGGACCAAGTTTCTTTATATGAATCTCTGTAGGAGCTTGGCCTTCTGCCTCAGTGAGAATGCCCCGAGTCATGCGTAGATATGTGGGGAGTTTCTCAATAGCAGCCCACTTAAGCTCTTGTTCATCATCCTCTCTTCTTGAAGACCCTGAAAACACATCAACACCACTGCTTCTCCACACGCTGGAGCTCCCTATGCGTGCACTTGCCGCTCTCAGTTCATCACTTTCCATCTTTCAATGTATGCAGTGAAGCTAATTCTGATATGAACAGTTTATGATAAACTTGTCATGTGCAACGCAAAAAATTCACTCTCCTGTTCCTGGTTGAAGAATGAATCACATAAATGGAAATTGGTTTATCATATTATGTGTGATGTGAGTAATAGTTTCTTGATTTTTTCTCTTACTGTTGTGGCAACAAACAGAAGAAAATGAATGGAAGCTTAGGAATGTAGGCACCTACTTATATAGTGGTTGGAAGCACTCACTGTGAATCAATTCTACATGCAATCTTCTGCGTTGGCTCAATAATGTACATTTCTTAATCAAAGGACAGGTCCTCAGAATCATAAACCTCTCACGTTAGTGATTAATATGTTATGTCACCAGAAAGATATCAAAATTAAATTAATCACTCTTATATAAATAATCACGTCTTCATTGCGCCCTTTTTTTCTTATGACATAATGCGAACTCCAACATCTTCATATCTTTTACAAGATTGTCCTCTTTCTGTTTGTTCGTTTTAAGGTTGTTTTATAAAAATCAAGAAATATAAAATTTTTTATTTTAATGAAATAATTATGAGATTTTCTATTTTATCATTTTCATTTTACGTTATAATAAATATAGATGTCTAAACTAATTAAGTATCAGGTGAATAGTAAGCGTGTACATGATAAGTAATTAATGTTGTGTTAAATTTTGAAATAACAATTAAATAAAAATAGGGAGACTAATATACATTATCACCCTCAAACCTTTTCAAAGAAAAAAAGAACGACTCAAACCTAATGGTTAAGAGCATCTTCACTAGAAACCAACTCATTTTTGTGTTTTCGATGCACTTTTATGGGTCCTTAAAGTCATATAAAATTAAAGAATTTTATCTAATTTTGTTTTCATAAAATAATCTAACTTGAGTTCTTTTTTTTTTTTTTTTTGAGTTCTTATGAGTTGGTTCTCTCCACTTTGAAGAACTTATTCCTATAAGTTAGAGCAGAAGAACCAGTTCTATACTAGATCTAGATATTGACCTTACTCTTCTTTAATGGAAGAAAAAAAAATCTTAGATTAACACATTTAAGAACTACCATGAAAGATGAGTTAAGATTTTAGAATGTGTTCAGTGTAAAATTCATTTATGTGGTCGCGACATAATGGTGCAAAGTATATTGAAAGCAAAACCACGGAAAGTTAAAACAACAAACATATTGATACCATAAAGATAAAATAATTAAAATTATTAAAAATATTTAACAATAAATAAAAACATGTTTGGGGTAATTAAAAAAATACTTGTAAATTTAAGACAGAGTCAATGTCTTTAACTAAATTAATTAATTTATTATCTCCCTGAATTAGTTGATTAGATATTGTGAAAAGGATTGAAAAAAATATGTTAGTTGATAAGAAAAGAAAAACGATTATATGCATATTTTTTTACAGAAAAAATATTTAAAATAACATTTTGGATATAAGAATATCTTAGTCAAAGATTAAAAAAAAAAAAAAAGTCTACAATTCTTACTAAACACAATCAAATGCTCTCTAGAGGCTGCTTTTAGATAAAGTTCTTAAAACTAGAGAAAAATAAACAAAATGAAAAGAAGTAGCAGAAACACAGACAGTTTTAAATTTAACTCATCTCTCCCTTCAACAATATATGGTTGACGACCAAACATTAGAAAGAAAAAGACATCATGGAACGAAATTCAGCTCTTTCATCTTTCATGCTCTTGTGAATACAATAAAACCACCTAAGAAATTTATGTTATCCCCAGATCAGATGATTCTTGCTGATTTTTATGAGGTAAATTTTTATTTAAAAATATAATTATGTATAAACTAAATAGGAGTACATAATTTCATATCATATGATAATTTCTACACCTCAAAACAATCCCATTAAAAGGATGAAAGGAAATTCTGAAAAAAATAGAAGTGGTGCTATAAGAATGGATCCTCAATGTTCTGACTTGATCAATAAAATAAAATGTTAAACCGGAATCTATCATTATTTTGTTAGTAATAAAGCAATAGACGAGGGGATATCTCCTTAGAATACAGAACCCAAGAAATTTGATGGTATTCAATAAAATATGGATCCTCTCATCTCTAAAACAGAAGAAAAAGAAATATTATTATGATTATTATATAAAAAAAATAGATGTTTTTAAAAGTAGGGTTTACTAGATTCGGGAAGATTGGGTTTGAAGGTTGGTCTTGAGTTAGAAAGGTAATAAAAGAAATGCAGAGTTCGATCTGTAAATGGAATTGCCAAGCTATACATGCCGACCTCACATTATTTTAATTTTTGTTTTAATATAAAGAGGAGGGCTGCTTAAGCAAAATAAGCAAGAATGACTTCTTCCTCACACTTTTATTATGCCAAATTTATAACTTGCTTTCAAATATTTTTTAGGTTTAATAATTTTTAAATGGGTAGTCACATAAATGATCAAAATATAATCTTTAACCAAAAAGTTGAATTTGTAATTTTTTTCTTATATATTATTTTTTTCATCTAGTATGGGCATGGAGCTCATACTTCACTCCAAAGAAAAGAAAAACAAAAGTGAAAAGATAAGAATTTGTGTAGTGTATTTAAAAGGGCATAGTGAGTGGCATCCATGACCTATTATTTTTGCAGGTGGAAGAGAATAGGTGGAAGATGATGAAGGAAGATGAGAAGGGAAGGTGTGGATCTAGGACGAAAGAGATCCCATGTGTCCCAAAATCCCCATGGATCCGGAAAAGATCCGTTGGTCCATGGGTCAACGCCATTGTTACTTCTCTTACCATTATTATATTTCCCACAACATCATTATTCTACGTATTCCCCACTAATGCATGTCCATTCTTATCATGCATTCACATTTGCATACATGCATGTGCTACCTGTGGCTTTGCTTCACCTAAAATAATGTTAAGTGTCTCTCATCATCCATCACCTTCATCATTTTACCTCTAATCAAACACCAACAAACGCACCACTATGATCATATCTTTAAATATATCAGATCCATGGACATGCCTACCATAAATGCAAAGCCAAAGCTTTAGGTTTAGACATCCTTTATGTGATGTGTTGTACCAAAAATCACAAAGCTTTACCTATTTCGCATCAAGGGTTCATCTCTAACTACATTATTTGTGATCAAATATTGAAACAAAAAAGTGGGGGCTTTTGAATTTGACTTTTATTTGCTTCATTTGATAAACTCTCCGCCAAGCAATCATTTGAGTACCTTCTTTTTTTTGTTTGTAATAATTAAATTAGAAAGAACATTTTCGTGAAAGAAAAAACGAGAAGAAACTAATTAACTTTGGCTGAGAGACAAAGAGAAAGTGTAGTTTATTTCCAATTTGTGGGGATGACATGGGAAAGATGACGTGATTTTAAGAATGAGAGGATAACATTAGAAACAACTTGAGGAAGAGAATTCCTTATAAACATGCTTTTGAATTAGTGAATTATGATTGAAAACAACTGATGTCGGACATCATCAGTGACGAAAGTTAAGTTGATGTTTGTCATTTTTTGTCTTTATAGACATAATGAAAAGGAAATTCATAACATTTATCTGTTAAACAAAGTATTTGATTTGACCTAAGTAGGGAGTTTTACTTGAGCATATTCCATGCATGCGTGGAAATCCAATGTTGCAGTCTGGCACAATAGGATACAGACAAAAGAGATGATATTATGATTTTAGTTGCACTACTTAATTAGTTTTGTTCCATTTTGACAAAGCCTTGAGAAGGCATCAACCAGAAGAATCAAATGCAGTATCACTGCTTAAAACAAAATCAACAACTGAGTTTCAAAAGATATATAGATAGATACAAATAGCTATATAAATCATTGTCAAATCCATTAGTTATATTCATTTCTATAATGTAACATTATATTTCAATTAAGTCCAACTGTTAGGATAATTGCCTTCAAAACAATTAATAATAATATGTTTTTTTTTTCAAACTACCTTTATTATTATTATTATTCTCCCTAATGCATTTTTTAGTTGCAGGTACATTAACTTGCTTCAACTATATTCCCTGGTTGACTCATTATAAAATTTCATCATCACAATCGTAAACTTTATTATAAATATTCTATACATACATATATATGACAGGTAGGGTGACCAACAAAATATTTATGATAAATGATACTCCACCATTTCCTTTTTTTTTTTTTTTTAACATGTTTGAGTATAAAAAAATTATGTGTACATGGTAATGCATATTGTTTTGAGAGGAGGAATATTAACCTCTTCCAACTAACTTGTCAAGTTGACTTATATGAGGATTATAAAATAGAGAAATGTTATGAATAATATGACAGGTAAGGTGAGAAAGAGAAGAGAAAGGGAGAAGAAGAGGAAGAAGGGTGCTATGTACATGGACATGGTGTACAAGTTGGAAGGTCACATAAAGATAGAATGGGAGACACAATCAACATGGGAAATATGAGCAATGGTAGTAAAATGCATGGCTCTGTCCCAATGCTCCCAATCATTTATGATTGTGTTTATTATGATGACAAAAGGTATGGATTTGTATAATAGTTGTTGTTGTTTGTTTGTACATGTTAGAATAGATGTGAAAAAAAAAAAAAAATCAGTATAAAACTTCATCCTTTGAAATAAAAAATTGGTATCAAAAAGTCAAGTGGTGATGTGAGGAAATGTTTTTTATGATAGAGAAAGTTTTTATGTAATATATTCATCTATTATGTTTTTATTATTACTATAGAAATTTAATTGAATATTTATGTGTAAATTGTAATAATAGTACTAAAAATAGAAAGAAATAAGAATTAGGATAATGAGTATTATTTTGAAATTTTACCCTTTTTACCAATTTGAAAGTAAATTTATATTATTTGGTTAAAGATAGTTATTAATAATAAAATTACTTTTTTTCATCGAGTATCATTTTATTCTTTTTATTATTTATCAATTTTTTATTTATTGATATTTAGTTTTATTTTTTTCTTAAAAAATGTCAATCCCGATGTTATAAAAAATGTAAGAATTGATTAATATTTATTTTCAACTTTTTCCTATTTAAAATAAAATAATAAATACTATATTATTAACATATGATTTTAAATTTCTAAAGTTAGAAAATAAATACACATTATTAACTATATATGTGATTTGTCATGAAATAATAATAAACTTTTATTTCTTTCAAATTTCAAAAAGAAAAATCAAATTAATATATTAAAAGATATTGTATTAAATTTTCTCTTCTCAATTATTATCTTAGTTTTATTTATTTTAATATATTCAATATAATAGTAATAATAGTTTAATTTCTTACAAAAATGAAATAAGTTAAGAAAGTACTATATAAAAAATGTTATCTTTTCTATTTTTAATACAATAATATTTTAGCACTAATTATTTATTAATTTATATAAAATTCAAAATTTAAATATTTTTTATTTTTTATTTTCAATTATTAAATAATTATTTTATATTAAATTATATCTCAATTTTAATTACATTTATTTTTATTAAATATTAACTCAGGATTTTGTTATTCATGCATTATTCAATTATTATTTTTTATTTAGTTAAATCAATCACATCTACACTAACTTCATATTTATTTCACTTCATTTTCTGTTTGCTACTCACCTCAGTTTCAATTCTCTTGTCAAATTATCTTCACAAGATACCTCAATTTTTCTCATGTCACATTGGCCACCTAACTAGCAGAATAGACTATAGCACAGCCCATTTTCAACGTATTATACCTAGCTACTAGGGTATTATATCCAAATAATAAAATGGTATTTTGAATCTATATTTTCAAATTTTTTTGCCTTATTATGTATTGATCTACTTCATTTACCAATTCAAATGGAAAATTTTCTTGATGTGTTTCTTTAGAGCGAGGAAAGTATAGTTTTCCTTATCAGTATTTGTTTAAATTTGAAGGCTTTTCTTACTTTAGGGTGAACTATGATCCTTTACCTTAAAACTATCAACAAAAATGGTGAATAGATATCTACGAGTTCATTCCATCCTTGGGAGAATACATTTTCGGCCTAGGCCCAGAAGCAGGTTTCAAAATTTGTTACTTTTTTCTTTGGTGATTTGATTAGCCTCAAGGCTTTCCCTCCATCTCTCTTTTATTTCTTCTGGTTTTTGCTGATTACCCTTTTCATCATACATATATTTCTCCATGTCCATGATCTCACGTCATTTCTATACTTACACCCTTTAGGTAGGGATTGTGTCCTTCTCAAGAGGTCATTGTGAGTTCCAAATATTCAACAAGTTAGTAATCACAACTGGGATTTTGTTATGATACTGCCAAGTGCCAGCGAATGTGATCATCATTTTGGCCGACACCTGCATGACCATATGGATATGTTACAATTGATTTATATATGTATGTATATATGATTAGCATACAAATAATTGGAGGTGGTTGTGGATTAGCACATGCTCAAAATTCCTCTGTATTTTCTAAGAATCTTGTCACTGATGGCTTTGGTTTAGGGAACTCTATATCATGTCAACTCAACTAAAATAACAATGGTCTTTCCGTTTTTCCCTTGTTCTACTGATGTAAAATGCAGAATTGAATAATGACTGCCCTTACTGCAACTTTAGTCTATACCGTTTATAATTGAATCGTTATAAAAGGCTTGTGTGTTATGGAAATATCATTGTTTTAGTTGCGTTCAAATATTTTCGATGCACTTCATTTTTAGCTTAAGTCATCTTAAAATCTTGATTATAATTTGGCTATGAATTTGAATTTAGATATATGTTGATTTTGAATTTTAATTAGAATTTAAAACCAACTCTGTCATATTCAAGAAAATGAAATATGTTGAAAACTATCATTTTGGTTGTATTTTAGAGAAGTGATAAATTTGAATGGTGTCGTTGTAGTTAGTTGCATTGGTTTGGTTTCTTGTTGGTTATCTTTGACCCGTCTTCACACAACCAAACAGCAGAAGATGTAGTTTCTGAATTGCTAGTAGCACCATAAAAAAGACTACCTCACGAAGTTGTTTGCGTCTTTGGGCAAACAATTGCAAACAAACGAATTTTAATATCTAGGAACATATTTTGTAAATACATGGTGTGCCGTGATAAGATATATCTTACGGTTTGATTAACCATGGCCAACAAATTTTGCACCATACTGTAAAATAAATGAACCAGGCGGTGGATTAAGATAAACATACGTGACGGTGTGCACATGCCATCTCGAGCAACATTCAGTAAAATATACAAGAATTTCTTACATCTGATTAGCAAGGACCAATTATATTCAACACATCCCCTATTTTATCAGCACAATATCTTACATGTATCTACACAAATTTTACAGATTAGGACAGTGATTGCAGATCATTTCATGCTTCTGACAGCAATCTCATGAACCTGATTCCTGCATTAGACGATTTTTAATAAGCTAATCCACCAGCAAATGTATCAGTGTCGTGAAGCAGAGATTCCGTCAACCAGTAACCATCCCAGCATCCACCAACCCTCTGCCAGTGACAAACAAACAAACAAACATCAGATACATACATAGTTCTGCTGAATTAAATTAAACCAGATACCAACAGGGAAGTACTAATCTATAATAAATTTATGAAATCAATAATTCAAATATCTATCATCGTATTACGAAAAGAACTATGAAAATTGAGTACTAGTGCAGTAATCCACAGTTCACAAAATGCCTAGGTATTATTATTACTTATTTTCCAAACAAAAATAAACAATAATTGTAGCAAACAAAAGATTAAATCCCTCTCAAAAATATGACTATGATGATACAATGTAGCGGAAGAAATCATGATCAAACCTGAACCATTGTAAATTGAAATATCTCCTCTTCCTCTGGTCGACTTCCACGAATCCAAACCCGCTGCTTGTATTTGTTCTGTTTGAAGTTCATCACTTAATAACATCAGTGTTTTAAGATAATATATAGAAAAAAAAAAAAACACTGAACAAGAAAAAAACAAGGTACCTCCTCGACAAACAAAGTGCTCATGATCTTTCTCTCCTTGTGACCTAGCAATACTCGATAAGTAGAATGGTGAAAAATTCGCCTAAACCTTTCAAACTGCAGATGCAGAGGTGTATTACTGTTTAGCATGAATTTGAACATACAAATATTTCAATAACAGTTAAATATCTATTAATAAAAGATAACCATTAAAGAAGATAACTTTAGCATATGGAACGAACCTGGCCCAAATCAAAGAAAGGCCCAAAATAGGTAGACCTTTGAAAGGGATCAAATCCAGCGAACCTGTACATAACCTCGATTCCATAGTCTTGACGAGGTTGATCGTTACACTTCAAGGCTTCGAGCTGGTAATGCACCGCATCTTCTGCACTAAACTATACCAAACATTGATTTAACAGAAAAGGGAGAAAGAAAAAGGGGAAGTGGAGGATAGTGATTATTACATCTAATCGTGGACCAGAGGGTCTTTTTTTGCGTGATTTGAACCTGCAGGCAGTGTTGGAAGTTGAATATTGGAGAATAAAATGGAATTGGATGAATATATATAGAAAAGGAAGATAAGTACCAATCCTCGGAAAGGAAATCGGGAACTTGGGCAGCGGCTTTGAAGCGAGGGGTTCCGTTGTTGTTGAACAAGAATCGAACGGAATGCGGATGCAGCAAAATAGAGGACCCAAACGACATCGTTCCACGCTCTGATACGAAAGGGAAGAAGAAGATGAAGAAATTTGAAGATTGAGATGAACGGTTTTGTCTTCGAACTTCTGAGCACGACGTCTATGGTCTCTCTTAGTCTCTTCAAGATTATTTAACAAAATGCTAAATAAACATTTAGCATGCAAAAGCTCAAAAAACAAACTTAAAAATATTCTAATCCTTTCATTTCAATAAAAAAAGGTATCAAAATTTTCAAAAACAGTACTCGAGAAATAGATGTATAACTTGTTTAAAGATACACACAATAAAGTTAATAAAAGAGTAATCAAACAATTTTGTAAATAATGAATAAATAAATAAAAATTGTCACGTAACAATAACTGAGAAAATATTGGACGTTTTATTTGTATATCAGATTTATAATTTGATGATCACAATGAGCGCTCATGAAATAGTAAGGAAAAAGTAGCATTATGTTATTATACCATTTTTCTACAAAATTATTCAATGGATTAATTTTAGTCCAGCCTGGTTTTCTATATAAAAATAAAAATACCAAAAAATACAAGACACAACTTCCATTTATTATTAAAAAATATTTTCCTGTTTATCTAATAGCATTATACAAAAATATATAGTATTTTTCATTTATGACTTTCATTTGTAATTAAAAAAACTCATACTAAATTCATGTTTTTAGAAAAGAGAAATTGTGCTTTAAATACAGCTTCTTCTCAAGACGACTTACCTCATATATACTATTTTAATACTTCTAAAATTTATCAATTCTAAGGATTTTGTTAAAAAAAGTCATATTATAGTTTTTTATTATGTCTTTCTAATTTTATGTCATCAATGGAAATATGTAATCTTAATTAATTATACTCAATTGTATTTTTATGTATGTATTTTAAAAAATTTATTTATATTTATTTAATTTTAATTAATTATACTCAATTACATTTTATGTATGTATTTAAAATGTTTTATTTATATTTATTTAATTTTAAAAATAGTAAAAATATCTATTACACACAAGCATTATCCATATATTATCTTATCTTAAAGTCAATAAAGGTTATACACAACTCCTGCAGAAATGATGTGGATTACCACCTAAAAAATAACATTACTACACGAGGAACATTATTAAAGTTATAAAGTCAATAAAATGACATAAAAGTATTAAAAAAACGTTAGTGTCAAAACCGCTGCTAAATGAGGCTACTAATAAATATTAATTTGCATCCATTTTAGGAATAAAAATGAATGTTAAAGTTATATTTTATATTAAATAATTATATTATAGGGTGGATGTAACAAAGTAAAATTAATGTTTATGAGTTAAGTATTAAAGGTATTGTCTCTTAAGTTGAGACTATAATTAGTTAGATGGTAACATAGTCTTGACTGACACGTAGATATTGCTTGTTTCGGTCCATGGAAACACTCATACAATAGGGAAGAGATGAAATGAGAAGTTAGATTTTTAAGAAATAAAATATTATTAGAAAACAGAAATTGATACAAATATAATATGTTTAATATAATAATTATATACGTAATTAAAATAAAATAGATATTATATAATAAATTGTTTTGTATAATTATATATTTATTATATTTAAAAAAATTTCTTCGCAAATCTTCTTATACCTGCAAAAGAAAGGTTTCAAAAATTTTTATCGTTTAGTATTTTTATATGTCTCAATTTGGAAACTTTTTTTTCTTTCATCGGTAATAACTTTCCGCGCCCTGATCTAAACAGAATATTAATTTAAATAATAAAACTTTTTACACATTTCTCTCTCACATCAACTTAAATCTTTTCGCTAATCTAAACAAAATCTTAAACACTTTATATAATATATATATATATATATATATATATATATATATATATATATATATATATATATAATTGACATGTGAATTAAGGTTACATTTTCATTTTAATTTTCCCTTTCTCCAACATTTCGAGTTAGAGTATATAGTGTTCTTCCATTCTTTATTTAGAGCTCGATTAATCATTTTTGAAACTCATCAAGATCATTGTCGTGAAGGTAAAAGAAGTGGTGCATAGGTTAAGCATGTTCAGTGTTTGAGTCTGTCACTTTACATGAAATTGCGATTTCTAGTGCTGTGGTCTCTTTTGTAGTAACATCGAGCTCGATTGAAGCAAGTAAGAGGTATGGATTATTAGAGAAAATGAAATTGATGCAAACAGTTAGTCATGATATTGGAAAGATAAATTGCAAACACTTCACTAGATAGTGCTCAAGTGCTTCCACATTATGATAAAGACTTAGATGTCAGTCTCTAACTTGAACGTTGACTTCGTTGCAAGGTAAATTAAATTATATATGTTTTGATTTTTTGGTAAACCATAACAACAACATAATGTTATCCATATAATGTTATAAAAGTCTATTCACATTCAAAACTTTAAAATCTATCTTATTGTTAGATTCTAGCACTATTTTCATATCTGTTAACATAATGCAAATAGTTTAAAGTATATTTATTGTTGTATTTTATTGGTTATTTAACCAATTGTGTTATTCAATTTGGTAAAATCCTTTGTAGATGTTCAACATTTTTTATAGGGACTTTGTTATCCTTATCTGTTGTTTAGTTATAGGATGTGAAACTTACTTTTAAGGTTTTCAGATTTATATATCTTAAATCGTTTCTTTTAGTTTCATTTTTTTTTTTGTCTTAAATGTCTTTATAATGCTCCTTCTTTTCAAACCCGTGTGACTATTACATCTCAAACAAATTTCTTTATTTAGTTTCATATTTTAGTAGAATTGTGTATGTTGCACTAAGAATGTAAGTTGGAATTTGTAATTTCTACAATTTTATCCAATTCTCATATTGTCAACTTTAATGTTGGAAGTTGTAATTTAGTCATTGAATTGTGATTGAAGTTGGAAGTGGTTGTTATTGTTTGTAATTTCTTTCAAATTCTTTTAAATGTTTTTTTTTTTAATTGCTTTCGTTATTAGGTGTGCGGATGTAAAAAAAATTCCAAGAAGCAGTTATTTTCCTTTTTCTAAAAAATTTCGTATGTTGTTGAGTACACACTAAACTAAGGAAACTTACACTTCACTATTTGACTATAATGTAAGTTAAATCGACGTTACAGTTAAGAGTAAATTTAAGTAAGTGTCATCTAAATCTACAATACGCTCTCAATTAAATATATACTATAAATCTTTGTGCCGGCTTAATTGTAATACAATAAAATAAATTATAATATTTTAACTATCACATGAACGCTAAGTTAATGTATTATTATAATGATTATATTATAGCGTTTGTTTTACCTCATTTCAGCCGACGTAATTAGCATCTACCAAATTGGCGCTACTAGATTATTGTCAATGTTCTTTTGTGTAGGTAAGTCTTGCAATGCTAAGCCATTGTTATTTCTTCATTAATGGAAGATCTTTCTCTTTTGCATCGGCTTTTTTACTATACTAATATCTGATTTTCTTATAATAAACGCTTTAATTTTATTGTCATAATGAGATTTTTCCTATGTGAAAATACATTCATGAAATGGAATCTTTAGTTATTCATTTTCTCAGTGAAATACACCTCTTCATCTCATATTCTCATGAATATTTGAAAATTTATTATTCCTGTTGTAGTTGCATTCATTGTTAGGCGCTAATAATGGTTTAGCGTGTGTTGACGTATATTTTTCGCTTTCCTTCTAAGTTAAGATTCTTTTTCTTTGCTAAACAATCAATATATATATATATATATATATATATATATATAT
>Ga0209489_100233_pt1 | contig 93292 bp, 37 predicted proteins | sample SiratrowhiteBW_FD_187527 | JGI IMG/M metagenome (GOLD analysis project Ga0209489, IMG submission 187527) | Root nodule microbial communities of legume samples collected from California, USA - Siratro white BW (SPAdes) (version 2) | ecosystem: Host-associated > Plants > Roots > Nodule | place...
ACAAAAATTGAAAAAAAAAAAAAAAAAAAAAAATAATTTTTAATCCGTGTGTTTATTTTTATTGGCGGAACACAATATGAGACGTTGAAGTTACAAGTGAAATATTTGTGTCCTTCAATGATAACTTTTTGTCTTTCTTTTTTGACAAGCACTTTCAATGAAAATAATTTAACTTCAAAACAATAGATAAATTAGAAGCTATAATAAATCTATTTTGGATTTTTTTTTTCATAAAGAATTATAAGAGAAAAAATAAAATAATCTTTTCTGCAATTTAAAATTATTTTATAAACAAACCAAAATAAAAGTCTAAAAGAGTTGTATGAGAGAATTCCAAATAAGCTAATTTTAATAACTTATGGCCAAACTAATTTTAATTTTTCCTTTTTAAAAACATTTGTAAAGAAGTTCGACTAAACATGTAATTAATAACAGTTTTAAAGTTTGAAACCTTTTACTATATACATGTTATTTTTACTAAAAACACCATGTTTTATTGTGTACTTCCATTATACCACTACACATTTTATCTTATACTTTTATCCTTTTGTATAACAACATGCTATAAGAATTGTGAGAGAGGATATATCCTTTTGTATAACAACATGTTACAAGAAATTATCTGAAAAAGGGTGAAAAAGAACTTCCACTTCATTGAGGATAAGCATAATTTTCATTCAGAGAGACACATGACAACCAAAAGCAAACACCACCATCACCAGTTACTGTCATCTGATGTTTGGTGTAGCCAATTTAAGACCTTCGCTACTTAAAATTTGAAAAGGGAGTGGCTGCATGCACTACTTGTAAGCCATAGTTATCATTCAAAGTTATTTCAACTTAACGATTAAGGATGCTTTGTGGATTCATCGAAAATAAAATTGTGTTGCTTTGTTGATTAATGAAAAGATGCATACTCCTCCATAATGTCCCTGTCTATGCATTATTACTCAACAACTTTGCACTCTCAGTCATATCATATCACCACATATACGAGGCATGATTTGCTATAATACTATTATTTTCGATATCAAAATATTGAGGATGGAAAAAGGAGCATCAGAAGTTGTACTAAGTGTATTTATTATACTTCTAATTCCGAAGAAACATAATTCTTCAAAGCCAAAGGCATATGTAGCAAGAGTCTATTTTTCATTCCCTTTATATTACTTTTTTTTTTCAATGATATGTTAGTTGAAGCTAGCTGTGACCTGTCAAATTAAGTCATTTTCATTTAATTTGAAGATGCTTGATACAACATTGGAACATGGAAGTTTCTATCTGTTGAAGTCAGCAGAGCAGAGTTTGATCGTAGTATTTTTTTTAAGTTCATGCATTTTGCAATGTAATCCTTCGTCTCTGTAGTAGGCATAACATGTGCAATCATTATTATTCTTAGCGAACAAACAATTAAGTGTTTTTTTTTTTATACTAATCTTAATTTCTAAAACCTCAAATCAAGGAGTTGTTGTCCAGCAGCCTCACCACACACCACCAACTCCACTTTGATGCCCAATTAAATCCAACTAAACCGTTTTTGTTATCTATTTATTGCAATAATTCAGAACTCAATAAATAAACTAAAATCTTTATTAGTAAAATTTAGTTTTCAATCATGATGCTAAGAAGAATGAAAAGCTAAACCTAACAAAAGAAACACTAAAGCAAAGATCATTTAAGTTAAGGGGGTTATTAATTACTATGACCAAAATTTCAAACACCAAATTGACTTATTTTCTTGCTCATAATAATCTCTTCCAAGTGGCTATAACTTCACTTTCAATCTTTGGCATAGTTTCCATTGTTGAGATATGACAAAACACCTGTAGCCATCCAATAAGACCACCACATACACATCTCTTGAAACTCACCTTAATTTCATTCACTCACTCTCTCTCACTCCCTCACACCCACTCGGTTCCTTCTTCCTTCCTCACCCCATTTCCTTTTCCTTTTCCTTTTCCTTCACACAATCCAAACATGTCCTTAACTCACCCAAACCCTCTCATCTTGCTCTCAATATTACTCCTTTCTTTTCCAACAACAACAAAAACCGACAACCCACCGTGCCCGTATCCATGTTACCCACCACCCACCGGAATCACTCCCACAACCCCTTCATCTGGCGGCGGTTCCACTGTTCCACCGGCACCACCCCAACCCGGGTTACCGTATCCGCCACCTTCCGGGTCCTACCCTTATTACCCAACACCGCCTTACGGCGACGGAGGCGATACCAGCGGCGGCGGAGGTGGTGTTTTCGCCACCCCACCACCCCCTGACCCTATTCTTCCCTACTTTCCATTCTACTTCAGGAAGCCACCCCACAAGCCAGAAGACAATTCAGCACCCACCAGTTTGAACAAACGGAAAGAGATGATTTTCACAGCTACTTTATTGTTGCTGCTTCTTCTCCTTGTATAACTCTTTCTTCGTCGAAACCTTAATGTACTCTAAATTGTTAATTTAATGTTTTTTTTCTATTATTTTGAGAAATATAATGGTAAGTGATCCACGTTTTTTCTTTGCGTTTAAGAAAATATTACTATATGTGTTGTTTGCGGGTGAGTTTTCATGTGCATTATGTAGTTCTTCAGGGGAAGGGAGAAAACAGAGGAAACAGAGGAAAACAAAAGGATAAGAAATCGGAGATTTTGCTTGGTGATGTGAATTAATTCGTTTATCAATTTATTAATTAAACTGTTTTTTAAGGAGGAAATAAATTTTTAGCATTTTTGTCTGAATTGAATTGAGTGGTATAATTATTAGGATAGAGTCACCGCTATACATTTATGTCACCTGCTTTGTGTAGCAGTTTGTAGTGCTCTTATTTTCTTCTTTCTCTTCCTTCTATTTTCTTCTGCTTTCAACTTTTGTAGTTTGTTCTTAATTTTATATAAAAAAGTTGCTTCTTTTTATATACTTTAGGTGAGAAGAAAAACTAAATTTAACAGTTATTGTGATAAAAAAAATATTGAATAATAAAATTAAGCATAAGATAGCAAGTGAAGAAAATCAGAGATAATTTTATACATGGTTCTCCTTTAATAAAAAGAAGAAAAAGTCATGAAGTGTGCTGCATTTTCCCTTTATGCTTTCGTTGCAAGAAATTTCATTACAACTTTGTTAAAAATTTTAATTTAATTAACTATTTGTCTCTATAAACATGCACATTTTTATTTTAGTCTTTACTTATAAAAAGCTTAAATGTATTAGTTTTTTTTTCCTTTACTGCTTGTCATTAGCTTTTAATTTTTCTAAACGTTATCTGGTGGAGTCTACTTGTTTGCACTGTTGTTATCCTATCATGGCGTATTCAATTATTTAATTACTAATTTGATCTTTATAATTGTCGAAACATGTTTTTGTCCGTCCTTACTTTTGCGGTTTAGTTGTTGTATTTTATATTTTAGTTTCGAGGCAAACAATTTTTTATGTTTAATCTTTGTTATTAATTTTCAAGTAATTCTGTTAATTTCAGATACTTAACATTGTTGTAAAATTGCCATAATTTTTTTTGTGGGTGTTATACCAATAAAAAATTGAAAAAGAAAAGTGTATCTTGTGCTACTGAGGATTTTCTACTATGCAACCACTCCACTTTATTGGCAAAGTTAAACTCATTATACTATATAAAGAGTCTCTTAAGTTGCTCATATAATCTTAAAAGTCTTACCAAATCTTCTCATTACATGTCCAATCAAAATTTTAATTTTAAGATACCTACCTACTCACTAAAAAGCATATTATTATAAAGTGTACAAATTGTTAACCCTCATCGCAACCATTATCACCCCTTTGTTACCACCATCTTTTTTTCACTGTTTCCTTTTGGTATTGCGTAATGGAGGTAGAAAATGAGCACTTAGAATTGGACATCTTGGAATTCAATAATGGTTGGGTATGTATACGATGACATATGGATTGAGGCTGAGATTTTATGAATAGTTTAAAAGATTGTCTCTGTGTATAGTTAATTTAGCTTTGTTAGTGTATTTATTGTTTCTATAAAAAATAAAAGAAAAGAGGGATCCATAAAGAAAGGAGGCGAGAAACTTTAGGAAAGAAAGAAAAGAACAAGTGGAGGAGCTTTGATGCGAAAATCCTTCCCGTTATGGTGATATATGGTAGAACAATTTTTTGTTTTCAAACATTCGTGAATTTAATAATTAAAAAATGTATCTTTTATGATGTCATTATATCCCCATATTTGATTTTGTGATGGTGTTAAATTAGGTTAAACATAAAATAATTACTTATATATATATATATATATATATATATATATATATATATATATATATATATAATATATATATATATGCAATAAATATATAAATTTTAAGTCTAAAGTTTAAAGTTGAGATAGCTAGTAGCTATATTTTTTTCATATGTAATTGTATTCTTGTCATTTTATATTTTTCTTATATTATTTTTTTATGATTTTTATTGTAAATTGTACTATTCAGCCAAGACGGTGTTCGACCTAGACAAGTTGACCGTCATAAATCAAGTCCATAGAATCATTGCATAAATATTTAATGTTGAATAGACCTTATATCTTTTCTCTTTGACAAAAAAGTTAGAAGGTCATGATTACATATATACTACTATAAATAACAAAGGACAAGAGGAGAAAAAGATACATATTATTTAATCCAATATACATAAAGCCTCTCATATATAAGAACTGACTTCATTAGAGTGTTTTTTACAGGTATCTCCCCCTATTCGCACAGCCATAGGAGACTAGAGACCGAAAACAGACAAAGGAGCTATTGGAATTGATATCTAAAGAGAATTATTACTAGCCTCAAGGTCTCCTAAGAACACAAATTATTGGCGTATTCGGATGTTCATTGTAGCATTCTAATTAACAAGGTAGCTTTGGTATATAAAAATTAAAATTCATTTAATATTTGAAATATATAAAAAAAAAAAGTGTCTTTTTATAATACACATTTGTGTCATAGGAACCTAGATAATGCAGTTGAATATGTAACCATTCTAGTAAAGACTAAAACATAATAGCTGAAGCTAAAACAACTTCTTGAGAATTTTTTGCCTTGACCTACAACATTTAATACGATGTAGTTTTCATGATGACCCCTTAGGACTTATTTCTAAAATGCTAATGTCTAATTTTCTCTAAGAATAATGAGTTTTATAGAATAAAATATTGCTTAACATAAAGTTAGTTTCATGAGTAGAATTTCACTAAATACAACTCATTTTTGGTTGATCATCTTTTGCACATTTCTAGATATCAAAATTACATAGATGGTCTCGTAGATTTTATGAGGGTTATGAGTATATAGTTGCCAAATCAAAATTTATAAGTTGTTTAATTACTGATTTAGATTAATCCTAAACCTCATATGTAAGGAGGTTTATTAGGATATATATAGGAATTATACATTTGTTGATCCCTAATTCATTAAATTAGACTATACTTGAAGGCAATAAGACCTAATGATAACAATCTTTTAGTTTCAAGTTTGAAAGGCAAAGAATTAGTTTATCAATCTCATACAATCCACCCATGTCTAATTGTTTGATGAAACCTAATGGTATACAATCATAGGCTTGAGGCACAAAAGCAAAGAAGCTAAGAAACAATTGTAAATTAGGTTTCCTATTAGTATAGAATGTGTTCTACATAATATCCATGTTCAACTCTAGCTACAAAAAAAGACTGTCCTAGATGATGCGGAGAACCTTTATGTTCAAAGTTCTCTACATGCATAGACACCTAACTTCAAGTCGGCTAGATAAGGAGGTTTTGAGTTCCGTTAAAGATATTCAACAAGATTCTTTTGGAGAAAAGTTCATGATTTACTAACCACGTGCAAGATTGACAAAACAGAAAATGTGAAAGAGATTAAAAATAAAGAAAATCCAATCTACCCTTTATCTACACCTTAATCAAAGATAGATTGATCAGTTGAAGAAGATTCTGCCACTTTTGAAATGAAAATAAAAAATAAAAAATAAAAATAAAAATTTTTAACAAAAGACTTAAAAGAGAATTTTAACTAAGAAAATGATTCAAATTCCAAATACACAATTATGAACTTTATATCATTGGTCCAATCACTAATAAAATTCATCCAACAAGTCTCTTAAAAATTAATGCTTAGAAAGTCTATCTCATTATAGGAAAACAATTACAAAACCCAATACAACAAAATTACAAAATCCAATAATGGATCAATACAAAAAAAAAAAAAAATACAAAATTTTTATCCTTTATGAAACCTCTTTCGTGGTCCTTTATGGTATCTTGTTAATGATGACATGACGCACTCTTTTTATAGGAAAATTCAACCTTAAATTAACATTTTATTACCTATAAACAAACATACAAATATAAGTACTAAAAGCACATAAAGCTAAAATAATCTAAAAAGAAAGTCGTTTTAAATTTATATTTGAATTTGGAGAGACACATTTCTTATTATTTGACTAACCTATAAAATACATAAAATAAATTTAACATAAATGGTTTATTCATAACAATTCAAGAGGAGAAATATCCTAAAAAGTAACAACAATAAAAGAGAAATGTCTCTTAATATTTATATAATTTTTAACAAATGAAAAGTAAATGGAAAGTAAAGCACATCTTAGTGAAAACATATTTATTTATTTCCAAGCTTGTTTCTTCTTTTATCCTATTTTCTTCTTCCAATTATTTTTGTCACTGCTCTTTTGATATAAAGTTTTTCTCCAAGTAACAAAATAAAGGGATTTATGCTAGTAAGTTTTAAAGAAAATTTAGATTCATGATTTGAATAAAAAGAGTTCATAGTTTCTTAATTTTCCTTTAAGGAATCTTTTATAATCATATTAGTAGAGGGTGTTACGAGTAATTATTCTATTTCTCTTACTTTGTCGAACATTTATTTATTTTTTCTATTTCTTAGTTTTCTTACTCCTCTTTTTTATTTACTCTTTTTTATTTATGCTTTCTTCAATTCTTCTTTGCTTTTCCAATATCTTTTTCTTTCTCGTAAGTTGTTTTTTTTTTACCTTTTTCACTAAACTCATTTTCTCTTCTTGCAAATTATTATTATTTTATTTTATTTTTCTTTTTAATATGCTTTTTCATTTCTTTTTTAAGTTTTTTTATTTCTCTTGTAAGAATAAATTCTCTTCTTATGCAAGCCTTTAATTCGTGTCATGATCTTTGACTTTCTACTTCTTGTAACTAGATGTTGCTTTTGTTTACATCAACTTTAAGCATATCCTACAAATGTGAAAAAATATAGTTTAAGAATATGAAAATCAACACAGTTAATAATTAATTGATGAAGTTTTTCAATTTTTCTTTTACACAGAAAGAATGATCCATAATAAATTTTATCTTCAAATGTGAGAATTTGATTTTATGTTCTCCACATATCATTCATCCTTGGTTAAAAAAATAAGAAGAAAATATATATACAAACAAAATGGTGCTATTAAGGAAAAAAAATATAAACCTCATCACTCATTAAATATTTATATTTAAATTCACTCCTGAAATACTATACATTCTTACTAAAGAATAATTCTTAAGGATTTCCAATCAATCCAACAATAGATAATAATTTTAACTGAAGTCAAGAAAATCAATAAAAAAAATCTAAACAAAATTCAAAGAATTTTGAAGTCGAACTTATAAAATCAAGAAATAGATTAAATTAAAGGCAATAAAAAATAATAAAATTAAGAATGTGAGAAACGATAAAATTACTTTAAAATATAAAAGTTACTTGAACAATGTATTAAAATTATTAAAAAAATATAAAAGCTAAACAATTACAAAAATAAAGTTGTAAAAAATGAATCAAGATTACTTAAAAGGAATAATTTGAACATCGAATATTGAACTCAATTAAAAACAAATATAAGACTAAAGAAAATATAGAACACGCAGAATATTTTTTTTTAATTTTTATTTAATCTATGTTTTTAATTTCTCATTTCGAAAACTCAAATTTAGATTCAGAGGAATTCTACACTTAACCCTTAATTTTGTAATCCTAAAATTAAATCTCAGATAATAAGAGCTTTAACAAGTTATCTCACAATATTATATCTCATATTAGGAATCAAGAAAAATTAAAAAAAAAAAAATACGCTGCTGCATCTCCGCCTTTTCCGCCTTTTCCGCCATTTCCGATCAACGTTAGCACCCGCATCGCCGCCGTCATGTAGTGGCAGCAAACTGTAAAGTCGTCACCGATTCATAAGATAACATATTTCAAAATTAAAATGTCCTAAATCCTCATTATAAACATTTTTCTGCCTTACTAGCAGCTTCACAGTCAATTGCAAAGAGAACGCATCAGCGAATGAACTTGTCAACACATGAACTTACCTGAAGTTCAGAGATCAAGTGTAAAACCATCATATGCATTAACTTTGCAATTGTATTTCAGTTTAAAAAGCAAGACATTGCAGAAAAAATATAGCAGATATTTGAATCCGAACGACCACGACAAAATCTGGACACACAATTAAAATTGCTAGTGCGAAAACCAAAACGCAATGTTCTAACAAGCTTGGAACTCTGCAATCGTGATGCGGTGACGTACACGGAGCACGCTAGGAGAAAGACTGTGACGGCCGTGGATGTCGTTTAGGGTTTACGCACCCAAAAGACCCTCTATAGATTCGGAGGCTGAGGGATTAGGATTTTGGGCCTATTGGGCCGAATTCTGTCTTACGGGCTTTTGTTAGGTAAATGTAAGAATGGTAGTTGCTTTCTGCACTTACAATTTTATTTTTAAATTCCAAAAGTACCCTTGAAATCAAGTTATGTGACAGGGCATGATGTAATGAAGTTTTAATTGCAAACTAATAAGTAGAATTAAATTTACTGAATTATGGATTTCGGCCGTTTTGCTATATGCAATTTTCATTATTGGTGCTTTATTTTAGTATTGTGAACTCATTTTTTTATTTTTCTTAATTATATTATTGAATTAGTATTTTATTTGTATAAATTATTTTTTTCAGATGAAATAAATTCTTTACTAGTTTAGTTTAAGAATTAAGTACAAATTTTTGAGTTTGATAATCTTAATCACAACAATAAAAAAGAAATATCACTAAAATATATCAATTTCTTGAATCTCTTGTTAGATTGCAAATATTTGATACAAAATGGGTTTCCTACGTAATAAAATTATAGTCCTTTTAAGAGTAGAATGTCCTCTATCTTAATTCTAAACATTTTTCTGCCTTTTCTAGTAGGTTCATAATCAAATGCAAAAGAGAAAGCATCCGATAAATGAACTGGCAAACTAAGGAACTTACATGAAGTTCAAAGATCAAGTGTATTTCACTTTATGAAGCAAGACATTGCAAGAATAATATAATGCATACACAGTGTTATAATAAGCAAAAACACGGTCACCATAATAAAAATTAACTTATGAGTTATCAAGTAACAATAGTAAAATTAGAGAACGATCAAGCCCATGTACATAACATCTATAATTTACATATTTTAATTAAACTTATCTATTTAAATTAATTTTATAAAACAAAATTTTTTTTCTCTTTTCAGTGAAACTCAATAATAAATTATACATATTGCACATATAATTATTTTTTTGAAATAATTTAATTATATTCATCAATTTCAAACGTATCCATATTTGAATTAGCTATTTTTAAGATTTTTTTTTTTGTTAATAGAAGGTGTACGGATTAAAAAGAGTGCAGTTTCACTCTTCCCTTGGAGTTGAGAAAACCTAGGAGTGGTTGCCCCTGCCACCGACCGCACTCTTCTTCCTCGCAGACTCATCCCTCGCTGTAAACTCTGTATTTTCTTATTTCAGAAGAAGAAAAGATCAAAGCTTGGAGAGCAAAAATGTTATACATAATAGGTTTAGGATTGGGTGATGAGCAAGATATCACTCTCAAGGGTTTGGAAGCTGTGAAAAAGTGTCACAAGGTTTACATGGAAGCTTACACTTCCCTCCTCTCCTTTGGTCTCTCCAACAATGGCATCTCCAACTTGGTACCATCTTTTATCTCCCATTCCTTTCCTTTCCTATTACTCTTTCCCTCTTCTTCAATTTTCACTCTTTTCATCTCCTTAGGAAAAACTATACGGTAAACCCATTATTCTTGCCGACAGAGAAATGGTAGAAGAAAAGGCCCATGAAATTCTTGCCCAAGCTCACCATGACCAGGTTGCTTTTCTCGTTGTTGGGGACCCCTTTGGGTATGTTACTGCTTTCTTCTTTGTACAGCATTTTCTTGCATCATACCATTCATGGTTGCTTAATTTTGTGTTTTTTTTCTCAGGGCTACCACTCACACTGATCTTGTTGTTCGAGCCAAGAAGATGGGAATTGATGTCAAAATAGTGCACAATGCATCTGTGATGAATGCTATTGGAATTTGTGGTCTGCAGCTTTACCGATATGGGGAGACTGTTTCTATACCTTTCTTTACTGAGACATGGAGACCTGATAGCTTCTATGAAAAGATTCAGAGAAACAGACTCATGGGACTGCACACCCTTTGCTTGTTAGGTTACCATCTTTTATCTGTGTTTTAGAACTTGCTTGGATAATCTTCTTTACAAACATTTATGAGAGAAGAAAAAATAAATTAAGTTTTAAAATTTGCTCCTGCTATCTTCCTCATAAGTTAGTTTTTGATTTGTATATGAGCTAATTTTAGTTTATGTAGAAACTTACTTTGTTTTATTTTTATTTTCTTGTATAAGCTTATACGGAGAAATCTAATAAAAAATAGTGTTTTTGTTAGAAATTGTCCTGTACATATAATGAAACTTATGTCTATTCTTGTACTTAGATCAGGTTGTCATGCATTTAGTCTGATGCAGCAGGTACTATATGAAACAGTGTGACTATGTTGTGAGTGCTTCTTCCTTCCTTGCCTAGAGTGTTGTGTAAATATCTAAAAGATAGTTAGCATAAACGTTTGTTATGCTATTCAATAATATGTTCAAAAGATTGTAACATCTGAATGAAAACTTTCTTCTTTGACTAGTGTACTAAAGGTTCTTCCTTCTTGTTTGTTGAGAGAGCTAATGTAATTTCCAATTTGGTATGGTTACAGATATTCGCGTGAAGGAGCCCACACTAGAGTCTTTGTGCAGGTTGGTTTTCAAAATAGTAATTTTTTCTTTCTCCTGTTGCCTCATGTAGGTGTTTCCGAAGTTCTGTCAGTCATTGAAATGTTCTGGTGGTATCATGACATTCATTGAATTGTTTAGTTTGATGCTTTTCTTTGTATGTTTTATGTATCCTTTTTATTATGGTCGTTTCAGAGGAAAAAAAACCTATGAACCACCCAGATATATGACGATAAACACAGCCATTGAGCAGCTTTTGGAGATTGTGCAAGATCGTGAAGAATCTGGTGAGTTCCTTAGCATTTACATCATAGTTTGATAAATTTCAACTGTAAATTATTTGCTTCTTGATTGCATTAATTTCAAAGATTTAGACCTTTGAAATTTGGTCTGGATTGTACCTTATTGGTTGAATGTTTGAATTCATTCTCTTTCCCACAGAGATTCATAAGTTTCCATGTTTTTGTAATCTGCTCCGGGTTGCTTATTTGTGAAGATGAAATAGTATAACCAGTTCTAATCTGGAGAAAGAATCGTCAATATATTTATGTCTATATTATGGATTTATCTATTCCCTTGGCTTTATCTAATCAGTGACTGTATCCTTACTTGTCTGTCAACTGTATATTATAATCATCAGTTCTAGATTTTTGACATGTTAAATTGCTTTGTTTTCAAAGATTTTTGACTAGTTGTTATATATATTTGGACCTCCTATTATTTCTCATAAGAAATATATGAACCCTGCCCTCCTTGCCTTGTAGCTTATACTGAGGATACGGAGTGTGTTGGGCTTGCACGGGTTGGTAGTGAAGATCAGATGATAGTAGCTGGAACAATGAAGCAGTTGCAGTTAATTGATTTTGGAGCACCTTTACATTGCCTTGTCATAGCTGGCAAGACCCATCCTGTGGAAGAAGAGATGCTGGATTTTTATAGATGCAGGACATAGATACATTAAGAAAGCAGGACCAGTTTCGTTTAGCAGAAAGGACTTGCTTGTTTTTTGTTGAAGGGCCCTTGTATTTTTGCTCTTTTTGTAAAACTTTTTGGCTTCTAATCAGGGCCAAAAGTTAACTAAAATTCATTGGTGGATGCAGAGTTATGGGTCTTGAAAGGTATTCAGCCCCCGGAAAGTGATTATTTTCTTAGTTGTAACTAAATATCCAATTGCAATTGGCACCAATGTTATTCTGCTTTGTATCAGATCTTGTGTTCTAGTCTTTGCTTAGTTTGTTAAATTGGTTTATGATGTTCTGCTTACTCTAATTTGCTGTTAATTCTTTTTTATTTTTTTTTCAGTTTCTGTAACAATTCGTGTTCTGCATTTTCCTATTGATTTATTTTGTTTGTTAAAATGGACGTATAACGATAAGGACACCATTATTATTTTGTTTCTTTTCTGAACAAAATTATGTTAAATAAAGTGTATTACCTCCTAGTGGCAAGCATTCGAACAAAGAATGAATTAACTTTTAACTTTTGATAAATTTCATAATTTTTGAAACATTTAAATACATTAAACTTAAATTAATGTAATTTTAAATTCTTTCATTTTTTTAAATATTCTTTGGATAAAACAATTTAAATTTATTAAATTTAATTTTGTCATTTAAATCATATTTCAATTATCGTTAAATGTCAAGGTTATTTAAATATTAAATAAGTGTTAATAGTTCAAAATTGTCATTATTAATAATATTTTTTATTAAATTTTTTTATTAATATAATTTTTTTGTTATAGTTCATCAAAAAAATTCTTCAAGCTTCACGAAATGCAAATAACTGGATCCAGTTACAGTACAAATACTAGCTAAAAAATATAACAAAATTCTTCTACATTTGTTTCCTCATTCTATACTGTTTGCCACTCTTCTCATCCAGTACTTGGAAACCAGATTTCTCAGACAAATGTCATGTCATACAATATTATTTCACTTTTTAGTATTCGGCAATGTTGGAGAAAATATTTGATAAAATTTAGGAAAAGAGTGAATTAATGATACCAATTGAAATAACAAAAATAATAGTCAGTTTAAAAAAACTTAAATTAGCAAATTCATTGGTAACAATTATATTACCACCTTCAATTAGAATCCAACATATTCCACTCATAACACAGGAATAAAACTTCATGTAACAATTTCTCTGAGATTAAGTGGCACATGACATAATCAAACTACAACTTAACTGTTTTAGATACAACCATCAGATCTCTCCTATTCAACCATATCACTGTGTCTTTTTGCTTCTCCCGCACCATAGACATATAGAAGCAGAAACAAAATTCATTAGAAAAGTATGTGAGTTGGTTCCGAATTCCATTGATGTAAAAATGTCAACTCGTCTATTCATATATTCTTGCCATCAGAAGCTATTATTCGTCGACTAACCTGTGATATTGTTTGCATTTGATTAATCTCCGCTTCCTTAACATGCAATTTTTCTTCCAACTTCATGTAAAACTGAATTGACAGGATCAGGACAACAAATAAAAATTCATACATTCTATATCGTTTTTTAACATAAACAGAAATGATCCCAAAAATATTGGATCAGACAGCAAATAAATAGTCAAACATAAACATTAATCTTGTAAGTTTTACACTCTTCATTAATGTTGAAACTATAATCATAGTCGGAGTAGGCGTCGACTTAAAAGAAAATACGTGGAAAAACACAACAAATTTGGGGTGTTAGAGAGAGATGATATTCACTTCAAAGAATGTCTGCAATAATAACTTATAAACAATAATTGATCCCTTGGACATAATAATGACCAATTTTAAATTCTAAACCGTATTGGTTAGATAAAAATGTCCTGTGCTCATAAGGTATAGACAGTTTAGCCAAACAAGGAGTTGGTCATGTAGGTTCTGTTTTGGTTCTCAAGCTTGGCATAATAGTTGGTTTGCTGCTGCCATAGGCACAGTGTCCGGCAATTAATTTGAACAAGTTGTTTACTTGAAGGATTCATAAAATGACAGGTGAAAAGCAGCTTATAGTTGTCAAATTCTCCTATATTATATTAAACATTCCATATTATTAATCTAAATGCACAAAGAATTCATTATATTTGTAAATGTACAGAAGAAGGCTCAACGATTATATTAGACAGAGGTATTTAATATTTATAAAACAATTGCAATGCTTGCAGGATTCTTCAAATCTATAAATTTTCATTTGTCTGTGACACTTGATATTTATCTAGCTTGAATCCTGCTATTTCAGCCTCCTTGCAGAGCTCTTTGCACTTTGCAGTCCTCCCAGAGGCCATGTAAATTTGAAGCATGTCCTTGTATAAGCCAAAAGTGGGAGAAAATCCAGCCTCTTTAAGTTTTGAAAAATATCTCATGGCCCTAGATAGATCATTCAGAGCAACAAACAGTTTTATTACCACACGATAAGCAGGAAGGTCAAAAAGGCAATTAGAAGACTCCATCTCCCAAACTACAGCCAATGCCTCTCTGTATTTCTTCTCTGTGTAACGGCTGTGAATAACAGAAGTGAACATAACTACACTTGGTTGATAGCTAGACTGCTTGAACCAACTAAACAGGCTCTCAACTACTTCAAATTTCCCCATCTTAACACATACTTTCATTATAGCAGTACAATCTTGCTGGCTTAAATTCAATTCATCTCGTTCTGCAAGTTCATCTAACAAGGGCAACACATGCCTGTATCTGTCAGGGTTCTTTCCAAGTTCTAATATTAACTTGGCATAAATGCTAGAATCCAACATTCTTTTATCCCTTCTGGCAACTACTAGAACCTTCCACGCAAGTCTAAGGTTCCCTCCTTTTATAAAACCCTTGATCATTGCCTCCAATACAGCACGACTTGCCAGACCAGTATACTGGTCAATGTTGAATGGAATTCTTAACTCATGGTTCCTGGCCAAGACCTCAACAGTTGAGGCCAGAATCCAATCATCCGGGAAGAGATGGGGTTGATTTTGTGCCCATAAGAATGTTTGCAGAGCTCTCTCAGGGAATCCCATATGACCTAATTCCCTTATTGTCAATGACAGGGACCCTTTCCTCAGGAACTGCACCCACTTTCCAAGAACTTTAGATACATCTTCAGCTGGACCAAGCCTACTAATTTCTCTTGCCAGTCCAACTAGGAAACTCGGGCTTTTGTAGACTTTTTTAGCCATGGAACCCCGAGAAGAAACCACAGCTGGAGCTGTCAATTTTACTTGTGTTTTTGGTTTAGGTAGTCCCAAAGGTCGGAGCCTGTAGGGAGTTGGGAGAGGAAGAGGCCTTTCTCGATGTAATTTTCCAGGCTTTTGCGGAATTCTAGCTTGGAAAAGTGATGAGATGGCTTCAAGCTCATCTGATTCCCAAACAACACCAAAATTTTCATCCTCCTCTTCATTGATATCAAAATCAGCCTCAGTTGGTTTAGAGGTGGTGCTAGGCTTCTTCAAGAACAAATTAACACCAAAATCTGGAGGTTGCTTAGGATATGGTCGATACCTATTATCCTTTGGTGGTGGTCGTCTTCTTTTCGAATGTGCTGCTAAAGTGACTCTTCTGTAGTTGCAACAAATTCTTCCTAACGGAACAAAATGAACACAGGGAAATGACAAGGCGCAGTACATTTCACAAGTATGAATTAAAAATGGAAATGACTCGGAAGCAAGCTTGTTTTTGGAGCAGGATCGGTAGACTCGCCGTGTACTCGGTGAACTCGTCCAAACTCGCGAGCTTGCAACCGAGTTGGCGAGTCCAGAGGGGTTCCCTTTTAACCCAAAACGACGCTGTTTCCTCTGCGGAAATAAACAAAACTAACCTCAATTAGTTCTCATCCTCCATTGCTGCTCGCGATTAGGGTTCCCTCTTCGCTGTCGTTGGTCGCTGCCTGTCGTTGGCCGATCCGTGGTGTGTTCTCCGCGCCGTATTTTTCTCTGTTAGCCGCGCCATAACCGTCCCTATTCGTCGCGTCCTCGTTGTTGTCGCAGCGTCACATAGCAAGGTGCTCCGCGACCGAGGCTGAGGGATTAGGATTTTGAGCCTATTGGGTCGAATTCTGTCTTGTGGGCTTTCGTTAGGTAAATGTAAGAATAATAGTTGCTTCCTGCACTTACAAGTGTTTTTTAAATTCCAAAAGTACCCTTGAAATCAAGTTATGTTACGGGGCATAATGTAATCAAGTTTCTTATGTTTCCAATTCTCCTTTTAATGGCAAACTAATCAGTAGAATTTAAGTGAATTTAATGAATTATGGATTTTGGCGGTTTTGTTATATGCAATTATCATTATTGGTGCTTTAGACTTTCACTCCAATATGCTATTGCTTTCTTCTCTGCACAGCACTTTCTTTCATCATACCATTCATGTTGCTTGATTTTGTGTTTTTTTTTCCAAGGCTACTACTCACACTTATCTTGTTGTTCGAGTCAAAGAAGTTGAGAATTGATGTGAAAATAATGCACAATGCATATGTGATGAATGTATTGGGTTTATTTTTTTTCTATTGAGCCGTTTTTCATTTTCGGCTACGCGGCCCATTTTCACATTATATAAAACTAAACACCTGTATTAATATTGCAATTAAGAAAATAAAAAACAGTTTTTACGTTTCACTGTTCATCGTCTTTTTTCTCTACATCACATGCGAGATTTTGGGCACGTTATTTCGAGTCTAAAATTATAGCTTCTACTTCAATGAAACTTCAAGATGGTATCAAAGTGGGTTAATCCCGCTCTGTCCCTTCCCTTCGTTCATCTCTATAACTGTGTTATCAGTAGTTTTTCCTCTTTTGTTTCACTCTATTTTTTCAAAATTTTCTTGCTTTCTTGAAGAATGTTATGGATCTATTACAGAATCCACCAAACCCATTCTATTTGCACCTTGGAGAAAATCCAGGGATGATCCTCGTTACCCCTGCTCTTGATGGCTCAAACTATCACACATGGAGCCGTGCAATGAAACGTGCATTGCTTTCCAAGAACAAGATAAAGTTCATCAATGGTGAGATTCAAGAACCTGTGAAAACGGATCCTCTCCATGATGCGTGGGAAAGATGCAACATGATGGTGATATCTTGGATTACCCGATCTCTCTACACAGATTTCACATAGCACTATATATATCGATAACGCCAAAAATCTTTGGAAAGATTTTGAGAGAGAGATTCTCGAAGGGCGACCATTTTCGTATTTCTGACATAATGCAGGAAATCCACTCGATCAAATAGGGGGAGAGAAGCGTTTTTGAGTTCTTTACAGATCTCAAGGTTCTGTGGGAAGAATTGGATTTTTTAAGACCCATACCGTCATGCACCTGTGAAATTAAGTGTCATTGTGAGGTTGCAAAGATCATCATTGGTTACAGGGATTCAGAACGTGTTATGTCATTCTTGAAGGGCTTGGGAGACATATATATGAACGTTAAAACGCAAATTCTTCTCATGGATCATTTGCCAAGCATTAACTGTGTATTCTCTCTTGTGCAGCAGCAAGAACGACAACTTGCTGGAAGAGAACTAGTTGAATCAAAATCTATTATTATGTTAGAGATCGATTTCCTAAAGGGCTTAAAGTGTACAAGAGAAAAAAGTTTAGGGACAAAATGGGGATTGACAGTGAATCAAATTAAAATGATTCAGGAGATTAAGTAAATTCTGTTAAGAATAAAGTGGAGATTTTGTTAAGATATTCTATTAGAAATTAAGAATAAGTAGGGGGTGATTAGGAGGATTAAGGGGGGAGAAATAAGTGGTTAGGGCTGGGAGAGTTGAGCTGCTACCGTGCTCATAATCTCTGTTTTTTGTGTTTCCAAGTTTGATTTTTTTGCTGATAATAAACCAATTCATTTATTCCTATTTCTTAAGTGTACGCCTAACATTTTGGTATCCAGAGCTTGCTTTAAGGAAATGTGTGGGCCACTTTGCTAAAGTTGTTATGGAGGATAACATGAGAGACATGATGCAGAGATTGGATGAGGTTGCGCGGTTGCTGAGAGAACCTAGGCATTCACGTCTGCAAAGACGTTCGCCACCAAGGAGAAATACAATTCCTGTGGATGGAGAAGATCGATGGATGGAAGGTTCTAGAGGGCTGAAGTCACACCGATCTCCACTGCACCTTTGCAGTGAACTCCACGTTCATCGGTCTCGTGACCGCAACGATCGGGGCTCCCTTTATCACGGGGATGGCTATTTTTCGGGGAGTCGCGGTCCTCCACTGTATCGTGACTACCCACCACCTCGTCGGAGAGATCGTGACAGGAAGATGGAGCTCCCTTTATTTATAGGAGAGAAGGTGCTGGACTGGCTCATTCGAATAAAGCGTTATTTTCGAGTAAATGAGATAGAAGGGCAAAAGAAGATGGAGGTCTTGTTGGTTGCGCTAGAAGGAAAGGAGTTGCATTGGTTTAATGGGTGGTAAGAGCTAGTACCATATGCTTCCTGGCGTCAATTTAGGGAGGCAATACTCAGGCGATTCCAACCGAGGACCTTGAAGAATCCATATGGTCCTTTGTTGAGCATTAGATAGAAAGGGACGGTGGTGGAGTATGTAGAGGAATTCGAGAAGCTTTTTGGGTCTATTTCTCACTTGGATCCAAACATCCTAATGGGTATTTTCATAAATGGGCTTGTTGGGCCTATTAAGGCTGAAATCAAAGAATTGGAATTGGGCTCACTGGCAGTCATCAAAGATAGGGCCATGGTACTAGAAGAGAGGAACTTGGAATGAAAAAAGAGTGGAGTGGGTCCAATGGATCGCGAAGGCAGGGTTTCGCGACCATCTACCTCTTTTCACCGTGGGGGAATCCCTGCATCTAGTGGACTCGTAAGAGAACCCATGGGAAGCAAGGGGGCGGCCCCAACATAGGTTAGTAGAGCGGCGACAACAACTAAGCTTTCGGTGGAGGAGTTGCAGGAATGAAGCCGCCAAGGGTTGTGCTTCAAATGTGGGGAACATTGGGAAAAGGACCACATATGCAAATTCCGTAACTTTAACATGGTCCTATTGGAAGCTTCTGATGACGAACTAGAAAAGAGCAAGAACAAGATGGCAGAGGAGGAGGCTAATGAACCATTAACCGTGGTAGAATTGAAAACCTTGTGTTTGGGTTTCAACATGTAAGGATTTATTATGGAAAATAGATCGTTCAAGGTCATGGGCAGAATTGGAGAAAAGGAAGCAGTGGTCCTTATTGATACAGGAGCTGAAGTAAATTTTCTATCTCAGGGGCTAGCTTTGCAACTCAAATTGACAATTGAGGAATCTCCATTTTTGGTTGAAGTCGGAACGAGACACACCTCACATAGTTCAGGGATTTACCCTAGGGTGGAACTGGTAATCCAAGGTGCCACGATTGTCGAACCTTTTTTCCTAGTGGGATTGCGCCGAGTTGATATTGTCTTTGGCTATGGGTGAATTGCGGGATTAGGAGATATCTACCCCAACTTCCAACAACAACAGATTTAATGGCGAGATAAGTGAAAAGAGTTTTGTATAGTAGGCAATCCATCCTTAGGACGTGGTGCAGTGTCATGGAGGACAACTCTCAAAGCAGATGGAGAAGGATATGTGATCACTCCCTGTGAGGTCAGAGTAGAAATAAAGATAGAAGACGAGGTACTTGTACCCGTTCAAGAATTATTGGATCAATTTAATGATCTCTTCTAATCTCCAAAGGGGTTTCCTCCACCACGAGCCCATGATTATTCCATAATCCTGAAGGAAGGAGTAAGAGACATGTGAGGCCATATCGTTACCCTTACTCCCAGAAAAATGAAATTGAGAAAATTTCATTTTTCTCAGAATCGATGAGCTGTTGGATGAATTAGGAGGAGCCACCATTTTTTCCAAATTGGATTTGAAGTCGGGATATCATCAAATTAGGATGAGGGCAGCGGATGTAGAGAAGACAGCTTTTCGAACACATGAAGGCCATTACGAGTTCCTAGTAATGCCATTTGGTCTCACAAATGCACCTTCAACGTTTCAAATGCTAATGAACGAGGTATTAAGGCCATTTCTCAGAAGATTTGCTTTGGTTTTTTTCGATGATATACTAATTTATAACAAATCTGAACCTGAGCACTTAGCTCATTTGAGATTGGTTCTGGAGGTGTTAAGCGAAAATAACCTCTACATTAATAGAAAAAAATACAGTTTTGGGCAGCAGGCAATAGAGTATTTGGGTCATTTAATTTCAGGGGCAGGGGTCTCAGCTAACCCTAAGAAATTGGAGGTAATGAAAGCTTAGCCAGTTCCAAGGGATCTCAAGGCACTAAGGGGATTTTTAGGATTGACAGGTTATTATTGAAGATTTGTCAAAGATTACAGCAAGATTGCATGGGCTCTTACATAGTTGCTGAAGAAGGACTCATTTCAATGGGGAATAGAAGTACATATGACATTTGATAAATTGAAGGAAGCTATGATCTCTGTCCCAGTTCTTGCGTTACTATGATAAGGAATTTATCATAGAAACTAATGCTTCAAGACTTGGATTGGGGGCTGTGTTAATGTAGGATGGGAGACCAGTAACTTTCCTGAGCCAGAAATTGTCTCCAAGAGCTCAACAAAAATCAGTTTGAGCGTGAATTAATGGCAATTGCAATGGCTATGCAAAAGTGGAAACATTATTTATTAGGTAGAAAGTTCACCATCCACACGGATAAGAAAAGCTTGAAATTTCTGGTGGATCAAATAATGGCAGGGGAGGCACAACAGAAATGGATAGCGAAGCTTTTGGGGTTTGATTTTGAAATAAAATACGAGTTGGGAAGGGAGAACAAAGTGGCAGATGCGTTATCCAGAAGGGTGTATCTAGAAGCAATCTCAGCCGTGACTTTTCAGGATTGGACAGGGCTTGAAGATGAGATACAAAGAGACAACAAGTTGGGAGGGATTTTGCAGAACCTAATTGGGGGAAAAGCAGTGCCAGCAGGGTATGAATTGAAGTAGAGAAGATTGTTATTCCACGATAGACTGGTAATTCCAAAGGAATCGTTGAGAATACCCTTAATTTTAGAGGAATTTCATAACTCCACACTAGGGGGACATTCCAGGTTCTTTATAACTTTTAAGCGCATTTCAAGTCTTCTTTGGTGGGAAGGCATGAAGCTATCTATCCAGCAACATATCCGGGCTTGTGACACGTGCAATCGCAATAAGTATCAAAGTTTGTCGTTAGGAGGTTTACTCCAACCTCTTCCCGTCCCTTCTCAAGTTTGAGAGGATTTATCTATGGATTTCATAGAAGGATTGCCAAGGCATCAAGGGTTAAACACTATCCTTGTGGTGGTGGATAGATTTACAAAATATTGTCACTTTATAGCATTAGCACATCCATTTTCAACCAAAGATATAACAGAGATTTTTATAAAAAAAGTGGTTAAGTTGCACGATTTTCCATCCTCGATTGCCACTGATAGGGAAAAAATATTCATGAGCACCTTTTGGATGGATCTGTTCAAACAGTCAAGAACCAAGTTGAAGTTCAATACCGCTTATCATCCTCAAACGGATGGACAAACTAAGGTAATTAATCACTGCCTGGAGACTTACTTAAGGTGTTTTGCAGGAACTAAACCGAAGCAATGGCCAAAGTGGTTGGCATGGGCAGAATTATGGTTCAACACTACTTACAACTCTGCAACAAACACTACTCCTTTTCGAGCATTGTACGGCAGGGACCCTCCTACTTTGATTATGGGAGAAATGAGCCCCTCTGCGGTGGAAGAGGCGAATCACATGCTTGCAGAAAGAAACCTGATTTTGGATGAACTAAAATGACAATTGAGTAAGGCTCAAGACATGACATGATGAGGGGGCAAGCTAATAAGAAGAGGAGGGATGTAGAATTCCAGGTTGGGGATCGAGTTTACCTTAAAATCCAACCCTATCGAATGAAATTCTTGGCAACTCGAATAAACCAGAAGCTAAGTCCTAGATATTATGGACCATTTGAAGTGTTGGCTAAGGTGGGAAAGTTGGCCTACAAGTTGCAGCTACCCCAAGAATCGAAGATACAACTAGTGCTTCATGTGTCTTTGTTAAAAAAATGCATTACTCAGCAGGTGCAGTGCCAACCATTACCAAAAGGACTGACTGAAGGCTGGGAACTAAAGTTGCAACCTTCTGAAGTGCTAGCAGTGAAGGAATCTCCCCAAGGAGACAAAGAAGTTCTAATCAAATGGGAAGGCATGCCAGATTTTGAGCACACATGAGAGTTGGCTGAAGACATCAAACTCAATTTCCCTGAATTTCACCTTGAGGACAAGGTGGTTGTTCAAGAGGGGGGTATTGTTAGAGATCGATTTCCTGAAGGGCTTAAAGTATACAAGAGAAAAAAGTTTAGGGTCAAAATGGAGATAGGCAGTGAATCAAATTAAAATGATTCAGGAGATTAAGTAAATTCTGTTAAGAATAAAGTGGAGATTTTGTTAAGATATTCTGTTAGAAATTTGTTAGAAATTAAGAATAAGTAGGGGATGATTAGGAGAATTAAGGGGGGAGAAATAAGTGCTTAGGGCTGGGAGAGTTGAGCTGCTACAACGCTTATAATATCTCTGTTTTCTGTGTTTCCAAGTCTGATTTTTCTGCTGATAATAAACCTATTCATTTTATTCCTATTACTTAAGCGTGCGCCTAACATATTATCAACAATGTTGATAGTCAAGAAGTACAATTTCAAGGACAGAGATATCGTGAAGGGCATAATCAGTTTAATACGTGGAAATCGCATGGTGGATGGAAATCACAAAAGAGAGAAAGATCAAAGAATTATGGGAAGCAATGTAGCTATTGTCACAAAATGAATCATAGTGCAGATGAATGTTATTTCAAACACGATTTTTCGCCTTGGATGAAATAGAGATATAAAAGTAATATAAATCAAATTGAGACACAACAAGAAGCTTCAAGAAATATAGAAGAAGAGAATAGCATAGCCAACAAGCTGGTCAATTCTTGACGAGTGAGCAAGTCCAACAATTATTGAAAATGTTGCACAATTCTGAACAATCAAATGGGCGAGTTAATACAATAAGTGAAGAAAAATCTACACAGAATGTGAAAGGTAATACATTTTGGGTACTTGACAAGGGAGCAACTAATCACGTTACATGTTTAAGGAATATTTTTATCAGCTTTCAAAAGATTAAACCTCGTAAACTAAATTTACCAAATGGAACTTTTGTTCAATCAAGCAATGCAGGGACTGTTCGTTTGACTGAGAACCTTACTATCAATACCCGATTTTGTCCGGATGAAAATGAAAAAAACTAATTTATTTATTTTCTTTTAATTAAAAAAATTAAAAAGTAATTAAGATTAAAATTAAAAAATATAAATAAAGATTAATTGATTATTAGAATATTAGAAAAAAAAGAAAAAGAAGATATAAAATAAAAAGGTGGCAGGCAACGTTTTTGAAGCAGGCGTGAAATAAGGATGGTTCATGCTGGCATGGGTAACATTTTTGAGATAGAGGAAAGATTTGAAAAAAGTAATGATTACATAGTAATAAAATTGTAACAAATTGTAGGCATGAGAGGTGTGAGCAGGGAGAAGAAAATCGTCAATTTTCTTTATAAAAGGAGAATACACATTCATACAAGAAAAGCTTATTTTCGGAAAGAAGTTGAAAAGCAAGAAGGAGAAAAAAGGAGAGAAACCAATTTACACAGTTCAAGATAGAAGTTGAGGGAGAGGTTTTTCATTCAAAAATTTCATCTCTAAAGCTTCCTAAGAGTAGAAAGAAAGGTCTAGAGTGGAAGGAGAAAAGAAATAGAGAGAAAAAACATCAATTCGAAGCTCAGCGGAATCTACAGAACCTCTCGTCGGAGCACCACCAATCACCACCAATCGCCACTATTCGTCCTCCTCTTTGCTTCAAGAGGTAAGTGTCTTCATCCTCATTCCATTTCTGCATATTTCACCATTTTTTACAGCCTAACCATGAAAGTTCTAAGTCCTAAAATCCTTGGTTTTGCTTCTTGATGCTATTTTGAGTCAGATGAACCTCTTAGTGGCACGAACACTGCCCAAAGGATGCGTTTAATCTTGCTCAGAGCTTGCATTTAGAGTAAACCAACATCTGCAGACCCACTTTGCTTGAGCCAGATACAAGTAATCCACTAAAATGATAATCCTTGGCACGTACGCTGCCTCTTTAGGGTTCATCTACAGTGGTTAAGACTAAATCTCTCTCTCTCTCTCTCATAAAGTTTTGGCTTGTTTAAGCTCTTAGTGTAAGGAAAAACACGTACGCTACTACCTTTTCATACACTGAGAACTTTAGCGAGTCAGAGTAACATTACCTGAGCCTTAACCCCATACAAGCCACGTTCGTTGGCACTATTCGTGGAGCATTGACACGTTCGCTGCCCTCCTTTTGATTATCCCTCTCTTCTCATTTCTCACTAAAATTACAAAATGACTAAAATACCCCCATTCTTAAAAAATAGAAAAAATAGAAAAATATTAAAAAAAAAATCATAAAATCAATTTCAAAATTACCCAATCACATAGGAAGAACTACGTATGCCCTGATTTTCTATCATGGATAGAAATATGTACGAGTAAGGTCAATCCTTGTCGGATCCTTTAATTTAAAAATTATTATTTTGTTTTTAATTGCATTTTACTTATATTTTTGGGAAAAATAAACATTTTATAAATCACATTTTATTTTAATCATTTGATTAAAGGTACTTGAAAATGTTTTAGGCTGAGTTAAAGAAGGGGGGTGAATTGAACTTTGAAAGATTTTTCCCAATTTAGACCTTTGAAAATAGTTTTTGCAATTTGAAAAACTTTAATGAATCTCAGTGTTAAAGATATAAGGTGCAGTAAAGAAATAAATTGATTCAAACCACGAATGAATCAATTTGTTTTACAGGCAGATAGAAAATTTCAAACAACACACACAACAGATTCACAATCACACATCAGATTCTTAACAACACCTTAAGCAGATCAAATTCACACAGTTTCAAGAGTAATATTGCACTAAGAACTAAATCACACAAAATTACAAATTTAAATGAAAGCCAAAAAGAACAGAGTTACAAAATTAAGTCTCCTAACACCAACAAGATTGCAAAGGCTAATTATCAAAATCAAGACTCAATTTTTGCAGTTGATACAAATTTGACAATTATACACAATACAATTTCAATAGTCCAGTTATGCAAAGAATTCAGAACAATAACACAAGTTCTACAGAACCACACCATATCAAACACAGGTTCAATTCTTTAGAAAGTCACAGATCCAGAAACTTATATGTAATACAGAATTTGAAAAGAAACAATCTGTTAAGCAAGACTTCTTTGACAACCACAACAGATTTATCAGAACCAACAACGAGTTCATGTTATAAGGAATAATTCAACATCCAGTAGAGAACTTAAACCAGTTTTATCAAGATTACCAGGAATTAATTCAACTTTCAATTAAATTCAATGTGCAGTGCAAGAACAATACAAAATTGAAAGAGAAGAGTCAAGAACAGTATAATACAGTCAATTATATTGGTTCACCCTTCCTTAAGAGCTATGTCCAGTCTCCTTTGCCCCTCAAGCAAATAAAATTTCACTAACTTTAATCAATTGTTCACACACAACCAATTACACAAGTCTTACTCCCCGTAAGAATCAAACACCCACTGAAATGAACACCTACTCCCTGTAGTCCCCACTCAAATCAGCAATCACACATAAGCTAAAACGTATAGTCTACAACAATACACTGTTTCAAAAGTTTCACAGATTTACAATCGATTTACACAAATCTTGATACAGAAAGGGATCAAGAATGGTAAAGAAAAAGAAAAACTCCCTGATTGGCGCGCAGAAGAGGCCTTTGCACAGTGTTGAAGAACTCCAATAACACAGAGTGTGTCAAACGTTACTCTTCCACAAAAAGCCTCAATTGATTTTTCTCAAGAACTCTCAATTTCACAAAAGTGTTTTTCACTGGTTTTCTGCTGTAATGATTCTCTATTTTTGTATCTGTGTTATGACGCATTTTAGAAACCTCGTTGTATTTATAGAAGAAAAAGCGTGAATTGAATTTTTTAAAAAACTGTTAATTCAGTTCTGTCAAACATCGAATAACTTGATTTCATGAATACAGGAATCACTTTATTTGAGCCCAGTACAGTATTTAAAAACAAGTTTAAACCAAAACTTAGTTAACTCTTTTGTTTAAATTTTTATACACTTTTAGACTATTGTATTGTTGGATTTCTTCTCGACTATGCGTTCTTTGCCAATGAAGCCTAAACCCACTCACACTAAACCACACCCAATTACTTGCTTGCTTTATCTTGTCAATGAAGCCTAAACCCACTCACACTAAACCACACCCAATTACTTGCTTGCTTTGTCTTGTTGGACTTGTCTTGCACGGTGTTAACACCCAATTTTATAAATTTATTTGTAGTTTGAATTTAGGATTTTGTTTTTTTTTTATTATCAATTAAAATGTTTATTTTACTCTTCTCTTAATTTTGTGCTTGAACAAGATATAGACAAAATTAGTTTAATTTCTCACTTTATAAAAAAAAAAGTGCAAAAATATATCTCTTCTTTTTGTAATTACTTTTATTAGATTTTCATAATTTTTTACATTTTCCTAAAAATGTAGCAAAAAACAAAAACAACAAAAATCAAAATAAAAAAAAACGTTGCTCCCTCTCTCAAATCTTCAGATCCACTCTTGCAATGCTGCCCTCTGCAGCTATCCTGCAACGCTTCACCCTACATCTTTACCTCTTCTTAATAAAGCCAGGCCTGCAATACTTCCTCCCTGCAACCTACCTTTCTTTATTCTTACAAAATACTGATTTCCCCTGCCAATGCATGATCAGGTCAACACTCCAGCCTATCAATCTTTTGCTGGGATGAACAGGCAATCCGGGAACTCACACACACAACACGACGCCCTGCTAATCCTCTCACTTATTTTAAAAACATCTTGAGGCAAAAGGGAGGGGGGCATCCACACCTTCTCGGAAAATCTTCATAGTTCCTCTAGAAAATAGTTCTCTAGATATGACTTCTTTCTCATTCCTCACCGAAGAGATTCAGAGTTTCACTTAATATTCTTCATTCTGATAACCTTAAAAAACACAACAGCAGAAAAGGAAGATCAGGAACAATAAAGAAATAAAGGAAAGATAAAGAAAAAAGGACACGAGGAGGTATGGTAGTGTCTACATTTCATATAGCATGCATCTCTGCGTTTTGTTCTATTTCGCGCATCACACATTCATTTGCGTAGGTTGTATTTCACACAGTTCACAATCTAACCAAAATGTGAAAATAAAAAGCTTTCTCCCATCCGTGCCCTCCTCCAATCCTTTTGAACCAAATAGCCAGTCCTTATGAACTCGAAAGCCAGACCTGTGATAAAACAGGAACCAAATCAGTACCTAGGGCAATTTTCTAGTTTGGAAATCCGATCTCAAAGTCGAAATCAACATCTCTGACTCTAAACCGTAGCCAAAGCAATCAGTGAGAGCAATCAAGGTCTTCAGAGTCTAATACTTTAGTGATCACCGTCGCCCTCTCCACCATTGGTGCAACCCCAATGACAACCTAAACCACCGCATTCTCCTTTGCCATTACACCAAACCACAATCAATTAAGTATTAGGAAACCTCCCACTTGGTGCCATTCTTCGTCGTTGAACCCACCACCCACAAGCTCCTTTACCACTGAACCCATGCTTCTTACACAAAACAGCCCTAAACCTTCTCCCTCACGCCTCTAACCACCAGATCTCAGCACCAACTCCCCTTCCCTCATTAGGCCTCCGACGTAGCACCCCAACAAGCCCAAAGTCACTCGTTGTCGCCTCTAAACAGCCGGCGCCGCCAAAGGAGACCCAGGCACCTTCAACGCCACCACCTTTCGTCGTTGGAAGCCTTCCACCCCATCCTCGCCGCCCTACCATCGTTGTTGTCATCGGCCTTGTTAGTCCCTTTCATTGTTAACAAGCACCAACCAATCTTTCCCACTCTTCAAAATGGGTGCCGCTTCTACCATTGCCAACCTTAATTGGCTAATGTGTGCCAAAGTAGGTTAAAATGTTGAGCATTGTTCACGGCAGCCCACTGCTTTCTCTTTTTGCTTTTTGGGTTTCTTGTTTTACTTTCTCACCTCCACATTTTTGAAAAATAAAGCCCTTGAGGTGGGCCACGTAGGAGTTAAGCCTATTATAAAAAAAAAAGAAAAGAGCGTGGCATGGCCTTATGACGCCACGTTAATGGGCCACGATACCATTTTGCAAGTTGAGTTTATAACTCAATTTTATTTCTTTGAAATGGGCATTGCACACGTAATAAACATGGAGTGGATAAAAGAAATGGCATAAATCAACGTGGCATCCTTTTTGAGCTTTGCCATTTTCATATACGTGGTGCCTTTTTTTATTTATTTTGTTTTATTTATTTGTTTTTTTCTTTTGATTCAATTTCTTTTTTTAAAGTTTAACACCTAATTTGACACTTTTCTTTTTCTTTCTTTATTTGTTAACGAATGCATAAGTTTTCTTTTATATTTACTTTTGCTTTGGCAATGTTTAATAAATAAGCACAATTTTTTTTTACTATTAGATTTTAAAGTTAAATTTAATTTGTCATTTGCTAATATTTTTTTATTTGTTTTCATAGATCTTTTTGTTCTTTTTTTTCTTTTTTTCTTTTTTTCATAAATACATAATTCAATTAAATATCAAATGATCGCATGCGTCACGCGGTATTTAAATTCAAATTATCATTTGATTTCTAAAATTTAAAACTCAAAAATATAATAAGTAATTATTTCGGTTAAATATCCAATTGATCGCTCACATCATATATTGTTTAATCCGAAATTACTTTGTCTCGTGTAGACGTTCAAGTTTTAATTCAAAATTTTTGAAATTAACAAACCATAAAATTTCGAAAAAATATCAAATTTCAGAAATAAAAAAAAACATCAAAAATTTCCAAAATTAAAGAAATATCAACAACAAACAGTCAATTTTCTCAAAAAACTACGTAGCCCTGATTTTCTATCATGTATAGAAATACGTAGGAGCAAGGTCAATCCTTGTCGAGTCCTTTAACTTAAAAATCATTATTTTGCTCTTATTTCTGTTATTTGGGAAAATAAACATTTTAAAACATACACTCATTTTACTTATTTAATTAAAAGGTACCGTCATAAGACGGTAGTTGTGGGGGTGCTAATACCTTTCCCACACTAACCGACTCCCGGACCTAGATCTGGTTTTCACAAATTTGCCTTATCCTTGTTTTTTTTTTTCCATAGTTTTCTATAAAAACTATGGTGGCGACTCCTCTGTTTTGAAAACATATTAAATTTTTTTCGGATCGTCGTTCCCGTCGTGATCCTGGTTGCAACACATGGCTTCATTAAATCATTAGTCTTGTGAAAGTACTAATAGTATTGTCTTACGACAGGCGCTGTGGGGTGCTAATACCTTCCGCATGCGTAACCGACTCCCGAGCTTATCTCTAGTTCGCAGACCTTTTTTTATTCTTTTCTTGGTTTTCCATAATTTTCCATAATAAACTATGGTGGCGACTCCATCTCTTTCTTTTTACTATTTTTTTTAATTTCCCTTTCGGATCGCCGTCAGTCGTCGTCAACGAGGTTATGACACTTACCATTTATGATGTTTATTACGTCCCTGCATTTACCTTAAACATTGTTTCGGTTCAAAAATTTATTAAACATTCAGATATTCAATGTTTATTCTCTCATGATGTGTGTCAGATTCAGGATACCCATACATTGAAGATGATTGGGCATGCTAGACTCGTGGAAGGTTTGTATCGCGTTGCTAATGAAGATATGTGCAGCGTTAATAATATGACAAGCTTCAGAACGTGCAACATTGATATTTGGCATTTTAGATTAGGCCACCCTTCTAATAAAATCTTGGATAATATCGGTAAAAACTATATTGGTATCAAATATGATATAAACAATATATGCAAGTACTTTCATTATGGAAAACAACATAGATTGAGTTTTCAAACCAGTGAATATGTTACTTCTGATATTTTTGATCTACTACATGTTGATATATGGGGACTGTTTAACATTAGTTCTGTGCATGGACATAGGTACTTCCTTACATTTGTTGATGACCATTCTAGACATACTTGGATATTTTTGATGAAGAACAAAAGCGAAACTAGAAGTCTTCTTAGTAATTTTGTTATTTATGCACGAACCCAGTTTAACAGAAACATCAAAATCATAAGATCTGATAATGCTTCTGAATTCAATTGCAAAAAGTTCTATGATAACCTTGGGATTATACATCAGACCTCCTGTGTAGAAACTCCCCAACAAAATTTAGTAGTTGAGAGAAAGCATCAACACATACTTAATGTTGCAAGGAGTATAATGTTTCACTCAAATTTACCTAAACCATTCTGGAACTATGCTATATCACATGTTGTATTTATTATAAACCACATTCCTTCTACTGCCATAAATTTCAAGATTCCAAATGAAGTTCTATATAAACAGAAACCTAATTTTTCTGCTTTCAAGGTATTTGGTTGCCTATGTTTTGTATCTACAATATCGAACAATAGAAGTAAGTTTGACACTAGAAGCAGAAAATGCATTTTCTTAGGATTCAAAAATGGGGTGAAGCATACGTTGTGTTAGACACAAAATCTAGGGAAATTTTTATTTTCAGGGACGTTGTTTTCATTGAAGAAACCTTTGTTCAACTAGAAGACCAAAATGGACGAACTGACTTTGAAGAAGATCAATCTGACTTGTTATACGAGAGTGTGGTGAACATATTAACGTGCAACAAGAAGAAAATAGTCGTACACAAATGGAAGAAAATACACCTAAAGATCATGATGTAAGAAGCTCATGCAGATTGAGGAAGGCACCAGATTATCTGAAGGACTATCATCACCAAATTCATAACTCCATAATCAGCTACAATAACACACAGGTTAGGTACCCCATAAGTTCGGTTCTTCCATATAACTCTCTGAACAAAAATCAATTATGTTTAATAGCTTTTGTTTCATCACATGTTGAACCAAAATCATACGAGAAAGCTGTCAAAAAGGAAGAATGGAGGAATGCCATAAAGAATGAAATAGAAGCTCTCAACATGAATGAGACGTGGAGTATCACTGATCTTCCTCCAGGAAAGAGATCCATAGGATGCAAGTGGGTATATAAACTGAAGTTTAATGCAGATGGAAAAATCGAACGTTACAAAGCATGCTTGGTGGCAAAGGGTTACACACAAGTTGAAGAGATTGATTATCATGAAACTTTTTCACCAGTTGCCAAAATAACGACTATTCGTCTTTTGATTACTATTGCTGCTGCAAAGAATTGACACCTCGATCAACTTGATGTAAATAATGCGTTTTTACATGGTGATTTATATGAAGAAGTATACATGGATCTACCTCAAGGATTATGCACAGAGAAACCGAATCAAGTGTGTCGCCTCAAGAAATCCTTATATGGATTAAAGCAAGCGAGTCGACAGTGGTATTCATAACTTGCTAATTGTTTACATGATGTTGGCTTTACACAATCTTCATCTGATTATTCTCTTTTTACAAGGAAAACAACTTCTAATTTCATGGCACTGCTTGTGTACGTTGACGACATCATTCTCGCTAGAGATGATGCTGAACAGATAAGCAAGGTCAAGGAATTTCTAGATAGAAAGTTCAAGATCAAAGATCTCGGGCTTTTTAGTTTTTTTTCTAGGATTGGAGGTAACTAGATCAAAACAAGGAATACATATTAACCAAAGAAAATATGCATTAGATATATTGGCAGATAATGGTATGCTTGCTGCGAAGCCTTGCTCGACTCCTATTACAAAGGACACGAAACTGAGCCTTGTTCAGAATAGATCTACCCATGAAGAAGAAGCGTATCGTCATGCTATTGGAAGGTTGTTATATTTGACAAACACCAGGCCTGATATAAATTTTGTAGTCCAGTTTCTAAGTCAATTCGTTTAATCTCCAAATATACATCATCATCAAGCAATCAATCGGGTTGTGAGATACGTAAAGAGGTCGCCTACTTGAGGCTTATTTTTTCTGAGCGAATCAAACATGAAACTCAATGCATTCGTGATTCAGATTAGGCGTCATGCAACTTTACACGCAGATCAACCACTGGGTTCTGTATATACATGGGAGTAGTGTTGATATCTTGGAAAACGAAGAAGCAGAGCACCGTTTCCAGATCCTCATCAGAGGCAGAGTATCGTGCATTAGCATCAACTGCATGTGAGCTACAATGGATCAAGACTCTTCTTCAAGAGCTCCAAATAAATACAAGTGATCATGCAAACCTATTATGTGATAACCAAGCCGCAAGACATATAGCACGAAATCCCATTTTTCACAAACACACCAAACACATAGAGATTGACTGTCACGTGGTTAGAGAGAGACTACAGAATGGATTGTTTCATCTTCTTCCAATCAAAGGATCCGAGCAACCAGCTGATATCTTCACTAAGGCTATGGAGAAAAACATCTTTGAAGTTGCTGTTTCCAAGCTAGGTATGATGGATTATCGTCATACCGCTTGAGGGGAGGCTATTGGGTTTATTTTTCTCTATTGGGCCGTTTTTCATTTTCGACTACGCAACCCATTTTCACATTGTATAAAACCAAACACTTATTGCAATTAAGAAAATAAAAAACAATTTTTACGTTCCACTGTTCATCGTCTTTTTTCTCTACGTGATTGCATTCGAGATTCTGGTCACGTTATTTCGAGTCCAAGATTATGGCTTCCGCTTCAATGAAACTTCAAGAGAATGCTATTGGAATTTGTGGTCTGCAACTTTACCAATACAGGGAGACTGTTTCTATACCTTTCTTTACTGAGACATGGAGACCTGATAGCTTCTATGAAAAGATTCCGAGTAACAGACTCGTGGGACTGCACACTCTTTGCTTGTTAGGTTACTATCTTATATCTGTGCTTAGAACTTGCTTGGACAATCTTCTTTATAAACATTTATGAGAGAAGAAAAAATAAATCAAGTTTAAAATTTGCTCCTGCTAGCTTCCTCATAAGTTAGTTTCCGATTTGTATATGAGCTAATTTTAGTTTAGAAGGTAAAATAACATTTATCATTATAAAATAGAAAAACATATGATACAATGAGATCATGAAACATATGTTAAAATATAGAATAAGATTTATATTGACTGAAATTTGTAATCTTACTATATATAGATATGGTATTAAAGGAAGATAAATGTATTATAGTCAGCCAGCAGACGATCATAAACTAAAAAAATAAGTTAATTACAAATAAAATTTTCATAAATTTCATTCTATTTCTTTTCTAATTAACAAATGAACACAATTCCATATGGAGAGGAGACCACAAGATCCAAATCCAGTAAAAACATACCCACTACTAGTCACTTGGTAACTTTCCATGTTTATTTTATACACAACTTCTACCCAACTTTGAGAAGTAGTAACATGGACCATATTGTTCTATAACTTGTCTCAACTTTACCATCAATTGAATATCATGAATAAGATACAAGAAATGTTACTAACTCAATGTGCAATATGCCTTAATTGATACATATATAGTGGATATCATTCAGCTCCATTTTATGCTGCTGCCTGAAATGTCTCAAGTTGTAAAGTGTAAGTGGCAAACTCTTTAAGAGGAAACATGCACAACAAAATTACCACTTTCAGAAATGTTTCTCAAGCCAACATTCCTCACTCCTTTTCTCACTATATCATTTCTGTGTTTTGTGGTTTCACCATTTTTATTTCTTTCATTGTTTTGTTGTTTTCCTCCTTTCCAACTGTTTGGTACCTTCTGTTTTAGTGAAGAAACCTTTGCTCCTTCTTTCTTCCCAGAAGTATGATTACTTGTCAAAGAACTAGCAAAGTGTCTATGGTTGGTTGATGGAGCAGGAGAAATCAAACTAGCTTCAGATGCTTTACTTTTGACACACTCTTGGTTTGAGATATCATATGGTTCTCTTACTGTTATCGATCCATCAGTATCCATATTGTTTACCACCTTTGATTTCGAAGGAACTGTTGCATCTGCTCCACTCGTTGAACATTTTGGTTTATTCTGTTCTTTCTTACTTCTGGTGTTATTTGTCACAACCTGATGGTGAGCCTTGAAAAATAAGAATTCGCAAACATTAAGTGGTTGTAGTCGAACAGAGAAAGAAAAAAACACTTCGATTTCATTTCACACAAAAATTTTTAATCAAAACTACGGTAGTAAATGTGTGACTACCAAGAAGGTCCCATTAAGTTGGATATTGGATTGAGAAAACAGAACAACTAATTTGCAACGAATAGCCGATTATATGCAACCACTAATTCACAAACAAAACTAGACTGAAAACTCAAAAAAACATGTACCTTATTCCCATGTGGTTGTGAAGAGAGATTTATGCGATAGAATGAAGGCATTGGTGTTGCTTTAAAGTTCAGGCTCTTTCGGAGTTTTTTAATGTCAGTTTCTATCTTTTCCTACAAAAGTAGCACTTGAATGTTATAAGTTTCTTCAAGCTTCACAAGCAATGCAAATAATTGGAGCCAAATTATTCTACACATTTTTTTCCTCATTCTGTATTGTTTGCCACAACTCTCATCCAATACTTGGAAACCACAAATGTCATATCATATACAATATTACTTATTTCACTTTTCTGTATTTGGCAATGCTTGAAGAGAATATTTGATAAAATTTAGGAAAGGAATGAATTAATGATACCAATTGAAATAGCAAAATAATAGTCAATAGTAAATAGTTAAAAAAAAAAGAAACACAATTAGAAAATTCATTGTAACAATCATATCAGCACCTTCAGTTAGAATCCAGCAGATTCCAGACATATCACATATGAATAAAACTTCATGTAACAATTTCTCAAAATGGTTCCAAGTTCCATTGATGGTAAAATGTCAACTCATCTATTCATATAAAGAGCCTGTCGCTTTATATTCTAATATTCTTGCCATCTCATAAAGCCAGAAGCTATTATTCGCTAACTTACCTGTGATATTGCTTGCATTTGATTAATCTCTGCTTCCTTTGCATGTAATTTCTCTTCCAACTTCATGTAGAACTATTTAACAGGATCAGGTCAACAAATAAATGTCAGACATTCTATATCGTTTTTTAACATAAACAGAAATGATTCCAAAAGAATTGCATTTTACTTGCCTCTTTCCTCCTTTCTGCTCGCTCACTACATTTAAAGTTAAAAGTTGAAGTCTTAGTCTTAACATTGGACTTCACAGAGTTAAATGCTTGGTTCAACCTGCAAAACATGATTATGTTTATCTCAAAACAAAATGAAAGGAAACGAAAGATTAATCTCTCATAGGTCTACAAAACCTCTATGCTTCTTGAATTCCTTTGGAATTTAAAGCAGAAGGTTGGGATCCTACACCCTTTCGTAGTCTTGATACATTTTCACCATTAAAAATCCAAAACACATATTTGAGTCTGTAAATGTGAAAATATAACAATTCCGACTAAGAAACAATAACTACCTTTTGCTTTCAGGAATTTGTTTCTCTGTGCTCTTCGAAACCTGCAAATGGAGGCCCAAAAATTGAAGGTGATATCTAGGATTCACAAGCAAGCCACTTATATAGAAGAGTAATCATTTGGAAAAAAATTATGCAAAATTTAGAGAAAATATCCTTCTTTCATCCCTAAGTACATCGTTATTCAAGTTCTTACTTCTTTGGAGGTTTTGCTAGTTGGAGTTGCAAGTTTTGATAAACTCTTTTCCATATTTGTTCTCCTTGGACTCTCTCTACTGGGAAGCCTAGCAGGATCCTTAGCTGATACAATTGTGCTTTTCTGAACTCCAACATTGTTTATTTCAGAATTCTGTTGAGTCTTGAACTTTGTTTCCTATGCATAAATCAAGCATACTTACGTCACCCCCCGAGCATAACAAGACAATAATATAATTGAAAAATATAAACAATGTAACTGTACGGGGAAACCAAGCTTTGGTTCATATAAATATAAAATTGAAGCACAAATACACATGTTGTCAAAAGTATGTTGATTTATTGCATTGATAGTGCTTTCACTATAAGCCATTCTATATGTTGGATCTTTCCGTGGGCAGAAAAAAGGAACTTCACACATGGACATGCATACCTCAGGAGAAGGTTTTGCAAGATCATGCATAATTGTTTCCTCAACACCCTGTGCTGGTTCATTCACAGTTATACTCATGCTTATTGATGATTCATCGGTACTTACAGTAACATCATCATGCTTTTCTACTTCTATAACCGCCTCGTCATTAGCTAAGAGTATGTCACTTGTTTCATTTTTAGATTGAGCTTCATCCAAAGTAATATTTTTCTTACTGGCATCCTCCAAATGATTAGAATTGTTTATAACAGATTCCATCTGGAGACTTGAAAATGAAAGCATTGGATATTCTGTGATGCTCTCTTCTTTTTCACATTCGTTCATACCACATTCTCCATGATAATTTGAACTATCAGGAATTTCATGAAATTGAATATAATGGTTTTCTTCAATTGGGACCAAATCTTCTTGGGATCTTCGACCTATTTCAACATAATGGTCACCTTCATCTAACTCAAATTCCTTTTGAGACATTTCGTCAAATGGAACATATTGGTCATTATTAGACTCAAAATCCTCTTGCTTACCGATTCCCTCACAGCCATCATTTTCACCGGTTGCTCTATATGATAATCCATCGTGAGCTGTAGATGGAATAATACCAAGAATCCCCTTCTTCTTAAAATGTGCTTCAAAATATGCTTTCTTCTGAATAACTGAACCAGGTTTTGAACATTTCTCAACCTCCTCCAAGTACCTATTATGAGAGAAAGAGGACCTTCTCTCCCAAGATAAAGGTTCATTTTCAAATCTCCCAAATGAGATAGAACCAGAATGTATAGAATCTACCTGCATTTTTGACAAGAATCAAAGCAGCAGATATCAGAGTTAAACATCAACTATGTTTCATCTTTGTGACATAACATTAATATTAACAATGTCCAATCAAATCAACACACATAAAATTAAGTTCCTTTTTCACACTTTTTTTCTGTTTTGCGAGGAATAGTTAAATGAAGGTGAACATTTTGTATGTGGTATAATAAAACAGAATTGAATGTGTTTCCAAAAGACACAAATCATAAAATTAGTACTAAACAAAATCCATGCAAATTAGAAAGATGTGAACAAATGAGTATAATAGAAGAAAGGGAACACAAAAAAGGAATAACATTACACTGGCCAACTTCATTCAATCTTCTTTACCATGCTTTAATTATTCAACTAAATTGAAAAGAAGCAATTCAGATCAAGACCATTATATGTTTGACTAAGCAATAATAACTGAAGAAGATCATTGTTCTAGCAAATCATTGTCTTCCATCCCCCTATATAGCATTGACCATGATGAGTAGGGTTGTGTTTGACCTTGAACTTATTTTATGTTTTGAATCCTAAGTACTATAATATAATTTGTGAATTTACATTTAATTCTTTAGTTTTAAAATTGTTAACTACAATTTAACCGTCAAGTAATCTCAACATCTCACTTCATGGCTCCTCATTCAATCAGTTGCAATTTATTTATTTATTATTTTTTTTTTTGAGTTCCTTGCAATATATTTTATCATATCAATTTGAATATAAAAATTTTAATTTTGGAAAACAATTGACAATGTCAAAAATTACAAAAATTATAAATAATGTTTTATAATCATCAGTTCAAATTTTTAATGTACTTTAATACTTCTAATATGGCGTTACTTTCCTTCATCAGTATTTTAGGTACCTTCAATCTACAAAAAAAGATTGTGATCACTAATAATAAATAAATAAATACTCGCAAAAACATAATTTTGTTTCAAAATACACTACTGTTTTATTAATTATTTTCTTTTCAAATTTTTAAATATTACAAATCAAGTAAACAAAGTTAAAAGTGATTCACATTTTAATTTCATCTTGTGAATAAAACAAAATAAATCGTAACAAAGTTAATTAATCTTGAATGTGACATCTCACCACTATTGGCTTTATAATAAATCATGAATCATATTATTCTTTATGAAATTTAATTTCAAATTTTTCTTAATTTTCTATTTCAATATAAATAGAATAAAAACTAATTTTAACAATTTAAATGTGTAATCAATAAAACTCCTCAAATAATCTAGGTTTGATTAAACATTTTTACCATCAACTATCATCATTTTATTTTTTTACCGCCAAAGTTTCTTTTACACATATTTTTCAAATTTTCATTTTTTATATTTTTAACAGAATAATATTAACGTGTCACTAAGAAAGTTAAGAAAAAAAAATCAAAATAACATTATTTTATTACCAACTTTTACAAAAACAACGTCATTTTATTTTTTTTACAAATGTTTATGACACGTCATTTTGTTAGAAATTTAAGAGACCGATAAAATGTGTGAAAATTCAAAAGAAATATGATAAAATACAAGCAAATAAAGTGAAAAATTAGTAAAATGATGATAGATGAGTGATAAAACGTACACCTAAGCAAATAAAATATAATAATGTGGTTACATAATTTTAAATTGCATAATCTTATTGATAAATAAAATATAGTAATTTAATAAAAGTTATTACGAAATTGTTTAAATTAAAATATGAAAAAAAAAATCTGAAAGAGGGGCCTACTGCAGCTGGCAGCAGCCACTGCTCTTAGCAAGACAAGAACAAAACCAATCGCAACTCATAAACTAAACTAAGCAAAAAATGATTGGAACATTGTAACTGGAATTAGAAACGATAGATCCACGTTAAAATCAAGAAATGGATGAAAAATCAAAGTATGAATAACCTGAAACTGCATGCTGAATGATTCTTGAACCTCCCCACCCATAGCTCTCAGCCTTTTGAATCACCAGCTTCAAGCAGAATTACAAATCATGATTCTTCCCCTAACAAATACCAGATACCTTCATTATTGAACAGCCAGCATGCAGAAACAATAAGCAGAGAAAGACAGAGAGAGAGAGAGAAATCTATGGTAGTAGAAGAAACCCATTTGAGAAAGTGAGAAACAACATGTTTTAGGCACAGAAAGAGTGCGTGATAGGAAACCCACCACACACGACCAGCAAGCACACCACGGAACAGAACGGAAGCCAATAATGGTTCCAAATTGGGTTTAAAGTGAGATCCTAAGTTCGGGTCTCAAGTTGTTTCGTACTTTGGTTTTCCACACACACAACACGAGATGAGATGAGGATGTCACTTAAAAATGAGATGAGGATGTCACTTAAAAAGTGAAGTGTAACTCAGATTTCAGATACTTGTCATTATTATTATTATTATTATTAATTATTAGATAAAGGATAAAATAATCATGTGCAGGTTGTCTTGTTTTGTCTTATTTGGCTTAGACACGGTTTAGAAGCTGTGCATCACGCTCATGCCGATGCTCCCTCTAACTCATAGATAACGCTTCCTCTTCTCCACTTTCACCCAAATCTCTAATTTTATTAGACAACTTTGATACGATAATATGCAATTCTTTTCTATATCTACTTAACAACCTAGAATAATTTTTTTATATTATTTAATTATAGATTTATCCTTTATTTTATATATATAAATATATATTGTTAAACCATCACATCAAAGAGTTGTATTCAAGAGGTGTCAACATATAAAAGTATTTTTTTCTTAAAGTTTTAATGAATATTTTTTTTCTTTTATTAGAGGTAAATAATTGTTTGTTTTTAATTTCTAAATTTAAACTTTTTAGTAACGATTTTTACAGATAATTCGATATTAACTTTGACTCTTTAATAAATTATGAAAGATTAAACTTACGTATGTACTTGTCTGAATCATTACTAGAGTTTAATAAAATTATTCAAATTAAAATTTTTACTTTCGTATTAAAACTTTTATTTGTTTTATTATATTACAAACAAAATATATACTTGTTATACTTAACCAACTATTTCTTCTTTTATTATATATTTTAATTATTAATTTTTTCATTCATCAACAGGCTAATGTAATTATTATTATTATCTTCTCATTTTTTAATATGCTGATTAATTTACTTTTTTTATTTTTTAATTCATCAATCAATTCATTTTCTTTTCCTCTAAAAGTATGTTGACCGACGAGTGGAACAAAATTGGAGAAAAAAATGAGTGATTCTTAGGTTGAAGAGAAGAAAACGAAAATAATGATTATATGATGTTGAAAAAAACAAAATCAAACAATAGAGTCTTCAGGTAAAAATTAAAAATACAAAGAACATTGGATTGGATTTGGATAACAGGTAATCTTTAGTAGAAATTCAATAAAAAAATATATTTGAAGTAGTTAAAATTTAATTAATTTTTCGATAAATTATTTTTATTCTAAAACATTTTTGTTTACTTAATGAAAGTATTATTAAAATAAAAATGTGGCCAAACCTTTTACATTGAATAAACGTCCTTATAAAAGATAATAAAACCCAAAAAAAGTAATATAACTACAGCAAGAAAAAGGAATAAAGATTGGTAGCATAATTCATGCTCGAAGAAAGATTGAAAGAGAGATGCACGTGTCGGCTTCGGTGCTATTTTGACCCTATGAAAAAGGTCGCAATCATCGTTTCATCAACCTTATACATTAAATATTTCGGAAATATATTCGATGTGTTTTTGAATTATAATACATGTCAATTTTTTATATTGATTAAGAATATTAATTAAATTGAATTATATTTTTTAGTAAATTGTATTACTTATATAGTAAAATTACACATTTTTTTTCTATTCTTTATCTTTACACTAAATTTTCTTAATTATTTGAAGAACATTACATTAATAATTCTATATTTTATTGATGTCCTTGATTATTTAAAATACATTGCACCATTTATCTTTATAAGGAATGTTAAGTATCTGTACATGTTAATGTACATGTTAATAAGACAAAAAAATATTCATGTAAGTTTGTATAATTTATCCAATTTAATAAAATACTTCTAATAATATTTATTAAAATTATGTTTAGATTTGAAATTTTACTAAATTCCATGAGTGATGAGTGTTTTAATACTAAAAATATTAAATACAACTAAATTAGACAAAAGTTACTTATATTTCATTTCCATAAAGATGGACGTTTGGTTTTCTTCTGTTATCTTGACTTTTTATTTGGATAGTTAAAGTAATGTTATGTGTTATATAACAAATACCACCATGACATTTGTACTTATTATCATAAATTATAAATAATATTTTCTCATATTTTATATTATTTGGCTTGAACTCTATTATTGATTATCGATAAAGTGTAACAATCATTTTTCTTCAATATTCATTATGAGAACTAGTATCCTAATAAAGTGCGAGTATTATTGAGTACCTTATGAGTGTGATTTTTAGGTGCCATTGATAGTGATGATAAGCACTGACTTTAATTAGAGAACATCAATTGTTCTTTCTTTTTCTGAAAAAAGAAATTGACAAAATATTATAAAATTACTTTAGTTTTTATTTATTATTAGAGCAATATTTGCTATGACATTTAAGAATTAAAGAAAAATACTAAATGAAAAAGAAAATATTTAATGTTTTAAAATCTTTTTTTTAGGTAATCTTAGTTTTGATTTCACAAAAATATTTTCAAAACACTAGTAAGAAACATTTATTATTATTTGACTTAAAATGACATGTACTTTCTATTTTGTATAGTTTTATTTTTTTTAAAACAAAAAAAAGGAAAGAATAGCATGGTGTAAAGAATAAATTAACTTGGAGTGATATTTTAGTCAAACTATTTATTATTTAGACTTTGTCCTGATTACAGTTCGACCTGTGATTAAATTAAGGCTAAATTGACTTGAGGTTTCAAATAAAATTAAAAATAAATTCTATGTAAGAATTTACAAATTTGTACATTCTATAAGTATAAATTAATAAACCTTTAGAAACACGTAATAAAAGATTTGAAGTCAATTTCATGAACCAGTAATTTGACTAGACGAAAAAAGTTATTGATTTGATAGATGAATTTCAAAATGTATTTAAATTTGTTGCATTTTCTAATTAAATTTGTGGTGGTAAATATCTACTTCCATACAATAGTCACCAAACTAGTTTGTTGGATAAGTATTTTGTAGTAAAATTAATGTTTTTTTGAGTAAGATAGTTTAGTTAAATATAATTGCTTTTGTGATGAAATAAATAAGCTTCTCCATTAATACATAATATATATATATATATATATATATATATATAATTATGAACCACATGTTTTTTTTCCTTGTTCTTGTTCATCTTATTAATCAATTATCAAAGTTTCATGAACAAGAGTTGCTGATTGCATCAAGTGTCTAATATTTTAAAGTAATATATCTTTATATAAAATAAAGTAATTGAGTGTGTTTGTGATTTGCCTGCTACAATCAATAAAATAAAGTATTTTTTTAAAAAATATGTTTAATAGGAGATCTATTTTCAAATATTTTTCATTTTCTGTAACAGAAAATTGCCGTTAATTGTTTCGATGCAACGGGACCGCAATAATATTTTTTTTTTCTGTGGATAAATGTTAGTTTGGTAAGACGTCTATTTTCAAACACAGTTTCTTCTTTTTTTATTCTGCTAAACAAATCCTTTCATTCCATTTTTAATTTCCATATATTCGGGTTGATAACAAAAAATAGAGGAGACGGGATAGAGAAAATTAGAGTTGAATCACACTAATTCTAATCATTATATCATTCAATATAAATTGAAATTGATGAAATGTTTAATCTCATTTTGTTTGATATCTTTATTATTTATTTAGAAGGAATCAGTTATTACTTATTAACTTTATGCTACTTAATTTATTTATTTCTCACAGAAAAAACGGTTAACTATAAGTATTTAAATAATAAAATGATAAACTTTTCATTTACTTTACTTTTGTTTTCCGACGATAAATATGCACCATTTTTTTGAAAAATAAATCATAAAAAAAAAGAGTAAAATAAACTATCTATAAGTTAAAAAGTAAATTAGTTTAAAATTTTTCTTTACTTTATTAAAAGTTCAATTCATTTTTTTATTTTTTCAGAAATATTTATATATGATATTGTTATATTAAATCGTATTGTATTATACTATTTTATATTATATTATTATGTTATATTATATTATATTATTATTTTTAATGATTTTTTTAACAAAAAATAAAAATAATCTTATAAGATTTTGAGGGAAGTAAACATTTATTTATTTTTGTTTTGGTTGTTGAGGTTTTTATCACTCTTCATCAATTTAAATAGTTTTGGTTGTTGAGATTTTTATCAGTCTTGGTCAATTTAAATAGAAGTTATCCTTCTCATAATAAACTCATTTAATTTATAATTTTTTTTTTTAGAATAATCATATTCAGGTGCTAAAATCACATTTCAATACTAAAATCTAAAAACATATGTTATTGGATGAATATTTAGCTAAATATTTAAATGTTAGTTATGTTAGATGTTTGACCCTTGAAATTGATTTTAATAATTTTAACAGATTGTATTATTTGACTTATTTCTAAATGGATAAAACTATTATCTTTCACACCCTCTTCTATACTAAAAAGATACTCTTACAAATTCAAGAAGAGACACAAGCCCCCAGTCTCAAGTCGAATAAGCAAAGAGGCTTTAAAAAATCTCTAACATCACTAGAGAGAAATGAGTTTTGCTAGCAGTTGCTTCAAACATAACATTACTGAAACACTTTTACATGTGGCTCAACCATATTAACCTCATTAAAGCATTTGTTTCAAATTTCATTTACTTACTCTAGGCTCTTCCGTTCAAATCCTTAAGTTCCCACTTCACTCCCATTTTAGAGTTTTTTTTCATTCCCTCTGTCTCTATCTTTCCGAATGTAGGTACGTCTAATCCCTTTTTTTGTTCTTTGCCATTATCTTATTGTTTTTTCTAGGCGATTTTCTTCCTAAAGGGATTATCTTGTTCTAGTTTCTTGCATTAGGGTTGTTCTTCTACGATTGTATTTGTATTCCCTTTCATGACTTATCGAAACATTTTTCATGACTTATCAAAACATGTATCCTTGGGCTAAAGCCGGCCTATTAAAAGAAACTTTTACCTTTATTTTTTTTAATCTTTAACCACCTTACGTCAGTCTCATGCTTTGTTTGGATGGATAGATGGATTTGAGAGGATTGGAAGAAGTTAATTGAGTTGTTTGGATTAAGGGATGGATAGTAAGATTTAAGCAGAAAGTTTGTGAAAATTTATGAGTGATATGATAAATGTGATTGATAATTTAACTTTTTTTTTATTGATGAAATTGTAAGATTACAATTTTACCCTTATGACATAATTAATTTAAAATAAAATATAATTAATTATTTATAAAAATTAATTAATTATTATTATTTTAATAAACTTATTTTAATTATTATTACTTTTTAATTTATATATTATTATTATTTTGTAAATTTATTTTGATTATTACTATTCTAATAATTATTAATTATATTTTTTATTATTAATTATAAATTAGTTTTAAATATTTTTATTTTTATTTTTTTATTGTTATTTATATTATTATAATTGGTTATTTTCGTAAAACTTATAACATAGTTATAAAGCTTATAACATAATCGATTATGTTAATAAATTATCTTGCTATTTTGCTGTAAACCTCTCCTAAGCTACTATTCATCATCAAACCACCATCATTGTACGTCACAAATTACGTTATGTGAAACCACGTTCAACATTGAGGGTAATTGTGTAATTTAATAAAACATGACGTGATTTTCCTTTTATATTTCTTCTATCAGCTAGGAGCACAGTTTTTTTCCATCCTTGCAAATCGTCTCTCGCCCATCATTACAGACTCCATAAACAAAATGTGAGTGATCTTTGTAAATCTGTCATTTTGTACAGTAAACCTCCCAACCAAACACTACATCAATCTTTCAGTAAAAGTGATGAAAATTGTACCATATGGTTTATATGAACCAGTATGTAAAGACAATCGAGGAAATTTAGAGAATTCCTTTAACCTTTTTTGCATTACCAACTTTACTAAAATAGGGCTTAGGTTACCCCTTAATAATTTTGAGAAGCAAGACTTAACCTATTTAGTATTGCACCCATCTAACTACATCCTAACAATTGGACTTTTATTAGGGTATTTTTCATACTATGTACCCATTTCAGCATGGTTCTTACTGCCAACATGTTATTATACTTTTTCAAGCGTAGGAGATATTCCCGCCAACTATGGACTTCTCTCTATAGGGTAAGTGGGAGAAATCTCCTTACTTTATTTCACTCATCATATAAGAATTTTGAAAATAATTTTATTAAGACTTGTGCCTCTATTTGTGAACCTTCACTACTCAAGGGATTTCTTCTATATTGGTCGTCAAACCGTCATAAGTATAAAAATTGTATTTATTTAGAGAAATTGGGGGTGACATTCAATTCAGACACCCTATTAAAACTTGAATTTCAAGCCATGGAATGAAAGGGGTGTATTGGTACATTCCTTTCTCTTATTCTAGAGTGTTGGGCTAATTTGTGAAATGTGACAGATTTTTTGTTGGTGTAGATCAAATGACGACTTCCGGTCATGAATTGGTTTGTTACTTAAGGAGATGAAGACCGAAAAGAAGACAAAGAACGTTGGAGAATCCTCCAAGGCTCAGGCTCTAGGCAACAAGACCACTGAGGTACCAACAAAAAACCAAGAAATAGAAGTGGTCGCCAAATGCAAACAACCGATTGACTACCCTGAGACCATTGTTTCAAATCAACCTTTTGTGAAGAAAAGAGGAAAAAAAGGTGATAGAATTTCCATCCTCTCCCCCCTTTGCCAATTCACAATCGGTTGAGCGCCGCCTGTCCATAGAAGTTCAGCTAGAGCAGAACCCCGTTTTTATGGAAGATAGGGTCCATAGCTTCTGCAATCCCAAATTTAATTTTGTCAGTCATAACCCCGTTCCTTGTTCAGATGCTCTCACTCTAAACAAGGAAGACCTCCCTTCCCTTCAAGAGAAGATCCATGGTTTAATATTCAAATTGACAACCCTTTCTTACATTTGTCTGATAAAGGACAAAGAAAATTTATGGTTGGATGAGAAGAAATCAAAACAACTAGAGGAGTTGGGGACTGGACTGAATAATACTAAGACAAGCTTCTCAAAGCTCAACGCCCATATTGATCAATTGAAGAAAGAGATAGCTAAGATCTTTCAAGTTCGCTTTCACAATAAGGCACTGAACTAACGCATCTCCAAACTCAAGAAAGACATTGCTCACCTCGAGGATAATCTAGAGAGTAAGAGACAAGTCCAAGAAAAACTTATAAAAAAATGTGGGCGACAAGGAAAAGATGTGGAAGTCCGAGAAAGAAGGCATGCACAAACACATGAATGTTAGACAAAGAGTGACAAGAGAAGATAAATCACTACAAGAAAAAGGTTGTTTAGAGACCAATTTTTAGCTACCAAATGAAATGGTTACTAATTGTGACCAAAATACTCACCAAATTAGATTTTGGTTGATAAATAACTACAAAATAGAAGTAATGATTGAATTTAGTGACCAATTAAGTCAAATAATTGATATCTAACATTAGCTACCAAAATCTTAGTGACCTATACCATTAGATTCTAAATTTGTGTCTAACTTAATTAGATACCAATTTAGAATCTAATGACATAGGTCACTAAAATCTTGGTATCTAATGTTAGATACCAATTATTTCACTTAATTGGTCACTAAATTCAATCATTACTTTTATTTTGTAGTTATTTAGCAACCAAAATTTAATTTGGTGACTATTTTGGTCACAATTAACAACTATTTCATTTGATTTCTCTAAATAATTTTTTTCTTGTAGTGAATACTCTTAAGGACGAAATGGCGAGTGTGTACAAACGAGGATTTGGTGGAGCCCTTGCTCGACTTTGCCTTTTCTATCCTAACCTTGATATTTCAATATTGGATCCTTTCAAGACCATGGTAAACAGGGCTTTAATCGATTAAATTTGCAATAGATTTAGGCTTATGAATTGTTATGCTCCATACTTTCTAGACACATTTCTATCATGTTATGCATAGAAGTTTTCTTTTGACATAGTATATTTTGGATACTTATGTTTACCATGAACTTTACTAAATTGACATTATTGTTTTAATATAGACTTTGTCTAATGAAAATTAATCATAAGTGTGTAATAAAGCCTTTAGAAAGTTATAGCAAATGGTGTCTTCAAATTGATAAGTACATGTACCTCATGATTTTTGCAAGTGCTGGCACCTAATCTTCTGATGTGTTCTGCAAGGGACTTTGCAAAATTCTTAAAATTTCGTAAAGTGGTTTGTTCACCTCAGAATCTCATAGAGACATACTTAGAAATTTCAAAGAAGATATGGCTTGAAACTTCGAGGGGACAAACTTCGATGTTCTGAATAGACATGTCTCGAAGTTTTGAGAAGACATACTTTAATGTTCTGAATAGGCATGTCTAAAAGTTCCGAGAAGACAATTTTCCATCACTAAACCTACGGGATGTCTACTTTAGAGACTAATAATTTTGAGTTTAAAATAGTTTTTTAACTTAGTTAAAATATAATGAATAAATATGTTTTTTCTCCAAATTAATCTATATTTAATTATGGTTTTGTAGTATTTTAATTAAATATTTTATTAGCTTATTAACTATTGACTTATTTACTAGCTTTAATTTAATATAGGTCTTTTAAAAAAATTCAACTTAGGTTAGACATTTAAACATCTCATGATAGGGTTGAAGAGAAAATGATAAGGTTGAAGAGAAAAGGCATGTGAGAAACAAACGGATTAAACCAACTTTTACAATTAAAAACCCAACGAGACACAAGTCTTATAAGTCATATATCCTAACACATTTATATGTCTGTATGCAATATAGACTTGAATATCATATTTAGCACGAAATATAAAATTCAGTGATAAAATGCGTTAGTGCATGTGTTACATATATCCTATCATCTTGAAATTAATCATGGTATTTTTTGATTGAATTTTATATTTCTGTATTATAATATATATATATATATATATATATAAGAAAAAAAAACGATTATTTTGTTAACAAATTCAAATTTTGAATGTCTTTTTAAACTTTTTTTTTTTATCGGCATGTGTTTTTAAACTTGATTTGCCAAGATAAAACATTGATCTTCATTTAGGATTCTTAATAGTCAAATGTATGAACGTGTAAAGAAAACAAATATAAAAATCCTAGGTCCAAAATTATTTCGAATAAACTAAACCGTCTTAACATGTAGTCACACATATTCTAAGCAAGAAAAGAAAAACAAATTATCGTTTTTACTAACTTTTTCTTTATATGAATATACACCAACAAACAATATCCAAAGGTTAGCGAATTCAACACCACCTTGCTTATTTGGATTGATTTGAATGAAATATTGTCATCAACTTCCATGTGCTATTTTAATTATTGAACTGGAGCCAATATCCCTAAGTGTTTTATCAGTGTATCTAATGAAGTTATAACATGTTGCACCAAGTATGGCACCAACAAATGGTCCAACTATATAAACCCAAAATCCACTGTAAACGTGCAGCACCAAAGCAGGTCCAAGGCTTCTTGCTGGGTTCATAGAAGCTCCTGACACAGGTCTGCATGCCATTATCAAACTCAAGTCAAAAAATAGTACTCAGTTTTACCAAACTAAATCTTCCTATAACCCTAATAAAAAACTTTCATCTTCATGTCTGCACACTATACCTATAGCAATACTTTAATAACAAAATTTAGCACTAATTAATTACCCTGCAATGAAGACGTCTACCATAACTGTCATACCAACAGCAACCCCTCCTAATTTTCCAATCTGTTAAGAAGGAGGAATTTGCATCATTTCATATGTTAAAAGCAGACTAAGAGATAGATATAGTGTTTGAAAATGAAATGAGACGTACATATTATTAGCATTTTTTTTAATGCTTACAGGGTTGAGTTAGATGGATCCAAATTTCACTTTTGTAGAGTAGAATTACAGTCAATTTTCTAAAATTATGGTTTGAGGAATTTAGGGAGATAATAATTTTATTCAAATATATTTCTTTATTGAAGAAGGAAGAAGAAATGAAAAAATGAACAATGAAGAAGTAATTCGATTTCAACAAAGGTAATAGGAATAGAATGATTAGAAATTAGAGCATATATACTAACCGCTCTATTATCCGTTGAAACCGCAGAGACAACGAACATTAAGAGAAATGTTGTTATTAACTCAAAAACAAGAGATTGAACATGAGCTCCTGCTGGTCTTGTTCCAAAATAAGAATTATCGTCTATGTTAAAGAGAAGGTACAATGTCCCACTAGCAAGGAAAGATCCTAATATTTGCGCAATAAAATACAAAGGCACCTGCAACATTATGCATAAAACTTCACATTAAACTAAAATGCAACTCTACACTAAAAACCATAGATATGTTTAACTCTTGTTTCTTTTTTTTCTTCAGTATCATAATATGTGGTCTGCCAATTCATTACTAAAATCAGAAATATTGACCTCATAACAGATGTAGAGTTTAATTTGGTCTACAATTTTTACATAATTAACAATAAAAAATGTAGTCATCGACATATCTTTTAATAAAACTCATTAATTTAACCCAACTAAAATGCAGCAAATAGATATAGTGATGGATAACATGCCATTTTCAAAGGGAGATAACGATATATAGCAAAGCTGAGAGTGACTGCAGGATTGAAATGAGCACCAGAGACGTGAGCAAGAGAATAAACCAAGATCGTTACTGTTAAGCCCCACACCGTGCAAACTCCCGGAAATGTTATTTGCCCTTTAGTGTTTTCCGAATTATTATGAACCACAGAGCAACACCCAACAAATACTAAGAAATATGTCCCTATCAACTCTGCAACTACCTGTTACATAAACATGTCATTCTTTAGTTGTTTCTGTCATCGTCACTAACAATTAACCCCAACTAAATGAATGAAATATACACATTGAATACGTTTATTTGAAATAAGTTATGCAGATAATGACATCCATATGTGTACCTTTTGTATAATCTGAACTACCGAAGGAGAACCACAAAGGCTATTATCACTTTCTAAGATTCCTCCAGTTCCTTCCATTTTTGAAAACCTAGATTACGATAAACCTTTCGTTTTTTTCAGTTACCATCATTCCTTTTCTTTTGGAGGAGATGAGTTTCTGTATCTAGAAGATAAGATTCCTCCACTGCCTTCCATTTTTGAAAACCTAAATTACAATAAATCTTTCGTTTCTTTTAATTACCATCATTCCTTTTCTTTTGGAGGAGATGAGTTTCTATATTTAGAAGATAGTTTTATAGTTTCTGCATGCAATGAAAGCATACTAATTAATAGGAGATGAACGTCGATATTGGTGGTTTAGCTGTTTTCAGGGGAAAACAATGGATATGTTTTCTATATTTATAAATTCTTCGTGTACAAGGTTTCGGAAGAAGCTTATAACTTAGGATGAATCAAATATAATGGCATGTTACATCAATTTAACCAAGATATTAAAGCTCCAAATGTGCTTAAACCATGGCCAACCAAAACTCAATCAAGCATACTTTTTGTTTAATTTTATTACAAAGTAGTTTCAAAGGGAGTATAGCACATGCAAAATAATAGAGTGTGTCCTAATCAGTTCTAGATACAAAGTACACATCATAAAGTCAGGATCCAAATTCAAACCCAAGTGCAACAACTTACGTAATAAAGTCATGATAGTCATACTAAAACTGCATCATTATTTGAAGATTCAATCTTGTGGTCACTGGAGCCTTTTGTTAAATATATTTTTGCACAAACTGGTATCTCTATTATCAGTAAAAGTTAAATGAAATGATGAACCACTCGTTAAATATTTGTAATTTAGCATTGGGTTATATTGCCAAATGGAATTCAAAGGTAAATAATTGCAACAAACTGACATAGGCATACATGCAGTTTTATATGGTGTAATTTTACCAAAAAATTATTGAAATGGACAATTTTTTAAAGATTACTTATATGAGTAAGTGGTATCACGAAAAAAATTGATTGTAAAGAAATCGTGTAAAGTAAAGTTATGTCAGCATGATACCATTTCAATATAAGAGGAGGAGAAGTTATATGAGTCAAATATGACTTTGACTACTTTTAATTTGTATTTTATTTTTTCATTTTAAATGAAGTTGTGTTACTCCTTCATGATCATAGTACATTAAAGTCATGCACTAACCTAACATAACTTCATTTGTTTTTGTTATAATTATCCTTTTACACAACTTCTACATAACTTCATTCGTTTTTGTTACAATTATCCTTTCACACAACTTCTACATGAAATTTTATTTTTTAATTTTGATGTATAGTTTATCATGTTATATTAGATATTTTAATTAAAAAATTATTAATATGTTATTATTAATTGTTTATATAAAATATTATTTATAAAATGTAAAAATTACTAGAATGTTTAGGGAGCATGTGGAGCAAATTTGCTAAAACGAAGGATACCAAAACTCAAAGCAAAAACAAATTTTAAAAGTTAGTTATTTGTGGAGTGAATCCACTTAAGCGTTGACCCCTAACATTGGGCAAATCATGTACAAATTTAAATAGTTCAAATTTGTAACTGTTATTAACCTGAATTGAACAAACTCGTGCATAGTGAGGTTTTCTTTACTTCCTCTCTTCCTTTTGTTCCCAACTTTTACATAAACACTTTTTCTTCTTTATCTTTGTTTTCCTTCATCATGCTACATTAACAATCACCAAGTAAGTACACAATCTCTCTTGTTCAAATTTCATTGTGAGAAAGTTAAGACACTTGATGTTACCCTTTCTCTTGAAATTTGATTGAATAATGTGGTTGCATTTTGGATCCTAGAGGCGTTCTTGCTTGATTAGTATTTGATTAATGTTGATATCCACATGATATTTTCGAGTTTTAAGTGTTGTTTCTGAAGATGATAGTTTGATTTTTTTTTCTGAAGAATGTTAGGATTCATAGCATGTGATTGTGATTCAATAAAGTGTATAGAATGTAAAATAATTTCATACATTATGGTGGTGATTTAATCAAGAGAAAAAAAAGAAAAATCATTAGTGAACTTTGGAAATTATGTATGGAGCTTAGTGTTGTCATTAAGCTTTTACTGGCTAATGCATACTTGATTTTGTTCTTTTGGGTTTCAATGCTTAGAATAAAATGCATTATATTCTAATTTTTTTGTGTATTAAGGCTCTTGGGAGACCCGAGACCCGCCTATACCATTCTACTGTAGGTACAATTGGCCGTAGAAAGGGGAGGAGAGATTTGAATGGAACTTGAACTCGAATCGTAGAATATAAATAATTTAAAGACAATATAAACTGAAGTGTAAGGTAGAGAGAAGTAGACACAAATTTATACGAGTTTATCATAAAACCAAGGTTACGTTCAATCCCCTTAAGCAAAAACAACTTAAGAGCTTTCACTAAGAACGAACTTTGACACCTCTTCAAGAACAAGTATTTTGCATCTCTCGAAAAATCATACTCTCAATAGATAGAACAAATAAAACTCACAAATTCACACAATGAAGAATTTAAAATGTTTTGCTCTCAATGGTTTGATGGTAGTTGTTTTGGGTTTCCATACAACATGTATGCTATCTAGCAATTTTAGCTTTAGAAAATTTTTTTCCCAATGTTTCGACCTTTAAATTAGGACCTAAATCCTTCTAAGCATATAATCCACACTTTCACCTTCCTTCATGGTGAAAGACTTATATTGTTGTGTGAAGGTGACAACTTTTCTAAGTTGGACATCTTTGTTTCCTTCATAATTGATTATGAAGGAGTCTCAGATCTCCTTGGAAATCTTTAACCTGCAAGCCTTTCTGTATGTTTTTTCATAAAGCACGGATAAGAGTTTACATGGCTTTATGTTTTAATTGTATTTGTTTAAACTCATCTTCTTTCCAATCTTCGTCTAAGAATATGAACTCAATATAACCTTGAGTGATGATTTACCACAACTGATAGTATATGGACTTTACATACATTTTCACGTCATTTTTTCAGTAAGGAAAGTCTTCTCCTCCAAATTTTAGAGTTCTAGAGATGGAAGCTCCTTTGGCGATCATTTGTGGCTTCATTTCTCTCATTATTTTTGGATTTTTTCCTCTACTAGTTGTTAGGCGTTCAACTGTTTAGAGGTTGACATCTGATACCAATTTGTAAAAACAAGTCAAATACACAAGAAAGGATGATTGAATTTGTATTAAAACCTTTTTCATATTTTCACAGTTATTGTCTGATGATGCACGACCAAATGAAAGTTTTTTACTTGACAAACAATCTACCAAAGACCTTCAAAATCTTAGTTTGAAAAACAAATCCTTCTTTAGTTAGTACATATTTAATAACATGTAATCTTAACAAGGGTAAGGAAGAACTCACTTTCAGATTTTTATGTCAGTTCGTTTTGATAGCATAGATTATATCCAGTTCTCAATCAACTGATCAAGTTTTACTATGCAAACTACTGTTGTAATCTACAAATTGAGTATTTTTCTTTTGGAACGTAACCGTTCCTGGTTAACCAATCAAGTATTATTTTAGAACATAGTCACTCCTAGTTAACTCACCGAGTAGTTTTTTTAACATTTTGCTAAAACTCAAGTATTCTTTCTTAATGTAGCCACTCCTGGCTAACCCATCAAGTATTTTTTAAAAGTAGTCATTTCTGGCTAAAACAAAGATTTTTCTAAAATGTGATCTAAAAGATCATAAAGGTTTGCTCACTAGAGTGGGTAGTGTCTTACGACATATAAGTACTCTACTAGTTTATGAATGAATACACACAGTGTTCTTACAAAGCTTTATAGGGCTTAGAAATAATTTCAACAACGTTTAAACACTTTTCAAATCATAAATTTTTTTTTATTGATTGATTTTACTTTATAAGAAAGTATTTATATAAGCATAGAAGAAAAGAGTTGGTGCAAGTCGTTGAGCAACTTTAACTCATATGAATGTCTTCCTTTTGTTTGATCATCTTAAACATAGAGGATGCATTGAATCTACTGCATCCAGGCATTAAATGGTCTTCTCCTCTTGAAGCAACATTTTAATAGCTGGTAGTACTTATCTATACTTGGTCAGATCTCCTTTACTTCAAAATTATGTGAAGTGATAATTGTATAAGCTGAATAGTCTTTTCCAAATTAGACAATGCATGCCCAATGAATTGTTGAAGCATAGAATCTTTAGCTCATATCCTAAAAGATATTTAATGTTGACATATGCTTTTACCAATCATCTTAGTAAAAAGAGGAAATAAATGTTTCTTGCAACATAAAATAAGCATAAAGAGTATTTTTGTGAGTTACAAAGTTAACTTTAGTCTTTGTGCTTATCATTTTAGCAAAACATTTTTTATCACACAAAAATGACATTGCAAAGTGTTATATCGTCTATTAGATGAAACACTTGTGTCCTACATGATTTGTTGTAAATGAAATCATTTCATCTTACAAACAAAGTATGTAATATAAAGTGTAAAACTTCAAACAAATTATTTTTAATTACCAAATTACCTAATTTAGAAGTTATTTTTGACTTCTGAACTACACAATTTGAAATTTGAAGGTAACTTTTTAAAAGAAGGAAAGGCTTTTGGATTAGCCAAATCAAAATTGTGCAATTCGAAAGTCATGTAACATTCTTTGTCGAAAAATAGGCAAGTGGTAGCCAAGGTCGCATCGAGTGCACGTAACAGTAAGGGAGACAGTGATATTGTTCACAAGAAGTTTGATGTTGAGGGTTGTTTTCTTCTCAGCAACAAGTATTGTTGAAAAAAGACAAATAGATGATGAAAACCATATGAATGTGCAATTTGGAAGTAAAAAAAAAAAAAGTAAATTGTGCAAGAAAGCATTTCTTTTTTTTTTTTTGGGGAAAAAAATGATTTCTAGATTGTGTAATCCATAAGTCAAAAATGTTTTCTAAATTATACAATCCAAAATTTTTTATAGATTGTATAATCTGAAAATAATTTTTTGACTTCTAAATTACAAATTTGAAAATGACAAAGCTGAGAATTTTCATATTTGTGGGGGTGTAGAAGAAATATATGGAGGTGGAGGAGAAATGCCCCAATGACAATGGTTTAAATTGATATGGGCCTTTTCAAGTATTTTTTTTTTCGTATGAAATGGGTCTTTTCTAGTGTATATCTCTATGGAGAGAGCTTCTTTCTGCACCTCTACAGGTTCTTCCTGCATCTCCATACCTTTTTGTTTTGCCAAACTGCTCATTTTGAAAAGACTCTTTTGCCCTTGTGAAGGTTAGTGTATATGTTTAGAAGAGTGAAATGAAGATGCGTGAGGAAGTGTGGTGATGTTGTGGCGAGAGTGGTGACGTGTTGTAGTGGCGATGGTAGATGTAGGTGGAAGGTTGGTGGTTTTTGGCAATGGTGGAGCAGTGATGGTCACTGCGAGGTGGTGTTTTCGTCAAAGGTAAGTTTGGGTGGTGTGTTTTTTATTTCGGAATGCAGTTTTCGAAAGATCCCAGGAATTTACTTTCCAGAAGTGTTTATAGGTTTGAATTTTTGACTTTTGGAACAATCTATATTTCGGAAATTAAAATTTGAATTCTAGAATAAGCCATCTCGAAAGTTAAATTTCATGTCCATAATCGGTCATTTCAAAACACTTTTTTGACGAACAAAAATGTTTTCAGAATGACTTATTTCAAAAATTGTTTTCAGATCTAAAACAGTTTTCAGAATAGATCATTCTGTAAGCATTTTCGTTTGCGAAAAAAAAACTCTCTCAGGTCGCTCACAACACCGTTCCTCCTTCCCTTTTCTTCTTCTATTAACAATAATATATGGTAATTGTGACAAACGTAGTGACAGAATCTATGGAGGTAAGCTGCAACTTAGGACTATAGACGTAGAGATAAAAGTGGAGGGATATATGAAGGTGTATTACATAAGAGTAAACCAGACAGTAAAGGACAATTTGAAAAAATGAAAAAGATATGGAGGTACAGACACAACCTATGGAGCTGCAAGAAGAAGCTTTCCTCTATGAAATGGACCTTCCACTTCACTAGATTGGGCCTACTGGGCGAGTCCTTTATTCGTATATAATATTAGTTTGTTGCGTAATTATTTTTTTATTTTAAACTGTTGACATTTCATACATTTTTATTTATGTTAATTTTTTTCTATATATATCCCTATTTAAAATTATTATTTTACGTTCTTAAAACCCCTTAAAAACGTACTTAACAAATTACGTTAAATAAACATATTTTAGACTATATACTTTAATTGTTTACAATTTCTTTTAACGGCGAATTGTTTACATTTATTAAATGCTTTTTATTCTAAGTATACTCTTTAGTATAATAATTGATAGTAGATGAGTATATATTTAAAAAAAATGCTGAAATATTTAAATTCAAATAAATGTGATATATTTTATTTTTATTTTAATAAAAAATTATTTGAGTTATTCATTTTTATTCTGACATATATCTTAATAATAATAATATAATTAAATTATTTTAAATCAAAAGTATAATAATTATCGAAATTTTAAAATATAAATTTATGGGATATGTCTTATTGTTTTGAAAATTAATATATAAACATTGTCTTTATATATGTAAGCAAGAATAGTTGTTGATAAGTTATTTTCTGTCCAAAATATGGTTGAAGTGGTATTTTATTGAAATTCATTTATTGAATAAATAATATTATTTTGAGAAATACATTAATATGATTGTGGTAAATTAAATGATATGATTTTGATAAATAAACTAATATGATTTTGATAAAAAGGATAACAATATATTAGTAATACAATAAGTACGACATATTATATTTAAAGTTTTGACAAATATTTTTTTTACTTATATCATTTTCAGTTTAACAGATATTTTTATATTTTGTATATAGAAAATAAGGGTTACTGGAGAGTTGGTTTTTCCATATATATATATATATATCATACTGTTTTAAAAATTAATATATACACATAAATATGCTTATATTTTTTTATAAATTAAAAGTTGTTGGAGCTTTAGTTTGTCCATACAAAGTATGATAAATACTATAATGTATTTACTGTATTAAAAATAATAATAATAAATATTATTTTGAAAAAAAAAATTGTTTTTTATGAAAACAGTTATAGTAAAATAATAATATGATATTAAATTTAATTTTCAATAAAATGGCTCTTTTAATTATCACTATAAAACACATTTATCTGTCTATCTATACACACATTCATACATATATGTATATATATAATCTTTTTAAAAAATAAGACATAATTTAAAATTTAAATATTAAAATAAAATATGATTTAATTAAAATAATAAATTACTATTTAATACATATAATCAATTTTTATAGTCAAAGTGTTAATAAGTAAAATCGATTTTTATTATAAGAGATAAAAAAATATTTTTAATTTTGGTGTGTATTATATATTTCAAATATGATATAACATTATTATTTAATATGATTTATTTTACTTTTATATAGTTCACTATAAATAATTTCATAATTTTCGGATAATTGGATTATTTTCTTATATTTGTCCTCCACTCTATTAATCTCATTTATATATTAATTATTAAAAGATATTATATCATCAATTACATAATAAATTTTTGTAAAATTATTAAATCAAATTAACACAGAAATAAAATAATATTTTAAACCAAAATTTCGTACATCACACGGGTTGATGAATTAGCAAATATAGAACAGAGAAAGAGAGAGAAAATGACAATAGTTTAAACATATACAGGCCTTTAACATTTTTGTCTCCAGAATGGGGCTTTATGTTCTCTAGTTGGAGTGCTTCTGCCAGAACCTCCATGATCTCGTGCTGCACCTCCATACTTTCTTTATTTCCAAAAGTGACCTTGACGCAAAGACGAAAATAACCATGATATAATCTGAGATCGATTTGGTAGTATTTGGGCATGGGTGCTGAACCATTCTCGAAGGTTGAAGGCTGGATTACGGCGGATGAACGCGGCGGTTGAAGGGAGGTGACGGAGTTGGAGCTGGTGGTTGTTGTAGTGATTGTAAGTGGAAGAAGGTTGTGCACGATTTCCATTTCGTGGATGAGGTGCAACCACTCTGAGGAACAAATATGTTACGGACTTAATAAGAAGTAGAATTGAGAGCAGACTAAAAGACTTTTATTGTTTAAGCTTAATCTTAAAGACTTCCATAACTAGCTTATTATATACAGCCCAACAGCTAATAGCTAGAAATTAAGAAACTAACTAAAACATTTAATGCTAAAACATAATAACTACTGTAAATCATTACTAACAAATTCTTGTTGAACAGGAAATTAACAAATAGACTAAGACATCAACAAACAAAAACATTTTCAACAATCCCTCCTTTAAATTGAAAATTTTCAAATTATCAATTTAAAGTGTAGATGTTAAGCATTCTTCTTAGCTTTTCAAACACAGACAATTTTAATGGTTTGGTTAAAATGTCAGTCACTTGATTTTCGCTTATGCCAACGATCTGTTTGTAAAATGTGCTATCAACCCTCTTTCCATCAGGATTTCTGACAAGTTTCATTCTTGCATCCATTAGAGTACTTGCAGAGTTGCAATTTTTCATTTGAAACCTGTCCAAGACTTCTGCTATGTATTTTTCTTGAGAAATAAAAATGTCACCTGCACGTTGACTTACTTCTATACCAAGAAAATAACACATCTTTTCAAGATCACTCATATCAAATTCATTCATCATGGACTCCTTAAATGTGCTAAACATAACTTGATCATTTCAACTGTAAATTAAGTCATCCACATAAAGACAAATTATGAGTACTCTCCCATCATTCTCCAAATTTATAAAAAGTGTATGTTTATAAGGACATTTATGAGAACCTTCCTTTGAAAAATAAGTTTTAATTCGACCATACCAAGCTCGTGGAGCTTGTTTCAAGCCATACAAAGCCTTTTCCAATTTATACACTTTATACTCATGTCCAACCTTAACATAACCAGAGGGTTTATCAATGAATACATGCTCTTTTAGATCACCATGTAGAAAAGCTTATTTGACATCCAACTGAAAGATTGGCCATGAATTTTGAGCTGCCAGATCAATCACCATTCTAATTGTGTTATGTGTTGTTACTGAGGAAAAAACTTCAGTATAGTCAATCCCAAATTCTTGCTTGTATCCTTTTGCAACCAGACGTGCTTTGAATTTATCAACTTTCCCTTTCTCATTCAGCTTGGTTTTGTAAACCCACTTTACTCCAATAGATTTTTGGCCCTTTGGAAGTTCAATTAACTCCCAAGTATTGTTTCTTTCAATGGCTACAATTTCATTATCCATTTTTGTAACCCATATTGGCTCTGTTACTACTTCTTCAAAAGATACAGGATCACACTCTAAAAATATAGCAAAATGGGTTAGTGGATCCTCAATTTTAGATACCTCATAATCAACCATCCATGATGGCCTTCTTCTAACTCGTTGAGGTTGTTCATCTACTGATTCATCAATTTGAGAATTTTGAGAATTTGGTTGTTGCTGCTCATTGTCTACATGTTGTCTATTCACTAAAGACTGCAGTTCTTCATTTTCAGCATCAAAATCAACTAGAATTTGTTGTTGAGAAATATCTCCTTCCCATGTCCAAAAATTCACTTAATCAAATATTACATCACGGCCCGTTATAACTTTCTTAGTGACAGGATTATACAACTTGTAGGCTTTTGAATAATCACTGACACCAAGAAAGATACACTTTTCTCTTTTGTCATCTAGCTTCTTCCTTTTCTAATCTGTAACGTGAGCATATGCAATGCACCCAAAAATTTTGAAGTGATCAACGGAAGGTTTGTGTTTGCTCAAAGCTTCCTCTGGGGTTATATTTTGAACAACAAATGTGGGAGATCTGTTCAATACATGAATGCTCCAACTAACTGCTTTAGGCCAAAAGCTTTTGGGAACACCACTTCTTGTCAAAAGACTCCTCACCATATTTATGATAGTACGATTTTTCCTTTCACATACTCTCTTTTGTTGTGGTGTGTATGCAACTGTTAATTGTCTTTTAATGCCTTGGAGCTCACAAAATCAAACAAATGCATGGGAGCTATATTCTCCACCACGATCTGTTCGAAGAACTTTTATTGCTCTTGTAGTTTCCTTTTCAACAAGTGCTTTATAATTTTTAAATGGTACAAAAGCTTCAGACTTTTCCTATAAGAAATAAGCCCAAGTTTTTCCACTATAATAATCAATGAAGGTGATTATGTATCTTTTACCTCTATTTGAAGATGGATTAATTGGGCCACAAAGATCAGAATGTACCAGCTCCAAAACCTCATTTGCTCTCCACGAATTTCCTTTAGAAAATGGATTACAAAGTTATTTACTGACAACACAATCCTCACACACATTTGATGAGTTGTCAAATTTTGGAATACCTTCCACCATATTCTTCTGATGTAGGGTTTGCAAACCTCCAAAGCTAAGATGTGCATATCAAAAATGCCAAAGCCAAGCCACCTCTTTTGATCTTGTCAAGAAGCAGGAAGAGACATGCTTAGGAAGATAAAGTGGAAACAATCGATTTAGGGACATTTCGACTTGAGCAATCATGCCCAATTTTTCATCCTGAATACGACATATTCCTCCTTTAATTGAAACTTCATACCCTTTCTCTTGAAACTGACCAATACTTAGTAAATTGGTCTTCAAATCTGGTATAAAGAAAACATTCGAAGTAATTTGATTGACATATCACAAAGTTAAATTTTGGTGCCATAGTTCGAAGAATCTTTTCAACAATTATAACTTCCTCTATCTTGTCACTGTGAATTCGCATCTTGTTTATTATTGTCATCACTCTTGAAAAATAGTCTAAGACTGATTCTCCATATTTCATTTGAAGTGTTTCGAACTCCGAACGCAAAGCTTGAAGTTGTTGCCTCTTTGCCCTTGTTGATCCCTGATATTTTTTCTTCATGGAATCACATATCTGCTTAGAAGTATCCTTAGAGACAATAGTTTCTAAGATAGAATGATCAATTGCTTGGAAAAGGTAATTCTTTGCCTTGAGATCTTTCAATTTTGCTGCATCTGCCTCTGTATTTTGTGCTTCAGACACTACTATGTCTTGTGTTGGTTCTAAAATACCCTCAGAAACCACTTGTCAATACTCCTTTGATCTTAAAAAATTTTCTATCAACATGCTCCAATGATCATAATAACCATCAAAGCGAGGAATTGCAGGTTGCACAAATTTTTTTGCTGCCATTTGCTTCTGCAAATTCTCAAATCTCTCCCTTGAGTGTTTCACTCAAACCTCACATGTTTAACTCTCTGAACCTGGGATCTTGTACTACTATTACTGACTTATTAAAGAAGTAGAATTGACAGCAGACTAAAGACTTTTATTGCTTAAGCTTAATCTTAAAGACTTACAAAACTAGTTATATAGAGCCAATGACCAACAACTAATAGCTAGAAATTAGGAAACTAACTAAAACATTTATTACTAAAACATAACAACTACTGTAAACCATGACTAACAAATTCCTGATGAACACGACATTAACAAACTTCTATGGACTAGGACATCAACAAACAGAAACATTTTCAACAAAATATGTGAAGGAAGAAGTGTAAGGTTGCAATTTGCGAATCTGTGAGAAGGAAGAGGTGCAGCCACTGTGAGAATAAATTTGTGAAGGAAGAGATGCAAGATTGTGATTTCCAATATTGACAGTGAAGGGGTAAATTAGTCATTTCAATAGTAGTATAGAGGTACAACATGAGATCATGGAGGTGGAGGAAGAACCACTCCTCTAGTTGGACTGCTTCTTCCTTCACCTCCAAATATTTCTTTGGACACCTCCAAATTTTATAAAGTTTCAAAATTATCCTATTTAAAAAACTCTTGTGTCATGGAACAGTGAGAGATGGAGGTGTATGATTTTGAAAATAAATAAAAAATTTCCAGATCAGTCTACTCCAGAATTTGGAAAATTTTTCAGAATAATCTATTTCAAAACTAATATTATGCTTATAGAACAAGTTAATCCTTAAGTCATTTTTCACGTTTCGAAACAAGCTGTTTCGAAACTATTTTTAATTTTTCAAAGTCACTTTCGTAATGCATTGTTTCAAAAGCATAAAATCACTTTCGAAACAGCTTGTTCCGGAATAGCCTGTTATGGAATAAGCAATTTTAGAAGTTAATTTCTAGATCCAGAAACAACTTCCGAAATTGTCTATTTCGAAAGTCATTTTTCACTACAAGAAAAAGGTTGTTTAGAGACCAATTTTTAGCTACCAAATGAAATGGTTACTAATTGTGACTAAAATAGTCATCAAATTAAATTTTGGTTGTTAAATAATTACAAAATAGACTAATTTAGAACCTAATGGCATAAGTTACTAAAACTTTGATAGCTAATGTTAGATACCAATTATTTGACTTAATTGGTCACTAAATTCAATCATTATTTCTATTTTGTAGTTATTTAGCAACCAAAATCTAATTTGGTGACTATTTTAATCACAATTAGCAACCATTTTATTTAGTAGCTAAATATTGGTCTTTAAATAATTTTTTTCTTGTAGTATTTATTACACTTTTGTTTTCGAAATAGATAATTTCGAAAGTCATTTTTGTTACACCTCTATTTTTGGAATGGATAATTTTGGAAGCTATTTCTAGATTTGGAAATAACTTCCAAAATTGTCTTTTTCGGAAGTAAACTTTTTTTTAAAAAAAAAATGAGGAGTAGGTTTTGTAAGGGTATAATCATCTTTGTGATAAAATATGAATGATAGTTTAAAAAAATTTTAAATTTAAACGTGTCTCAAGAAATACTTGAAAGAGGTGCAGGAAGAAACAGTCCTCCTCTAGTTGGGCCTGCACACCATGTCATGTACTATTAGTTTGTTTCAAAATTATTTCTTTATTCTGAAGTATTGATATTTTATGAATTTGAAGTTACTTCTCTCCCCTCTCTCTCTATATATAAATTTAAAATAATTAATTTGACCTGTTTTAAACATATTATAGGCCGAATAAATTAACATTTTATATTTATGTAGGGTATGTTTCCCCTAAAAACTTTTAAGAGTAAAAGAATTTAGAATTAATCTTTTCAAAAATTAAAACAAACTAATTTTTTTAGAAATTCTTATATCACTTCTTTTATTTATTTTTTTAACTTATATATTGGCTATTTTAAACTATAAAAAATTGTATTTAATTTTTTAATTTTCTAACCATAACGAATTATAGATTATTTTTGAACATTGGGAAATGAAGAGGAATTTTGAAATTGGTAAACGGGGAAGGTTAATTAGTGGGTCAATCCCTTTAATCTTTTTGATGATTTTCATTGAGTGTGGTTGTCCCGCCACCCTTATTGGTCCCAAGAGGCACCAGTCCACACCACCCCATGCGCTTCATGTCCGTGGTTCACCCTACAAACACCATCACCTCTCTCTCTCACCTTTCACTGCCTTTTGTTTCCATTCATTTACTCTCACCCTTTCCTTCCTCCCTTCAACATTTTCTGGTCCCAACACAATCTACTACTAAAATATTCAACACCCTTTTCTACTACCAAAATCCTATACACAAAACCATGCTACGTACTCCACAATATACACTCATTTCCATTCACCTGAATAAATTCCATACTCTCACAATTGTTACAGCTGCTTAGACAGATTTAATGCTCAAAAGCATTTTTGTATTTCCTGTACTTTCATTGGAGCCCCTCAATCTATGCTTCAAGATCAGGCCACGCACACGAGTGTACCACCATATGTTTTTCCACCCACACCCCATCATTTTCTTCCCTTCTCTACTTGTACCATACAATTGTACTCATTCATTCCAATCAATCAATGTATTATCCGCTTCACCTCCTCCAATATGGGTCATACTATGATATATACTGTGAATACAATTTCAAATGTCTTGTCGAAATTTATATCTTTTGACACCTAACAGGATTGTGTTTTCGTTACTGCATGTGAAATATCACAAATAAACAGTTCATTACAGTTATGAATCATCATCAACAACTGTTTTGTTTTTTTTATCCAAACTATATAGTCCATTAGTCTCTACTACAAATACCAATATCTATTTAAAAAATTGACCTATTCATACAAACGTGTATAAACTGAATTCTTGGATGAAGATTAAGTCTAAGTTTATACTCATCATTAACCATATACAATTAATTACAACTTTTGTGGGGGCATGCTTCATCTGTAGAAGAGTGACAGTAGTATCATCCTCACTCACTCAAACCGTCACACAGACAAATGGATAGGAATATAAAAATGAGCAGAGTCTGTGACCATTGTTATTAGTACCCTATGAGTGGCTGATAATGATGTGAATTTAAGTTTGAGGTGTGTGTTGAATTCCTTTTCTATTTATTGAAAAGAATGTAAACAAGGGCATAAATGAGCAATTAAGATGTTGAGTTTGTCCAACTACATTCTGGCAAGCCCCTACCTTAGTTGGATAGGAAGCAAAACGTCTCCAAGCTTCTATCTCTTTTAATTCATATCTCTTTCTTGTTACCTTCAATGGTGTAGAATACACAGGCACCACTCAATGTTCAGCTTTGGCTGGCTACTACCATCACTGTTGCGTCCACATGAACCCACATGAGCATGGACTGCAAGGTGTCACTTTTGCCATGTGTATACTTTTTGTGCAATGATTATTACACTTTACTACTAGCTATTGACCTCTTGTCCGTGTCAAACCAATGCCAACCTAGATTTGGTGCATGCATATTTGTTTTGATGTGTGTACTCATCCACCCTCATTGTAGAGTCCATATACAAATTGACAAAAGGGTGGGCGAGTGAGGGAAATTTCTGAAATACTGGACCTGAACATTTATACAACGAAATATATATAATCTCATTGTCACTTTCCTAATCTCTTTTCAGGACCTTGCAATTAATGACATAGCTTAAATGTTACCCCATGTCTCCTTCAGTGCTTAGTGAACTATATCTCACACTGAAATTATCATATCTTCCAGACTACAATATTATCTGTGATCCCTATCCACTTTTTTACATACCATATAACTTTTTAATTTATAATAAACAAGTTAACAGAACTAGGAAATGAAGAAAGTAGTGGAGACTATCATAATTCTAGACCATAAAAATTTGTGCTTTCCAAATTTATTTTTCTGGATCCCTAAATCTGGGAGCTTCTGTTAGGCTTCATATAGGCTATATTATTCTCCAACCCTAAATGAATAAAACAGAAAGTGGAAGAAATTTATTTCTTTTATTAGAAAAGAGGTCTTGTACCTAAGTAGATGCACCTCTATAATCATAACAACCCCAGAGAATCTACAAACTAAATTTGTCCCTATAATTAGTGAGTAACAACCTAAGTTCATGACAAAATCTAGCGCGAAACTGCTAAAGGAAATCCTCTTTCTGTCCAAATTTTTATCACTTCTTACAGTTTCTGACTTTTACACTTCTCTCTCTCCCTTTTATTTTCACTCTAAGAACATGTATCACTTTCTCTGGTTATATGAAATGAAATTCGGATTTTAACTGTTGTAGGGAAGTATAAAGAAAGTAAGATAAGTTGTGACGGTGAGAAGGACCCCAGTGTCTTTTGCGAAGAATCCTGAAAAGGGCAATGTAGCGAGAATATATATGCTAGAGCTAGAAATATGACCTTTATAATTAGAAGCAGACAAGGAGATAGAGACATATATACATACTAAAAAGGATATCTCTCCTTTGTTCTCTAATCCTAACCCTAAAGAAAATGAAAATCAGAATATGTCACAAGTAACACTGTGCATTCGTATAGAATAATACCAGTGTCTAATGAGTTGTACCTAATATGTATGTTTGTTTGCCATTGTCATCATGGGAATGGTCGTCCATCAACAAGGGATAATGACTTAACTTGTGTTGGCACTAATGTGTACTTGTGCCAAGATTAGACGAATGATAGAGGTATCAACTTTGATAAATCGCCATCAGTGTTATATTATTACACTCATTGATATTAAGCATGTTACTCCCCCTTTTGTTTGCAAAAAACTACAGCTACTGGCACAAAATATAAATGTTTCTTCCACCAAAGATTGTGTTCATTCCATGCCACACTGTTTGGGTTAAAATCGGATCTTTGAAATCCAGATGCTTATATAGATTTGAAATTGGTGTTTTAGATGGAAAAAAAAGATACTTGTTTTGCCTTTTTTTTTATTTTGGTTCTTTAGATATATACCCTTGACGATGCAATTAAAAGTCTAACGAAAAGGACTAGAGCAGGCACATCAATATATACCCATGAATAATTATTCAACTGTTAAACAAGTTTAAATTTATGGTGAAGGATGCGAGGAAGCACAAAAATACTTGTGAAAATGGACAGTTTGAGACTCTTAATACGATTAGTCCCACATCGATATCATTATAAATGTAATATGAATTGATTGTGGGAAGAATATCATGATGTAAAAGTGGAAAAGTCTTACGTACCCTTTGCTTTCTTTCTTATATCAAGACAAAGAAACATCAACTTTTGTTGAGTTATGGATTGCCAATAATTCATCATGAAAGGTTTCTTGACTTAATAAAATTTTAGTCATTCTACTTATTAGCTCCATTGTTAAATATTATGTTTGAATTTTAATTAACTTGAATTTATGGTATTTTCAGTCTTGTTGAGATTTGTGCTAATGGAAAAGAGTAAATCTTTTCTTCCCGTAATTTTTTTTCTATGGGAAAAAAAGAATTTACTAAAGTTTAAATATTAAAATGAAAATAATTTAACTGTTCTTCCTTCTCCACGCAAATACAAATTAATCATAATAGTGTATATAATTAACAGATTTTTGAACATTTATATATCCGTTTCTCTACTATCGTTAATTTATCGAGTATACAATTTTTACGAATACAATCAATAAAACCTACAATTAATGATATTAATATATTGTTTAATAGAAACTTAAGTAGATTTGTATTCCTAATATATCGTTCTTGTTTTAATCTTCTTAGTTTTTTCTTGGTTTTGATCTATATATGATCTATTTCATTTCATTTTATAATCCTTGATATTATTGTTTTGCATTTATTTGATTACCTCAAGTTAGAAGATATATATACTTTAGGAAATAAAGGTCATTTATTATAGTGTTTTCTTAAAATAATAACTTTTAAAAGTTTTCCGTACATTTGTTTTAGTTTTTTTTAAAATAAATAAAAACTGAAAAAGAATCTAAAATGTGATTACTTTTTTAGGAAAAAAAAACTTGTTTTGAATGGTCTCTCACATATAAAACCATTCATTTCTGTTAAAAAAATGATTTTGTAATCGTAAATAAATATAAATTAGCTGATTTTTAAATTTCTTAATAATAATAATAATAATAATTTTTACATTATATTTTTATTTTTAATTTGTAGAAAATAAGTATATTTTTTATTTAAATAATTAATGATTGATAATTACGATAAGATTAAAAATATAATATGATAATTTAAAATTAATTATAATATAAACTATTAATTAAAAATTAATGATTGTTATCATATTTTATTCTTTAAAGTGTATTTTTCTCATTTTAGAGTAACTAAATCTAATTGTTTTAATTCTTATAAAATTGTAAGATTTTGAATTATGTTTTCCTTATTTCTGATATTTTCACGTTAATTAGTCTATAAGTGTTTTTTTTTTTTTTTTGTTTTTTTTTTTTTTTTTTACCGAGTGACGTAGCATAACTTTTAGGCCAACAAATTATTGAAAACTCTTGTGTTAAACTTACATCATAATAATATAGTTTATATTAAACACATTAATATAGTTTAGGACACATAATAATATGTTTTTTCCTTCAATTCCAGCTATTAATCTCAGTAATAGTACTTTGATTACCGCTAATTCAATAAAATTTCACACATATTTATATTGTTTAGAAAATGAAAAGGAATAAGTGTTTTTAAAATTATACTATTAAAAAAATACAAATTACTATTAATATACATTAATTTAGGAGAAATCAATCTTGAAATATAGGTGATGATAATTTTATAAATATTGTAATTACTTATTATATCGGTTATATCTATAAAACTTCTTACAATCACTTATGTTTATAATCGACCTAGAAAATAAAATATTTTATATCGTCTCTTATAGATACTCTTATGTAATATTACATCACCAAATCTTTTCATTTCTTTTCCTTGAACATATGTCTCCTTAGTTACCTCAATTAAGAGTCAGTAATCTCTAATGACATAACAGTTTTGCACTTACATTATTTTTCTTTTTTACTTACGAAAATGTGTACAAAATGATGACGAAAATATGAAACCTTAAAAATAAATAATATTTTAAATGTAGTAATGATCCTTAAGATTGATGGGTATATGGATAGTATTTGGATAGAGAGGAGTTGGTGGCCAAAATTGAAAGGAGGGCGTGAGTGAGAGTTAATTTTAAGTGGATAGGGGTAGGTCCCTTAAGCACACGTGCGAGGTAGGTCCCTTAAGCACACGTGCGAGGTAGGTCCCTGAAGCACACGTGCGAGAGTTGGATGCTATGGTGAAATGAAAGGATGATGGGCATGTGACCTTGGAGCATGTTGGTCTTTGCATGAAGTTGCGTTTGTCTAAGCAACTCTACAAACTACGACTAATCCTGATTAAGGCTAAACCTAAACCTAAACCCCCTCAAGGTAGAGTACTCTAAACACGTTTTAGAGCATTTTTATCCGTATATTTTAACAACAATCTTAAATTTAAGATCTAAATTTTATAAAAGAAATTCATTTAATGTAATATGGTGTTATCTTAAAATTAAGAAGCAGATATTTTATAACATTCTGAATTTTAAGAATAAAAAAAAATATGGACAGTCATATCTTTACAATACCAATTTCAAAGATAAATAATTTTCAAACATATTTGATAGAAAGTCACCTGGTTGTTAAAAAATTATTTTATTGAATGTTAAAAAATTTCAATTAAGTTTCTATCATCTAATTTTATAAGGTGATTATTATTTTATATTGTTATTATTTAACGTCTTCATACGAAAAAAATAATAATAATTTAAAATAACGTATAATTCACGATTAAATTAAATTACAAATATTAGTTTAAATATTAATTTAAAATATTTAAATTTAAGAAATATTTAAAACTTAATTAAAAAAATTTACAAATATTAGTTTAACTCCACTTTATGTATTTTTAAATACAATATTTCCAAGCTTTGGAAAATGATATACAAAAATAATTCATTGTTGGATTTGTAGCAAACTAAAGTAAGCCGAGGATGAATGGTTGTGCTTGATTTTTGGGATGAAAAAAAGATACTTTAACGGTGGGTTGTTGCGCGTGTTTCCTTGCGAGGAATAATAAAAGTAGCTAACATTAAATAAATATAGGCAGTGTTTTTCTCCCAGATGAAGCTTTCAAGATATTTAATTCACTAATGTTACCAGTTTTTTTTTAATTTATTTCCAAATTAATTATTGTTTCTAATGTACTTGAAACAACTTTAAACCAAATTTATTGTAGGATAAAGAAACGATGTACAAAGGTGTTTGTTTCAAGGATTAGTTTTATCCCTCTGAATATATAAAGTATTGTAGTATTTCAATTTGAAAAATATTACTAAGTTCTTAGTTCAAGGAAAACGAGATTTAGATACTTTAAATTTAGTCTCGGATTCCATGTAGATTTGTTATCAACAAAAGCATAAATGTTTTCTATCTAATTATTTCTTTTTTTGTATTTAGAAAGATTTTAATTTTATATATTATTTATTTATTTAATCATGACATTGATTCAATTTAAAATTTGAATTTTTTCTTTTTTTGTGTTATCTTTCTATTATGTTTTTAAAATACATTGGTTATATATTAAAATAATTTAATATATCAAAATTAATGTATTTTAAAGTTACAGACAACACCAAAAAAACTCATAAAAAAGTTGAAATCTATGCGTGGAGATGAAGGAATAAACATATTCAAAATTAAATCCAGATCAGATGATTAACTGATAAAATCACAATCACTCACAAAAAAATAATATTATTAATGAATTAAAAGATTATATGCTTTTAAATGTTTGTTATTATTAAATTTAATAATTTTATTCAATAATTTATTGCTACTGTACTTAAATTAAATTTCTAATTTTTTAAAATTAATAATTTAACGTTAAAGTTTTGGTGATGAGATTTCCTAAGAATATTTTGTAATAAAAATAATTATTCTGAGATTGTTATGAAGTAAATGATGAATGAAGGTCCAAATTGGATAAAATAAAATAAGCCTTTTTTTTTTCTACAACACGGCTTTTTTACACACACGTGTCGGTAAGTATTGCTCAAACTTTTCCCGCAAATTATGATAATTTTGGTCGTTTCATCCTTGTGTTATTTTCAACTTATTTTAGTACTCAAAAATTCAATGGGCAATTTATATGAATTTGTTTATTCAGTTTCCTTCTCCTAAGCTATATAAGAATAAAAAATAACCACATTAATAAAAACTTAAATATTACTATTTTAGTTTATTTGTATTTCTTATTATAAATAGTTAAAATTACTAAATTTTATTTTCTAATATGAATTCTCATTTTCAAGAAAGAGAATATATCATCCATCATATATTATATATATATATAAAAAAAAAACATAGATAAATCTAATGTCACATGGTCATAGGTTGTGTTTTTTAAGCAAAATCAATTGATAAGCTAACTTTTAATTAATATTTGTAAGTTTTAAGTTGAGGAACTAACTTAATAAATTAGAAGTATTTGATAGATTTGGTTGATAAATTAGCTTATAAATGTAAAATAATATAAGAGAACACAATTATATAGCTTTTATTATATAAATTTAGTTAATAAATTTTCATTTTTTAAAATTTTTATATTTTTTTATTATTTAGAAAATCATTTTATTTAAATTATTTAATTTTATTAGTATTAGTTAAATTTAATTTTTATTTATTTTTAAAAATTTAAAGTTTTTATTGCTCGATCTAAATTATTGTTAAAGATTTTTTGCTTATATTTTCATTATGTGCAACTTTCACGAAACACCATTAATGAAATATTAATTACTTCAATATATAATATTAAATGTTTTTTTAATTTGAAATATATAAAAATTTAAAAAATACTCTAATAAATACAAGAGATAATGTAATAATTAATTATTTCTACAAATAAAAATAAGTATAATATGTGAAAATAAATTAAAAATAATAAATATATATTAAAATATAAGAGATAATAATAGAGAAAATTAAATAACTAAAACTTACTTACTTATTCACTTTTATATTTGTCATACTAGTTTATAAACTAAACAAATAAACTAGTAGTTACCTTACTAAAGACATGTTTATTCTTTTTTATCTAATTTTGATGATTTTAATATATTATCTTAGTTTCATAAAACACATTATATTTAGGTGATTATAAGAGGTATATACTTTGATTAAATTAACCAATTAAATCATTAATTCTAAAATAATATTGTAATAATTAATTAATTTTGTAAAATTTAATCCTAAATATTAAAATATCAAAATTTTGTAAAATATCTAAACTCAGTTATAAAATTAGAAATGAGGTTAAACATTAATGCTTCCTCAATATAATCTAAGTTAATAAAGATTGCATTTGTAAAATATTATTTAATGTGCTTATTAAACTAGAGCATTCATAAAAATGGTGTTGTTATAAAGAGTAACTAAATTAAATATAATTATGAGTTATATGAAAGGATTAATGTTCTTTAAGGATGACAATGTGAGTCAGGCCATGTGAGCCGACCCACCAACCTGCTAAAAAAGTATGAGATAGGATGAGTATTTTTATTTTATGATCCACTTAGACCTATCTCACATAATTTCAATCCTACAAGCTAATGATGACCGCAATAGGTTAACCTGTGGTAACAAAAAATTCTACTATATTTCAATGTTATTAAAATGAAACAATAATAATGATATTTTTGAAATAAAGACAAGATGATGATTAATTACTATAATTTTTTTAGTAACTTAGAAAATAATTTCTTTTTATATTTTATTGTTATGAAAAATTTAAATTTTACATATTTATTTGATATAGGTGTTAATCTTATGTTTATTTAGGTTATTTAAATTTTATTATTAATGATAGACTCATAGGGTATAAGAAAGATATCAAACATTAAAATAAATTTTTATTACAACATTTGAATGTAGATATTCTCTTAAAGATTTTGCTTATATGAGATGTCCCACAGACTTGTGATCCAACAAAACTAACTTGTATGTGGGATAGACCGAAACAAGTCGAGCCAACCCACATTGTCATCCCTAGTGTTCTTGTTCATATTGTAAACAATGTAAAAAAATATTTACATTTCTTGATTTTATGACTATTAAAACTCCAAAAATATAGTATTTTATTTCTATGAATTTGTGTTGCAATTCATGTTAACATGTGTTTTAGAACGTTTTCAGCTTATGTCTAGTTTTGTATTTTGTAGATCATGGTGTTTCACACCAATTTTGAGAATGTGCAGTATATTACACTTAGAAAAAATATTCATGGTTTTGCACTTGTTTAATATTCATTCCTCAATTTTTTTTCTAAATTATTGATTCTTTAAGCCTTTTATCCTTTGTATATATCATTCCTTTTATTTTGGTCTCATTACAATCCAATAAAAGACTTTTTCAAATTTGAATCTTATCAAATCTATGACTGTTTTCTCTTTTTAAGTTATAATTGAAGTATAAACACATAGTGAGTTTGAGTGACCTCAACTTTTTAGAATTTCAATTTGATGACTTTTGATAGATCTTGATTATTAGCTTAGTTGTTAGAATTAGAGTTGTAATCTACTTGCTTTAACATTTTTATATAAAATCTTGTTTGGATTGATTTTGATTGTTTAAGTTAACTAATTAATAAATTAGTATATTTAGCTAAAAGTTTGTATGTTGTTTTTAGTGAAATAGGAAGTTTTTTTTTATAATTTTCACACATGGTTAAAAGACTCGTATTCTTGATCTTGGATAATTTGTAGTCTCACTTTATCCATTATTATTGTTTGCATAGTGTGTAATTCTAGATTTTAGTTGGAAATGTAAAAGTTTAAAGAAGGATATTTGAGGAACATATTTTATATGCACTTTTACATAGTTCTTTACTCTTGATTTCTCTTTACTTCCCATAGTTCTTTACAAATCTTCTTCTACATTTGAAGTACTTTTACATTTTGCAATTTCAATTCAATTATATTTCTATTATAGTTTTTCAATTGAATTTCTTTACTTTCTAATCATGAAATTTAATTTTTTACACTTTATTACTTTCTTTGCTACTTTCTATATTTTTTAGGTCAAATTTTTCGAATTTGCTTTTTGTTTCTTTTTTTTAGATTTGATTTTTCATGGTTCTAAATGTTTAGATTTCAATGTTCTTTTAGATGTAATTGACTTTGTTCCATCAAACTCTTTCAAGTACATTTTGAAATGAAATTTAAGATTTAGGATTATGAGATTGTTTTTCTTGAATTGAATTCATGGTGCTAATTGAATACGGGAAATAAGTTCTTATTAGCTAGTTGGAATTTGAACTTTAAGAATTCATATAGTTACTATTTATAGTCATAATTAGTCTTAGAATCCAATGATACATACACAATTAACTAAAAAGAATATTAACAGTTTCATAGATTTTAATCCTTATTTTGAAACTGAGATTGAACTTCAACAATGTTCCTTGCTTGTGGAGATGATATAGGTTAATTCATAACACTACATTAATTATAAAATCCTATTTGATGCACTTATATTATGTGACTAAATGAGTCAATCTATTCCAATCAACATATTAAACCTATATCTACTTCAAAAGTAAACACGAGAGGAAGAATAATAAATATTGATCACAACATTATGAATAACAATGTAAAACATTATTAATTAAAGGAAACCAATTATAATAAATAATAATTTGAATAACAATATATATATATATATATATGATGGTATATTCAATACACTGTTTACTATATTACCTCAATAACTAACAATAACATAAAAAGAGCTAACTACAAACTTTTAATTGTAGAGCTATAATCCAAAGAATATCTTAATTTTATAATCTTTTTAAAATTGATCAATTTTAATAAATTTAAAAGAATCACTTCACTTCATGCATAACAATACACTATAATCATGTACAACTACCCCAAGTTAAGTTGTCTGAAAAAATCTAAACATTTTGTAGATAAGTATTGATTTTTGACATGAGTAGGATATCAATACTATTTTTGTTTTGTTTTTAGAGCATTTAGATTTCATAAATATATAAATAACCTTTTACTTCTTATAGAATTATGTACAAAGAGTGGTGTTATTTTAACACCACTATTCCCTATTCACCATTCATACCCATTTAATACCATTTTATACTATTATTTTATTAACATATATATTAATAAAATCTGAATGTTTCACGTCGTGAACAGGTGTGAAAATAATGTTTTTCTAATATACAATTATTTGAACAAAGGATTAGGAAAGGTTAAGTTTTAAACATCTAACATTTTTATATACACGGGAAAGTAAAAATATATAAAGCAACTACATTGGAAACTAAAATTATGTATTTTAATATTATTATTAATAAGAAGTGAATATATGTATATTAAAAAAAATAAGACTATGATATTTTGACATTTTTTAAGTGTTATTATATTCATGTGATACTGTTATATGATAAAAAAAATAAATTTTTATTTACTTACCAGTATTATATTTATATATACTTTCATTTTTTATTTGAGTTTTAAAAATATTTATTAATAGACCACGTATCAAAACAAAAGAAATTACTTTAATGTTCTTATTTTTCATAATATCATAACTATATTTTTCAAAATGAGAGGAAATATGAATATACGAGATTTTTATTTTTCATATGTATTAGAGGAATTTCAAATTACTTATCGATAAATTACATATCAAAACAGAAAAATCACCTAGATTATATTTTTTTCAAAACGAGAATAACATGAACATATGAGATTCATACTTTTTATATTTATAATATGAGTTCAAAAAATTTTCTTAACAAACCACATACTAAAATAAAGAAAACTATCTGGACGTGAATGTCACACATTTTAAAAAAGTTTCATAATTTTTTAAAAATATTTCCACTCAGACAAATTAAATACTTATCAATAAACCATATATTAAATTAGAAAATACCACTTAAATATGACTATCATATATTTTAAAAAAACTTATAATTATATAAATCTTATAATTTATTAAAATATTTTCTTTTGTCACGGTATCAAATGAGAATTAATTTAAAAGCGATATCAAAATATCATTTCAAACAAAATAATATCTACAGAGACCAACATAAATAATTCTGTGATGTCCCTGTTAATAACAAACTTTCGACTTAAAATTTTAGCTACGGTACGCTGAAAAAATCAGTAGACGCACAAATTTGCAAGGTCTTGATTACTTGATCTTCATAAAAAAAGAACACCCTCTCATTATAGACCTGGTAGACACCTAGTCTCCTTTTGATGGGCCATCTAGGGTTTGGGATAACCATTTTTTTCTTTTTTGTTTCATTTTTCCCTTACAACTGTCACCATATGAATATAATTGAAGGAGCCGTAAGGGATGATGAGTTTGAAGTGCCATCGTTTTCCTGGTAAAAAAGTTGAGTGCTGACCAACCCACCTCCACTCTCACGCTAGCTCAATTCCTGATGAAGGTGTTATTGACTATGAGTTACTAGCTAGTTAGGGTTGTGGGTACATCACCACCCAAAAAGCACAAATAAAACTTTTGTGCCCTTCACCCTGCTTTTTTTTTTTTTTTTTTTTTTTTTTTTTTTTTTTTTTTTTTTTTTTTTTTTCTTTTTTAGTTTTATAAAATATTTTTGCCTTCCATCACCCATCACTCAACTTCAGACGAAAGGTACATAATCCCCACCCAGTGGAAAGACGATGTTCTGAAAGTTCAACTCTCAGTCTCATGGTCCCATCTACATTTCCAGCTTTACACCAGAAAAATAGCGAAGATCACTTTTTGCTCTTTTTACTTCATCAGATAAAAATATACTAAACAAATAACGTGACCAAAGAAAGACGACAAACGCAAATAATTGCGGGATCCGCGGATGATCAAAGACAAAAACAAAACTTAAACAAACCCATTATATAATAATAAAATCGAAGTAAACAAATGACTAAACAAAACTAAAAAAAAAAAAAAAACCAATCTTCAGCTTATATTCCAATTTCATTTCCCCTACCCAATTGCTCAGCTGTCTTTGTAACTTGATGACACAAACATGACTCTAATAAAATTTACAATGCAGATACGGAGGGAACCATTTCTAGATTTCATTGACTCTGCTCATGCGAGCTTTCCCCTGTTTTCCTCTGATATGTCTCCCATAAGCTGTACTTGTTCCTCTCTCTCTGCTCTTGAAAACTGCGTCTATTTTGGACTTTTGATAGGGGATTAGAATTATGAGGATTTGGGCCAATTGGTCAATTTTTTCAGAAATTCCAAAAATTTTGGAAACTCGCGAGGATCTCCAATGCTTTAAGGATACTAGTTTAGTCTGTGGCTTTTGTTGCTCAGAAGATCCACATCCTTTGTTAATAACAGCATAATCCACTGTGGTCACCAGGCATGCATGCTAACTCCCAAAGTATAAAAAGGTTCGAAAGGGTCATTCATTCTGTCCTGGTGTGTTGGCTACTATTGCATACATATTTTACAAACCAAGTAATATGTAGTAGACTAGAGTAATTGGTAGAGCTATTAACATCCCAAATATAACCCTGCAATTAAATTTGCAAATTTCAGAAAAAGGTGTCAACTTCTTTCTTAAGAAAAAGAACAAAAATCAAGATAAAATAAACAACTTTCGTTACTTACGCTGTGCTAAGAATGGCTGGATGAACGTTGTATTCCTTGGCAAACACAAATGGAACAATCCCTTGCGGAAGGGCAGCCTGTGAACAATAATTGCGTATTCTATAAGTTAGCATTCCAATTTAAATTATGTTTAACATGATAGCCAAAATTGCACAAGAAAAATGCATTAAAATTTCATATAAGATGTAAGATGCTATAAAACACGCTTTCATGAAAATATTTGTTATTATTAACTAAAATTTAGTAAAATTTGTAATTAGTAAATAAATTTAGTGGAAAGAGTCTATTTAACGATTTGTTATTGGGTTCTTCTATCCTAGAATGTACAGTGCCACAGTGTCCTAACTATTGAAAGTCTATAACTTGCTCTGTAGCATTCAAAGATATCAAAGTAATTTACACACGGAAGTACGATTAACAGTGTCATATCAATGACATAGGATTATAGGTGAATGTGAATTACCTGAACAATAGCTACACGTAAGAGAGTGCCACGTAGGCCAACAGCGATGGAAGCTGCAGCCATGACGGCGGGACCTGTGAGGAATCGAACAGCCATGGCAAATGTTGCAACCGAGTTCCCACACGCAATTATGTTGGGTTGAAGAGCCATGAAGAGACCTACAAGCGCAAAAACCGCCAAAGGTTAGTCCTCAATAATTTTTATAGCGGAGAGGGTAAACAGGTGAAAATGAAAAGATAGGAGAAGGAAAAAGGCATCCAAAATTTACAGTCAGTGCATGATGGGTAAATGGTTTTAAGTTTTGTGAATGAAAAGATATTTTTAGTACTGCTCGATTCGTCTAAATCAACTACCTTTGCCTAATTCGGGTCCAAAAATGGTACCGGTCCCCACCACCGCCCTGGACCGCATAGCGACGTTGTTCAAGACCAGACCCCACATGTCGGGGACATTGCACTATCACTGTGCAATCCCCATATTATCGTCTAGTGAACAACATCATCTGCTTGTGTTATGTGGTAACAAACTTTCAATTCAATGGACGCCCATTACTTTGTTTATACTAATTACTTGCTTTACCCCAAATCCATACTTTTCACTCATTCATTCATCACACTCACCTTACCATCGCATTCAATCAAGTGCCGGTGTTCCTCTCCTTCCCATTTCATATTTTCCAACAAACTACTATTTTTAATAGAACCAACAAATTTATTTAAATACAATCACATGAACATCATTAGTTACTCTCTTCAATGTACCTTTAAACATCGGAAAAGGGAGTCATCATGAATAACGATGTTTTCGCCAAAGAGGAAAGAAATTGCAAATATAGGGGAATGAAATTATTGGAAGAGGAAGAATTTGGACAAATTATTACGGCCACTCACCCAAGCTGAACATAGCCATTCCAAGACCAGCATCAGACAGTATGGAGATTGATTTCTCTATTATTTTGGGCATGTGCACATGCCACCTGCAAATTAATTAATTAATCAGTGATCATATATTACAACTACGTCAACACAAAATAACCATCCTACAGTAACAATAACAACTAAATCCTAAAAGTCAAAACCATGCCAAAAGTTCATCGTCGTTCCAGATTGACTTTGAAATTTACTTACCTAAACGCCACCAGAGACCACACCACACCAATGAGGCTGGAGTAAGTGTTGGGGTTGCGGATAAGCTTCCGCCACACCATAATCAGTATCAGACGAGTCATCACACTAGCCGGAGGCATGTGTTTCCCCGCTGCGGCTACGCCCGATTTCGGGTGTAGCTCCGCCGTTGAACTGGATCCCAGCTTGTTAAGCCCAGTGGCTCCCGCTTTCTCTCCCTCTTCGTCCGCTTGCTCACCTTCTTTCCCTGGAAACTTCAAATCTTCACCCCTAAATTCTCCTTCTGCTGCAGCTTCAGTTCCAACCCACAATCACCCAAATCAAATCACTTCCTCAAAACGAAACCTAAATTATGTTCCTAGTCCTCTTGTTCAATCACAAATTTAAACTTTGATTGTTTCTTTTTAAAGACTTCAACTTTAATTAGAAAATTGCGTCAAAACTAGTTTTGAACTGTACTTAACTTAAGTCGAGGAGAGGAAAAAAAAGAAAAAAGAATCTAGTAGCACTACCTTTGTTGGCTTCTCCATTTTGAGGGTGGTCGTCGGCTACCAACATCCTAATCTCCTTGGCACCCTGATCGGAGCGACCCGATTGGTCGGAAGCTCCGAAATCGGCTCCACTGAACACATGGAGGCCGCCAGCTTCAGAAACCGGCGAGGCGCTGGAGCTCCACACGAACATGTGGAGCTCCTTAGCGTCGTGGCTGGCTTTGTTACTACTGTTGGGTGGTTGAGGAACTTGAGGAGCAGATTGAGCTTGAGCCTGCGGCTGAGACTGAGTCTGTGGCTGTGGCTGCGTCTGCGAATTCTTGCTCACACTCTTGGTTAACCCAGAAGAGAATTCCGGGTTCGGAGCAGGGTAGGCGGCGGGCACGGTCTGCACGGCGGGGTAGAAGCCGAACCTGGGGGAGCTGATAGCCTGCGGCGCGGGTGCAGAGTTCTCTTCGAAGTTGGAGGGCCTCGGCGTGACACCGCGTGACGTGGACTGCACGGAGTACAAATCCGCAGCGCCGAAGTTAGAATGTCTAGGCGCGTACCCCATCATGGAGTAGAAATCCGCATGGTTGAAGTTGGAGCCACGTGGCGTGGGGTTGCGGGAGGAGCTGAGGCTGTAAATCTCGGCACCGGTGAGGTTGGATGGGCGAGGGGTCATCATGAAGGACCTTCTAGAAGCATTGGACTTCCTAACGGTCACGTGGAGCTTGCCATCGTCGCCGACCTCAGCATCGGTTTCGAGGAAATCCCTTCCGTCGAGCGAAACGACGTCGGAGTCGACCTTGAAGGAAACTATGGAAGCAGCGGTTTCGGGGAACTGTTCCATTATCAAGAGCTTGGCGCCGCGGTACTCGAAGAGGAAGAGGAGGAGCGTGTACCAGATGATGCACTGGAGCACCACCACCTGGACCATGAGGCTGCCGGAATATTCGCCGTACATGGCGATAAGGAGAGGGATTCCCATGACTAGCGTGTTGGGCAATGTGGAGAGGGAGAAAATGGTAATCATCCACTCCAAGCTCCCGTTGGCGGTGAAGTTGGTCCAGATTGCCAACGCAAAGAGCATGATGATTTTCTGGAGCGTGTCGGCAGCGATGAAGCGGAAGTTCATGGCGTAAGGGTTGTTGGTGGAGATGAAGTGAAAGGAAAGAAGCGGAACCGCGAAGATCGCCACGAAGCGGTTTATGCCGGAGCATTGGTCCGGCGAGAATATCTTCCACCACCGTACCGAACCGTACGCTAAGATCATGGCGACGTACAGCGGAATCACCGCCGTCAACACGGTGTACAAATCGCCCCAGCTTATCATTTTCCTTTTCTTTCAGTAAAATGCTGCGCAGTGCTAGTAATCCGATGGCATAAGCAAGGAAAGAAAGGGTAAAATGGGAATAAAGTGAGAAAATAGAAAACCGTTAGATAACTAACTGGACTGATAGGGGATATATGTCTCTGGAGCGAAGGTTTTGTGCCTGCTCTGTGCTCTGAATTTTGTGACGAAGTTTTGAGAGAGAGGAGGAAGATTTAGTTTAGTTTAGCTTAGCCTGTACATATATAGACCTATGAGGGAATAGAGTCATATATAGAAGGAGAAGAGGTGGATATATATGTATATAACTATGTATTTATATACTCAGGGCGTGAAAAGAACTATAATTATATCATCATTATAATAAATAGAGCACTTTTCTTTAGTTTTTATTTGAGTGTCATTGAAAAAGGGAATGAGGTGAGTTTAGGGGGATTGGGGACCACAAGGGAAACAGTGTGAGGTTGGGTTAGGAAGTAACCGCCTGCTATGGTTAAGTTACCCAATGCTGGTTAAGCTAGCAAAGGTAAAGTTGTAATGGACCATGCGGTGGGGAAGAATGCCTATTAATTTAGATGACGTGGAACGGCCTATGCTTTTTCCTTTTTCCGTTTTTCACTTTTCATTTACTCTTCCTTCCTTTTCGTTTCTCAAACTTCCTTTTCCCAAGCTCAAAAGCTGTTTGCATGACCCCGTTCTAAATAATTCCATTTCTTTGCTGGTATTTTGTATTTTTCATGCAGTTTTGGCAGTTATATTTGCAAATTTTTACCTATTTTTTCTGAACCGTTAACTCTAGGGACCATAAATTCATCATGAGCTCAATAACTAATATAAATAATGCCAACTATTATTGCAGGAATATATGTAATCACATAACTTTGTGAAAAAGTTAATGCTAACAATAAACAAATACTTATACGATTGAGGTGTTTTGTACCCGACAAACAGGATTAATGCAACAAAAGAAAAACAGTGATTCACCGTAAAAGAAGGAAGCTCAGAGGAAAATGTAGCTTCTGTTTTAATTTGAAAGAATTTTAGGGCCACAAAAACAGAGAAATTTGTGTTACTCAAAAGGTAGTTTCTGATGAAAAAGTATCATGTAAAACAAACATGCAAAATTAAAGTTTAAATAAAAATATATTTTTAACTTAAAAGATTGACGTTAATAAAATTTGGAGGTGTGACTCTTAAATATTTTACAAAAAGATCATGTATTTATTTATCTGTTTATATTCTATCCATACGAGTTCTTTCACATCTACATTCTAGTTTCTTTATTTCTTTAAGAAAATCAAATCTTTACTTTTTTGGGAGATGAAAATTTCCTTTTATCCCAATAAAGTATTGTAGTAGTCCGATGTGATCGCCACTTGTAGTGATGTGTGAATAAAGACAATATAATCTAAATAAACTATAAGAATTCATTTTATAGATCTCCTTACAAATATGGTGTGATTAACTTAACTTTGTGTCTGGAAAATCTATTTCACATTGTTATCGTATTTTTGGAGATGATTTTTTACGCCATACATAGATTTATCAAATTCACATATTGTATTATGATCTTGTCATTCCCTAGTGGTTTTCACAAAAACAAAATCCAATTCTCAATCTCAATTTGCTACAAATAAGTTATAGAATTTTAATCAAATTTAGCTTTGCAACTAGGTAAACATTATTTCCTATGATAATCTATACCACGAGTTTGGTATAGTCTTAGGTAACCAATCCATTCATGTATCTTTCCATTTACATTTAGCTTTGTAATAAAAATCCATTAGTAACCAATAAATTGTGTTTCTTTTGGAATTAAAACAAGTTCCCAATTCTTATTTTCTTTTACTACAACCATTTATTCTAAAACAACAATTCTCAAAATTTAATTGTTTAAAGCTTTATAGAATAACTTACTGACCTATAATGATTATATCAATTGCAAACAACGGAAAGGAGTCAATAATGACACATTTAATAAAAACATGCAGAAAAAATAACACACTTTAATATCAATTCATTTTTATGATTAAGATTACATCTAATTTTTAACTAATTCATTAAGTTTCATTAGCTTTTCATATTCTTTTCAAATCATCATTAACATATCCTAAGTATTTTTCAAGTGCTTTTCCAAGCAATAATCTAGTTGTTGAAAAGATCTTAAAGATGTTTTAGAGAGTTTGTATGAAATTTTCTCAAGGTTTCCTGATTTGAAATAAAATTATCATCATATATTAAATGTTGTTTAGTACATTTTTTTTTTCAACTTAAATTTTTTGTAAGATAAAATAATTTGTTTATCTTGTTGAAATTGGTAACAACTCTCTACCATATATAGTTAAAGTTTTTGATAAGGAATTTGTTTTACTTTTGAGTGTATATCGTATAAACCTTTTAACTGGAAACATAGTATGTGTTAAACAGGAATATCAAAGAATAACATAACATATAAATGTCATAAAGACCTATCAAACAAAAATCATTTAAGTTTGATCATAGTCTAAATTCCGTACCAACAAATTTAAAAATTAAGCTTATAGATTATCATTTGATGTCTATATCATGCTTAGCTATTTGTTATTATTAAAAAAATAATAATTTATGATTGCTTTTAATCTAAAATATCACATCTAATTAATATCTTGAATTCTTGAAGTCATAAATATTTAAGTATTTTATTAATGTTTAAGAGATGTACGAAAGCCTTCTTTACATTGCATAAACTATGATACCGAATAAGTTCAAGTAATTGAATCCATTTAATGGTGTGTTGACCAATATAATTTGGAAAAATTAATGAGTAATCGGGTTACATGATCTAGTTATCGATTTAATTATTTAAATAAGTTTCACCAATACTTCCAAACGTTCAATTAAATTTCAATATTTGCTTAACCATCGGATAGACGTTATTTAAGTTTTATTCAATATTAATCAAAAAAAATTTTGTGTTATATTAATCAAAATCTTAATACTTCAAATTAAAACTTGAACATTTTAATTAATGGTCTAAAACATCATCGGACAATTTTTACTCTGATACATATACAATGTTTTAGGTTGGCTGTATATGTGCACAATTGATATTGTAATTTATTTTATTTAAATTTCTAAAATTAATATTTCTTGAATTTTATTTAACATTTAATTCCTTTGTGTACTTCAATATTTTTTTTCTAACTTCGAAACTCCATTCCAAGTATATTATGCTGTATTTTACTTTTACTAAATCAGGGATTACAACTTATCTCCAAGTATATAAAGATTTTGTCTTTTGCTCTTAATTTAAAAATTACAAAGTTCTTTTGATTCTTGTTTATTGGAGTTATAATTTTCTTTCATTTTTCAACTTTATCAACTTTAGAGACATAACAAAAGTACTTTGGATAATTTTTATTTTTTATTTCTTAATTTAAACTATTGCTTATAATTTACAGTTTTGCTTTTAATTATTTTTTCTTTTTCTTTTTAATATAATCTCTGGTCTAAATAATATTTTTTAACAAATCATTTACTTAATCTTATTTCTTTAATCTAATGGTTTAATAAATTTTCGTAAATACTTAATCCATATTGTTGTTTACAGGTTATATGACCTTTAGAGTCACTATCTTAGTTCAAATAAACTTTGTAGATTTTAAGCATTTTGTATTTTTTTTTGAGTCACTCCCTATATTTTATAAGTTATTATTTTCTCAATCACATTATATGTAAATTTTTAAGAAAAGCACCTAGTTTCCTAAATCGATACTTTAACATAAAGTTAAGTAAATATGAAAATACATACTTAAACTTAGAAAACACATATCATGTACATACAAACAAAATTGTGATATGCTTAGCATTTTCTATACATGCTATGATTTTTAAGCTACATAAATGCATTCTTATAAATAAAATAGTAAATATCAAACCCTAATTATAAGGTTTCTCCAAAACCAAAAACTGGTACAAAGTTATTGTGTCTTTATAAGGTTGAGCTTTTGTCTTTAGTTACTTCAAGAATCTTAAAAAAATTGTCACTTAGAGACTTGGAATGGAGAAACAACCAAGAAAAAATACTAAAGACTTATTTGAAAGTATTTTACATACTTGGATTTGATAAAATGGAAGTGGTTACACAATACTCACTCTTATAGAAGGTGTTAAATAGAGTAATTAACCAAACACAAATTTTTTTTAGAGAAATCTACTATGCAATGCACTAGTAAAAAAATGAAGTGAATGATGAAGTTAGAAGAGAGAAAAAAATACTTAATTTTTAAAGTTGATTATGAGAAAGTATATGATTCTATCAATCTGAGATCTTCTACATAAAAACTCTCAAAGATCATGACATACTAGGTATGTAATACATCACCACTTTTAATGAAGCTCTCTTGACTAAATGGAGCTTAAATATGTACTTAAAAAGAAAGTCTTTATGATATAAAGTGTTAAAGTCTAAATGTGGTAGATGGATAAATCTAGTTATGGAAGAGAGTAAGGAAAATTTTTTTGCATGGTGGAGGGACATACATAATGTGGTGGTGATAACCAATCAAAGAGGCTCAATAGCATGTTCAACAGAAAGTTAAGAGATTCTTCATAAGTCAAACCTTGGAAGGACAAATGGTTAGGGATTAACGTCTAATACAAAGGTATAACAAACTATACCTTATTTCAGAACAACAAGATGAGATGTTCAATCATAAGGGATCTTGGATGAATGAAGTATGAGAGTGGTAGTTGTCATGGAAGAGGGAACAATTTGTTCAGAAGAAAAATCTCATACAAAATTCACTCCTTGGATAGATTAAGATACAAAAAGCACATAAAGGACATGTGAATATGGAAAGTGGACGCAACATGACAATACACATTGAGGTGAGAGGTCTAAGTGTGTTAAGAACTAAAAACCAATAAGAGATACTTTTGTACACATTTTGAACAATTAATATTCTTCTAAAGATTTATGTTTCCATTTGGAGATTATTTGATAATAAGTTACCAACAAGAGATAACTTAAAGAAAAAGAATGTGGTTTGGCATAACAATGAGTATAATTGTCCTTTTTGTCAACAATTTGAAGAACTGACTTTCTAGATACTCTTCTCATGTCATAAGTTCCTTATGGTAAGGAAAACCTGTTATGGTTAGGTATCTATAAATATTGTATTTTGGGATTCCCATAAAAACATTTCTAGCAACATAAATATGGATAATCATGGTATGAATACTATCTTTATGAATGAATGATGTTTATTGTGGCATGTAATTACTTGAGGAATTTGGAGACAGAAATATATGTGTGTTTGAAGGTAAAACTTCTAAAATGTTGTAAGATGTAAGACATTATTGTTCATTAAAAGTATACAACTTAAATATATAATACTTTAGAAAATAGCGGGAGAGTGTTTCTTAAATGATTAATGGAAAAAAAGTTTATTGTAATATTGTAAAACTAGTCATTTTATGTTTTTTTTTATTGCATTTTAATTCATGGTGGGTGATGTAGAAAACTTTATAATGGCTTGCTTCAAAATTTTGTAAATTCAATGTAATTGAAAAATGGAGGTGTGCAATGGGCATGGTTACTAGGAAAGTAAGCAACAATTTCTAAAAAAGAAAAAAAATACTCACAAATAAGTATAAATACTTAGTGCTTTAATTTTTAAATTTTAATAAATCATTCATGAAAATAATTTTTTAATTAATTGTTTTTGTGTTATAATCTCTTGTGAATTTTTTAAAAGACTAGTATGATTAATTACACAATGCTATTTTGGTCTAAGAAACACCATAAAGTCATTCATTGCCACATCTTAATGAATTGATTTTTCTATACTTTTCTTGATATTTAGTACATAGACCTTCTTTTGTGTATAATTGAATTTATTCGAACCATGTTTTTAGCTTGGTTAGGCCTTAGTTCAATTACTTTAACATAATGTATATTTTGATATTATTTAGTATTCGAGTTATAACTAGAGATCTAAACCTTATTCTAATATGATTAATGCTTTGTTGGAAAGCCAAGAGATGGACCAATCTATCTCATGATGAAATCGCAGGTTGATATTAAAGTCTAGAACCATAATCAAAATAAAAGGAAGCAAATGCATCTCCGACTAGCGTGCAGTGTTTAACCCATAGCTTGGTCCAAAAAATATCCAATTGCACTCATTCTTATAACATTTGAAAGCTAACATAGGATTTGAAGATCGAATTGTAAGAGTAAGTTACACATCTTTCTAGGAAATCATGTGATTATCAATTATGATATCTTTTTCTTTAAAATTAGGATTTTTTTCTAAAAAATTCCAGGTTGTATATAATCTCATTACTATATTTCCTTAAAATTTTCATTTAAACGAGAAATATGAAAAAAAAAAATGAAATATATAGTTTTTGGAGAACATATGTTTTTCTTTTTGGTGTTTTCCCGTATTCTTTCAATTCTGAAATTTTGTTTTCTCTCATCCATGGAAGAATAACTTTCTTTATAGAATTCAAAGATCAAAGAATGCAACACTCTTGAAAATGAGATTGCACCACTTGTTTTCAATTTCAAATTTCCACTCTTCTCTCTAAAATATTTTTAATTTTATTAATTGAAGGTATTAATTATAATTATGAATAACATCTAAATTGTGGTGTAATAAATTTTTTACACAATTAGAAAGTTAACAAAAATACTCTTCTTTTTTGTTGTAGGAGTCTACCTTGTTAAAGGTGAATTCTATTTTTTATAGTTCCGTTAAATGTGATGCGAGGTAGTCTAAATTTATGCATTCCATTTATGAAACAAAATTTACCATTTTTAAGAAGCTTTTAAGGAGATGTGTCGGTAACGGAATCAGTGTTTCATGTAGAAACATTTATGAAACTCAGTTACTTTTTTTAAAATATTTTATTGTTCTCATAAAACATTTATGTAAAGAAAATCTTTTATGCATATTTTCTTGCTAAATCAGGAGCAAACGACATGATTCGTCCAAGGAGCAATGATTTATGATACCCTCTACGCTGTCAACAGTTTCATAAATAAATTCAGTGTCTTCATAAAGCTTGATAAGATACGTTTCAGTTTATATTAATAAAACCTATAATCAATTCAATAGCAAGTACAAATATATAAAAGAAGTAGTATTAAAATTATTTGTATACAGAGACGCGTATATACTATGCAGTTTTAGACCATAAATTCAGAAACACGCAAACGTAATCATTATTTTAATTATTTATACATTTCTACTTTTTGGATTTATAATAAAAATATAATAAACCAATTAACGCACCCAGCAAGAATAATCTAAATCCATAAAGTTTAACGTGAATCGCATTTTCATGATGAAAACTCTCTTGAGAATCATCTGAGGTTTTATTCCACTAGGAGATTTGTCCTATTCTATTTATTTTGACCGTTTTAGTTTTTCTTAAATCATATATTTTTATCTTTTTCATAATTTTTAAGAACACGTTTTCTCTTTTTAAATTCATGCAAGATAACAATAAGTTTATTTATTTTATATTTAGAAAACGTAGTAACTCTCGTGTAATAATTATTAACAAAGATTCAGAAAACCAACTGAAGAAGCCAAAAACCAAAGATGGATTAATCCTACATTTCACATGTATGTCTACGAGAGTAGACACACAGGATGATCTGTATTGATTTCAGGGACACTTCAACCCATCAATTTCCTAAATTTATAATTAATTATATTAAGTCTTTATTTTTTGTATTTTTAAATTTATCTATTGACCTCATTATCAAATCAAATTACAAGTTCATTGATATAGAAAAGTGCAGATTCATAATTTTGTGATATCAATATTTATTATTTATTAAATAAATTATTTTTATTGATTTAGGATTATTATTGGAAACTGGATGGTATAAATCTTAATAAATTTGGAGGATCTTAAACTTAAGATGTGTTTGTATACAATGTTAAGTATTCAGAGCAAAAGCAAGAGAAACCGCACTAAGAATCAATTTGGTTTGTATGATTTGTATGAAAAAGTAAGGATAAGTAAAGAAATAAAAGTAAAAATAGATTGAGATACATATCACCTTTAATTTAAGAATTAAATGATAAGTACAAGTAGATATATCATTTGAAAAACCTTCTTCAGATAAACATCAAAAGTAGGAAACTCTCAAACTCTATAAATTCAAATAAGACTTCATTCAATCTTCAAGGTGTGTTTTACAAATGAGAGAGACTCCTATAAAATGAAAGATTTTGTCCAAGAGGTGGAAAAGACAATAAAAAAACTTTGTTAATCAAGAGTTAACTCCACTAAACAATGATTATAAGTCAACTTAATCTCTTAAAATTAAAGAGTGCACAAGAGGAGTTCATTAAATTTAGAGATGTAATAATTTTATGTAAAAAGTAACGACAAAAAGCTTGAAGGTTGAAGTGGAAGAGCCAAACTACCTTGTGCACTTTGAAAGTCACATGTAATAGGTAGAAGCTCCAAAAGATACTTCTAACTTCAGGAGTGCATGAATTTTGTCCACGACTTCTCTCAAGTTCAAAATATAAGTTTCTAACTTCTCTCAAGTTCATCTAAAGACTAAAAAATACATATGTACATGTACTCTAATATCCTTTTCCAAAGCTTGGAATTGTCAGTCTTCATGGAGTATCCTTTATTCTTCTTTAGCTTAGTTCTTGTGTTTGTTTTTCTTGTCTCCTCTTATCTTTCTTCAACAAGTTATTCTTTATCTTTATTTACATAACATTATACATGTAAGTCATCTCTTATTTTGATTAACAAAGAATAAATTGAATTAAAAGGAACATTTTTGGAATATTCCAACCTGTATGCAAAAATCACATAAGATAAGGAAACCATTTAAGTAATTAATCAAGGCTTTTTAACACTCTAAGTATAACATACCAAAATTTCACTCTTAACTTCATGTAAGCTATAAAATATTGTTTTTATATTTAACATAGCTTATATGAAAGTACCAAAACCATTTGACACATTATGTGAAAAATACAACTGGTTACTTTACTTTCGTTAACTCAATTTAGATGCTAAATAAAAATTGTTATATGTAATGTTGTTAGTGTCCCTTTTCAGTAGCATCATGGACTTTGTCTAATATATGTGTGATCATTAGGAGATCTTCTATCCTACATCAGAAATCGTGAAAAGCTTAACTACATCAACTACTTGGTTTCGTTAAACTTGGTCATTTGTGGTGAACCTATTACATAAACGACTATGCAGCCCAAAGAGCATAATACATTTCAGTTTGTATAAAGCATACCAATATAACAAATGATGAGTGTATTTTAAAGTTACCTCTAAGACTGATTCCAACACTTGTGGGCTTAATGCAATTAATGGGACTTAAACAACAATAAGAGTAGGTGAATGTCATTTTATGATACTTAGAGGTGATTCATGCCTAATCTCTAAGTTGGGAAACTACAAAGATCTCAAGTGCATCTACCTTTGCATTTCTAAATGACACTGTTCCTAAGGATCCAAACACTCCAAATGATTGTTATCCACATACATTTCCACATCCTATTACTTTTTTGGCTAATCCTGATGAGGCTAAATTGGTAGAAGTGATTGACCACATCGCTGTAGTAAATAGACTACACTTCTACCCTTAAATAACACATTTTCCAAATAGAAGATGATATATTCTACAAGTGTTTCATCACTTTCTTGACATACAACACATGTAGAACTACCCACCAGAACCTATCTACACTTTAGATTAAGCCTTGTAGGAACCTTGTTGCAAATAACTCTCCATGTGAAATGTTGGACAATTAGCAAGAATTTAGTTTTTCCAAAACCCTTCATACAAGGATCCAATTCTACCCCTAGCAATACCTTAGAGGCACTCATATGCAAAGTTAACTGTGTATATTTGTGTGTCATCTGGCAACTAACACCATTCATCCTCTATATTCTTATCTAAAAATCTTCCTTTTAGATTATTCGTGAGCGAGATTACCATATCTCTATTGCATTCCCTTCTCTAAAGTAGGTTACATGTCTATTTGTCTCCCTTTCAAAAACCTCATTTAGTTTGACGTCTTTTATGATTATACAACCTTCAGAATTTTTCCTTCAAAGGCACATCACCCAGCCAGATGTCCTCCTAGAACTTGATGTCATTACCTTTCACTATTTTTCATTTTATGTTTCAATTGAATCAATTATGTTGTTGACTTTTCACACATGTCTTCTTGATATCTTTCAACCATAAAAAGATATGTTTGTCGTTGTGTGATTCACCCCTTATAATAAGTGACAGAGTGATATATATATTATCATTATTGGAATAGATAAAATAAACACTATAAAAAAATGTGTATGTGGTGGTGTTTTTAGTATGACATTTCAAAAAAGCGTCATATTATATTATATAAGTCGACACTTTAATGAGTGCCACGTTTTGAATTCAAAAATGACATTTACAACCACCGCGTAAAGGTACAACTTTTTTTCGTTGCGCAGATTCATTTCCATATGTTATTGAAAAGGCTTTTCCCTCCACTCTCTCCCTCTAAAGTGAAAACACCCTCTGTGAAACACTCTCCCTCGTTTTCGTTTTCGTTCCCATTAACTGAAACAATGAAACACTCAAAACACTGAAAATTCTCAAACCTTTCGTTTCCAAACCCTAACCCTAACACTTTATAGTTCCTATTGGTTAATGTCTAACCGATTTGAGAGAATCAATGAACCCTAACTGATTGGCATAAATTCTATATTGGAGCGATTGTTTGGTGACCTTCGATCGCCCTCACGACAACGAAAGGTAAGATTTTTATTATTGTTACTATTTTTTTGTTTTCAATTTTGTTCGAAATCCATGATGTTTTGACTACATATAACCAATTTGTATAATTTGATAGCATATATTTGGGGACAAGTTGAAGAAGTTATGTGATTCTTGCTATTGCACGATTTTGAAGGGTTTTGGGGACAAAATAGAGGTATGTTCATAGCGCCTTGTATATAGTTTGTGTGATTCTTGCTATTGAAGTTGTTGTGTGAAAAGGGTGGTCCAATGTATGACTATGATTAAAAGTGTATGGTTGTTCTTCAAACATATAAGAAATTTCCATGTTGAAGTTATTTTAAATTATATGTTTATATAAATATTTGAAAAAAAGGATTGATTGATAGGAGAGTAGGGATCCTTACCACTGCATATCATTAGATGTCGGGAATGCTCGTGCACCTGACTTGTTAAGGCATAAAAAAATTGACAGTGAGTGAGGGAGTGAGCGTGTGTGATATTCATTATTCACTCATGTTATTATTTTATTTGAGATTAATCTGATTTAATTGAGAAATCATATTATAGAAAGTTGGATTGAATTGAGCATCACACTACCAGTTTAAAGAAAGAGGAATTAATACTCTATTTATAGTTCACATTCTTGCACAATAGCTTGGTTATTGTAGGTTTTGGTTACATTGCTAATATCAGATGAAGTTAGAGATGAAATAAGATTATATGAATGAGTAAGGAAATATGAAACCATAGTCAAACAGGTATGTCATGTTAAAGTTTGATGCACAATTCATCACATTTTACTATTATGGATCTTACGTTATATATAAAACATTTCAGTTTGATGAATTGGTGGGAATAATGAACAATGGCACTACAGTTCCAAAGACAAAAGATAAATTGGCAAAAGGTATCATCTTTACTATTTCCTTCCTCATGTTTTACACTGTCCTTGACCCTTTCATATTTAGTTTTCATTTGTTAAATTATGCTTATAGAGTCGAAGAGGTACATTTGGTGGACGGGGTTCTGTTTCCTCAAACCAATTAAATAGCAATGAAGCAATAGTGGAGACACTGACAAGGTTCTTGCATGAACTGAGAACTAAGTCTACAGATCAGATTCTGGTTATTAAGTAACTATATGAGATTAGTAGTATACATTTATAATCAATAAATATAAGATATTATTATGCTCCTATTTGCCTGCTCCTATCTGACTGAGATAAAAAAAATTTCCTCTTTATTTCTTACTCTATTTTTCTTAAAGCAACACTAAACACAATTGCAATTTAATCTCAACTTTGAGTTTTCAAGTATCTTCTATTCTTCTCTAATTGTTTGGTAACCATTTGCTTCTTTAATAAAGATACAAATCATTTTTAACCACATATAAAATGAAAATACTAAAAATGTTACAATTTTCTATCATACTGTATGCCATCATGTAAATACTAAAAATGTTGTAGTTTTCTATCATACTATATGGCATCGTAGTAGTGAATCGACAGACTGAATTAGTTAGATACATTTGTTCTTTAAAGAAATTAAAGAACAAATTAATTCCTTATTTGCCTACATTGCTATAAGATCGGATGTTCCTGAACATGTTGCTGCCATGACACCTGGTTTGTGGTAAGTGTCTCAAATACAATATTCTCCTGTAGTATTAACATGTACATTTTTCCGTAGTAATTAATTTTCTCTGTTGTCCATATTTCAGGCATCAAATGTTGTAAGTGGTGCTCCATCCCCAAATCACATTATAGGATCAAGTGGAGGCAACAAGATAAATTAAATATATATATATATATATATATATATATATATATATATATATATATATATTTTTTTTTTTT
>Ga0209489_100234_pt1 | contig 93192 bp, 47 predicted proteins | sample SiratrowhiteBW_FD_187527 | JGI IMG/M metagenome (GOLD analysis project Ga0209489, IMG submission 187527) | Root nodule microbial communities of legume samples collected from California, USA - Siratro white BW (SPAdes) (version 2) | ecosystem: Host-associated > Plants > Roots > Nodule | place...
TCCTTAACAATGGCAAAAAAAAAAAAAACAAAAAAAAATTGTATAAAATCTATAAAATCACCTATTTATTACATTGTATAAGGTTATATATTATGTATTATCTTATATATTATGTTATAATCAATTATGTTCTATTATGCTATATGTCATAACAGTTATGTTATATATCATAATTATTATATAATGTAACATGATTATGACGTAGTTAATTATATTATGTTATATATAATATCATTAATTATATATATAATATATAATAAAAATAAAAATAAATCATAAATTTTAAAAAAATAATTATAATAATAAATATTTAATAATATGAATCATAAAATGTTAAAATGTTAAAATAAGTAATATAATTAAAATAAATAATAATAATAATAATAAAGGTAATAAAAATAATAATTATAATAAATGTGTAAATTAATAAAATAAGAAAAAATTTATAATAATAATAGTAGTAAAATATTAATTTTAACAAACTATAAAATAATATAATAAAATTTTAACAACTAACTGGCAAAGCACATGCAAAGAATTTCTAAACAGATTTTTGAGATTTTGAATTACAAATGCTAAAGGTCTTCTCTGTTTAGCGGGCATTAACTCATATTAGACTATTTTTTTTTATATATAAAACTTCAAATTTAGTTGTTTAATAAAAGTTTCAAACTGTCAAAATTATTCCCAAAAGATATGAGAAAAAGGTTTTGATATTTTAAAATATCATGTTACACTTATTACATAATTTGATGTATAAAAAAATACTTAGTAAAAATTAAACATTAATCATTCATAAAAAATAATTATTAAAATTTATGGCTTATAAAACTCATGATTATCATATATAAAAATATATCTTCTGTCAAATGCACCAGTCAAATGCACCCTTAATGAAAGATTTAATTCTCAGTCTTATTTTCTTACCACTATAATTTGATAAACATTTTCAGATATTTTCTATTTTTTAAAACTTACTTCTAAAGTGTGGATACACTTTAAAGTATAAAGTGTATTTACAATTATTGAAAAAAGCAACAATTAATAATATTGATAAAACTATATATATAAATATAAAATACATTTCCATAGGGAAAAAAACAAATCCATATTCTCTACAACTTAACACATGTATTTGTGTCTAGGAGGTAAAATAGTTGTCCTTTCATTGGAAACTTTTTAAAGAGTGCTACCAGCACTCAATCTGAAGTTATCTTTTAATCACATTTTAATCTATTAGTTGAAATCATGACTCACTAGTTCGGGAATAGGACGCACCAAATAAATTATTCCTAATTAGCCTAACGTCAATTTCGTCTAACAGGACTGAGGGAATCAGGAAGGGGACATTAAATAGTGTCAATAAATTTTCTCTAGCATAAATAAAGATCCTAGCACACAAACCAGACACTAGCAGACAATAACAAAATCAACATTTGTCAATTGGTATTAATCTACATTAACATTTCAACCTCCAAGGCGTCAGAAAGGTGAAGCTATGGAAAATCATCTAGAGGTGAATAAGCATCTGCTAATGTTTATCCCCATAGGCAGCTTCATACAAACAAGATGAACACTTGCACCTCCATGATGTTTCAGATAAATACTCGAGACCCCAAGAGGTTCTTTCTCTCAACAGTTAAGACTGCTGAGGTAGATCTCAACTATTGCTATCAAAGCCTACTACTACTCAGACTTTAAACAGTAGGCGCAAAAAGGCAGAAGAGTAAACACTACAGATTAATTCTGGCCACATCTAATTCTAACAATTTACATTATTACACAGCAATTTCCCAGGGATGATATTGGTACAAGGTTTTGCAACAATGTTGGTCCAAGATCTTCAAATCATGCTCACTGCCTAGGTACCGGCGGTGGTGTTGATGGGTGGCTTTGCCCATAAAACCCTATGCCAGGTGGCCTGTAATATCCTCCAGGAGGAGACTGCTGTTGCTGCTGTGCCGATTGATTACCAGGCCCTGACAACCCTATTGCCACATGTGGAGGCAAAGGAGGTGGAGGTGGTAGGCTATTTGGTCCATATCCATAAGGAATTCCCCCAGCCATCAAACCCGTTGACTGGACATATTGGTTTGACGGTTGATTTGCTGAAGAATGAGGCGGGGGAGGGGGTGCTGAAGCAAATGCAGCTTGTAACTGATTGGCTTGAGACCCAGTTTGCATGCCAACTGACGGGGCAAGTGGTACATTTGCCAGTGATGGCTGTTGTATAGTGGCAGCATAAAAGGAAGAGCTGGTCATATCAGAACTATTAACATCAAGAGCAGGCGTTGGTTTTTCAAGTTTGGGTCTTTTCTCTGGGTTGAAAATAGGTAATCCTGATGAAAATCCTGTAGAATTTATGCTACCATTCAAGGAGGCAGCTTCTTCAGCTACAAAAGAACAAAAAACAGATGTAAGCATCTGGGCAGAGGATGCAGAGGCGGCAAGCTTAGCAGCAACAGCAGCTGCTGCTTCCTTCGCCTTCTTGCTATCATCTTCAGTAGTTTGGAAAGGTGCAAATAGTGCTGATTGAGCGAATGCAGGCTGAGATGGATCTGCAGCTTCTGCTGCTTGGTTAAGCCGTTTCCTAATACCAACTGCTTTCTCGATCTGCCCTCGTGCAGCCTTCCGAATATTAAAACCATCAATTTATATCAAACAAAATACACGTGAATCAGTTCATAGATAGTAAAACTTCAACACATTTAAGCATCCGATATACCCTTTTGATGAGTAATTAATCTGTTGTACTCTATCTTAGAGAATGACATGCTAACTTCTTTTACATTTTTAAATGCAAATTCAAACGAATTACTTATGCATATCTTTTTAATAATCTTTTAGATTCTACTTAAATGAATTATACGTGTCTATTTTATATTGTTCAATTTTTTTTGGAAGTATTTTCCTGTCAAAATGTATTTTTTAAATGTCACCCGAGTTTGAAAAATATTACTAAGAAGTTACATCTCATGGCTGTAAACAGAAAATTTAAACAGCGCCCATCAGATGTTAACCATTTACAATTCTTTTTTGATTGATTTATCTACAAACAAACACCAAATAACTGAACAGAAAAAGTTTCAAAACTAGCAGAACATAGAACCTCAAAATTGTGGAGGTAAAATATATTTATAAAGGAAGATTAGTTTCTCCATTTGTGATTTTTTTTCTTTATATAGGAAAAAGGAAGCCAAAACTAATTTCATGAGCCACTTATTCAAGTTGCAGAACATAGAACCTCAAAATTGTGGAGGTAAAATATATTTATAAAGGAAGATTAGTTTCTCCATTTGTGATTTTTTTTCTTTATATAGGAAAAAGGAAGCCAAAACTAATTTCATGAGCCACTTATTCAAATAATAATAAGCTCACAACAAAAGTTTGAGATTCCTTCAGACAAACATTTTCTGTTACAGTTAATATACAATTTGGTCTCTAAAAGTGGCAATTTGTGTTAATTTAGTCCCTAAAAGTGCACACTTATGCTGTCTGGTCGTAAAAAGTGCCACTTGACAAAAAGTCAAATGGTGTAAAACTAGGCAAGTTGAACAACCTATAAGTGATACTCAGTTTAACTCGTTGTAAATATCTCAATGATATTTATCTCCCTTACATTTCCTAACAGAATTTAAATAGATTGGCCAAATAAATCCACCGACTATAGTCTCTATAAAAAAGTATTTTTTATTTTGGTCCTTTGAAAAATGTTTCTCTTCCTTTTAAAATTTAAAATATTTGTTTTTATTTTCTTATAAAATGACTAAATTTTGGTTTTGGTCCCTATATATATTTTTCTTTGACTTTTGTTATCCAAAAATATGAGATTACTTCTGATCTGCACAATTTATTTTCGTTTTAGGGATCTATAAAATAATGTAAAGTATTACATGTTGACATCATATCAAAAACACTAACTCGTGTAAGTTGGATAGTCACCTAACTTTTCATTAAACACATCATATAACTATTACATAATAGTAGGAACCAAAAACAAGATTTCAACTTTTTGAGAAATGAAAACTAAAGAAAATTTTATAAGGACTAAAAACATATTTAAACCTATATATTTTTCATTATCTCTTGCTAATAAATTAATTATGTTATGTCAGTGACCAATTGACGAAATCTACATATGCCTTCAGTTGAAAATTGAACAAATGTTCACCTTTCTTAATCAGTGTAATATACTAGCCAAAAAGACGGAAATCTTAAGAATGCTCAAAATGGATGTTATTAAGTGGCAACAAACACATAAAATTATATTATAATTAGGCAAAGTAATACTGATAGAGACACCGAGAAAGCAAATACATAGATTAAAGACAGGTTGTTCTTACAAGCAACTGGGCATGAACAAGCTCTTGCCTTGATTCCTGAAAAAGCATTTTAGATTAATAAGCATTCATCAATTTCAGTCTTTAACATAAGCATACTAGTAGAAATAACTGTACTTGTTCCTGAAGTGCAAGTTTAAGCTGAGAAAGCAATGAATCCCTTGCAGACTCAGCATTTTCAAGTTGCTCCATATACTGCTTAAGCTTTTTTTCCTGCTCTTGTAAGTCATTGAGTAAGTCATTCACCAGAGTGGATCCTAGCTGGTTTCCTGATGTGATATCCAACTAATTGTCAGCATAACTAAATTTAATAAAGTATTGTTCCGCTATAGCAATAGAAATAATATGAAAGCTACACTGCTCTGCTTGAAGTACAGAAGTGCCATCAAGTAGAATTGGCCATGCAAGTCTTCACATGCCCTAAAAATCAGGTAAGTGCAATATACCAGCACAAATTGAATCCTTTGTATGACTATAATGACAATACACTCATGAGAAAATCCATATTCACAATCCAACACTTGCAAGATATCCATAACTGTAATTTTAATGATCCTTCCAAAGAATAACTCCTCGACACCGATGATGGATATCCAAAATCCCCAAACCATGGGGAGTGGGAGACCGATGGGGTGTTTCAGGTGGCAGCACAAAAAAAATAATGTCCCACCCCACATTCAACCCAAACAACTATTTTTTTTACGTCTTGTATGCTCTAATATATAACCCAAGGCAAATAATTGTTGCTTCAACTTTTTCTAATTGTTGCTTCAACTTTTTCAATTTTTCAACATGATTTTAGGGACTAGGTATCGATTCTCCAAACACAAAATGATAAAAGAACTACAGGCAAAAGCATAAAGAAGGATTTAAGATCAATGTTTGTTCTCTATACACACAAGCTATGATGTCCATATACTTACACACACAACATGAATGCATAACAAAAATTATAAAATATTTTATATAGATGCAAAATATTGATAAAGAAAGCAACATTAATTCTTTCTTATCAATTCATATACAATGATCACAATTTACACATTTGAGATCATAACAAAAAAAAGTACAACTTTTTCCTATATCATAACCAATTTTGGTAAACTATATCAATAAAAAACACTTTTCCTAGAACTCAAGATATATATATACCGACTCTATACAATAATAGCGTACAATTGACAAGCATCATTGTTAAATTACTGACTAGTGTTAATTGTGTCATTCTCCTCTCCTTCATTACCATTATCGGAGAGAAGCTACATTCTAAGTTTGGTTCATCAAGAGAGAACTCTACCAATTCAAGAAGCATAACACCATCATCAATGTGAACATATCTCCACTAGTGTCCACAACCTAATTTCTCCTCTTTTATACAATAATAGCTTTCATCTTTCCTAGAAAAGTTGTCGTAATGCACATAAACCAAATATTCAGTCCTTTTCAGGTCCATTTTGTTTCTCTTCAAAGAATGAATGAAGAAGTATATACTCCAATTCCTCTTATAACATCAAGAAGAATATGACCACTCAAGAAGATTTAAGTCAAGTTTTTTGGATATCACTTAGAGGTATTCAAGCCATATATACTAGAAAAAAAACAAATATTAGATAATCATCATCGATGTATTACTAAACATTCGAAAAGTATCGAGTATTAGAGTACTAGAGGAATTTTTTTAAAAAACATCACATAAAATATATTGATAATTTTCTAATATATAATGTTATAAATAGAGAAGTATTAGAATAAAAATAACCTCAATAACTCCAATTTGATTAGGAGAAAATATCTTTAAAATCAGTCCTATTCATTTTTATATATTTCTATTTCCTTATTTTAATGAGTTGATTGTTACAAATGGAGGAGGTGATGAAAATGTAATTGGTGTGATTGATATCTATAAAATAATTCTTTATTGTTATACATACTCCAAGTTAGTATCAGAGCTCTTATTATTGAGAGCTTTGTTTCCACTAACACATAAACAGCTGCCATCGCCATGCCATTGAAGTCACTAGTGAGCCATAAAGGTGCACCTGCATCAACCAATCACAACTCTAACAGTTGCGTTGCTAATGGAGTTACCACATGCAACCACTAGTACTTCTGCATGTAGCCCACAAACATACCTCTAACAATGCAGAGGTTGTCACTATGCTCATTTGCAAAGGCAATGTCAAGACGGCTCACAACGAGATAATTAAGCTTATTGTATCTCCCAAGATTAGAATAAAGTTCTCATTGGTCAAGTACAAGTTTGACACTTCGATCCTTGTATCCACAACCTTAGCATTTATCATCCTTGTGTCATTTATGAGAGCATATTTTATTTATATATAACCAAACCATCCTTAGATGACTCCTCCTGAGCTACAAATCCAAGAGGTCGCTCCATGTAGACTTCTTTACAATGGTCACCATGTAGAAATGTACTTTTGATGTCAGTATAATCTTAGTCATTGATTTGTACGTATCCTTTGGCAACTATTTGAGCTTTATAATGATCAATGTTACCATCAAGTCATGTATTAAAAGGAATGAACTCCCAAGTTCCACTACTTTGAAGGGCACACATATCATCAATCATTGCTTGTTGCCACTCTAGGTGAGCTAAAGTTTCACTTGAAGACTTAATAATAGGAATAGGAGATAATGAAGGCAAACAAGTATATTGTATGGTGGAAAGCCTATGATAACTGAGATTTGTATAACAGGGAAAAAGGTCATGGGTAGAACATGTACCTTTTCGAATAACAATAGGTAAATCATTTCAATGAGACTGGATCTATTACAGGGGATGGTGTTGGGAAAGGATCGGGCATGACCTCTACTATATCATCATTTATCAAGGATGGATTTTATAGTTGAATATCAGTAAGTCGTGAACAACATTGATATACGTGAAGCAATGTAAGAGAAGCATCCCCAGTACCCAATCATTAAGGATAAATGATGGCATTGCGTTAATGAGATATCATGTTGTAAGGACAACATCCCCCCAAAGAAGTGTCCATATAGTTTAAATAAAATGTCTATTTTTGTGTTCGGCTATGCCATTTTTTTGAGTATGAGGATAAGAAGTTTGCTGAAGGATACTATTGGATGTCAGTAATTGTTGAAATTGGCTAGACAAATATTTAAGAGCAATTTCACTACGAAAACATGCATAAATACACCATATCATGTTTTAATATGTTTGAAATACACAAAACACTTTTTATCAATTCTTTATTAATGAAATCCAAATACATCTAGAATAATCATAAACAAACATGACAATATTTACATCCAAAAGGAGTAGTAGCACGAGAAGGACCCCAATTATCAGAGTGAACAAAAGAAAAAGGAGACAAAGCTCATTTATCAAAAACTATGAGGAAACAATTGACAAACATGTATAATTCAAGAGAAATTCAAGTGTGGTGAGTAAATTTTGGCATTTATCCAAGAGAAAGACACGGCCCAGAAGTTGACAAAATTTTTCAATACTTGAAGTCAACCCAAGAAAGGGGCTACTGTTCAAGAAAGAAGACACTTTAATCCTGAAAATATATATTGATGCAGACTATACAAGTTCAATTACTGTCAAAACATTTACCTCTAGATATTGTATTTTTAATCTAGTAACTTTAAGAAGCAAAAACAGGATAAAGTATTTTGTTCTAGTGTAGAAGCTGAATTTTGAGCCCTTGCTCAAGGTATGAGTGAAGGACTCTAGATGAAAATCATACTAGAGGACCTTAAAATAATGGTAGACATCCTATGATAACAAGTTAGCCATGACCATTGCTCATGATCCAGTACAACATGAGAGAACTAAAAACATATTGAAAGTGGTGGGAACTTCTTCAAAGATAAGCTAGGCAGAGGTCTTGTAGTTGCAACCCGTGCACAAGCCTTCAGCTTGGGAAGAGTGTTAAAATAGTTTATTACTATTTGTTGTACAGCTTTTATAAAGCAGCTTTTTAGTGTACCTAGCTTAAGGAGTTCAGTATCACAGGCCGTAGCCTTTTTTTTTCCAGCTTGTACGTGTACTCACCAACATGTTGTACATATACATACATACATACATATTATACACACACACAATATGTAAAAAGTGTGATTTTATCTTAGTATCTAGGAAAATATGTGCAGCGGATAGTTAGGGACAATGTCCATTATTAGTCATATTTAAGTCCCTATATTATACTTTGAATGATTATAAATAAAAGATTTACATGTGATTAAACACACAATAACAAGCAATCCTTTCAATATAGTATATATATATATATATCAAATGAGAACAAAAAAAACTCACCAACCCTTGGTCGTCACTAAATTCAAGTGTTAAAAACGATATTTTAATCTGAAGTGAAACTTTTATAAAATCAATAGCGAGACCATCACACTTAAGAATCTCTGTTTTTTTTAAACATGAGGGAATCCATTCCCCCACAAGACCTATTACGTCTAATTTTTTTATTCTTTCAGTCACAACCAAGTATAACCTAAGAATTCAAATTTTCTACATAATATTTTTACACTTTAAAATTGGTGTTTCAGTTATAATAACCATTACTCCAAAACCGTCTACAGTTAGTCCTGCAGAACTATACCTAGAAAATATAAATAAAAAGATTCATGATCATATGATAGATGCAAGTAATTTAAAAATTTTCCATCTATTTATGTTTCCATCAGTCAAGCTAGGGTAGCAGGCAGAACATATTGAGTCCCCCTAGAAATATTCTTACCTTGAGCCAATGTATTTTCAACATTTTCCACAACTTTACCCACACCAAGCACAGCAGCACTGCAGTTGTTTAAAGCAGCTTCCTCATTAAGATGTTCATCGAGAACAGGCTGAAATGCAGATAGTATTTTCTCTGGCAAACACCCAACAGCCAGTTTCTGCATTGAAGATTACCAAGCGTTGACACATCTCAAAATCAGAAATATCAAAATATCAAACAGGCATAAGATCGTGCTATTGCAACTTGCTTACTATTCTAACGTGGGCATCCCTCTTCGCTATCTTGATAGAATTTGAACTCTTCCCATTGCTTGTAGATGGAGGGGGAATCTTACCCATTATTACTTCATCCTTAAGACCTTGAACTCGTGAACCAAAAACCTTCCTCTCCTCCCATATTGCAACCTATTAACAATCCAATCCAACACGCCAAACCCAAAGAAGATTCAAACCAAAAGGAAATGACAAAGAATGAAAGGTCAACTTAGAAAATACTAATATAACATGAATGACATATGAAAAAAAACTTAGAAAATAAAGGTCAGTAACATATAGTTAACAGAAATGGATCTCTACGTAAAAAACAACCAAGCAGTGTAGCCCCATCCCACTAATGGGTGTTCACTACAAAAGTGGATTCCAATACATCATTTTTCTTTGGAGTAGCATATAAAGAGGACATATTGCACTTAAGTTGATTTAAGGATTAATAATACGCACACAAACCCACTCCATGACAAAACCAGACATTTCTTTTCATTACTACATATGAACACCTAGGAAGCACAAATACAGTACACATTATTGTATCTGTAGATATGATATGACATAACACTGGCACAGGAATAAGACAAATTTTAAAAATGGATAATGCGCTATATATAATTAGTAGAATTAAATTGATTCAAAGATTCCTAGAAATTCTCAAATCATTTGAGACAGCTTCTTCCTTTTTGAAAAATGGCAAAATATTTTCCTTAATGACATTCAATGTCGCTTTGATGCAACTCAAAGTACAGTCTCTCTCACACAAACCAATCATGATATAATCTCACATGTAGCAGACTTGGAATGAGTGGAAGAATTGAAGAGATTTTGGTAGTTGATTTGTTGAACGATGTCAACAATAAACTTGATAAGTTATATATGGTCCTAATGCTGAGAAGTCTACAATCATATTTTGATCATGTATATGACCAAATTTTAGCTGGTGATCAGATTACTTCAATGGATAGCTTAGTTACTAGGCTTCTTCGGGTGCCTACCTCGTTAAAAGATGAAAACTCAGCAGAAGTTATTCAAATATCAACAATGGTAGCATCATGAGGGAGAGGAGGAGGTCGTAGCAACTAAGGAGGAAGAAGTGATGAAGTCACCACGAATGGGATTGAACCAACCCATAGTGAGGAAGAAGTGTACAAGGAGATTCCTCCAAGATTTGAAACTCATAGTGGAAGAAATAAGGTATATTCCTAAAGAAGACTTTATGTGATCTTAAGCAATCTCCAAGGGCATGATTAGGGAGATTTGCATGATTAGGGAGATTTACATAAGCAATGCTTTTCTTAGAATACAAGCAACACCAAGAAGATCATACTTTATTCATGAAGCACTTTGTTACATGTAAGCTGATTATACTTCAGGTCCATGAGGATGATATGATTATTTCAGAAGATGATGAAACAGAAATTGGTTTTAAAGGAAAAAAAAATGGCGGCCCAATCTAAAATAGAAGACTTGGGAAAACTCAAGTATTTCGTTAGATTAGAAAAGACCCAATATCAAAGATTTGTACGTAAACTTATTTATCTATCGCACACAAGACCAGACATTGTTTACATAATTAGTGTGGTAAGCTAGTGCGTGCCCCATCCATGAGAACATACAAGCAATTCACCAAGTTCTTTACTACTAGAAGTCAATCCCACGAAAGGGCCCATTATTACTTAAAAAAACCCGACCAGATCCACGATAAGGCCCAATACGCAAAGAGTATTTAGTGGTGCTTGCTTACCTTTTTTCTACAAGGGTTGCATCCAAATCAAAACCGACGACCCGCGAGGCACACGATACACCCAAAGCTTCACGAGTCACGACCATTGCTTGACGCCCTCATAGTCACTCACTACCCTCGCAGTCGTTGCCACTCGTTGCCCTTGCACTCGCCGCCCACATTCGTCATCACTCATCGTCGCTGCTATGTTGCTTTTTCTCGTCACTATATTCCTCTCTTCCTTTTGCTATTTTGCTTGTCGTTGCTCAGTTTTATTTAGGTTTGAAAGAACAAAATGGCATCAAGTGGTTTAGCTAACGCTCCTAGGAGTGGAATTGGAGCAAGGATTGATCCTGCATGGAGTTACTATGTTTCTATTGATGGGTAAGAAAGAAATGTAAAATGTAAATAATGTTAGAAATTATTAACAAGTGGGATTTGTCAATTAAAGCATCATCTAGCAAGGACTTTAAAGGATGTTAGCACAGGTATAGCAGTTCCTAAAGACAGTAAAAAATTAATGTTGGATGTGTTTTTTGTGTTACAGAAAAATTTGATTCAAAATCAACATATAGAGAAGTCCTATGGGATAGTAGTATGGGTGATTCAGAAATTGCTAGCAAAAGACTAAGTCAAGAAAAGAGTGAGGAGTCATAAAGTATTTTCAAGAAAAGTGGCACTCAAACTACATGAATGTCATTTTCAATAAAAGAGAGAGGGAGGATACATGTCAAGAAATTGCTCTATTTTTTTACAATAATGCTATTCCATTTAATGTAGCAAAGAGTGAAGAGTTCAAGAGGATGCTTGAGATGGTTGCCAAACATGGTGCAGATTTAAGCCACCATCATACCATGGAATTAGGGTGCAATAATTGAAGCAATGGGTTGAGGAGACCAATATGATCTTGGAAGAACATAAACTATTTTAGAAGAAAAACGGGTGCACAATGATTACAAATGGGACCATACTTAATTTTCTAATAAATAGTCCTAAGGGAAGTGTCGTTCTAAAGTCCATTGATGCTTCCGACATATGCAAGACAGCCAAAAATATTTTCACGATGATGTTGTTAAGGAGGTTGGAGAAGAGAATGTTAATGCAGCTAGAGAATTGTTAATGCAGTAGAGATAAAAGTTATATTGGACACCTTGTACAGTCCACTGTATTGAATTAATGTTGGAAGATTTTGGAAAAAAATATCACTCCATCATGATACAATAGCCAATGGTAAGAAAATCACAATTTACATATATTCCAAGAACTGGTCTTAATTCCCTGTAGCTCAAATATACTAAAGTGAAGGATTTAATAAGACCAATCAATACTCATTTTGCTACTTCTTATTTGACCTTGGGATGCTTGAATGAAAATAAGGGAACACTTATTAGGATGTTCACATCCAAGGAGTGGCAATCTAGTCAATTTGTAAAGACTAGAGATAGAGGGTTTGTGTAAACTTTGATATTGGATAAGGGATTTTGGGAAAATATTTTGAATTGCATGATGATTATTCTTCCCCTATAAGGTGTTGCACATGGTGGATTCAAATGAGAAACCAGCCATGGGATTTATTTATGAAGAAAAGGATATTGCTAAAGAGGAGATACAAAGTATTTTCAATGGAGTTATAAAAGGTAATAATAATAACTAATTGTCTTTTACTTATATTTGATTTTCTAATTTGTTTTTTTTTTTTCTAAATATAGACATTGTTTTGAGATTAATCTATTTATTTTTATCTTACTTAGCTACACTCCCCTTTGGGAAATCATTGATCAAAGATGGGACAGCCAATTGCATAGGCTATTGCATTGTACATGCTATTACCTTAATCATATGTTGCACTATGATATTGGGTTTAAAGTTGATCATGAGGTGAAACGTGGAATGTATGATTGTTTGGATAGGTTGGTGGGAGACATTGATGAGATCAATAAGATTGATGCTCAAATTACGAGTTTTAAGGGCGAGAATGGATTTTTTTAGTAGTCCAATAGCTCAACATACGATTTGTAATTAGAATATCGAGTTTGACTTTGAGTTCATCTAATTGTGAGTGTAATTGGAATGCTTTTGTGGGGGTAAGAATTTAAATTTATGAAATTGATTTTATAATTATTTTTTGATTGGCTGGTATGATGTATTTTTTAATTTAATACTTATTTAGATCCATACCAAGAAAAGAAATCATTTACAGCAAAAGACTATGAATGATTTGGTGTTTGTGATGGCTAATTCAAAATTGAAGAAGAAGGATGTTAGGAAAACAAAAGACTATAACATTGATGATCTTGCTTCGAATGATGAATGGAATGTGGAGGAGAATGAAGCAAATTCAAGTTTAGATGCTTCAAATGAAGACATCTTAGTTGAAGTTGGAGAAGATGAAGATGCTAGTAGAGGTGGTGTTATTGCACCTATGGATGATTTGGAGGTTCCTCCAATTGCTAATAATGATGAAGGTCAAGGAAGAGATGACATTAATGAAAATGAAGATCATGAGTAGAATGATGATATCCTACATTTAATATGAAGGATTTCCTTGGATTGTTTGCATTAAACATTTGAGTTTATTAGTTGTTTTAAGCATGAACTACTTAAAAACTTATTATGTATGAGTTATTTTTATCATCTATACTACTTTTAATGGATGCACATGTTTATGAATATAATTTTTCATATACTAGTAACTCTAACAAGTCGAGTTACGATTCTTTTATCCCCTTTCCGATCCTCTTATGATATTCGAGTTTCACAACATTCGTCTACATTACTAATACGCATAAATGAAATTCCCAGAAAAGACCTACGGAAAGGATAAATGTTTGACATACAATGAAGGAGAAATCTATATCAATTACATCATTGAATTAAAAAAACTACAGCAAAATATGGACGAGTTAGATACTTTAACCAGAACAATTTTAACATTTTGAGCAATATGCCTTTTTAGTTCAGTGTACTCATTCCAACAAAAAGGGGAAATGCTCAGAAAAATAGAAAGGGACAATTCTACACCATTACAATATAAGCAAAGTATAAAAGATTGAAGATAATAATTATACTATGTTTTTAATACAATTAATTCAGAGAATTTGTAAAGAGTAAAAACGAGACTTACTAGTCTGGCCACTGCATTCCTTCCAGAGTCATCACTACTTTCAGAAACACGCCTTAGAGCTTCTGGAAGAACTTTCCAGAATTCGTTGACAAACTCACTACCCTTTCGTCTACTATTTTGCAAGATGTCATTAGCCAAGTATAGAAAAGCAATACACTGCTCTTTCTGGGAAGCATTGAATAATTTATCCCAAGTTTCAACTATTTCTTTTGCTCTTTTCCGGTGAGAAATACACCAACGGGACAAGGCTGAATTATTGCTTAAGAAATACAGATAGCAACACAAATCTCACTAAGATATAACCCAAAAGAGGAAGGAGGAATAATGCGAAGGAAATTAGATTGAACAAGTGAAGTAAAATGAGCAAAATGTTATTATCGTTTACCAACAGTATAAATGCAACTAGCTTATTGATAACTCTGGTACAGACAGGTACAACATACATCTCAAACAAACTTTTAAACAAGTTGTGTTTAGCTTCTCTATACCATATTCTAGCCGTCTCTTGGGATGGGTGGGGAAGGGGCCTCTCTTAGGGATTTGGAAAATGTACAACAATCATTTGTTAAAATAATCTTTTGTTTGGTTCCTTTGATTTGCTGCTTTAGTTCGTTTTACAGCATTCACTGTCCCCATGCTTCATACACATCGCTTTCTCTGACTAAAAACTCTTCATATTCATCAAAATGATAGCTGAAACTTAAAATGTTACTGAAAAATTTTAAAGATTGAACGATAAAATGAATCTGTTAACTAAATAATGTGAAGAAAAAGTAAAAAATCAATGGGAAGGGGTCCAAACTTCCACATAAGCAAAACATAATGAGCCAACAGGGAAAAAATACCACAACCCAATTTCTTAACAGTATTAGAAAGTTCATCAAAAGAACCATAAACAAAACTTGAGTCCAGTAATTAATAGAAGCCGAAAAGATATTTATGTCCCACCATAATGAATAAAAAGGAAGAGCAAAAAGACATTTTCAAAACTAAATTACTCCCATACAAAGTTCACCATATAACTGCATAAACAGCAAAAACTAAAAAATCCTCATAAACATGTTAATTTGTAGAAACTCTTTCATTCAGTTTTCTAAAATCTGATTTTATTTTTTGTGTGTAAGTTAATTTTAGAAATTTATTTAATGGGCATTTTTAACATATAAATCAATTCATAGCATATAAAGAAACTAACAATGTATAGGTACTGCAAGTCAAAACTATAGCATATTAAGATCACATCCATTGTCTGCCCAAATTTAGACATATCCTAATTCAAAAACAAGAAAACTGATTTTATATCAAGATGATATAGGCCACATTTCTTTACATCTATTTTTCTAAATCCAAAAAAGCCACAGTGAGGTGCTGTGCAATTGCACTTCATGTAATGAATGAATCATGCCATAGAAAGTTTGTATGAATAATTTATTGGCAACCTGATAATGCATATATAACCAAACAGAAAATTGTCATTAAAAACAAAAGACAATAAAGAAAATAGGGATCAGTGATGGATACATTGAATGCTATGTTGTGAATTGTTGACATTCATCAACTTCTCAGCCAACAACTGTCCATCAAATGTGTCGTTGCTCATACTGTCTTTTGCCAAGTTTCACATATCATGGAGATTTTCCTATAATTTAAATGAGTTGGATGTCAATAACAGACAGAACTTTATGTATATATTGAAACAAAATAAATTCAAAATTGGACAAATCAATCGTTAAGGAAAGCCAATCGTCTTTGTTAAACTAGAGAACATAGAGACAATGGACTAAATACCGTGTTTGTGAATATGAAACAGATATAAGTTGTTTATATAGACTCATACATTTATAATACATGAATAGAGGATATTGTACATGCTAAAATAAAGATTACAGGACTATCATAATAAACAAAATACGTTTTTTATTTCATTCTCAACACCCTCTCTCAAGCTGCAACATATAAATAGTATGCACCAACTAGTCATAGAATTGACAAAGCTTGTGACAGTATCTCCTAACTTGATTTTTTTTTCTTGATGAAATGACAATCAACTTCAATATCTTTAGTCCTCTTGTGAAATATTGGATTAGAAGCAATATGCAAAGTTGCTTAAATATACAAATCACAGTCATTAGTTTAGCCCCATCAAACTTGGGTTCTTTAAGGAGTTGTTTTAGTCATTTCAGTTCACAAGTTACCATAGACATGGTATTGTATTCTACTTCAACATTTGATCTTGCTCCAACATTTGTGTTTCATACTTTTCTAAGATATTAAATTTCCTCTAATGACACGCAATACCAAAAATGGATCATCCTGTCACTAGGTGAACCAATCCAATCAGCAGTATCCAACTACCTGAGTATTTCCCTTGATTTAGTAAATAAGACCCTTGCCTAAAGCACTCTTTATGTACTTCAATATCCAAATCACTAAATCTCAAAGGTCCTGACAAGGAGAGTTCAAGAATTGACTCACCACACTCAAAAAAATAAAATATAAGGATGAGCAAATGTAAGATGGTTTGTTGTGTAGGTCGAGTTCAATGATCTGGGTTGGAAGTATTCTCATTTATTGAATGAATTAGACTTGAACATCACCGTCAGCAATTATTGTGGAAAATTTATGAAAAGGGGAATTACTAGGGCCAAAGGACATCAAAAGGGAAAGGACAATGTTGCATCTTGCACCAAGACTTCCAAAAATATCAAAGAAGGGTTTTGAAAATTGTTGAATATAGCGGACTTAGCACATGTTCTCCGTTATTTTGTTACTATTTTGTTATTTTTATTATCTATAAATACACAACTCTTTGTGTGTATTTTTACACAAGAAAATTAACTCTATACCTATTTCTTTTTATTTTAATATGATATCTAGAGCCTAGGATTAAAGTTAAATATTTTTTGGTGAACCCACTGTTCACCATCCAGTTGCCCCCGCTGCTGCTGTTGTCACCGCCACCGCACCACCATCAGGAGCGCCTCATCCAGGCAACCACTGTGTCGTTGGAATCGCAACGATCGGAGCAGTGACATGCCTTCACGTGCCATTTTCGTCTCCGTCACCGCTGCTGTCGCGTGTGGCAGCACGCCTGGCGGCCATCAACATCGTTGTGATCGTTATCCTGCGAGTGTTCTGGATCTGTCCTCATCATTTTGATTGGAGCCCGTTTGAGTTTTAGCATTGTTCTCTCTCCTCTATGCCTTCTTCCGCAACTACCGTTGCCTTTTTTTCTACGGATGCCTCCTCTACTTTCTCTGTACCTGATCACTACTAATTACATCAATGTTCATCTGTCAATTGATAAATTGGATGGCACAAATTATGATACTTGGGTTTCGAATATCAGGTTATAGCTTAAAAGTCAAGGCTATGTTGATCATCTTACAACGTCTGTTGCTAATGTTCCTGAGAATGAGATTTCTCGTTGGTCGAAAATTGATGTTCAATTATGCATAGTTCTCAAATCGACCATTCACTCGTCTTTGAAACAAATTTTTCGTTCTTATGAGACGTGTTCAGAAATTTGGGAACATGCCAAATTATTATATACCAATGATACTTAACGTCTTTATGGAGTATGTCAAAATCTCCTTCATGTTGTTGCTTCGAGACCTCTTGATTATACAATGCCTGAGTATCTTGGTAAAATTCATGCTCTTTTCCATGATTTTATTGAATTGTTGCCTCCTGCATTCACTCCGTCGGTCCAAATTTTTCATGTTATTAACCTTATATGGACTTCTTGATAATTATTCCCCTGTTCGTATCAAATTTTAGAATCTCCTGTTGTGCCCACCCTTACTTCTATTTCTTCCACCCTTATGCATGTACCAGATAAATCCCACATTGATATATCTACTCCAAGTAATGACTCTTCTGCTTTGGTATCTCAACGTGATGACTGCACTCGTTCTCGAAAGCTGAGCAAAGGGCGTCATAAGTGTGATCGTTGTGGCAAACTTGGCCACAAAATTGACAGGTGTTACGCCTTACATGGTCGTCCTCCTAAAACTGCTGCAGTTGTCCAAGCTACTCCTGTGCCACCTTCTACCATGGATCCTACTTCATCTGATACCTCAGGTCCACCTGTTATTTTCAATGAATTTCTTAAATAATATGAGGATCGTCAGAGCTTTGGTTCCACTACTTTGTTGCACATACAGGTATCTCTTTTGCTGGGCTCACCCACTCCAATTCTTTTAGTCCTTGGGTTCTAGAATCAGGTGTCACAAATAATATTACTAGTAATAAATATTTTCTTTTCTTTGTCTACCTTTGGTCATTTACCTTCCATTACCATGACTAATGGTTCTAAGGTCTCATCCCATGGTGTTGGTACTATTCATCTTTTTCCTTCTTTGTCTATTGATAATATTCTTTATGTCCCTGAGTCACCTTTTAATTTATTATCTATTAGTCGTCTCACTCATTCTCTTGATTGTATTATTTTTTTTATCAAAGATTTTGTTTGTTTGCAGAACCGAAGTTCGAGACGGATGATTGGCACCGAATGTGAGTCTCATGGTCTTTACTGTTTACGAACATCTGCTCATGTTGGCATGGTCATGGACTCTATCTCTCCTTCATGCTCAGTTGGGACATCTTAGTCTTGCCAAGATGCAGCAACTTGTTCCTAGTTGTCCTGTTTGTCTTGTGAGTCGTGTATTTTAAGAAAACATAGTCGCAGTTCTTTTCGTAATAATGTCTCCCAACGTGTTTCATCCCTTTTTGTCTTAGTTCACTTCGACATTTGCGGACCAAGTCGTGTTAAGTGTAATTTAGAATTTCAGTATTTTGTTATTTTTATTGATAATTATTCAAGATGTCCTTGGTTATTTTCAATGAAAAATCATTCTGCATTATTTTTAATAATTGAATCTTTTTTTAATAAAATTAAAAATCAATTTGGTGTTTCAATTCGACTCTTGCGGAGTGATAATGCTCGTGAGTATTTTTCTCAGTCTTTTACCACTTATATGAAATCTCATGACATTCTTCACCAAACCTTTTATGCTTATACACCTCCACAAAATGGAGTGGCTGAGCGCAGAAACAAACATCTTGTTGAAACTACTTGTACTCTTTTAGTTCATAGTGGGGTTCCTTAATGATTTTAGGGTGATGTTATTCTTAGTGCATGTTATCTTATTACTTTGTATGCTATCTTCAATTTTAAAAAATAAAATTCCTCACTCTATTTTGTTTGTTTCCTCATGAGTGTCTCCGTCTCTTACCTTCTAAAGTTTTTGGGTCTACATGCTTTGTTCACAATTTTAGTCCTGAGCTTGATAAATTATCTACTTGGTCACATAAATGTGTCTTTTTAGGGTTCACTAGTTCTCTAAAGGGACATAAATCCCTTTCATCCTCACATAATCGTTATTTCATTTTTGCAAATGTTACCTTTACTGAATTTTTTTTTATTTTAAGTCTTTATCTTCTCCTCTTGCGTCTTCATCTAATAAAATGCATTCCATAGTCTATGATTCTCCTATCATGTCTAATGTACCTACTGAGTCGCCTCCTTCACCACCTCTTAAGGTTTATAATTGTTGTCAAACTTCCCAACATCTACCAAGTGACTCTTCTGGTGCCAGATCTTCCGCCCCCTCCAACTCCGCAAATTAAACCTAATCTTCCCGTTGTCATTCGTAAAAGTACATGTTCTATCCTTAATTCCTCTCCACATTATACTACATTGAACTATCATAGACTATCTCAACCTTTTTATGCTTGCCTTTCGTCCATTTTTTCAGTGTCTATTTTAAAAACTATAGGTGATGCTTTAGCCCATCCTGGTTGGTGTCAAGCTATGCTTGATGAACTCAGTACTCTTCAGAACAGTCAAACTTGGGAACTCGTTTCTTTACCCTCTGAAAAATCTGTTGTTGGTTGCACGTGGATCTTTGCTATCAAAGTTGGTCCTGATGGCACTATTGATCGTCTCAAAACTCATCTTATGGCTAAAGGCTACACCCAAATTTTTAGTTTGGACTATGGTGATACTTTTTCTCCAGTGGCAAAAATGACGTCTATTTCCCTATTTATAGCTGTGGCAGCTCTTTAAAGATGACCTCTTTATCAACTGGATGTCAAAAATGTTTTTCTTAATGGAGATTTGCATAAAGAAATTTATATGGAGCAACCTCCAGGTTTTGTTGCTCAGGAAGAGTCTTCTGGATTGGTATGTCGTCTCAAATAGTCTCTCAGGGCCTAGTTTTAAAAGTTTAGTAGTGTTGCTAAAGAATTTGGTATGACGCGCAGTGAGGCAAATCATTCAATTTTTTATCGTTCGAATACTGGGTGTATCTATCTAGTTGTATATATTGATGACATTGTTCTTACAGATAGTGATTTTCTCAACTTAAACAGCATATTTGTCACCATTTTCAGACTAAAGATTTTGGTAAACTTATATATTTCTTGGAGATTGAGCTAGCGCAATCCAATAATGTTTTTGTTATCTCTCAAAGAAAGTATGCGTTGGATCTTTTGGAAGAAACTGGGTTAATCAATTTTAAATACGATGACACAACCATGGATCCTAATGTCAAACTTCTACTTAGTCAGGGGGAGTCCCTCTCAGATCCTAAGAAATATAGAAGATTAGTTGGAAAGCTAAACTATCTTACTGTTACTCGTCCTGATATTTCTTTTGCAGTTAGTGTGGTGAGTCAATTCCTTAACTCTCCATGTGTTGATCATTTGAATGCAGTCACTTGTATATTGAAGTACATTAAAGGTTCTCCTGGAAAAGACCTGTTAAATGGTCATAATGACCATACTGAAGTTGTATGTTATACAGATGTGGATTGGGCAAGGTCTCCATCGGATAGAAGATCTACTTTCGGATATTATGTTTCTATTGGTGGTAATTTGATATCTTAAAAGTGTAAGAAACAACATGTTATGACAAGATCTAGTGCCGAAGCTGAATATAAAGTCATGGCCTTAACTGCCTATGAACTTATTTGGCTCAAACAGTTAATGAAAGAATCGCAATTTAGAAAGGTCACTCAAATGACACTCATATGTGATAATTAGGTTACCTGTGACAAGATCTATTGTCGAAGTTGAATATAGAGTCATGACCTTAACTGCTGTGAACTTATTTGGCTCAAACAGTTAATGAAAGAATTGCAATTTGGAGAGGTCAATCAAATGACATTCATGTGATAACCAGATTGCTCTTCATATTAGCTCAAATCTCGTCCTTTACGAGAAGACTAAACATATTGAAATTGATTGTCATTTTGTTCGAGAAAAAATTACATCTGAAGACATCAAAACTGAGTATCAAAACTGAGTTTGTTAATTCAAATGATTAATTAGCAAACATTTTCACCAAATCTTTAAGTAGGTCCAGGATTGATTATATTTGTAACAAGTTTAATACATACAATTTATATGCACCAGCTTTTGAATATAACGGACTTAGCCCATGTTCTCTATTATTTTATTATTATTTTTGTTATTTTTAGTATCTATAAATAAACAATCCTTTGTGTGTATTCTTACATAAGGAAATTAACTCTATACCTATTTCTTTTTATTTTAATAGAAATTACTTAGAGAAAAAGAAGCCACCTCTACAAATCCAAGAGATGATATGGCTAATGATAATGACTGAAGATGAAATTGAAATTTCCATACCTAATAATGTCAAGGGGAGAAAGAATGGAGGTAAAAAAGGGTAGACAGATATGTTTTGTAGAAACCCAATTATAGCAATAGAGTAGAAAAAAGGACAAACTAAGATAAGCTAATTCAAAAGAAGCATGTGACAGAAATTTAAAGGCACTATAGCACCAATATATTGCTCATTTTAGCTACCAAACAGGTTTGTTACTAGATTTAAGAGCTTTCAAGATATAATTGATGTCACCAGTGCTTATGGGCCAAACTTGTTGACTATTACTTATCATGAAAGTAGAGTTTCACTCCTCAACAAGGAGATGGACTAAAATAATAGATTGTTAAAAGATCATAGATTATAGTGGAGCAAATATGGTTGTTCTATTATATTAGATGCATGTTTGTAATTAAAAATGATGTTTGATTAATTTTTTGGTGAACTCTTATACTGACATAATGTTCGTGAAGTTTTGATGGCTATAATGTTGTGAAGACAAATAAAAAACTATTTGAGATGCTTGATGCCCTTGTAGAGGAGATTAAACAAACTATTGTTCAATCTATCACAAATAATAGAAACAACTACATGTTAGTTGGTAAGTTGTTGGAGGAGAAAAGACCTCATCTACATTAGACTCCTTTTGCAACCCACTCTATAGACTTGATGATTGAAGACTTTTGGGATCTTCAATAAAGACAATTCAAAGGGGAATCAGCCTTAAGTCCACACATTTTCTAGGGTACGTGTGACAATATAAAACAGAATGATCTACCTCACTACATTTCAGCCCGAAGAATTGATAAATGTGGTTGAACTTTCCAAACCAAGCACGTGGTGATTGCTTGAGACCATAGAGAGAGCGGCACAACTTACAAACCAAACCAAACTCCCATGAGTGACAAACCCAGAAGGTCACTCGGTGTTCCTCTAAATCACCAAGCATGGATGACATAATCATCAATGAAGAAGGTTTAGAGACTTAATTATAGCACAAGTTACAAAATAAGTTGATTGTACGCAATAAAGACCCCACAATTGTGGTCCTTCACCAACTATATGACAATTATTGCATAGTAAAAGAATTAGTTATCGACATTGATGGTTGTTAAGCAATTTACAGAGCAAGTTGACTAAGGCATACAAATTTAAAAGAACAATTAGGAATAAACAAAACATACTTTAGAGGTAAGTTGCAAAATTGTAAGCACTAATGGCAATAGGCCCCTTAGCCTACTAGGCAACTTTCAATTGAAGATACTCTAGATAATCGACTTCTAACCTTATTTCCCAATACATCTTGCCACTTTGGGAAAAAGAGTGTAAATCGAAAAGCCTGTTTTTCGAATAGTACATCAAATCTTTTGTGAATCATAATATAAACATACATAATGAGAAATAAAAAACTATCATAACCTAACCTCTTTGTTGAGCTTTCCAATTTAAAATAGCAGTCCAACTAATAATTTAAATGGTAGAGAGATAATTTGACTTTTGAGAGGAGACTTTAAGTGATATGGGAAGGCTGTACAAAGAAATAAAAGGCTAATTTGGGCTTATGTTAAAAGTAAGAAACCCTAGTCAGCTAGTAAAAAGTTAAAAATTGAATAGAATCAAAATAAAGCGACAACACACATACTCTTAAGTGTTATATTTAAATAGTCACATAACTAGACTTTTAAACAGCAAAGAGTTTTTAAACTATAGCAATGAGATTATTTTGTGTTTGGCAATTTCAGACATCTCTGGGTAAGGCACACTTCACACGAAAACCTACAAGCCCCAACTGCACCTTCCCTATATTTACTTTTCTTCATATGTCAATCCTAAACACCCACTTGACCACACTGCCTTTGGAACCAATTTAAACCTTGTCGCCACTGCAATGAACTGAAACTAGTCACCTCTTCAATACAATTATCACTCTAACATACCTAATCTAGGAAGCAAGACCCGCGAAACATGAAAGCCATGAGGAGCAATGTGACCACGGCAGTTCTCGCATCTTCCACAACTTGCAATAGCATGATAGCATTGGGGTACCAGAATTCATTTGGACATTGTGATTCATGTGATACTAGACAGATTCATGTGATACACTAAACAGTTCAAGCATGGAAACAATACACTAAACAATTCACATAGCTAGACTACCGATAATATCAAATTAGTAGTATCTTATGAGCATCATGCGATACCAACAACCATGATTGGAACACATACAGACTCTTTGAAAACACGTGAAGAGAGAAACATGACTCTTAAGTGTGACCCCTTATCTTAAAGTACCCACTTATCTAGTGAGAGAGATAATTCTCAACCCATTCATGAACAGAGAAGAACAACAACCAATAACAACAATGTGAACCATCATGAATAAACATAAACAGTGAGCAATTGTGATTATAAGTGTCATGAACAGTGCAAGCAGCCATGATCAGCAGCAGACTGCATCAGAGACTTCACCACAAGAGCAGACAGACCAGAGCAAGATCAAACCCACTCTAATACAAAGTTGAACAGTAATATTTAGTGAATTGCTAGAGTGAAAAAGTGCTCAGCAACCTTATATTTATATTCATTCAAGAGCCTTACATTTAATAGTAGTAAAGAGCACTCAATACATTTTCAAAAGTGCTACATGAATATGGTCAATCATGTAACTTATTAGACCCATTTCCAACATATGTGAAGTTGTAAACCAGACTTGACCTTGGTAAGTTGGTAGCATGTAGTGAATTGCCTCCAAAGAATAACCCAAGAACATTTACCTCTCAAAACAATCATTTCAATAAACAGACGAATCTTCACTTTCTCCAACTTCAAAAACAGTAACAACAATTAAGCCTTGTTCCTACTAGGTGAAATTGGATACATCAATCAAATAACACTATAATGTTCTGTTGTCAATCATATCTATAGACAAAACCAAATAGATCTAAAATTTCCTCATTATCTCCTATACCTCTAAGCAACCTGGACAAAGAACCACAACATATATCCATAACAAAGAGGATTTCAGGACAAGCACACATCACCAAGATTAATACATCAACCTGCTGTGAAAAAATAAATTAATCAATTTAAAAACATTCCAATTATTCGTGCAAAATCATTTGCTGTTTGGACCTCCAATTTAGTACAACACAGTTGACTCTTCCAGAAATAAGATTTTGTCATCAACACACTGCATAAGCAAGATGCCACAACCTCCTCCAATCTCACTCCCACGCCTAGTAAAGCCCTATTAACTACAACCACAAACCAGCCAACATAGCACATCCACAACAACTAAAGCGGTAAAATAGTCAATAAATTATAATAATTTCTAAATCGAACAAAACAATTGAGAACCCGCAACTGACAGAAACACCTAATAACCTTATATGGCATGTGAATGCATAGCATACAACATAACACTGACCAAATAGGACCCATATTTCTCCTTGGCGAAAAGCAATAAGACTCATTTGGGTCTCGGTTTTATCATAATGCCGATATCCAAAAAACAAAGGAAATAAAACGGTTTGGTCAAAATCAAGAAAAGCGAAAATACACGAGAAACTCTGTCGATTCGATTTGCTTAAAGAACTCGAAACCTAGCATGCCACAAAAAAATTAAGAGAAGAGGCGCACGATGAAGAGTGAGAAGAGGAGTTCTTCGAGGCGCTGATAGATCCGAAATACTTACAGAAGAGAGAAGTGCAGAAGGTGAAGCACCGCTGTGCACGGCCGCCGCCTCCGCCGCCGAGAGGGAAGAGGTTTGGAGGTTGGGGTTTTATTTTTCTTTTCGATAGTTTTTATTTATTTTTAACCAAACTTATTGCTGTTGCAGTGTTGGATACTGGAATTGACAGCAAATTGGATATCAGGTTCCCTTCCCTGTGTTTTTTCGATCTTATCATCATATTTTTTTAATTTAAATATTTTTTACAGATAAATATCTAAACAATACTGAGATTTTCTATACTTATTTGAAAAAAAAATTAAAAAAAATGGAAATGTAGTATATTATGTATTTTACTATAAAATTAAAAAAAATGTACACATTAATTAGGGAGTGTAATAAATTGCTCGGTAGCAAGGAACTAAAATAATAGGTCTACTAATATATTAAAGGTGATTTTGGTATATAAATTTGTTACAGTACAATTTTACCATATTACAGTTTCTTTTAATTATATAATGTCGGATTTATTTGATTTTTTTAATAAATATTTATTTTAATTAAATATAAAATTTAAATTAAACCAAATTACGGTTTTATAATTCAATTTGAATTGGTTTCTATAGTTTTTATTATTGTAAAATTTTTAAATATTTTATTCATAATAATTCCAACTTTCTTTTATATGTATAAACAAATTATATACTTTCATAACTAAAACTTACTTTTAATAAGTATAAATATACCATAAATAAAATATAATTAAACTATAAGACTACCTCTAAAAGATATATTAATTAATGTTCTATTTAAATATATTAATTAGTAAAATTAGAACCAGACTATTTGTCGAGAAAAAATATTTCAAAGATGGATTGATTTTCGTTTTTTATAGATAATTGGTAAATACTTTTAATTATAGTGACAACTGTTATTTATACTAATATACAAAAATAAATCAATTTTGATAGCCGACTTTAGTGTAAAATTTTTTTGTAAATTTATTTTTATCATACTTTTTTATTATGATAAATAATTTTATTGTAATAACATTTTGTATAATGAAATATGTATATAGCTGCAACTTTTATTATTAATATTAATATCAATACAAAAATCATAATTTTTAAGTCACCGCTCCCATTAAATTGAAAAGCCAACCACTTTTATTAAGACCCAATTATAAGCAAAATTTACTCCAGAATCTAATTAACCTAATACTTGCAATTTTTAATTTTAATTAAACTTAACTTTGACTTAATTTCCAAACCTGAAAGCTTGTCGTAAAAGCCTATTTATGATAAGCCTTATATATATATAAAAAAAAATGTACGCTCTTCAGCTAAAGTAGTTTCCACAGTTAAAAAATGAAAAAAAAAAAAAAAAAAAAAAAAAAAAAACATGAATGATCACTTTCATAGAGTTTTGACAGTAGTAATTAGTTGTGAAAGTGCCTCAAAACCTAAGACTTAATCTAGCTTAACACTGTTTTGAATTAAGCTGAATTAAAAACTATTATAAATTTTGATATTGACATAAGGAAAGAATGAAAGAATTTAATTCACTCAGAATCTACTTCTTAATCTTTGGAACTATAATAAAAAATGTTGAGTAGTCCACCAACAACTCAATATAATTAAAAAAATAAGTAAAATGGAGGAAATATACATGATTTATGAGTTTTGTTCTTCTCTCTAATTTTTCTTTTGGTTCACTTCTTTTCTCTTAAATTTATTACATGGTTTTTAATTAATAAGTAACACTGCTATTTTTATTATTATTTGAAATTTAATTTCATTATTTATTACTTGACTTTTCATTGTTATTAGGTATAATATTTTGAATTGTGGGTAAGAATAAATAAATTGGTTAATGAGATGAATATGTTTTAAAACTTTAACTTTAATGTTACTTTAATGTTACAGAAGGAAATGAAACATCAATAACTTGATGTTGGATAGAAATTTGTATTATTATGATCTTAGATTCTAATGTTAGTTTAAGATTATTTTGGATAGTATTTTTCTTTTTAAAATAAAAAGTTGATTAACTTTTAAGATTATTTCGATGTTATTTAGAATTTTTAATGTAGTATTTCTATTTAGGACGCATATTAATATAATATTTAAAATTTATAAATATCATTTTGTATATATTAATGTGTAATTATTGTATATTAATATGATATTTTATGGTTATTATCATAATTTAGAATTCTATTTTAGTTTTGTATTAGAAAAATTTTAGAAAAAATGAAAGAATCAATTTTTTTAATTAAATTAACTGATTTAATTTACGAATTCATTCGGATTAAAGTGAACTTGTCCGATTCTTGAAAAACACATGTAAGATATATAATTACTCTCTAATGGATATAAAAAAAAAAGTTTTTGAAAGCTTGAAATTGAAGTGTACGAGTTATATTATCCTCTGGTACGCTTTGAAAGTGACATGTGACACTTAAAGTTCCAAAAGAAAAACTTATAACTTCAAGGTAAGATCAATTTTGTCTCATGTCTCTCTAACTCAACATATGAAGTTCCCACTTCTCTCAAGTTTATCTAAAGACTAAGAAACTACTCAAGTAAAATTCCTCTAATTTCCTCTTCCTCTTATCAGTCTTCATGGAATTTTCATATAATTTTTATGGAATATCCTTCTTTGTGTATTTTTATCATGCTTTTCGCATTTACTCTTCTTATCTCATATTCTAGGTTTTCAACAAGCTCTTCTTCACCTTTATTTACATCACTTACAAATTGAATTATTCGACACATGATTTAGAACTAGTCACGATGATTTTTACATTAAAAATTTGAATGTATTATCTCTACAAGGTTAAATTTGAAGTGTTTTAACGACAACAAAAGTTTTTGTATTGGTTTGACCAAAAAGATTTAAACATGTTTTAGAAAAGATTGATGAAATTTTTAAAAGACTACATCTTTTAATTGCCATGCCACCCTATAAAAGTTAATCAAGTGGAAAACACCTTGAGCTATAAGTTTATAACATATGTCTATTACGTTGATAAAGGAATTAGAACTTATTGAAAAGTTCAAATATCTTCACTTGGTACGTAGTAGAAATAAGACTAAAAAGCTTGTTTTTGGAATTCTAAAAATCGCAAACAAGTTTCTAATGGAAGTTCAAAAAGTGTAAATTATAAGAGAGATTAAAGGCACAAAATGAGGGCAAGAATAAAGAATTCAATGTAGACGCTAATGGACTCATTAAGTTCAAAGAAAGGATATGCATATCGCAAGAAGACAAATTAAAGACATAAATTCTAGAAGAAGCGCAATATATTAAGTTTTTGTTTTTGTTCTACCAACATGTACTAGGATTAGAAGACTAATTTTTTATGGAATGACTTGAAGAGGGATGCGACGTATGTGAAGACGTGTTTAACCTGTCGGAAAGCAAAGACATCACACATGAGTATGCTTGGAGAGCTATAACCATTGGAAATTCTCAAATGGATATAGAATTATATTTCCATATATTTTATATATGGAATACTAAAGATGAGAGGTGGTCATGATCTCATCCAGGTAACTATAGGTAGATTGACCAAGTTTGCATATTTTCTTCCCATCAACATGAAGTGTAAGTAGGAAAAACTTAATTAGTTATACATTAAAGAGATTGTGCAACAACGGAACACATTTTAATATTATTTTTTATAGAGATCCAAGATTTACTTTAAGGTTTTGAAATAACTTACATGAAGTGTTGGGTACTACGTTAAAACTTAGCTTGACTCATCACGCTTAAATCAATAGAGAAGCATTCAATAATTAGAAGATCTTTAGAGGGTGTGTGTGATAAAGCAACAAGAAAGTTCGGTGAGTTTCTACCCTTTGGAGGAATTCACATATAGCAGTAGTTTTTTCATACTAGCATCAAGATATGGTAAAAAATGTGAAAGACCTTTGTGTTGACCTGAAAATGGAGAAATTGTTTTATTAGCAGTAAACATGTTTTAGAGACACACCGAGCAAGTACTTATGATTAGAAAGAAAATCAAATCATTGTAAAACTACAAAAAAAAATTTGATTAATGAAGGAAGTCACTAGAATTTTAAGTTATAGATCATGTGTTATTGAAACTTTATCCTATGATTAGAATCAGAATGATGTTTCAAAACATTTTAGGCTGAGTTCAAGAGGAAGGGTGAATTGAACTTTATAAATTTTTTTTGGCTTTAAAAAGGTTTGAAAAAGATTTTAAGCAAAATGAAGATTTTCAAGAATCTCAATTATCAATGGTGTAAGGTGCAACGTAGAAAAATAAACTGATTCAATTTTGAATAAATCGATTTAAACACTAGCAACACCAATAAACCTCAATGCTGCAGCTATTGAAATATTGCTTTGATCTCTGCAATGTTAAGACTCAATTAGAACAAGGTAATATGTAGTTTAATTGAACTGGAACAATTCAATACAATCAAATTGAAAGATCATAGCAACACCACACAAATCAACTACTTATAAGTGGGCAAATATAATGGATATGTATTAAGCCAAGAAGTCACTTCCTCCTCTAACAATCAACATACAGAACAGAAGGTAATTCAATCAAATTACAAATAATTAGTACATATATGATACGGTTAATACAAATGACAAGGAGATACCCATAAGGATTTAAATGACAATAATCAAGAACCAAAAATCAGATTCACATAGAACAGCAAAGCTACAAAATCTGATGAACCAGTTCTTAATTTCACAACTAGACAAATTAAAGTGATGCAGTGAAAATAGATTAAAAGTAGGTTACAATAACAACTCACAACAACAAAGATAAGATGTGTATATGAATGTCGTAAAGTAAGGCAAAAAGGACAAGAACAATTTTGTAGAAAAATTGATTAAACCAACAACAAATTAAACCACCATAGAATCAGATTTTAAAGCAAATTGAAAGAGTTATGACAGTTGTGTAAAGAACTAAACATACAATAGTAATGATTGACAAGTTATATCATGAAAAGCTATAAACACTTTCAAGATTGTAGAGCAGAATAAGTCCACAAACAAAGAATTATTAAGAAATGAATTAGTGAACAAAAAATGATTGTGAGCAACGCAAAAAACTAATCAAGAATGTAAGAGAAGGGTTAAGAAAGAAGAACACAAGCAATTTATACTGGTTCACCCTTCCTTAAGGGCTACGTCCAATCTTACTTGTCACACCAGCAAAGAAAATTTCTCCTAAAACACTTAATTGTACAATTACAATTAATTACACAGTTCTCACACCCTGCAAGAACCAAGAACACCACTGAATTAAAGAACTACCATCGTGCAACCCCAATTAATTCAGCAACACACAAGGCTAAACCCTGTAGCCTACACCTTAAACAATTGTTTCAAAATTATACAAGATTGCACACAAAGAACTCAGTTCTTAAAACAAATAGGTTCAAGAAAAGGTTAAAAGAAACCCCGTGATTGGCATAACACAAAAGGCTTGCACAAGTTTGAAGATTCTCAATGGCACAACTGGATGGCTAAGACTCTATCTTCAAGAACAAACCCTTCAATCCTTTTGAAAATAAAAATGATCAAGATTGCTCAGAATGTTTTTCACAATTGATGTTCTGACTCTTCTTTGTTTTTGAATTATGAAAATCCAATAGTTTTTAAACCCTCAAAACCAAACTATTTTTAAAAATGACAGTTAAAATAGTTTGCTACAGAACGCGAATAAATCAATTTCACAAAAGGGAAATTGATTCATTTTTCTGCAACATGCTGAAAATCAAAACTTGGTTTTCCTAGATCACTTTGTTATGCTATGTTACTTGTTTTAAAGCATGTTTTAATGTGTGCCAATGAGATTCTTCATAGCATTGCACAGGTTTCCATTTACCCCAATCACACTTACTCTCACTAAGATAAAGCTTAACACAACTCTTCCAATTTCAATGTCTTTATGGTGTATGTCAAAATCTCTTCAATGTTATTGCTTATAGGCATCTTGATGGTACAATGACAAAATATTTGGGTAAAATTCATGCTCTTCTTCATGATTTTAATGAGTTATTGCCTCTACTCCTTCTCAAGAATTAAAGCAAAGGTCTAAACTTTTCATGCTATTAGCCTTACAAGGACTTCCTGATGATTATACCCATGTTCGTGAACAAATTTTGGGATCTCCTATTATGCCTAATTTTACATATACATGTTGCACCATTCTCCGTGTGCCAAGTAAACACACGACTAATATACCTATTAATCTTGTTGATGACTCTTCTACTTTGGTATCTCAGCGTGATGATCACACTCACCCTCGCAAGCCAGGAAATGGCGTCTCAAGTGTGACCATTGTGGCAAACTTAGTCACAAAATTGACAGGTGTATGCTTTACATGGTCGCCCTCCTAAATATATAGCGATTACCCAAACTGCTCCTCTTGTGCAACCTTATACTATGGATCCTATTCCATCTGATACATCAGGCTACCCTGTTATTTTCAATGGATTTCTTAAATGGTACGAGGATCGTCAAAACTCTAGTTTCACTGCTTCTGTTGCACATACAACACATACAGGTACATCTTTTGTTGGCATCAGTCACTCCAATTCTCTTGGTCCTTGGGTTCTTGTTGACCTTTTTCGGCAAGTGTATCGAGTCAAAAGTAATATAGATTTGTAAAGTACGAATGTCGATCCCACAGAGAACAATTTTGCTTATAAATCTCAATTTTCACTACTCACTTAGCAATTATGGTTTTCAAGATGATTTGATTCAATAAACATAAAAGAGCAATTAAAACATAAATAATGATTATCGAAAAGGGTTTAAAAGATCTAGAAGGACTCTGGGATTGAACTTCATCTATCTCCCTCATTTATATTTTGGATTTGATAAAACATACAATATCCGTAACTACTCACAATTGATGAACATATAAAATTCATTCACACTGATTTCTCTAACATGAAATTCATAAGGAAATTTCCTAAACACTGATCCCTCAGCTATTTAGTAAATTACCCAGCATTAACAACAAATGTTATACGCAATCAATACATCGAAACTTATCCCTATTATTCCAATATATTGAGTATTTTCATCTAGGTCAGAAACTTAAAAGTACTTTCCAGTTAAATTCAAGAATCAAAATCAAGACTCTATTGATCAGATAAAATATAGCATTAAACACAAGATGAAAATACCAATTGAGTAGAAACTGAATTATTTATATATAAAAAATCACCAAAATACAAATGAGTTCAAAAGATTACATTTAATCCCAAAGATGAAGAATTAGCTACTATGGTAGCCATTACAACCCAAGGAAAGGAAGATTGCTAGAGAAGAAAAATAATTGATGAATTGCTTTCGTCCTTGATGGCTGCTCTTGTTCCTCTAAGTCTTTAGAAAACCTAAAATCGCCCTTTTAAACTCGCTTTTGGGCCTAGGTTAAGTACTTTTCGCTTGGACTTTTTTATTTTAAACTTTTTATTTCTTTTTTTCATGCATCTTCCAATCTCATATTTTCTTCATTCTTTTACACCTGAAATTTCACAATAATTGAGATCAAATAATTTCCTTTAACTCAGTACTCAAAATCCAAATTTAGATCTAAAAACTCTCAAATTGGAGATAATTACTATATCAAAGAACACTTAAAGCCACAAGTACTCAAGCTTTCTCATGTATAAAAACACTCAAAATTGACACTTATCAGTTATAGACTCTAGTGCCACATATCACATTACTAGTAATAAAACTTTTTTCTCTTCTATATCTACCTCTGGTTATTTACCTTCCATTACCATGACTAGTGGCTCTAGGGTCTCATCCCATGATGTTGGTACTATTAATCTCCTTCCTTAGTTATCTATTGGTAATGTTTTTTATGTCCTTAGGTCTCTCTTTAACTTATTATCTATAAGTTGTCTCACTCATTTACTTGATTGTGTCATTTCTTTTACCAAAGATTATGTTTGTTTACAGGATCAGAGTTTGAGACGAATGATTGACATAGGATGTGAGTCTCATGGTCTTTACTACCTACAAACATATGCACATGTTGGCACGATCATGGATTTTCCATCTCTTCTTCATGCTCAGTTGGGTCATCCTAGTCTTGTCAAGATGCAACAACTTATTCCAAGTCTATCAAAGTTATCCCATTTGTCTTGTGAGTCGTTTCATTTAGGAAAACAAAGTTGTAATTCTTTTCCTATGAGTCTTTCACAACGTTTCGTTCCCATTTGCCTTAATTCATTCAGACATTTGAGGACCAAGTCATGTTAAGTCTAATTTAGGATTTTAATAACTTGTTACTTTTATTGATGATTTTTCAAGATGTACTTGATTATTTTTAATGAAAAATCATTTTGAGTTATTTTCTATATTTCAATCTTTTTTTAATGAAATTAAAAATCAATTTGGAGTTTCAATTCAAATCTTACGCAATGATAATGCTCGTGAGTATCTTTCTAATTCATTTAACATTTTTAATGAAATCTCATGACATTCTTCACCAAACTTCATGCGCTTATACACCTCAACAAAATGGGGTAGTTGAGTGCAAGAATAAATATCTTGTTGGAATTACTCGTACTCTTTCAATTCTTGGTAGGGTTCCTCAAAGGTTTTGGGGTGATATTATTCTCAGTGTATGTTATTTAATTAATCGTATGTCATCCTCAATTTTAAATAATAAAATTCCTCATTCTATTTTATTTCCCCATGAACCTCTTCATCTCTTACCTCTTAAAGTTTTTGGATCTAGTTGCTTTGTCATAATTTTGGTCCTGATAATGTTAAATTATTTGCTCAATCACACAAATGTGTCTATTTAGGATTCACTAGATCTCAAAAAGGATATAAATATTCCTCACCCTCTTTTAACTGTTACTTCATTTCTGCAAATGTCACATTTATTGAGTTTTCTTTTTATTTTAAGTCTATCTTCTCCACCTGTGTCTCCATCTAATCAAGTACATATTCCAATTGTCTTTCATACTCCAGTTGTGTCTAGTGTACCTAAAGAATCCTCTCATCCACCACCTCTTTAAGTTTACAGTTATCATTAGACTTCTCATTGTCCTTCGGATGACTCTCTTCTTATGCCAGCTCTTTCGCCCCTTTCGGCCCCAACAGTTGAACCTGATCTTCTCGTTGTCATTCGTAAAGGTATATGATCTACTTGTAATGCCTCTCCATATTATACAATACTAAGTTATCACAGACTATCTCAATCTTTTCATACTTGTCTTTTGTCTATTTCTTCTATGTCCATTCCAAAAACTGTATGTGATGCCTTAGCCTATCCTGGTTGGCATCAAACAATGCTTGATGAAATAAGTGTTCTTCAGAACTATAAAACTTGGAAACTCGTTCCTTTACCTTCTAGGAAATCTATTGTTGGTTACAGGTAGATTTTTGCTATCAAAGTTGGTCCCGACGATACTATTGTGGCTAAAGGTTATACACAAAATTTTGGTTTAGACTATGGCGATACTTTTTTTTTCTAGTAGCAAAGATAATTTATGTTTACTTATTCATAGCTATGATCGCTTTTCAAAGATGACCTCTTTATCAATTGGATGTTCAAAATGCTTTTCTTAACGGGAATTTGCAGGAAGAAATTTATATGGAGCAACTTCTCGGTTTTGTTGCTAAGGGGGAGTCTTATGAATTGGTATGTCGTCTCCGCAAATCTTTATATGGCCTTAAGCAGTCTCCTAGGGCTTGGTTTGGAAAATTCAGTAGTGTTGTTCAATAATTTGGTATGACTCATAGTGAGGCAGATCATTCAGTTTTTTATTGTCACTCAAGAGTTATGTCTATCTATCTATTGTGAAAAACAAGTTTAGGCCGAGTTCAAGACAGGGTGAATTGACTTTCAAAAACTTTTGCAAAAATGACTTTTATAAAATGTAGAATGAAAGTTCTTTATTAAAACTACTGAAAAATGATATTAAGAAGTGCATAGAAAAATATCAATAGATTCCATATCAGAATCAATTAATTGAAATAATAAACAGTACTGAAAACTAACACTCAACAATTAACAGGAATCACTGAAACAATCAACTGAATACTAAAACTCTCAATTAAGCAATTCAAAAATCAAGTTATACAAAGAAATAGTAACCAACAACAACACTTAACAAAATTCAGAGTGTAAATCAAACTAGTCAAGAGACAATTAATCTGGATGATATCAAGAATACAAATTAGTCAATCAGAAATACCACCAAAATCAGAAGAGGAAGCAATTGATTATAAAATGTATCAGAATTACACAACAATAACCAGATGAACAGTAATTAAAGTAAATTTCATATTAGTCACATAATGCAAGTTATTCAGATATATTGACAAATCAATAACCAATAATTCAATCAAGAAAATATGTTTCCAAAAATTCAATCTACTAAACTGAGATTATATAAGACAATAAGCACTCTAGTATTATCAACAACAGATTCAGTTGATTATTGAAAAGACATAATAGTTCCAGAAAAACACAGAAAAGCACTAGAAAAATGAACAATCAAATATACGCGAAGAACAATTAATTACGCTATTGACAGAACAATATAAAGTGTTCAAGAAGAGAGAAAGAAAGATCAATAACACAAATATTTATACTGGTTCACCCTTCCTCAAGGGCTATGTCCAGTCCTTTGCCAACAAGCAAAGAGTTTCACTAAAAAAGATCTCCAAGATCAGTTTTACACAGTACACAACACTTGCAACCTGCAAGCAATAATTGCTCCCAGCAACGAACAACCTATTGCACCCTACAACAGCTGTCAAACCAATGCAGAACCTACTGCACTAAACCAATTACAATCCATATGTAATTCGTAACACCACACTCACAATATAAGAAATATCAATTAGTGAAATAATTACAGCAGTGAATCTACTCAACAAATTACAAATTGTATTAAGAACAGAGTAGAACACTTAACTCTGGATCAAAATCACAGTTTCACGAATTCACATCAAAAGTAATGCTTCAAGATTTGTGTTCTTGATAAAATTGATTGCTAAAAGATCTCAAGGTGTTCGCGTATTTTCTCTCTTGGAAATTTCATAAGTATTCGCTCAAATGACTTAGATGTTTTAGATGTTTTTGAAATCACGTGTTTTTTCTTTATATAAGAAAACTGATCATAAGTCCTAACAAAACTTCAATCGATTGTATTAACCGATCAATCGATTTAATTTTCTGTGACTTAGAAGAAAATTCATCAAGTTCAAAATTTGAAACCAATTTACTGAATTCCTTACTGAAATAGTTTCTCAAAATCTAATTTTGCCTTATTTAAACCTTTTTTTAATAATTTGTTTAAGCAAAATCAATTTTGGAGCTTACTTTGAATTATGAAACATGCAACATATAATTTTAACCAAACCCAAACGCTCATACACACACACCCAACCTAAGTCTACGACTAAAACTCCAACAAACTCTATGAATCTTCATGCAGTTCACGTTGCTAGCTATGATCCCTTGTAGACTCCATTCTTGTGTTGATTTCATCAAATCATAGAGCAGCTCTTGGTGCTATAATAGTGGTATATGTTGTTGACATTGTTCTTATAGGTACTAATAACCATGACATCTCTTAGATAAAACAACATATTTGTCACCATTTTCATACCAAAGATATTGACAAACTCAGATATTTCTTGGGGATTGAGGTAGCACAATCTAACAATGGTATTGTTATCTCTCAAAGAAAGTATGCATTGGACATTTTAGAGGAAACTGGATTGATGAATTCAAAATATGTTGACACACCCATGGATCCTAATATCAAACTTCTACCTAGTCAGGGGGAGCTTCTTTCAGATCCTGAGAAATATAGAAGATTAGTTGGAAAATTGAATTATCTTACTATTACTCGTCCTAATATTTCATCTGCAGTTAGCGTGGTGAGTCAATTTCTTAATTCTCCGTGTGTTGATCACTGGAATGCAGTTATTCATACATTGAATTGTATTAAAGGTCTTCCTGGAAAAGGATTACTATATGGTCATAGTAACCGTAGTAAAGTTGTATGTTATTCAGACACTGATTGGGCAGGATCTCCGTCTAATAGAAGATCTACTTATGGATATTGTATTCTTATTGGTGATAATTTGATTTCTTGGAAAAGCAAGAAAAAACATGTTGTGGCAAGATCTAGTGTTGAAGCATAATATAGAGTTATGGCCACAACTACCTTTGAGCTTATTTGGCTTAAACATTTACTTGAAAAATTACAATTTGGAGAGATCACTCAAATGACACTTATATGTGATAATTAGGTTGTTATTCATATTAGCTCAAATCCTGTTTTTTAGGAAATGACTAAACATATTGAGATTGATTGTCATTTCATTCGAACTAAAATTATATTTGGAGACATTAATACTGAATTTGTTAATTTAAATGATCAGTTAGCTTATATTTTCACTAAATCTTTACAGGACCTATAATTGAATATATTTTAATTGAATATATTTGTAACAAGCTTAGTTCATATGATTTATATGCACCAGTTTGAGGGGGAGTATTAAATATAATGGGCTTAACCCATATTTTATGTTAGTATGTTATTATTTTTATCTACAAATAAACAGTCCATGTGTATTTTACACAAGAGAGATTAATTCATAATTATTTTTTCTTTTTATTTTAATACGTATTATCTATAATAATTTTAATAAATCTATTTTACTTTTTTTATACTTTTTAATATTATAATATAATACTAATTAACATTACAAATATTTTTTTATTAATTTAGTATTTCAAATTTATACTTTATATCATTAATTACACATTCATTTAATTTTAAATTTATATTAGCAATTACCAATACAAATAATATTAATAATTTAAAATCGAATCATTTTAAACTTATTAATTAATATAATATTTTGATTTCTTATCTCTATAAATTTATATAATATATTAAATATTTTATTTTATTATTTATTGTTTTTAAAAAAGCAATATATGCAGTCAAATTTCACAATAATAATCTAAAAAACTCTCCTAAATTATAGAAAAAAGTAAACTTAAGAAAAATTATTAATGGAGTAAATATATTTAATTAATAATAATAATCTTAATTAAATATTAATAATTAATAATAAAACAACTTTAAATAAAATCATTTAATATTAATTATCATTAAAATTATTTTATTAATTATATAATAATTGTTTTTATTTAGATTTATTGTGAAAAGAAAAGTCTTCGCTCTTACGCGTGAACATTAATAATATATATTTTTTCTAAAAAAGAAAAATGTTGGTGCAAGGGTTATATTTGACTCACATTTAATTTTGAGGTGGGTCATGGAGTAAAATAGGAGAACAATTGGATGAAAAAGGAGTTGTTATAGAAAATAACGGAAACAAGTCAATCTTATTTGTGGTAAAGAAAAAAGAGAGGACTCTTTGTTATAAGAAGGGGAGCTTCTGTCGGAAGAAGATTCAAACGCTGTTTTCTGCAGTTTCTTCGTTTCTCTCTCTTTCTTCAGAAAAAAAGCAGAAAAAAAATAACCCATTCAAAGAAAGAAAGAGCAATTCATTCCAATTACAATGGCAGATCAACTCACCGATGATCAGATCTCTGAGTTCAAGGAAGCCTTCAGCTTGTTCGATAAGGATGGCGATGGTATCTTCCTCTCACATATCTTTCTTTTTGCAATTTTTCCTTCGCATTTTCGATTCGTCACCCTCGTCACTTTATTCTAAAGAGAAAAGATTAAATTAAACGAATTATTAATTTCTCTTTTATCTTTTCCCCTTTCTTAATACCTCAGATATGTCGTGATTGCGAACTCCACCCATGTTTATGATTCATATTATATGGAAACCTTTATTTAAAAGAAGCATTTTTTTTTTAATCTTCGTGAATGACATACATACGCCAAACCTAGTTATGGTAAATTTTATTGTTTTTTTTGTTATTTATATGAATCCTGTCAATTTTATTTTTTTTTCAAAATTTAACCAGATTTTAATTACAAGATGTTCTAAGAACAAAATAACTTCCAAAAGCTTGGATGAACTTGCCAAAATTGTTATATGAAGTTTAACCCTGCGGTATGTAGCTTATTGCCTCCAGTAGAATGACATTTTTGTTTACTGAAAAACGAAAGATTTTATTTTAATTTTTTCAATTTTATTTGAAATCCGAGGGGAAGGGATCTGAAAAGTCCAAATAGAAGATGATTTGAAAGACAAGTTTTATGTATATTGCAGAAGCATTTAATATCTTGTTCTCATGTGTATGTGGCATCTAACCCTTTGAGCATGATTAAGATTTGTAAGCAGGAGTTAAATTGGGAGGTTTTGTTTTGTTGATTTTTACATGGTGCTTGATCTTGTTGCAGGTTGCATCACAACAAAGGAGCTTGGAACCGTCATGCGTTCTTTGGGGCAGAATCCTACTGAGGCAGAGCTCCAAGACATGATCAACGAAGTAGATGCTGATGGCAATGGCACCATTGACTTCCCAGAGTTCTTGAACCTCATGGCCAGAAAGATGAAGGACACTGACTCTGAAGAGGAGCTCAAAGAGGCGTTCCGAGTGTTCGACAAGGACCAGAATGGGTTCATTTCTGCTGCTGAGCTCCGCCACGTGATGACCAACCTTGGGGAGAAGCTCACTGACGAAGAGGTTGATGAGATGATTCGAGAGGCTGACGTTGATGGTGATGGCCAAATCAATTATGAGGAGTTTGTTAAGGTCATGATGGCCAAGTGATGGTACACCATCTCCACTAAATTCTGAATTGAATTGATGAAAAATTTGTGATAAAAAGTTGTCAAGGTTGACTGTGTTATATAGTACATCTAGCCCTTGTCTACTGTCATTACTGTCTTCTTTCTGAATTTTTATGTGATGCTTTTGAATTCTATCTTAACGACATTTAGTGGAAAGTACTGTTGCTAATGGTAGTTGTGTTGCAATGGTGTCTTTTGATGTTTATTTAACTCTGGTTTCAAGTGACTGTCTCTGACAAGGCAAGTAAAATAACTTCGAAATGACTGCAACCTATACTAAAACATGGTGTTGATGTCCTCACACAAATATTTCTTTTATTGTATTGTAACATACAACCTTTTGAAGTCTAGGTTTTTGTTGATTCTAGATTGCAATTCAAATTTTACTATTATTTCTTGATTTTTCTGACTCAACTCACTGAAGCAGGAGTAACATTATAAGACTTACCCCTTATTTGCATCAATGACTCTCCTATGAGCATGTCATAGTTGCATTTTTTATTAAGCTCCAATCCCTACATCTCCATCAACTCCTACCTTTATTCTGGCACATGACATTTCAGAATCCTATCTGTGCTTGCTTTTGCAGCCTTTTAGCAATCCAAGCAAAAGTAGCTTCCCAATTTTTGGTTTGTCTTATGCAGTTGAGTACAATATTGTAGGTTTTAATGTCACATGTCAATCCACCCTGGCATAGAGAATCATGAGATGTAGAGTCTTCAAACTTGACATTTTTCAGTCTGAGAATTTGAATCCCTTCTTTACTAGAGTCTAAAATGATATACACCAACAAACAAAACCCTTTCCAATGTGACTTCCCTCTAGATCCTGTCAATGTATATATTATCTTTTCTACCATAATCTGAATGCACATCTCCACTGAACTCCATCCTTTTCTTCTTGTGCATATTCAAACTCAAATCATCATCACTCTTATGATGATTAGATTTAAGATTCACTGCTTAGTTTCTAGTACTCGATTTACAATAGATTCACCTATTTCAACTTCATTGTCCATGCCTATACTAACAGATGAAATGTTACCATTATTTATAGTTTATAATTTTCTTTTTAAATCTTCATAGTTAGCCCAGCTTCTACTCCATCGTTCTCAACATTGACATTTTCACCCGTTACCTTTTTCAGTGTAGGCGATACAATAATAAGTAACAATTTATAGACATTAGGGAATTTTGGGGCTTATATATGGTACTTAAACTGACATTTGGGGTACAGTGTCATCACACAGAACTTCCTTACCACTATTCATGTTCACCATATCGAATTGTGAATTTAACTTCATTAACAACATTTAGTTCCTCAGAAACCATTGTCATCTGATCATTTACCAAGTCGAAATGAATTTTTTCTTTTATCTGGATCAACATTGTACCAATAGTTATCCGTCTGGTTCCACAGATCCATAAAAATGTCTTTTAGCTATTCACACAAACAGAAGATAACGTTAATTTATTATAAAGGTAGACGTAAAATTTTGGATCAAGGAGGGTCCAAATAATTACCACTAACATGTAATTATCCAAAAAACAAAGTAATATGGTATATGATATAAATGATTATCTGTCTCACATTCAGGATATGCTTGGTTGTGCGTTAAGGTTTTTTAATATAGAATTATTTTATAAAATTTTCAAAATTTAGTTTTAGATAGAAGTGGGAAAAGAAAGAGAGAAAGGAATAATGAGTATCACAAAACTAAAAATAGAAAAAAAATAAAACAATTCATAAATTTCTAATCGTCCAAGTTCCTGAATTTCTCAGCGGAACAGGGTGTAGAAAGAGAGTTCCGTATAACAAAGAAGATTGAACAGTAAGAAGCACGGGATTTAAGAAAAACCCACAAGATTACCTGCTAAAAGAAGCACAAAAATGGAGAATTACAAATAACAAAGGATAAAATGAGTAGTAAAAAATTAGAGTTAAAAGAGAAAAATATGAAAAAGCGTAAAGTAATAACCTTCTAAAATTGAGTGCTAGTATGAATTAGGCCAAGACATACTAAGTTATAAGTCCATATTTTGAGTCGACGAGCTAACTTATATGAGAATTCATTATGCTTCCTAAGGAGCACAATAATCCAAAATGTTGTTAATCTTAGTAAGTATCAAGTGAATTTTGTATAAAATTTAACAAAACAGATTTTAGATTTTTTTTTTGAAATATTTGTAAATTTAAAATGTTCGAATACAAAATAAGAATAGGAATAGAATTTAGAATTAGGTTAGAAAATTATTTCTCATACCTTAATACAAATATAACTATCTTTTCCTCGTGATATAGGTAAAATGAAGTCCAATAAGGATTAAAAAGTTTTTGAAGCATCAAAAGTAAGCAAAAATAATTTTTAAAGGTTATATAAAATATGAGAATATTACTTTTTCAAAATAAAATTTTAACATTTAAACAAACACACTCTAGGCATGTAAATAACCTTATATTATTTAATATGTAGAGTTAAATGATTTTTTTTTTTTACCTTTAAAATTTGTATCTATAAATTTTAGTGTTTTTTTTTACATCCATATTTTAAAGTTATATTACTCTTGAACTAAGTGTATCGACTTGTGATTATTCTCATACGATACTTATAAATATGCTGAAATGCGACATTCTCATAATTAGTATGTTAACATTATTAATTAAAAACTAATATAATGTTGTTCTGACTAAATTAACATATTTAGTAAATGTTGGGCATCAAAAACACAATTTTTGTAAGGTGTCAATTTCAAGATAGACCAATTTCAAAACTTCCAACACTTATTTAGTTCTGAAATAGTTTGAAATAAAAATATATCTAATATAATGGCTTTTAAGTTTACCAAATAAAATAAGTTGTTAGGGGATACTTTTGATAAAAAGGGTACTTTTTTCTAATTGAATTGGAAAAAAATATTTAGAATTTGTACCACCCTCGTTAGAGATACTTAGAATACACTTACACCTTTCAAAAATTGCAAATGAAATTGTCAATTAATCTTAAAGAAAATTGATGTTGTGTATGATACCCAATAATGACTTATATTTGAATATTAGAGCCTAGAGATATATATCTTGATTTTTTTATGAAGTATTTACTTAATCTTTTTTACTTGTTTATAGAATATTTTTAAATTTCTCTAACTTTTATTAACTTGAGTGTTCGAGAATTTTCTTTAGGTGAACTTCCACTCAGTGTTTCATTAACAAATTCGACAACCATCATTTGAAAGATTCAACTTAACTAAAGCTTGACTTTGTCAAAGTTGTTGGATTAAGTGTTTACTACTAAGCTAAAAGTTATAACCATTAGTCATCACACAACTCTTTCTACTTAAGAACATAATAGCCTAAGTGACACGATTCGAATGTGACTTGACCCACCTGACCTCGTGCACAAGACAATTGATGTCACTTGTTACAATTTTTCCCTCAGCAATTGTACAAATGAGAATCAAACTCGTGTCATTGGCTCTGATACCAATTATTAGAACAAGTGCTTACCATTAGGCTAAAAGCTATAGCCGTTAGTTAGGATCAACTCTTTCTACTTAAGAGTGTAGCAGCCCAAGTGTCACAATTCAAATGTGACTTGACCAATCTAGGCTTTGCTGCTAAACAAGTGATGCCACCCGCTACAAAAGTTTCTCCAAATCCACCTCGAACAATTCTCGCTTAGTTCTTTTAAGACAATTTGACTCCCACCATGGAGTCTGAGTAAAACTATTCCTAAATCACAAATCTTATAGTACTCACCAAAAGCCATAATATATAATCAATATAATCTTACAGAGAAATGGATCCATCTTCCCTTGACGCTTAAAAGTTCATATGGAGTCTATTATCCAAAATAATGACGAAAATATCTAGAATGTCATCGTTAGCATGCATAATAAATTTGACAAGGACCTGAAACTTCTATAGAATCAATACCATGATAAGTTGCAAGCTCTTCAAGAGCAACTCACTGCAATACACCAAGATTAGACCAAATATTGATTAGAATAGAATTTGCAAACACGAACTCAACACACACGCAAATTGTTAAGTCCCAATTGTCTTCAATAAACCTTTCGAAAATAAAAATTTACTGACACACGGTACTCAACCACAAAGGATACTTGTAGACTCACACATAAGATTTAGATCCGAAGTTAGTCCATAATTGTCAATCTAACAGAACCTGTAGGAGGGATCTTAGGTTCCACCACAAGAAAATTATGAGTACGTAACATTTAGAAAATTATTAAGTGCATGAAAAATATTATTTTTTCCTAAGTAGATTGAATGACTGAGTCCCAAATTCGATATATTAAAAATTAAATGTTAATGCAATGGTCACAGATTTAAGAGTCCATGATATTTAGGATTTCGTTGAACCAAGATTATTAAGAGGAACTAGCCACTTCTTGGATGACAGATAAATTGGCACTATTATAGATTCACTAAGGAGCAAACTATTCAATTTTAAAAAGTAGAAAATGCCAAAAAAAATCAGTAAATGTGTTATATTCCTGAAGTGATCTTACAAGGGAATATAACATATTAAAAAAGTTGCAATATCTATTAAGAGAATGTGAAAGATATAAAATTTCTAACTTTGAATTTCTAGAATAATATCTTCACATGCTAGGAATTTGGTCAATAAGATGAAGGTGTATGAAAAAAACGTATATGATAATAAAAGTGGTCTTTGAACGATGTCTATATGTTTGAGAATATGGTGACTATGACAATTAACTCCATAACAAAGGCACCATTGTGTTAGTAAAATTGCTCGGAAGAATTGAAAGTCACGCGATTAGAGTTGAAGAAGATACACAAATTAAATGAAGAAGTAAAAGCCAAGTGAATCTCAATAATTTATTCAACATGAATCCAAATGCAGAAGTTAAAGGTCGTGATAATTTAAACAATCAAGAAAGAGAAAATTATAAATGTAGAGGTCATGGAAATTATTGAAGAAAGAATATACCTACCAAGGAAAAGGACGTGGTTATAACTACCAAAATAGAACAAACTTGAATAGTTTCTTGAAAGTTTGGGCATAGAGCTATAGATAACATATTTAAACACAAAAAGATTTAACATAATTTCTTGAAAGTTTGGGCATAGAGCTACAGATAACATATTTAAACACAAAAAGATTTAACATAAGGTTAGTATTTACTAATTGGGAATTCCAATGACTATACAAAGTTCACTTTTGGTAAACAATACATTTTTAAAATATAAAACAAATTTGGTACTTAGATACTCATTTCAACAATCACGTGTGAAAAAAGGAAGTAATTTCTTTTTAAGATAAGACTATAACAAGAAAAATCATCCTGAATACTGTATGTTTATTATAAAGAATGAAATATTAATTTTTAAGGTAAAGATCACTCACAGTAATCTATTTCCTTGAAAATTTATTATGAAATGTTGTTTTTTCTTAGATGGCATATGGCTTGCGTGATTAATCAAACTCAAGTAAAGGTTTATTTGAGTTGGAGAGAGAAAAGCAAATTGAAAAGAAGCCAAAACGTTGTATGGGAATTTGCAGACTTTATCTGTATGAGAAAAAAACTTTAATTTGTAAGGAAGAGAGACTTTATTGTGTGTTAGAATAGTCTGTATATAGCTGCCGCTCTCCCTATTTATGGGTTGCGTGTAGCAGCTGATATATACGGAAAAGAAAAAGAAACGGTTGAATTTCCTAAAGTAAAACGGTTGAGTTTCGTAGAGTAAAACCGTTGAGTTTCATAACACTCCCCCTTAAGTTGGATCATGGATGTTCATGATACCAAGCTTATTAACAATGTCAATGAAGAGTTTTGGTTCTAGTGTCTTAGTAAACACATCTACAAGTTGTTGCTTAGAAGTTATAGGTAGGAGATGAAAGAGATTTGCTTGAAGTTTCTCCCTTACGATGTGGCAATCGATCTCTATATGCTTCGTTCGTTCATGAAATATAAGATTCGAGGAAATGTATCTAGTAGATTGATTATCGCAATATAAAACCGCATGTATCATGTCTTGTAGGTTGAGATCTTTTAGTAAGTATGTGAGCCATTGTATCTCACATGCAGCAGCTGCCAAGGCGCGATAGAAGAAGATCTTGAGACAGTAGTTTGTTTCTTTAATCTCCAACATATGAGGGATGATCCTAAGAACATGCAGTAAGTTATTATAGAGCCTCTGGTATTCAGACAAGCTGCCCAATCGGAGTCTACAAAGCCTTTGATCTGTGAAATGGAGTCTCTTGAAAAGAAAATTCCTTGTGCAAGAGCTTGTTTGATGTATCTGAGGATGCGCTGAGTGGCCTTGTAGTGGTGGATTGTTGATGACTTTGTGAACTAACTGAGAAACTGGACTGCATAGCTGATGTCTGGCCTGATGTTGGTTAAGTATAATAGCCTTCCAATGACCCTTTGGTACGAGACAACGTCATATGGCTCAACCTCTGTTTCAAATAAGCATTTTGTGTCCTTGACCATGGGAGTAGCAACAGGTTTGGAGGCTACCAAACCAGTATCTGCAAGAATATCCAACATGTACTTTCTCTGATATATGTGAATCCCTTTACTTGATCTAGCCACTTCCAAGCCTAGAAAGTATTTAGGTCTCCTAGGTCTTTAACTTTAAAGGTCTAGTCAAGATGAGTAGTAATTTCTTCTATCTCATGGGATGAGTTTCCTGCAAGGATTATGTTATCAACGTAAAATAGTAGTTAGCTTGGCAATTGGAGAAAACGTTTCAAGATAATATATTCCTTTGGCCACAAGGCGGGCTTTATATCGTTTCACACTTGTGTTTTATATTGTACACCCATTTACTGTTGGGAGAATCCGAGGGGGAAAACCGGGGAGATCTCACAAGAATGAGAACTGAGCCAAACCCATATAAGAGAATGACACCACCTTCAACCCAAAACCTTAAGGCGTTGAGTTTGCAGGTCTTCTTTCTTATATGTTGCTCAACTTTCTCAATCCTACCCAATGTGGGACTTAGACTCACTTGAATACCTAACAATCTCCCCCTCAAGTGAGAGTCCATCCTCCACATTGATACACTCCCCCTCGAGCGGAAGCATTCTCAAACCCGAGTACATTACTCATGACCCCTCACTTGTATCGCCGTTCACACACTTATATGGGACACGCTTGCCTGAAATCACCATGAGGAAGACTTTCGATACAGGGTCAAACTGCACTCGCCCAAGCCGTAAACCAACGGCTCTGATACCACTTGTTGGGAGAATCCGAGGGGGAGAACCGGGGAAATCTCACAAGAATGAGAACTGAGCCAAATCTATATAAGAGAATGACACCACCTTCAACCTAAAATCTTAACGCGTTGGGTTTGCGGGTCTTCTTTCTTATATGTTGCTCAACTTTCTCAATCCTACCCAATATGGGACTTAGACTCACACTTGAATACCTAACATTTACATCCAATGGGTTTCTTGTTGTGAGGTAAATCTGTAGCAATCCAAGTGTTGTTGCATGTGAGTGCTTCAATTTCCTTAGTCATAGCTTCGCGCCACTTGGGATTTCTTTCTGCTTCATCATAGTTCCTAGGTTCATAGTTGGCAGATAGAGCAAGGCTGTATCGAGTATGCTTTAGAGATAATTTTTTGTAACTAATGGCATCAGATATAGGGTATTTAATTTTGTTAGTATCAATCATGCCAACAAGATTATAATAATAGTCATTAAGGAAGGCAGGTGTTTTTCTATCTCTGGTTGACTTTCTCACGTTATTAGTATCAATGTTTCTAGTTTGTTGATTATGTATGTCATTATCAATAATGTCTTGTTTCACAGGTTCTTTAAATAAAGTGTTAAAGTTGTTCTGCTCTTAATTGTTTATACCAGTGCTTTGATAAAGTTAAGACTAACGAAAATTTATGCTTGATGTTTTTATATTAGTTTGTATGAGATTGTAAACTATATTCAGTTCTTGCTCAAGTTTCATTAAGTAAACTAATGTAAATAAAGACAAGAGAAAACTTATTAAAGATAAAGAAATGAAACAAAGAAGAATAAATAAATAAAAAACTTGACAAAAAAGAATAAAAAGAGGAAATTAAAAGACCATTACAAGTGAAATTTATAAAAAGAAGACTCTAAATTATACAAGAGGAAATAAAGAAGCATGTAAATTTCTTTGAGATTCTCTTAAAATATTCTTCAATAAAAAAAAATTCAAGAAAACATATTAAACGAATTCTTGAAAGACAACAACATATGAAAAAAATTCAAACAAAACGTCATAAATGACATAGATACTTAGTTACTAATAACTTTGATCAGTAAAATCCTTTTAATTAAAAAGAACTAAACATACTTAAGGTTGCATAAACTAAAATAAACCTAACTGTTTATACTTCATTTCCTAATTGGTTTACACTTGCTTTTTTTGTTATCTTTTAAATAAAAAAAACACTTAAACGTTAAAAACTTTGTATTATGTTAGACAATTTTGTTATATTTTTTAAAAGATTGTCTAAATGTTATTAGGTAGTTACTCATTATCTTTATGTGAAATATATATATATATATATATTCCATTTCCACTGTGTATGTTCTTTATATTTTATTAGAAGTAATGCATAAAAAAAATACTTTAATTGAAATTTTTTTTGGCAAGTTTGGAATTACATTAAGTAGAAAACTACTTTCATGAATGGTTCAAGTGTATGGAAATTTAGTTTCACAATATGAGTTAATAGTAAACAAAAGAGTAAAAGAATAATTATTTTTACATAAAAATCAGGTAACAAATATTTTTATGAAACCCTTAAAGAATGAGTAATTTTACAAGTTAAAAAATCTTAAAATTACAAAGACATGGAAGGCAAATAATTTAAAAATTTAAATGAAGCAATATTTTATCACATCATTTATTTGCTTCAGCATTTAGTATTTATCTTTTCCTAATTAATCTAGGGCACAGTTTGCTCTGCTTAAACAATCGGCTATAAAATCGGACTGTGTTTGCAAATGTTGCTCTGCCTCCTTCTACTCACATTAAGATATTAAATGAAGTTTTACTTAAACATTAAGTTGTAGCTGTTGTTTCTTTTATAATTACTTCAAACGGCAATACAATGCAACACTTTTGATGCAAAATTTTGTAATCAATCCAGTGAAATATGAAATCAATGAGTGAATTATCATCTTTAACTTTAGAAACTACACATGACAGGTACAAATTTTTGCTTACAACTCAAGTGCAGCAGAGAGGTGGATCTTGGAACAGCTAAAAGATAAAGAAACTTAATGTTTTAAAGAAATAGTTATCTATCAAAGGAATATTTTTGATATTTTTTAAATAAGGAATTATTTCCTAAATGCAATATATTCTCAAATAAACATTAAGACATCTTTCTTACAAAAATTACTATAGCGTTGCCTTTCGGCTTAAGTGGGGGAGTTTAGGGTTAGTTAGAAGAATCATAGAATAAGTTTGATCCTTTTCTTATTAATGACTAAAATAAGTTAAAATGAGTGAAACATTATTCTTTCACAATCTTTTAGACAATCTCTAAGGTTTTATTTTATACCATGTCACATCTCCAAGTTACTTTTGAAACAGTAACACCACTCATCTTTGTTTATTTTGATTGAAGATAGAATGCAATTAAAGCATCTATTGGAGAAGAAAAATACCCACCACCACCTTGATAGGGAACTTGATACTAAACCACTGTGGACAATGAAAGCCTCATGAACTTTGTCAAATTTGGCAGGGTTTAGACCACTACCTACTTACCACATTTTTTTCTAAATTGGTTCATTATCAGCTTGATATTATCCTCGTTTTCATAATCTAGCCACCTTTTTATTTTTTCAATTCTTAATCAAACGTGATACAACCACAAAGCTTAGATCCAATTGGTAATTGATTAATAGTTGTGTTTTCAGTTAAATAAAAGCATTTTAAAAATGTGAAAAATAGTATATTTTACTTTCTCTTTCACTCATTTATTAGAAAATACAAAAATGTATTTTAGTTTCATCTTTTAAATAATCAATCATTGTTTCATTCTTTCTTATTCTTTCAGTCTCTTAATCTTTCTCTTTTTTTTTCACACTATTCCATCAAGATAATATTCTTTTTTCATTTCATAATGTTATTTCATTCCCCAGTTAAAGTGTAAAAGTTGCAAAACATCCCATTTGATGTTCAGATTCTGTCGTCTTTGCAAGCCGTAAAGAAAAAATTATAGGAGAACTGTAAATACACATTGACCATTGGTGAATAAAATAAATTTTTCTTTTTCATTTTACTAGTTTCTCATTCTTATTTCTTATTACTGTTATGTGTACACGAGCGGGCAACTGTAAATGATTTTGCTTAAAATTATTTTAAAATATAGTGATATACATTTTGATCTTTTAATTCTAAAAGCTAGTTAATTTAGTTAATAATAATATAACTTGGTATAATACCTTTATTCAACGTAAAAGGACTTACACTTACTTTATTAACAATCAATCTAGATATCAACTAAGTGTATTTTGAATGAAGCCTCACTAATATACATGTCTTAGGTACACTTTTTCAACTATGGAGTGAAATTGACGTTTGTTTGTACAATGTCCCTTTTAATTGCTTCAAAGTTAAAATCCTCGTACTAAGCTAGATTTTTTCTTTTACCTAAAACATGGGTTCAACTAAAACATCAATCCAAAACGATAGCAGTATGAATTGAAAGGAAAACTTCGAATTCCAATTCAACCTAAACTTTATGAATTATTTGAATCCAAAAATAACCCTCTACTACGCATTCTACTTTCCCGAAAGATCAATGGCCAAAGAAAGAAGTTCAATTTTACTCCCAATGGAAATAACTCATTCATTGTATAAAGCAAATGTTGAACCCATCTTTCCCAGAAGAACACATCTCCACTCACTCCTCTTTCTCTATGGAATTGTAAAACTAAGCAACAAATAAAAACTTAAAACAGTTAGAACAATTTCATTACAATCTTTTCAAACTTTTCTTTCTGGCATCTATCTTCTTCTTGTCCACCACAGCTTTTGCTTCCTTCTTCTGAGGTGCAGAAGCAGTAGAAACGACTGTAGCAGAAGCAATCACAGAGGTGGCTGCCTGTTCCTGACTATTTCCTCTTGTTGCAGTTACTGGCACTGGCAATGCAGCACTCGCTGAAGTTGTTTTAACGTCAGCACTGAGCACAGAGGTGTTTGTCTGATCAACATTCAGAGCAGTAGTTGATTCAGAGATAGCTCCACTCTTGAATTTGGGCTTTGGTTTTGCATGGATTCCGGTGTAAAGCCTGCATGCCACAATTGGGGAAGGAGGGGGCAGGGGGTTCATGAATCAAGTAGGTAAAGTAATGTTAAAAAGTCAAAATAGTATGGCTGTACAAACTCAAGAAAATTGATCAAAACTAACAAAATAGGTTTGAGTTATAAATCAAAATTCGTGTACACCTCCATGAAACATAAGCAGTGTTGTCCTACAGGTCTCATTTGACCTTGTGTGAACTTGAGCAGCTAAAGAAACATAAGATTAAATGAGGTAGAGCCTGTTTGTTTGAGATAGTTTTCAACAGGACACAGCATTTGAGATAACAAGTTACTATGGCTGGGAACAAATTCAGAATGAGTACAAAATAAGGAATGAACTCCTTTCTCTAAAACACCAGAGGTGTTGGCCACAACGTCAACATGCTGGTAGTCAAGCTCAGAATGGTAAGTTTAAATGAGGCAATAATAAAGATCAGAAATAGATATAGAGAAAAGTGTCCGGCTGACAAACTTCAGCAGATGAAGAAAGCAATCTATTATTTGAATAAAAAGGGGGGGCCCTCAACATAGTCCGGTTCAAGTTTCATTTGCCACAAAAGATTCCAAAACAGGGTTAAACAAAGGAGGATGCTATTGAAAAGGAACGCATTTATTATATCTAAAACCCTATCTAACAAAGTATATAAACTGCTCCTTAGCCATTCACCCACTTAGTACTAGTATTCTAAACTTGGTAAACACCCAATGTTACACATTAACTTTTCAAATTCCCACATAAGAAATTATAAGACAGGAATAGCATCATCGGACAACTTACCTAGCATGTCTAGCATACTCGTCATAATTTTCAAGCAGCATTTTACCAGCCTGTTCATTCAGAGCTGATTCTGGAAATGGTTCAATCAATAGACACCTAACAACCTGTTCAAAATGGGAATCAGTGTTAATATATAAAGACCAATCTAGCAAAACTCAATAAATGAAGAATATCTAAAGCACTTACAATGAGAACATGACGTAACCCAAGGCTGGGATTCCAATCCTTTTTAAGAGTGTTGACACAAATCTCTCCATTGGTGGCAATGTTCGGATGGAAAATCTTAGTCAAGAAAAAACCTACAGCATTGAATTAAATGGTTACATAAGTTTAACAGCTTTTGCAACATAGAAAGAATATAAGTGATCCTGTAGAGCATATATATGTCATTTTGTTAAATAAACAATAAACTCCACCCAATAAAAAAGTTTCAAAGAAACAAAGGATAACCAAATTAGAATTCCAAAGCAAAAAACTAAACAGTATATAGTTCTGTCTCAATAATGTAACTAGCAGATTATAAAATTGTAAGGGGAGTCTACAACACACCTTTTGGTGGAGAATGAGGAAAATCATGAGATAGCAACAGCTTCATGCGGAAAACTCCATTCTCATAAGGAGTTCCAGCTGCAAAATTATACTCAGGTTCATCAAATTCTCAACCAAATGTCATGCACAATAACAAACATAAAAGCTACTTACCCGGGCCTTCAATGTCAGCAAATATAGTTGAAAAATCATCATCATTTACTACAACTTTAATTCCCTCGGGAGGGGACTCATCGAGATTTTTCAACTCCTTAGCAAGTTGCTTTATAACATTTGGTGGAAGATTTTCATTAGTGGCCTAAAACAAAAAGCATCATATCACAATGTAAGAACATCAAACACCTCAACAAAATGGAATTAAAAAACCGAGACAAATATATTTAACAACAAATGCCAGATTGATGACTCATGATGATAGCTCTAGTTATATGAGCAAAACATTGCTTACCATCGGTACAAAGGAACCTGCTTTGTTCTGACACTAAGGAGGAGTGTCCCTTTTCAAACTGAATTCTCAAATTGCTGCTCAGAGGGCAAAGGATGCAATCAAACAAAAGAAAAACTGCATGCAGAGGCATTTTTATCCCGAATGAGTGAAAACTTGTGTCAAATTATTACGCACAAAGATGGGACTCAAATAAAAGAATACTAGAATCAACACTAGGGGGAAGAACTGAACATAAAATGAGTTGTACAGAAAACCATAAATCACGAATCTCAAATAATCTAAAGTAATCAACTGATAGAAAAACAGTAATCCGCTTATCAGTAATTCCCCTTTAGAATCAAACTCATCTTGCACAACCAACCAATCGCGTGAAAAAACCCACATAGACATTTAAACAAAAAAGCAATAACAACCAAAATTGAGCTCCTGCCCCGAACATAACAAAACCCTAGAAATACTCAAGATTTTCTATTCTAAGAGCAGGACTCACTTTAATGCAAAGCAAAAAAAGATAAAATTAAAACAGGAAGAATTTAAAAATTGAAAAACCCCTTTTTCTGAAACAAGAGAGCCAACATTACCGGCAAAACCCTACTGGGCAAATGAAACCCCCCAGAATCTCAATAATCCCAATCTAACAAGAAACAAACCACCCCACCAAAAAAAAAAAAAAAAACAATCGTGTTTGATTAAAAAAGCATCAATTCACAGACACAACACTTAAAAAATTCTGGGTAAAATTCTGGGTATCATGCACCCCTCCAATTGAACACGGATTTTAACCCAAATAGAAAAAAATAAACATGAACAACCCAGTTCGATGAAAAAAAATGCAAACCCCACTACAGCAAAATGAAACGAAACCCAGATGAGGATTCACCTGCAAACAAAGAACAGAAAAGCTGCTTTTGGGGGTGGCAGAGGAGAGAGAAGAACAACAAGAGGGAGTGAGAGAGAGAGAGAGAGAGGGGCACAGAAGGGATCCCTCCTTGGAATGAATGATTGATTGGTGAAACTTGAGAACAGAAAACTTTAATATTTATTCACAAGCTGGGAATTATGGGAATTATAACGTAGAAGCCATTAATTATTTAATTAATTATTTTTTGAAAATATATTAAGGTCATTTATGATGAATGTGAATATAGTAAGTTTTTTAACAAAATTATTAATTGCTTGTTCCAAAATAATGTCTAAAAAATATTATTTTGAAATGACTTGTTGCTTAGACCTGATCTCCTGAGTATGTAGACGTTGGGTACTTCTTGTCTACTTATATATTAGATGGTCCACCACGCGCTCTGTCTGAGTGTGCGTGCCACTCTCAGCTTAGGACCGTAGGATTTATTAACGGTACAATGATTTCAAACTAAGCAAACAATAATGTTTTTTTCCAATCCTCCTTTCTTTTTTCAGACTAATAAATATGTTGTTTATGAAATAAATGTAAATAGTGGGATTAGAGTGAAAAAAATATGACAAGTAAATAAGATAAATCAGTTTTTACCTTGTCATATATTTGGACATAGTTTAGAGACAATTTATAGACTCAATTATTTAATTAAATAAACAAATCTTAACATATAAGTTAAATCAAATCTTAGAAACTCATATTAGATTTATCTTATTAAAGTCTAACATATGATTTAATACATAAAATTTAAAGTAAATTTAAGAAAATCAATCACAGTAAATTTATTATAATTCAAGTTGTATATTTATATATGTTATGAGTAAATTTAATATAACATAAATTATGCATTCACATATATGTTGTAAAAAATTTTATAAACTTCTCATCACTTAAATCATCACTGAAATAAGAAAATTATAATATAAGTATCAATATTTAATACATAAATCAAATAATATTTTTCACATATACTATGTGACTATAAATTTATATAATTTTTATTAATCACGTCAATCATTTTCACATTTTCATATAATATACCTCATTCAAACAAATATGCAAAATCAATTAAATATATAAATTAATATTCATTTCATATTTAAATTAAATATTTATATACAATTCAATTCATTAAAGATACAAAACGAAAAAGAAAAAAAAAGAATTTTTTTTTAATTTGAACAATAATATTTTAACTTGAGTGAGAATAGGTTCTTGTAAGCAAAAATATTTTAGCTTGGGCATATAGAGGGTTAAATTTTAGCATTGTTTTTCTTTAAGTAGAGATATTTTTTGTTTCACTTGAAAATGAAAATTTTGAATTGTAGAGTTGTTTTTATTTTAGTGAGATTTGACTCACTTGAGCCAAAAATATCTAAAAATCAATCTCATGCAGCAGAATAAACATATTTCTAAGATTTTGTCTAAAATCAATTTAACAATTACAACTTTCAAATATATTAATCTAACACAAGATGAGATCACAACAAATTTCATTCAATCAAACTATAAAGATGGAATCTTAAACTCATACATTATAAACATTCAACAACACAATTCTTATATAACTCAAAATACTATGGTGATGTCATATTCACATTCAAACCATTTATCCTAATCTTCTATAAAAAGCATAAATAACTTATTTATTTGAAAATTCTTATTTCTAAAAAAGTTTCAATGAAGTTTTCAAAATCTAGAGACCTAAAACAAAATATTCATACACAATAAAAGAAAATTCAATATGATGTTAACCAAGTTGAGATCATCACTCTTCTTAACTAATCACACAAAAATTGATTATAAAGTCATAAAAAAAAATAAATAACAAAAAAATCTTTAAGATAAATAAAAATTATTTTATTTAAAAATCTAATTGAATAGAATTAATCTCTTAACTAATATAGTATGATGAGTAAAAGAAATTGAGATATATAAGAAAGAATTTAGAGAGAAAATAGATAAAGAAATTATAGAAAAAAAAAAGAAATAAAGTTTGAGAGGAGCGTGAAATATTGAACGAGGTTTTGAAATATTTTGAAAACTACATATATATATATATATATATATATATATATATATATATATATATATAGTGTATTTATATTAAAGAAATAATAAATAATTTTAGAATAATATTTTTTAAAAAAAATATGATTTCTGAAAATAAATTTTAATGTAAGTTTTGAAAAAATATTATTTAATTTAAACATGATTAAAAATATGTAATATTTAATAAACGTTAGAATAATGCAATTTGACTTATATAATACATACTTAATATTATTTTTTTCTTACTTATTTTACAAAATATTGTGAGTTAAATTAAAATAAAAGTTTAGAATGACTGTTTCAGATAAGAAAGTTGTTAAAAAATAATTAACAGGTAAAAATATTAAACAAATCAAACTCAAACTTAACCTTTTTTAATAAGTTAAACTTAAACTTTTAATAAAGCTTAATTAAATAAATGGGAAAAATTTAAATCGTTAATTTCTTGTATTAGTCAATTCAAAGTACGCATTTCAATGGTGTAGATTATTACTCCTACCAATTACCAAATAAAATGAAGGAATATTAGAAAAATAAAATTAAAAATAAAAATTAGTTAAAAATAGTTTTGTTTTATTTATTCAAATTATATATATATATATATATATATATATATACACACACTATTATAGATTAATTGTTTTTTAAATTAATGAATTATTTTTTATATTTTCATCCAATACAGTAAAAAAAATTATTATTAAACTTCAATTAAAATTAAATTATATTTGACAAATTTCATTGTATTATATATAAACAATTAATATAGATGTTAATATTTCTCTATAAGAGAATTAAAATGTATCATCAGTTATTTAATCTGAATTATTAATATAAATAAAATGAAAAGGTTAAAAAATTAAGAGTAAGTTGTTTCAGTTATTATTGCAGTAAATAGATCACTACTCTTATTTATAGAATGTATTATATAATGTAACATTTCAAATTTTCACTCTCAACTTTAAAGAGATATTACATTACCTACAAATAAAATATAAACTAATATTTCTTATTTAGTTACTTAATTTGAAAACAAAATAAAAGTTATACAGAATATGTGTCATTATTTTAGAACTACAATTAAAAGATTCAATATTGTGATGAATTTGATATTTTTTTAACTATATTGTTTATGATTGAAAAAACAATAACTATATATAATTTATTTCATGTACAATCTAATATTACAATTTCAAATAAATTATTTGAGGAGAAAAATAGTCATTTTATATCTATTTTGTAAAAATAAGTTTAGTAAATTAAATAAAAAAATATTTAAAAATACTCTCACTTTATTAAAAAAAATATTTTTATATCATTCAAATAGTGTCTTTCAACATTATATTCTTATGAAGAAGTTTAAATGTTTAAAATTTAAATTATTTTTATTTAAATTTAGTTTATTCTTAAATACTTTATTTAGATAAATTAATTTACATTTATTAATTTCTTAAACATAGTTTCTAACTTATTTTTAAAATAAGAAATAGTTCTTTTGAAAAATATTTTAAAGTAACATTGAGAACTATATTTTATATAAACAATAAATAACATTAGTGTTACACAAACATAGTGGGTTCATCTTTCAAGGTTTAAACATAATCTGTATTTTCAAGAAGATGATTGTACCTTCAACTCTATTACACTAATAAAATGTAAAATATAATCCATCTTTAGAAAAGTATTGAACAAAATTGAACAAACCTGTATTAAAAATTATTTTTCTACTTTTTTAGAAATATGTAACTGATTATTGATCTTTGATTATTTCAAGATAAACTAAAATTAAATTTTATTTGGCTAACAAATAATCAATTATCTTATCCAATAAAAAATTATGTTGTTAAAATTTGTTTTTCAATGCTTTATAATTAATCAATTAGTAAAAAAATAATTAATTATATTAATTAAAATTAATTTTTTTGGGTTTTACCTGTAGTTAAATATTGTATGTAGTAATTAATTATATTATATAACATAAAAAATTATACATTTTTTATATAATTGATTATATTTAATAATAATTTGTTGAACCATTAAATGGTTTAAAATCTTTTTAAATAATTTAATTATTTATTATAATTTTGATAATAATAATAATAATAATAATTTAAGATGTATTTTTGTATTTAATGATATATGTATTAAAGTAACAGGAATATTGTAATAAGATATAGATGGACATCTTAATAAGCTTTTATTTATTGTTGTTTTATTAAATTAATTTTAATTAAAATTTAAAAGAATAAAATTATTTTCAAATTTATTTTTAAAGATTAACATAAATTTTTATTTTCTTCTTAACATAATTAAATATTTTTATTCTATCAAAGTTTTTTTATAAAATAGGTTTGAAAATAAACTAAATTTTGATAAAATAAATTTGATTTATTTGCTACCGTCAAAACGTCAAATTTTTCCAATATCCTATTAAACTCACATGTATATTAGAGACTTTAATTGTTTAATAAATTGAATTCAGATTAAACCTTTTTGATAGATAAATTAGGATATAATCTAATGTGCAAAAGAATTTTCAAGGAGGAATGATTTTATTCTGGGTATAACAAAAACTAGATAATTAGCCTTAAATTTTGTTTAGAATTACCAATGTACTGCATTAATTAATTAATTATATTATATTATATATATATATATATATATATATATATATATATATATATATTGCAGTAATAGTTTTAATTTATCTAAGCCATTGCTCTGTTTAATTGTTGATAAATTAAAGTACTTTGTTTATGCTTTAGATCTGTTCAGGCCTCTGTTATTTATCTGAGACTTGCTTTCTTAAATTAATTTCTGGAATATAAAAATAAAAAAAATTTAAATTATTTATAGTTGGTTCTATGTTTAACCTTCTGCAGCTGCCAACTTAAAAAATAAAATTGATTGGTAAAGAATTTCAAAATTATTAACTGAGTGCATAAGTGGTTTCGAAACTGTGTTACATTTACAGCTATCTCAATGTTCATTTTTGTTTAAGGAAAGTTTCTTCAAAATCTTATATGCAATGCTTAATGTTTTAAATTTCAGTTTATTTTGATTGCTGTTATTTTTTGAAATTCAAATTAAGTATAATCGATAATTAATTGTGATAAAGATCTTATATGATTTATTCTTCATGGTAGAAGTTTTGCTTACATAGAAACAATTAAATTTTGTTGAATAAGTTGATGATAAATAAAAGTTTGGATCAAAATTTAGTTGGTTAGTCAAGTTTAACATGGATACAAACTATTATAAGTTTTTAAAATTTAAATTGTTGATGACTTTATTTTAAAAAATATTAACATTATATATATATATATATATATATATATATATATATATTAACATGATATTATGAAGCTGTTGGGAAGTGTTTTAAAAGGAAAATCAAATCTGAACTATATTAAAGAAAAAATAAAGATCTCCTATTTAAGTTTTAATATATTAAAATGTTGTGACTAATTTTAGAAGCATTGGAAATTGCTCTTAAAACCTCAGATAATTGGTTTTTACTAAGGGAATAAATTCAATTTGAGAATAATAACAAGACGACTAAAAATACACTCTACAACACATTGAAAGATTTACTGAATATATGAGTAGCTATTGTCAATTATTATTAAAAATATATAGTTTTAAGATGTGTCAAATTGTTATCTAATTCTTCATCATTATTAAATAATTTTTATGAATTTTTATTAATTTTTCTTTTTTTTTTCAATCTTAGAGTCATCTTGTTCTTAGGAAGAGATTGAAAAAATAATATAATATAAAAATGTTTGTTTATTTAGATTTTTCGAAGAGGAGAGAATACTCATGTTTTCTAAAGAGTATTTAGTAGAAAAAACATATACTACAACAAGAAATAAAAGTGTAATGACATTTTTGAAATTATGTGAAGAGATATTACAGATATTACATCGGTTACTCATGTATCAATGTAATATAATTTATTCTACATCGGTTGACACTCCTAACCGATATAAAAGGACCAAAAAAATAAAAATTTCTAATTTTGGTATGACACTCAATCGATGTAATAGGTGTTAGATACTACATCGATTGTTACCTAAAACCGATGTAGAAAGTAACTTAGTGAAAAAAAATTCAAAAACAATTAATCAGGGACCATATTACATCAGTTGTAGAGGTAACCAATGTAGTATGTACGTACCTATTTCATCGGTTATCTATAAAATCGATGTAATATGCTCCCAGTGTGTGAAAAAAATTCAATTTTTGAGTGAGCGCACGTATTTATTAACCTAATATTTTCACTACTTTTATTATTTGTCTTTCCCTCGCACAACTGAGTCTTTGCTACCTGCGTTCTTTGCTCTTGAGTTCTCTGCTCTTGCGTTTTAGTTGTTTTCACTCTTACTCACGCTCATTTGGTTCCTTTGTTGCCTTTATCTAATTTCTTTTGCATTTTCGACATAGGTGGTTTGCTAATTCTTTTACGTTGCAGGCTTTTAAGGATGTTATACACTTGATGCGTGAGCCTTTCTCCACTGTGAATGCTTCATTCGACGCCCCTTGCCGGTCCTCTCTGCAATTGGTTAACATTTTTGTAAAATTCATTAAAAATAGTTAAAAATTTATTTTTAACCCAAATTTTTTAGTAGCAACTTGATTTAGTGTATATTTGATGGTAAAGTTCTTACATGGTATCATAGATTTTGAGTTTCCAAAATTTAGGACAAAAAAACTTCAAATGGCTATTTAATAGAGAGCTTGGATTAAGACGCTCCAAAATTAAAGGTTGTTCGAAAAAAGGTAACGAAGTTCATGGTTATCCTCAAAGGGGATTCAAAATCCAAAATTTGTCTAAAATTCCATCGTTTACTATTTATTTTTTCTATTTTTTAGTATTTTTGATATATATATATATATATATATATATATATATATATATATATTTCTGTTTCTCATTATACTTATCAAAAAATTCTGAAAATTTATGTGGTGTTTGTATATGTTGAACATTAGATGGTCCAAAGTCCCTTTAGAGGATCAAATCATTTGATAAAATTTTGATGATAACAAAACTCAAATATACATTTATATTTGATGTGTGCATGTAACGTTATTATTAATTTTCTTACTACTTACTTTTATTATGTGTTATTGATTTGATTTAAATTGATTTTATATCATATTGTGTTTTAATGTTCATTTTTGTTCATAATAAAAATTATTCAAATTATTATGAAATATTTAATGTGATTAATTGATTTTATATATATTGTGCTTTAACGTTCAAATTTGCTTATAATGGAAATTATTCAAATTATTGATGAGTATCTCAAATATAATTTCTCTATGTTATTTCAAATTATTTTTGATACAGAATTAATCAAGTTTAATGCAGTATAAAATATTAGAGAAATATTTTCAGTTTGAGCTCCATACATCAGAAAGTCAAGATTGTTCTGTTCAAGCATTCCAACGGCTAGTTAAAAAAAAACTACATATAGCGAAGCAATTTCAAGTTGAAAAACAAGAAGCAAAAAGAGAAATACATCATATAATACATTGAAGAAAATATATTGAGGATCTATTGTCAATTTGCTATTGAGAGCATACAGAGTTTTGGATTGTGTGAAACTATTGTGTAATTCTTTACCATTGTGAAGTAAACCCTTGTGAGCTTTCATTGTTCTCTCTTTTGAGAGTGTTTATTTCAATCTTGAGTGGTCTTGATCTCAGGGGGAGATTGAGACTAGTATAACCTGGAGAGGTTTGAGTACTCGTGATAATTTGAAGAGATTTGTGTACTCGTGATAACCTGGAGAGGTTTGTGTACTCGTTATAACCTGGAGAGGTTTGTGTACTCGGTATAACCTAGAGAGGTTTGTGTACTCGTTGTAACCATTTATGATATAGTGGAACCTCTTGAACGGTTTATTCAAGAGAGAACTAGACGTAGCCTAAGAGATTAGGGTGAACTAGTATAAAACTGCTTCATCTATGCTTATATATTATTGCCTTAGACAATCTTGCTTGGTGATTTTTATTTATACGGAATTGAGTTTAGGCTCCGTTCAACCCCCTTTTGGAGCCAGCTGTTCCTACATAATAGATTAGAGATTTATCAAAAAATTCTAGAAAATTATGATATTTTTAAAAAAAAAATAGATATTATATCGATTGTTACTCACAAACAATGTAATAGGGTAGATACTACATCTATTGGGAGCCACAGCTGATGTAGTATTTCTTCCTGAACGCTCTCAGGATTGGTATTTTACGCTGGTAACTTATCAACCGATGAAATATATGCATATACTACATCGGTTATAGAACCGATGTAGAATGTCCTGGACTTTCTATATCCCCTGTATCAACATCAGTTTTGGAACTGATGTAGAATATCTTCCATAACTAATGTAAAATGTGTTTTTCCTACTAGTACTCATATAACTTAGTTAAAGAGGTTATAATACTTGTTATAATCACTGGATTAGTGGAAGATCTTTAGTAGTTACTTAAGTCAGATACAACTCAAGTTTAAATAAATCACGATAAATTTTATGTGTCTTTGATTTAATTTTACTGTTATCTTGTATGTCTTTAAATTAATTTTTATTGTCACTTATTTATTATCTATTTCCAATCGAGTTTGTAGTCTCCATTCAACCCCTTCTAAGATCAACTACACCTTTATAATTGATTATACATATTCAAAATTATTTTTTGGATTATTTTAAAAAAAATAATTGATTATAGTTAAAAAAGTAATCAGTTCAGTAATCATAAACTATTTTTGAAACTTCTTTAAACATAAAAAGTATTTCATTGTTTTCAATTGAAATAATTACGAAAGTTTTAGCTACTTTCTTACACAAGAGTTCTTGAAAAATCACCCTTTACATTTTGAAAAAAATATCATTGTTTAACATCATTAATCAAAATTAAAAGTGCATTAGGTTTTTAGCTATAATTGTTTTGAGGAACATTTATTACTCTAGGTGATATTTTTCCTTGTCTTTGTAGCTTTTTATGTTGTAATACATTAGTGTAGTGTGACTATAGGTATTTAAGTATTTTTATACTTCTATTAGCTCCCTCAAATCCTTCCTGAAAATTATGCTGTTCTCTATGATAGTTAACCATATCTTTTTATTAGTTATTTTTTCTCCTTTCAAATACCTCTTAATATCTCATGTCAGATACTCAAATTTTGTTTCTAATAATAATTTTTTATAGTATTGTTTTTAATTCACCATCTTTTAAAAATTTCAAATTATTGAATTCCAAATTAAAAAAAATCAAAAAGTGATTTCTTATTTTAAAAATTGTTCAGATAAGTCATGAATATTTGACACCAAATACTCAAAATCAATAGAATCATTTTGAGAAAACAAAAGAATCAATCTTCCATTCAATGTGTAATCTCGTCACTAGTATATATTTTTTGTCAAAATAATTTATGTGGACATTACTACTTTTATCAAATTTAATATCTATATTATTTTCAATACATTTTTTTATTTGAGTTCAAAGTAAATAAATAAATTGTAATTCTCTATCTTTTTTAATAAGTAATAAATTTTAAATAAATTAAATATCAATGAGTATAGAGTATATTTAAATTAATAATCTTAATTATCAATAAAAGATAAAAAATTAAAACTTGTGAAAAATTAAGAACTTCAGTGGGGCCTAAGACGCCTTGTTTGTCACACTCTCATCAACAAGGTGAATAAATACTTTACCTTCTTAAAAATGATAGTAAAAAGAAAAGAGTAGAAGCCACAGAAAAGTTATGGAATGGCCAGAGGTCCCTAAGAAGCCACGGTTTATGCAGCAGCCCACCAGCTACTACGCAGAAGTGCAAGGCTTGTACGTGCAATACCAACTCACAAGTCAAATAAGATGGTTGTTGCAATACATTAAAAATATGGGAGGTAGGTGGGTAGGTAGCAATAGTGTTTAGTCTTCATAAATTCCATTTCCTACAAATAAGTCAATTTCCTTAGCTTGTGAGTTGTGAGGCAGTGAGAAAACAAAGATGGAAAGAGAAAATGGAAACAAGATGAAAATACTTTGCCTCCATGGATTCAGAACCAGTGGCAGTTTTCTTAGAAAGCAGATCAGCAAATGGGATCCTTCTCTGTTCACTCACTTTGATATGGTAATAAATAGTTTTTACTTCTACTTTTTAATGTTCAAGTGTATGCATGGAACACTTTTAACCTTAAACCCTTGTTGGATATTTCAAATTCTTCCTTTGTCGATGATAGAGGTGATTAGCTCTTATACCCTATAACTGCTAAGCATAATGTAATGTAGTCTTGATTTTTCATAAGTACAAAGCAATAGAATAAAAAAGTTACATGTGGATGTCAGCAAGTAAGACATGGAGAATCTAAACTGTGTCAATGCCACAGGAATTCCCAGATGGTAAATTCCCTGCTGGAGGGAAGTCTGACATAGAAGGAATCTTTCCTCCACCTTACTATGAGTGGTTTCAATTTGAAAAGGTAGGAATACTAGATCCTCCACTCTTTCATTTCAGATTTGGTGGATCATGTAGTAGTGAATTTGTCAAACTTCACTTGCCTTGGTTTACTGGAAACTACTGAACCTATACACAAATCTTGCCCAGGACTTCACTGTGTACTTTAACTTGGAAGAATGCATCTCATACTTATGCGAATACATTACATCCAATGGTCCCTTCGATGGCTTTCTTGGCTTCTCTCAGGTGAGCATTCATAATTGCTCTGAGATTCAATCCCTTCTGGATTTTACTGATGTATATTACTGTCAGAAAAATTGCTAGTTTATGATAAGCATGATCTATCCCTATAATTCAGCGTCAGCAATCTTATACAAAAATACAAAAGTATTCAGCTAGCCTATTCTCCTAATTATGGAATAAAATCTGTACAAGAAAATATCCTATCCTGATAATAATGGAATGTAATGAATTCTGTGAAGAGGAATATTAGTTACTCTGACATTGTTTGAGCATACTTCAGGAGATTCTGACAATTACTATCATGTATAACTACTACTAAACCCAGCTTTCTCCCTTCTTCATGTGAATCAGGGCGCAACTCTTTGTGCACTTTTGCTTGGTTACCAGGCACAGGCAAGTAAAATACTACTATAATTTGATTTTTGATTTAATTTGAACCACAGAATTCTAACTAGTGAGCCCGAAATTATCAGGGAAAGGTGTTAAAGGAGCATCCGCCCATAAAGTTTTTTATATCAATATCAGGAAGCAAATTCAGAGATCCCAGCATATGCGATGTTGCCTACAAAGACCCCATCAAAGCTAAATCTGTTCACTTCATTGGGGATAAAGATTGGCTAAAACTGCCTAGTCAGGATCTCGCATCTGCATTTGAAAAACCCCTGATATTAAGGCATCCCCAGGGTCACACTGTCCCCCGATTAGGTGGGTTATTGCTCTCATCAGTGTTTATTGTTTATGCTTTTTACTCTAGAAACTGATCTTTCCTTGTCGTCTTATCGCTAACAGATGAAGTGACCACCAATCAATTGAGAAACTGGATTAACGAGGAAGTCCTATGCCAACCAAAAGTTGGCGTCTCAGTTATTGAGAATGGAAAAGACCATGAAAAAGAAAACAAAGAGGAAAACGGCGTATGAATAAACAAGGGTTCTGAAACGGTAGGAGTGACCCAAGCCGGGAGATAAGGACTTCGAAGGGAAAGCGCATGAATTTATTATAAATTATGTATTATGATTGGTGATTCATATGGACCTGTTTTATGTTGTCATGGTATTTAATAATGTATTATGTATGACAAGTGATTCGTATGGACTTGTTTTGTGTTGTCTTGATATCTAATATTGCTAAGTATGACTGTTGATTCAGGTTGTCTTAATATTTAACAATTTACTATGTATGACTAGTGATCCATATTGACCTCTTTTGAGTTGTCTTGATCTTTAATGACTAAAAAAGAGAGGGGGAATGTAATGCGCAGGTATATTCAGCACAAACATACAATTAGACTAATTCCCCTTGAATCAATCAATCATGAATGTTTCAACAATTATATTTTATAAAATAGAACATGAATCACAAGTTGGGTCTCGATTTGATTTCACTATTGGTGCAATACATCACTAACTCTCCATGATAGCTACATTAATTCACATGACAAAACTGCAAGCTGGGACAACAAAACAGAACTCTCCCGACAGATACCATGGCTTAACCAACTCTGTTGCTGATAGTTTGATATAGAGATTTCAGCTGTGTGTTCCACTTGTCTACGGCAGTATACTTCTTCATTCCTTTCGACCTGAAAATGCATTTTCAGTAATTAAGTTGTATACTAACAAAATTATGAACAAACTAAATACAGTAGAAAGGGATCAAACATAAAAACTAACTTATCAGAGCGTTCTAAGAGCCGGTTGACTTGATCAATGTGTCCTTGAATTCTGTTATCCAAGATAAGCGATACCAGTAGCTGCTCGACATCATTCTCAGGCACATTAAGTTCCTGCAAATTAATAGGTTTTATTGCATAAAAACCATTAGACGAACGGTAACTTAAGTGTCTCCTAAATCAACTCAACAAATAAGAGGAGAGGGATAGTAAGGGAAGTCAACATTTATTGACTATTTTTTTATAGAAAAAGTGTATTTGACCGTTTAGTTTCCTTGTGAAGAAGGCAAAGTACAAGTGCAGTGTGAGTACATTTTTACCTTAGATATAAACGGGATCCTGATCCTCGTATATGGTTTGATGAGCTTCAGCAAGACTTGAGTTCTGATATTCTTTAGCAGATCCTCAATGTAATTTCTGATAAATGGGTCATCCATGATGGTTCGTCTGTTACTCTGGAAAGAAAATTACCCACTATCAAATCCCAACAAATATTGCATAAATACAAAGAACCTTTGAAGGTCAAATTAGTGCCGCCACATTCTCATGCAAGACTCGATAAAAATACCTTCAAGATTTTCTCAAATTCCAATATCTCATTACGCTGATAAGCTGCTATCAAATTTGTCATTGCCAAAATTTCAGGGTCATTCTTGTATCTGTAATATGAGAATGAAAAAAGAAAGAAAGAAGGGAATTGGATCAGAGAATGAGAAAAATGAGCAAGTACAGTGATAAAAATGAGTAAATTATACTCATTTCCCATGAGAGTTGCTTAAATTACACCCCTCCCCCCTCTTATTTTAAATTAGACATACACACGGTCCCCTCCCCTAGGAGAGGAATATAAGTTGCACTTCAATTCTTTTCAATGTAGACTAATCACTTAACATTGGTTAATAGTGATGAAAGTATCTTCCAATGATATCTTAGCTTTTTCTTCAACTTTCAGTGTCACAAACAACTAATTTTAAATACCTTAATTATTTTCAGCTTTGAAATTTCATCCAAAATATTTATTTCATCTTCGAAGGTCACATAATTGATAATAAATATTAAAAATTAGCTACTAATCATGTTGAGAATCACCAGATACGAAATAGAAATCACTAAAATACTCATTTACATTAAATTGATTTAAATGTAACACATGGATCTTTAACAGGAGGGGTTTGTAGGTTCTAAAATGCAACACATGGATCTTTAACAGAAGGGAATGCAATTTAAGCATCTCTCAAGGGAGAACATAGCTACTCAAATAAGTAAACTAATTAATTAAAGACAAAGGACTTACGGCTTAGCCTCCTGCCCATCAAAAGGGTTTACTTCAGACTCCATCAACATGTTGGCAAGAACAAGATATCTGAAATGTAATACCAATAGGTCCAAGTTGATACAAAAAATATGGTTGCTTGAATGGCTTATTTTGAAGTACTTGGGCATAAATGCTAAGGACAATATATCATACATACACCGTTACAAATATTACTGCCAAAATTGGTGCTTCATAGTTAACTGGATTTTTTTACTAATTGACACGAAATACAGAAACATCTTTTGCAAATTGTTTAAAACTGATAACTAAATTAAAAAGTTAAATATGCTTACTTCAAGCATTGGATACGCCTATGATTCCCAGCTTCATCATAATTCTTAAAAGCTTCAAAAAAATCCGTAGCTGCTTCAGCCCACTGTCGCTCTGCCATATGCATTTTCCCCCCACATTCATGGATTATTCCCATTATCCGCGGATGGGGAATTGCTGACTTAATAGTGAGTGCTTTCTGGTAAAGTTGCTGCATTTAATACAAAGGAGAGTGATAAATACTGGTAAAGAACTTTCCTTTAGCATAAGAATAGTTTAAAAAGATGCTCTATATCACACCACCTAGTTTTAGAGTGCATGATTTTCTGGGTTTTTGAAAAAAAAAAATAACTACTTTTCTTATATTTTATTTTGTTTAGATGAACTTCTATAATTGAAAACTAATGAACTAAACCTTCTTACATCAACCTTTGGTTCAACGACTTTTCCAAAAGACCACTTTCACTTATATCAAGTCCCAATAACAAATGTCTTTGTACAGCATAGCTTGTGCATGCTTGGTTTCAGTTGGAAAATCTCCATACCAAGCTTTGCAAAACAGTCCATCTCTTGTAACTATTTGCCCAAACCGTGATTAAATGGAAAAAAAAAACAATTAAGTCTTACAGAATGACAGAAACAAAAAGACGTCATTTGAGAAATTGAGCTCACCCCATAAGCAGCAAGAAAAGTCTTGTAAACAATTAAAGCTAAAATTACAGGAAAGAGTGGTAATAAATGAAAAGGCACCTTATTACTCTTAATGCATTTAGCAGAATAAGAACTTATTATCTAAAACAACTACTGACCTTGAGTTTTTTGTTGTTTTTGGTCTCTGTGTACATCTGAATTTCTATTGCATAAACCTCCAAAAGTTGGGTTCCTTTCTTATGGTCATCTGTACCATCTTCCCTTTGACAAGATTTGTGAAGTTCTTTCAAGATCTGAAAATTCAACAAAATCAATCAATTACTCAAAACTACTGGATACCAATACGTACACAAACATTACAATTAAGTCAGACAACAGGTTACATCATTTCACAAAATAATAATGCATTACCTTACTCATCCGTCCATATTCCCCAATATCAAAGAAGATCTTACAAAGCTTAAGATTTGTCTTAAACCATAATCTCTGCAAATGACATAAAAAATAAACATAAGACTGCATAACTGAAAAATAACACTGACCAAAGGTGATGTCTAAATGTATTGACCTCATTCTTTGCTTCTTCAAGGGCTTTCAGAGTTGTCTGGTAGAACTCCTGCAGAAGACCAAAGTTCTGGCTAGCTGAACCCGAGACGTAGTCCATAATGCTGTTTATGCATTTTTCACTATAGTTACGAGTCACTGCTGACTTAATGTAAGTCAACATCTCCCTGTAGGCTTCCATCATCTCTTTATACCTTCCAAGTCTATAATAGAGCTTCACAGTTTGCTTTAGAGCCTTAAATCCCCTGGTAATGTGAAACGTGATATATGATGGTTTATTATCATTGCGGAATGATTCTAATACACGATGTTACTGAGCACTACATAAATGAGTACAAGAATTAAGAGAAGTAATGTGTGAAACAAACGCAATAACTGTATTTATTCAAGATAATCTAGCTAGAACCAATGAAAAGGAAAGAGAGACATTAGTTATACACATAAAAAGAGCAGTAACAGATTGTGGAATTAATAATGATACAAGAAAGGATACAGCAAACAGAACCATATATATGACCATTTAAGTTCTTCAACTCCAAAACATATATACTTTTTCATTATACAGCACAGGGAATAAAATTCTTACCATTCTGCCTTTTCTTGTTCCATGCGCACAACCTCCGCAAAACCAGCAAGTGCACCTTCTGGATCAGTTTCAACCAAACCTGTATACAAACCAAACATCCTCAGAAGTCAGTATAAAAATTGGATCAACCACCCTTTGACAACAAATTATGAAAAAAACAATTCTTTACAAATATGCAAAAGGCATTTAAACAATAGAAATTATTTGAATAACTCATTTTGTTAATCATTTCAACAAGGAAGAAACGTAGCAAGGTTAAATCAATATCAACAAGAAAATGAATTAAATTTAACTTTTGGAAGAAATATCCCACAAAAAGAACACTGATTTGAAGTGAACTAAGTAGTTTACAAGTTACAACACAATCTAGATTCCAGAACTTTATCTAGAATCCCAAAAAGAAACTAATATTCCCAAACCATAAATGCTAGGAATTATTTTCTGTTTCTTGTAAATAGAAAGAAGTAAAAGTAAAAATAGTTGCTAGAAATACCTTTTGAATTGTAATACTGATTCTCAATATCAACATCTTGCTCCTCTTGCTCCTCATCTGAGTACTCAAATCCATAGTCCTCCATATCAGCATCTACAGAATATCAGAAGCAAAAATGAAGCCAAACAATTATGGATAGGTCAAAGAACCACAACTAGAAAAACTTCTCCAGCAAATAACACCCATCCAGCTGGCTTCAGGGATTATCCTTCCTTTTATAATTGACGAGTGTCAAATCGGGAAACTTTTCGTATAATGATTACACATATCACTTCACAAAAGTCAGGGACGGAGGGGAGTGGGACTAAGGCATGCATGAAGATTGAATCCAAATTCATAAAGATTCCACAAATTTTAGCTCAGCAACTTTCCAACACCGGCCACTCTTTTATCCGAGCTTGAAACCAACCGCACAAAGTTTAGCAACAGAGAAAAACATATAGGAAAAGCTAAACCAAGTTTGATAAGGCTTTTTAGTTGTTTCTTATAGCAAGCATATTGAGGAATTAACCACAAAAACATAATCAATTGCATTATCTCCTAACAAAATCCACAAGAACATTAAAACATTAAAAACATCAGAAAACCCTGTTTCACTCAATTCAGAATCTTTTGGGAGACTCACATAGATTGCCCTCGACAATGATTCGTGTTGCCAGCCACACACAAATGGATGACACCAAAAAAACGTTATCGATTGCGGACTTCTCAAGACTCAATCTAGGGTTACAGAGTTTGTGCTTAATTGCGCTACAACGAAATAAAATCCTACGAAGCCCCGAAGTTGCGATCTCGATTTTTCCGTAGCACAAATGACGAATACAAACGAATCGAGATTCAAATTTCGAGTCTCTTCAAATCGAAAACAAAAGCAATAAATAAACGAAGCCATTTACCAAAAGAAAATTAAAGTACAAGAAGAGAAAGATTAATGCGCGAAACATTAAGTGTTGGGGAAAAGGGAGAAAAAGAAAACGCACCCGAAGCCATGGCGTATGAAATCGACTGAATTTGAGGATCCGAGTTAGGTTTAAGGTCGGAAGCGGTGAGTCAGAGACTCCGAGTTAAATATGAGCCGAGAGTAAGAATCCGGTGAGTGAAGCGAAGGAGTAACGGGTTTTAGTAGCGTTTCAGCCTTGTTGCATCTAAAGCCTTACTTACCATCCTTTCAAAACTCACCATTTTACAATTTCAATAAATTCCTATATTGAGTTGTTTTACCCGTTATATTAATTTATTAATTACTAATAATATTAATTCTTACATCTCATAACACAGTCTTCTCATTAATTACTTAGAGCCACCCCCACAACTATCAATATTATTAAGGTTTATTTATGTTATTGTGTTATTTATTTATTTATTTTATTGAATTTGGATTTAAGATTAATAAAAATATATATTACGTCTCTAAATATTTAAAAACGTAGTAATGTACTATATTTTTTACTCAAATAAGACTAAAATCATTAATAAACAAATTATTAATAATTATATATATATACCTTTACGAAACAATTTCAGCACGAGAAAAGAAAGGTAAATAAGTTGATTTATTTAAAAAAATGTTTTATTTTATAAAAACAAATATTTTCTCTCTCTAAAGAAGAAAAAGATGACGAAAACTATGTCATGACGGAAAAACAGTAAATATTATTAGAGTATTTGAAAACTAAAAGAGAACTTTTGAACACAAAGTGTATAAAATGTTTTCCTCACTCTTATCTAAGTTTACAAATTTGAAATGTAGCTAAGTTATAATAAATGAAAACTCCTTATATCTCTTATTTAGGTCTATTTAGTCTTTTAATAATCCAACATACATGTAATAATTCATCTAAATTTATATATGATCTAATCTTTTTGCATAAAAATGTGATATATCAAACATAAAATTTGTAATAGAAAATGAGGTTAAAATGTTCAAAATTTACGTCTAATCATGTATTGACTAATGTAAAGTTTGAACTTTATTTAAAATATTTGATTGATTTTAGTTTCAAACTAAAACTTGAGATAAAAAAAAAAATCAATAACAAGGCATACAATAATAGATAAACATCTCAATTGAAAAAACTATACAAAATCATCTAATCTAACCTAAAAATTTTATGAACAAGAAAATAACACTATATTATCCATGTTAAAGAGAAAATTAGTATCATGTTTTTGGATATCATTCTAGGATAACAAAGATTGATCATTTAAAACGTGAAACATCTCATGCACATGATTATGTAGTCATCATAAAGGCAAAACACAAATCATCCTATGTATACATGTAAATAACATAACACGGTTTCAATGTCAAAACTAAGGAACAACAATTCTAGGGAGACATTCATGTATTATCATGATTGAGATCCTAAAAAAATCTCATTGGACAGAAAGGACCAATACACAAAATCAATCACAAGGAACCAAGAAAATCATTGTTTAGGTCACCAATGAGGCCTCCACCAACTAATTGTAGCTTCTGCTAGAGAGAAAACAAAAAATCACAAGAAAAATTGGTGTTTCACGACGAAAAAAGTCAATTATCCCATCTAACACATGTTAACCTCAACAAGCTCAAAACCAAGGTGGAAGATAAAGTTGAGCATGTTATGCGAAAGCTAACTCGTTCAACAATATCATATATGCCTTATGATTGGAGGTCAATCTTCGATGGTAAGGCTTTCAAGAGGACACTTACTAAAGTTGAAGCCTTATATGGCTTGAATAAGAAGGTTTACTTTGACTTCCACAAAATGACATCATCATCTCATTCATTTGACATTGAAAACTCTATAGTTGAAACATAGAATCTCTACATCATTCGTCCTGTTCGCACTTACATAAGTGATAATATCACTTACAAGACTCATACGATGTTGATTGGAGGAAACTTCATAACATTATTATGGGAGTGGCCATGAAAGGTTTTTATGATCTTACATGATTAGTTATTTGAAGATATTAGGCCTGAATATTGCTGAAAAGCTAGCTAATGAAGAGAAAGATATTCTCATGCATGAATGAAAACTTACAACAAAGAAAGTAAAGGTAGAAGCATAAGTTGAAGCTAAAGAGCAAACAACTAATCAAAACGATTAGATAGCCTCAAATCAAGAAGCCTCCTCAAGGACCGTCATCATCTAAGTCCCAAGGTATTATCCATATACTTGTTATTCTTGTGAATCTTGCTCCACTCACCATCACCATTATGGATTTTGTGCAACTCGTGGTCAAAGATGCACTACAATACCAACAAGTTAAAACCCAAACTCAAATTTTAGAGCTCAAACAATGTCAGAATGCACATGTTAACCTTGTATTGTCTACCTTTGCTACACAACTCCAAGCAACTATGACAAAAATCCTTAAGGTTACCACAAAACAAAATCATAGGTAAAAGCAACACCATAACCTTAACTTACCTCACATGAACCTACCAAAGACCAACCTTTTACCTTTCAACTAAATCTAACTAATCCTCCTACCTTTACCACAATAGTGATGACAAACTCTTTCTTCACCCTTTGTTGCTAGTTACAAAATAGAGAAGAAAGTAAAATTTTAGAATTTTTCCACATATAAGACACTATATATTTTTTCTTCATATACACATTGCCCTATCATTCATTATAATATTTGTTTTTTCTCTCTTTCTCCATCGACTTTAATCTCTTATTATTTATCTAATATAATTAACTCTAATACTTTGTTATCATCTTAACGTCTAAAAGTGTTTCCAACGTCTGATAATACTTGCTAGCTTTCCTAATGCTTGCATCTGATAATACTTGCTAGCTTTTCTAATGCTTGCATGACTTGATACTTGCCGTAATATGTGTTTATTTAATTAAATCTTTTTCTTATATCCTGTTAGGTGAGAAGTAAAAAATCAATTTAAAAGTTACAATATTTATTATAATAGAAAAAGAGATATTATTGAAATTTGGATGGTTTAATACAATTTGGAGACACTAGTTAAAGTTTTGATAATAATAAAATATAACTAAACATTACATTTTTTTTTTCATATCATTATATTGCTTATTATCTTCTAACAATCGAATATATTTTGTTTAGGTAACTATGTTTTTCAATACCTTTTATAGGATAAGTAAACACAAGATAATCTAAAAGTTAAAAGTTAATCAAGGACAAAATAATGAAAGGCAGAAAATAATGCCTTAAACCATTTTTCATATATAAAGTCAAACATAATTGGAAAGACATAGGAATTAACCCAATCAAGTATTCAATACATTAAATTTCTATAAATGAAAAGTAATGGGTACAACAACATCTATAAACACTTAATCATGAAATTAAAAATAATATGCAAAGTTTTTGTATTATGCAAAGTTTTTGTATTTATGTAAAATGCAATCTTTTACAAAAAGAAACAAAACATAAAAGAGTAAGATAAATTAAGTAATTGTCAAATCTTAAAAATTATATTATCAACCTTTATCAAAAATAACGAAGAACAAATCAATGAGAAGACTGGTCATACATATCTAAACATCTATATAACCAAGATAAAAACAACTAAACAACTTATTAAGAAACATTATAATATATTATTGTAAAAAATTTAAGTATCTTTGTTATTTGTTGGTAAAAGTGTAATATATTGTATTTTTCACTTTGTAAAACAACTACTCACACGGAAATTATATTTTGTATCCTCTCTAAGGGACTTATTTTCCTTAATTAACACCTTTTATATATGCCTAATCAAAAAGTAGTAATTAAGAATACTTGTCTTAAATTCTTAGTTTTAGGAGAAAATTAAAAAAAAATAACTAAAAGTAATTTCATTACTCATCATTTATATACTCATTGGGATCAAATTCTTAATTACTGAAATCTTCCAAAAGTTTCTTAAAAAACCTAAATGTATCCCAATAATCAAGGAGAACTAATATAAACTTAGTGATGAGGAAATATCAGTAAATTTTATTAGAAATTATAAAATTGCAAATAAAACTCGTTAAATAAGAAATAAACTTACAATTTTTTTTGATAAATTTTAATTGATAATATAATGTGATCAGAAGAATTTAATGTAATCCACCAAGTAATACACTTTCTTCATATGTATTTTTGAATCTTTCAAAATATAAATAAATCCATTACCGCATCCATCTTTCATTTTTTATTTGAGATAATAACGCACAAGTTAAGGAATATAATTAATATATTTGATTATATTAAAATTATTTTTAGCTTTTTACAACATTCACAATGCATGGTTATTTAAATACATTATTTATCTTAATTTTGTGGATTCAATAATTACTGAAATCTTTTATAAGTTTTTTTTAAAAAAAATAAATGTATATCAATAATTAAGGAACTAGTATAAACTTATTATATTAGAATCAATGCCTAGTATCTTATGCTTTAAAGCATTTTGTATCATGAGTCAACTTATTGGTTCAATTTATATCAAACTTACAAATCTTCCATAAAATAAATTGGTAATATGTTACCAAATGAATCTTACTCACACAATATACCCAAATCAAATTACAAAAATACAATTATACAATTTTTCTCCTATGTAGCAAAACAGATAAAGTCATGTACCCTGTTTATATTAAACATGGAATGAAAAAATGCAAGAAAAGAGAGAAGAAGAAAGACAGTGAAAACGATGAAATTTGTATGTAAACAAAGAGAAGCTCCTTCACTACCCACATAGTATATACCAAAACAAATCACAATTCAGAGCCATTCCTTTTTTTTTTAACTTAGGGGTCCAATTCTTTCACCAGAAAGCAACCCTTGTCATTGACCCTTTCGAACCCTAAAGATAAAATTAACCCTAAAAATTCATAACAAAGAACAAAACGTCGCTTTCAGCATTCCCCTCACCAAACAAACTAATTTCCATTTTCTTAAACGTAGATGAAGAAAAGAAAAACACGAGTCATTGCCCTCAGTTGAAAAAAGGAGAGAGAGAAGGGAATAGTGTATTAACAAAGGGAATGATAATTATTATTTATTAATTACCCGCATTTATTTGTACTTTAACAATTTTTTTTTTATTATTATGGTGAAATAAGAAGCACCCACCAATGGGTGATGCCCGTGTTGTGTATTGTACAGTTCACACAGCACAAAAGTAACACACCCATGAACGAACTGAAAAAAGTGAAAAGCTCAAATAATAAAATGACAAAATCAAAAGCTTTAGCATAGTTTGTGTTTTTGCCATGGTTCCCCAAAGCAGCAGGATCAGCAATTCAACGACCTGGTGGATCAGGCACCAACACGGTTCGATCTGCATCTTCTTCTGCTAACCCAAAAGAAAATTAAAAAAGTTATATACAATTAGAGAAAAAAGAGAGGGGAAGATCTGAAAAGCTTTGTTGTACACACTGATAACATTGAAAAATGCAAGGTATTGTTCAACGCCGTTCCTTCTTCTTCTACTTCCTTTTTGTTTTTCTGAACCCTAAATTCTCCCTCATTTGACTCTACTTTGACTCCAATTCATTTACTCTTTGCTGAGATTGACTCTGCTCACTCCACATTATTTTTTTATGTTCGTTCTTGTTTTATTAATTTTTCGGGGTTTGTGTGGGTGTGGGGTGTTTGAATTGTGTCTGTGGTTGCATTGTATGAGTTAATTATTCGAATAGAAACTTCCGTGAGCATGGGGTCTTAAAGTTGAGAAATTGATGATGCAATTCAACTCAGCGAAAGGGGAAGTTTAGGAATTTGGGGGTTGGGGGTTGCGATTGTGCTTCTGGCTGTGAATTTTAGATGTGTGAATTTGTACCTATTTAAGCTTTTTTCTTCTTCTTAACTTCCAATTGTGGTTCTGTGGTCTTTTTGATGTTGCTCCGTGCAGCTTGTTAGTTTCAATGGACTTGTGTTTTGGGTGATTCTGGTAGTTTGCTACAGTTGTTCTTCTCAAAAACTTAAACTTTGTGAATGTAGTTCATTTGTTCTTCAGGAATGCGATATGAATGGTCGCATCTAAAAAGGCCTTGTAGACTTTGAGCTTATGTTGACGCATTAGGCTTTTGGGGAAGTTCAATTTGAGTCATTGAAGGTCTTAAAACTTCAATTTTACATCTTCCGCGTATGAGGTTTTAGTTGTTCAGTGAGTTAATAGAGCAAGGGATTTGTTTTCTTTCTTCTTTTGCTTCTAAGGCATCTGGGTGATATACGGCTTGAATTTGCTAATCAATGGCTTTTTTACCTTGACAAGCATGTAATAGTTACAGATTGTGAGATCTGTGAAAGCATGTTCCTGCCTTGATGTTCTTGTTTGAGATAGAAGTGGCAGTGAAGTGGATAAATGGAGTAATTTGTTTTTCTTGACACTGAAGAATAAGGTAAACAGAGTACAAAACTGGTTAGTGCAGTGAATTTGGCTATATTATAAAGCATGTGAATCAATTTTCGTGTCCCAGTGCTCAGGAACTGAGCTAGAGCGATGTGAAAATTTTAATGGTGAGGAGGACCATATATATATATATATATATATATATATATATTATTGTGAGAAATGAGAACGATAAATTTAGACCAAACATTGATAATCTTGATTAAAACATAGTTACTAGTCACACGACCACTTAAAAAAGTCCATTTACATTTTTTAATCTTGAGCATTTTTGTGTGGTTATATGGTAAAGATTTAGAGGCAACAACATCACCCATGCTTATCCTTTATTATAAGCGATAGTTGGGATGCTAATTTTTTATTCTTAATTAATAATGAGGTGATGGAATGACATTTTTACTTTTCGAAAGAATTTTTATCGAAAAAGACATCTTCAACAATTAGCCCATTTCTCCTTATCTTTATCTTTACAAAAGTGGCTTAAGTAGTAGCAAAGATTTGGCTGCACCAAATGTCAAAACAGCATGGTCGTTTAATGTGTACACTGTGCAACATATGATGGATCCGCTTTAGGTGGGGTAGAAATTACAGATAACTGTTAGTAAAGCTAGGACCTAGGATGCATTAATTAGACTGAAAATAAAGGCTATGAAACTTCCTTATTCTTGTGGGGTTTAGGTAATTGTATTTCGGCTGGAGTGCAACCGCATCATGGTTTAACTTCTGACTTAGACGAAATTCACATTAAATAAACTGATATGTTAAAACTGACAGTATAGTAAAAGGGGTATTATTTGTCAACTGACCTGTCAAAAAGTAAATAGTCTTGTTTTAAACTACACCTCTGCCCGAAAAAAAACTCTCCTACTTTTTGCTTCAAGATTGATTCTCAGCCATTAAAATGAAATCCTCCTGAAGGAGTCTCTTAAGGAAGGATGTGTCATGCTTGATCATTTTGATCTCACCTCAATAAATGATATGGTGGTTGTGGGCTTCCACATCTAGTCATAAGTGAATATGTCATATTTTTCATTTTTCTATGTTGAATTCTACTGTCGATCTGTGAGTTTATGCATTGCTTTTTTATCTCTGAATTTTTAAATCATGTGAACTCAAACTAATGAATGCCTGATTTTACCATCCTCATATAAAAAAGAACAGTAGTTACTGTAATATTACTGAACTTGGATATTTGTTACAGGTAGATCCCCAGACCAGGAATCAGTAGGGTCTGGGACAAAGAGGTCCAGTGCATCATCTGGGGGTAGGCCTCGGAATCAGGAGTTCTTCTATAAGTTTGTTGATAGTGACAGCTTGACTGAGAAACTTGTAGATTGGTTTGAATCTGTAACAGAAGACCGTGCGTTGAAACAGCAGGCATTTGATGTTCCATTTGAGTTGATTGAACTTCAAAAATTTGATTATGCATTGGAAGGGATTTCATTTCAGCAGCTGACACGCATGCCCAATGCTGTTCATGCTTCTACATCTGATGCTGTAGAAGCAACAGCTTATATCGCAATTGAAGATTTTTTACATGCAAGTATAAAAGGCTTGTGGGAGGCATTTTGGAGTCAAGATGAGCCCATGCCTTTTTCTGTGGCTTGTCTGTATAATTCCAACATGAAGTTTTATCAGGCTGAACAGGCTATTGCAAATGGAAGGCTTGGAGGTCTTTGTGGTACTGGTATATTGCTTAATAATTCTCGACATCCACATGGAAAATGGGATCATGTCCTTGAATTGGCACTTCTAAGGCCTGATGTTGGAGGCCATGCTGTTGGCAGTGATCGTCAGCCTTCTCCAGCAGTTCTTGGAGAAGCTCTATTTTATGCTCTTCGAATGCTATTGGCAAGGAGTTTAAGTAGACTGAGTTTCTTTCCTGATCCATGCACAGTGTTTGTTCTTCTAGTTGATTCTCAATATGGGGGAGTTGTAAAGGTTGAAGGAGATGTAAATAAGCTCAAATTTGACGTGAATAATGTTTATGAATGTGCTGCGGAATGGGTAAAAAATCATTCTAGAATTTCTGTTTCTCCAATTGATAGGATCTGGAACAAACTTGGAAATGCAAATTGGGGAGATATTGGCGCTCTACAGGTACTATTTGCCACTTTCCACTGTATAATGCAATTCGCTGGAATGCCCAAGCACTCTGTTGAGGATTTAGCTGCTGATCATAGTTCACGTCTCCAAACAAGAAGAGTTGAGAGGCAGTTAGGAGATACCAGTGTAAATGGAAATGGTGTATTTCGATACGCACAACGTAGTGTTTCCCCTGAAATTGTTGAAGTTGAGGATGATTCAGTCAAAGTTAATTCCAAAGAGGCTATGATATCAGAAGGAACCATATTATGGGTGGAGGATTCAGATTGGCAAAAGGGTTATCAGATAAAAGAAGTAATCAACACTAGTGAATTGACATACTTCATTGCATCCCATCTTGAAGACCCAGGAAAAAATCTGTTCCTATATGTGGGCTCTCATCCGTCCCAGCTGGAACCAGCATGGGAAGATATGAATCTATGGTATCAAGTTCAGAGGCAGACCAAAGTATTGACAATAATGAAGCAGAGAGGTCTTTCAAGCAAATATCTGCCTCAATTGAGTGCCTCTGGTAGGATCATACACCCAGGTCATTGTGGCCGACCCAGTTCTGGTGGAAATTGCGACCACCCCTGGTGTGGGACCCCTATTCTCGTAACCAGTCCAGTTGGTGAAACAGTAGCTGAAATGGTACGCAGCGGCCAATTTGGTTCAGAGGAAGCTATCAGATGTTGTCATGATTGCTTATCAGCGCTTTCAGCTGTTGCTTCTGCTGGAATTCGGCATGGAGAAATCAGGCCAGAGAATGTGATATGTGTAAAGTCCGGCGTGAGGCACCCTTATTTTGTTCTGATTGGATGGGGTCATGCCATTCTTGAAGATAGAGATCGTCCTGCTATGAATCTTCATTTCTCGTCTACTTATGCACTTCAAGAAGGAAAGCTATGTTCTGCTTCAGATGCAGAAAGCCTAGTTTATATGCTTTATTATTCATGTGGTGGAGTTTTCCCTGATCTAGATTCCGTAGAGGGAGCTCTACTGTGGAGAGAGACGTCTTGGTCAAGGAGATTAATTCAGCAGAAACTAGGTGATATTTCCACTGTGCTGAAAGCTTTTGCTGATTATGTTGATAGTCTATGTGGGACACCATATCCCATGGACTATGACATATGGCTGAGAAGGTTGAGGCGAAATATTCATGAAGATGATCACGGAAAGGAAATTGATGCAACAGGCTAGACTTTCAAACTGGGTCCAATGTCCGAAATGGAAAGTCTTGGTCTTAAAGTGTTTCTCATTGCAATGCTTGGACTTTTGGGTGGTAATAAAACATGGAAGTCATTGGTTTAATCTCTGATGCTCATGCATTTATATACCAAGAACGATTGGTTTGGGGAATGGTTAGTGCATTCCATGAAATGAGCATGTCATGATTGCTCATGTTGGTCTGCTGTATCTTCTATAAATCTTGAGACTTGATTGGTGGCATCTTTGGGTAGATGAAGAATAGTCATTCCTTCATTTTGAGGTTCCAAAACGTGACTTTGACAGCTTTCTTTCCATTTCATTTTTCTGGTTATGAGTTTCTAATCGAAGTAATCAATCTGTATTGATAACATCATTCGTTTGTAAAGATAAAAAAGGTCTTTGTAGAATGCTTGGTGTTTGTGCAGTTGCTTGGTTCCAGGCCATTCTGAACGGTACAAACTGCACATGACATGTAAACCTATTCTGTAAATGTGTTGTTTTTCTTGTGTTCACTGGGTTTCTTTTTCACTTTGAAATTCTATCTCTAATTTGTTTCCATGTCCCATTTAAGCCTTCAACTTCACGAGGAAGAGGGATGTTGTAGTTGTTTTTATCACTATCTAAACTGTCCATTTGTTGTGGGATAGACTGTGAAATCATCGTAGAACCTTGGAGGAAGAAACAACCATTTATATTTCAGATGTGCTACTTTACATCCATCTTCACTCAGTGTTCGTATGAAATTCCTTTATGGCAGCTAAAGTTTCATGCCTCAGGCCTCGTTGGTGAAATTCAGTGTTGTTTACATTATGAGAAGTTAACTGACGAAAGTTAAAGGGAAACACTTATTAATAACGTACAAACTAACACCTTTGTTCTATTTTTCTTCGTGCGTCTAAATGCCTTGGGATTTGACTTTGAATAAAAATCACTAGTGTTATTTAAAACCAAAAAAACATTAGCTTTTCATGTGATGATAGTGTATTCCATAATTTCTATTAGTTGCTTGGGCCTTGGCTAACAGTATCTCTAACTTGCTAGTTATATATATATATATATATATATATATTTTAGGAACTATATGAAAAAGGATACTTTTTTAAGGAGCAGAGTGAAGACTCAATCACAATTAGATTTAGGAAATCTATTTTTAGAGTGAGATATTTACATTCTAAAATGAAGAGTCACAATGTCACCTATGTATATATCTTCATCTATGTAAATTTGTAGTTTTCGCTCTACCTACTGTCTTAATCCTTTCGAAGAATGAAATAAAAGAAAATTAATACCACGAAGTTTGAAAGAAAGACTTGGTCTCAAATGGCTTGCTTTCTCAGTACTCCATTGTTCCCTTATAATTGATAAAATATAGTTTTTAGTATTTCTTTTGACTGACCATCCGAAAATACAGAAACTGTACTACAATTGGCCTCAAGTCTAAAGGGAAAATACTTCCATCCCAAATTTTAATCGAAAGGAACTTTCTCATGCCCCAAAACAAATGATCAAGTGTTTGGTGAGTTCAAATGGGAACTTGTCTCGTGCCTTTGCAACTCACTATCTTCTAAACTAATTAGCAAACATACCACAGGTAGGAATACCAGCAAAATCTATTAGTATTTGAATAATCCTATAAAGAAAATATTAGATAAAATACATTCTAGACTGTCCTATAAAAAGTATTTGATGTTTTAGAGAAATGAATACATTCATATGCCAATAAGTTTAACAGGAGGATGTAGTAATAGATTTAGAATTACTCTTACTAGATGCTAATTTTCGCACTTTATCCGGCCCAATCACATAACATATAAATACTGTATAAGAGTTTAAATATTCCTAAAATGTATTTTTTAATTTAATTTATTTTTTATTGTTAAAAAAAAAACTAGTACCCAATAACTTTTTTATCCACAATCTTTCACACCTAAATAGTCAACCCTAATAATATCCATAAAAAAAAAAATAGAGCTAATTATACTAATGCGCTGTATCCCAATGGTTCATTTTACTTTAAACTTAATGTATTCCAACAAAACATACCATTTAGCTACCTTTACTTGCATTTTTTTTTATCAGAACTACAATTGTAATTGAATGTCAAGTTTTTGAAGTTAGGATACCAAATACACTTTTGTTACCGTATGGACTCTTTTTACGAATATCAAGTACTTAAATTCAGCAAATTTTAATTACTTAATATATAATTTTAGATATTTTAAGTAACTAATTAGGACACTTTATGATGTGTTGAAAATAAGGATAGATGAATTGGATTAAATACAAAGTAAAAGAAAAAAAAAGTGTTTCTTGTTGACATTGCAAAAAAAATGTTATTGTTGAGAAAAAAATAAAAAGTGACAGTTACTAGTAGATTGTTTCATCCTGCACGTCGATACTTTCTTCTTCCACCTCCATAAGCAAAGCAAAAGTATTTTTTAAGCCTTTCATTTTCTTCGTCACTCTTCTTCAATTTTTTTATATAAATAATTCAGAATATAAAAAATTATATTTTAGATTTTGTAATTTAAAATAAAAAATTTATATTTTAGATTATATAATCTAAAATATATATATTTTTTATTTTAAATTGTATAAATTGGAATACAAATTAGATTATAAAATCTGAAATACAAATTTTAGAAAGGTATTTTGATAATTTTAGAATTTGATAGTGAGTTGGACTGCTCCTTTCTACACTCCATAAAATCTTATATTTTTTTTTAAAAAAAGAACTTGTGAGAAATACTTAAATATCCTTTGGTAAGTGGGGTTGGCATGGTTGAATTTATGTTTCGGATTTTGTAATCTGAAAAATCATTGGATTGTAAAATCGAAATTATTTTGGTTGAAAGTTATAATTTTGATTAGTCTATCGGATTAACTGAATCTGAAATAGAAAAATGTATTCTAGATCATGTCTTTAGAATTTTAATCTAAAAACTGTTATTATATTTTAGAATAAACTAATCTAAATGATAAGTTTGTATTTCAGAATAGGCTAATTTAGTAGTTAATTTTTATTTAGAAATAAGCTAATCCAGAAATTAAAACAATCTAGATTATACAATTTAAAAAATATTTTTAAATTTAAAAATATTTTCAGGATTATATAATTCGAAATATCTTTTATAAAAAAATTATTTTGGAAGGTATAGGGTGAAATTGTTAAAGTTATTACAATCATTTACTAGATTTGTTTCAATGAAATTTCAGTGTTTTGACGTTCTCTATTAAAGTTGTGGAAGTACAAGAAGCAGTCTGTGAAGATGCATTCTTTCTGCAACTCCACGATTTTATCCTACACCTCCATATTGTTTCAAAATTTCAAAAATATTCTCACCACAATTCAATATATTAAAGTTGTATATAAAATTGTAAAATATGATATATAATTTGTTTATGGTAGATCGTATAATTCGGTATATATATATATATATATATATTTTCTTTTTATATTTTAAATTATATAATTTGGTATTCAATTTTTTCTTTATATTTCAGATTCTATATTTCGATATACAACTTTTTTATATTATATGGTACAACTTGAAATATATTTTTTATTTTAAATTATACAATCCAATATGCAAAAGTTATATATTAGATTATATAATTTAGAATGTAAAAAAGAAATATATACTAAATTATATAATCTATTATAAAAACAATTATATGTAAAATTATATAATTTAGTATATAAAAGTTGTATATTAGTAACATCTGAAATAAAAAAAATTGGAAAATATATAATTTATCTAATTTTTTATTAACGGTATAATAGTTAATTTGCTGTGCCCAAGGTACAGTAAGAAAGCAAAGAGATATAGGAACAGGAAGAAACCATCATGAGTGAGTTGTCAATTTTTAACCAGCTAGTCCAAACATGATCTAACCTATCGAACTCACTTATTGGTAATCAAATCGTACTCACTTGCATTGCGAATCACAAAGAACTTAGAGGAGATTTCTCTCACTAATCATACAAATTTCATCAAATTCTAAACTTCATAGCACCCTATAATTTTGCCCATGAGCTTCAGTTTTTTTTTTTTTTTTTTTTTTTAAATACCATAGTACACCTGTCTCTTTTATGCATGTAAGAGTTGATTCATTTTTCTAGATTTTGTTATTCATAAGGTAATTTGAAATATAGTTAGGAGCTTTTTTTTGTTGCTGCCAATTATATGATTCAAACGACAAATATTACCCTTCAAATTGCATCGTAATTACAAATATGAAAGTTTAAGATGACATATGAAAAAAGACATTTCTTTATTATAATTTCAAATCGTGCATTCTGAAAATTTATTTTACTTATTTTTAAACAAATAATTTGTAAATTATGTCTAACTCACTTAATCAAAAGTTTTAGATTACTCAAGGAAAGATTATACCAATTTTAATACTTTAATATATTTTATTCAGAGATGAAAAATAAAATTGTAATTATAGATATTGGTCAAATTTATCTTGATATTGATAGAAAATATTTAAATTGATCGAACATGATATATATGTATTGATACTAAGATGACTCATATTTAACTTTTTAAATTAGATGTATGTACATGTATATTATATCGTTTTTATTTTAAATTATTAAAATATATTTAATTTATCTTATAAACTATTTTAAAATTTATGTAATTATAATTATTTTATTGTTGTTCAATATTGAAAAGAAAAAGTGTATGTTTTTATTTGAATTCTTTGATAATATTACTTTTCCTTTACTTTAACTTTTTTTTATAAAATAAAATATTTAACACATATTTGTACTTTAAATTTTTTTTTATAAAATAAAATATTTAACACATATTTGAATAAATATTAAAACAAATAAATTTATATATATTGTTTGATGTAGAGGATGATGTGACCCAATTATATATCCTTTAAATATATTGAAGAGGAGTATAGTTAAACATGTCTCATGTCATTGTCATTTGACATTTATGTTTTAAATTATTTAAAAAAAAACAACAATTTTATGATGGAAATATGTATTATATTCAAAGTTAATTTTGAGAAGATATGTGACTCAATTAGTTGAGAATATTTAATTTATATGATGAGAAGACTTGGGATACGTGTTAAATGGATAAAATGGATAAGAAGCTGTCTTGAATCTTTCTTGGTGTCAGTTCTAGTTAATGGTAGTCCTACTATGGAGTTCAAACCTTAGAAAGGACTTGGCCAAGGTGATCCACTAGCATTTTCCCTATTTCTTATAGCGGCTAAAGGCCTGACAAGGGCTGCCAAGACTGCTGAAAATTTAGGAGTGTTAGAAAGACTCAGAATAGGTAGGAATGAAGTCGGTATCAGTATATTACAATTTGCTGATGATACGATGTTTTTTGTGTAAAGATAGTATTCAAAACATTGTTACCATTAAAAGCATGTTGAGGTGTTTTGAGTTAGCTTCCGGGGGCTTAGGGTGAACTAGTCTAAGAATTCCCTAGGGGGCATAGAAGTAGACTTTTTGAGCCTTCAAAGATATGCAACTCTACTTAATTATAAGATTATGGTCATTCCCTTTGTGTATCTAAGTGTACCTATTGATGGGAATCATAAGAGAGTGAATTTTGGGAAGGGTGTGTTGGATAAGGTTAGGGAGAAATTGTCTAGGTGGAGAGGCAAGAGTATGTCCATGGCTGGTAGAGTCATGTTGATTAAATCTATACTTTTTTCTATGTTTCTGTTTTACTTATCTATCTTCAAAGTTGTAAATAAAGAAATTATAAAAATCCAGAGACAATTTTTGTAGAGTTGGAGAGCTGATAGGAAGAGAATAATTTTGGGTTAAATAGGAAAAAAGTTGTAGAAATAAGTGCAGTAGGGGTCTAGGCGTTAAAGATATTTTGCTTTTCAACAAGGCCTTACTTGGGAAGTGGAAATGGAGGTTAGGTACAGAGGAAAAGGGTTTGTGGAAGGAAATTATAGAATCCAAATATGGATCATGGAGAAGCATTGATCAAGATAATTCAAATATGAAAGAATCCACATGGTGGACAAATTTGAAAAAAGTATGTAGAAATAGTACTGAAGGAAAGTGGTTTAATGAACACCTGAGTTGGAAATTGAGCAGAGGAAATAGAATTATATTTTGGATAGATTGCTGGGTAGAGGGTAGATCTTTGAGAGAATAATACCCTAGATTATATGCAAATTCCTTGCAACAGGACCGTACAATTAAATATATGGGTGAGTGGTAAGGTAATTTATAAACTGAAATTTAAGATGGAGAAGATCCTGGTTTGAATGGGAATAGGCGAGTGCAGAGGCGCTAATGCTTACAGTACAATAATGAGATCCAAGAGAGCAGTTGGAAGATCAGTGAGAATGGAAAGGAAAGAAAGGAACCGAATATATTGTAAGTGATGCATATTATAAGATCGTGGGGAGGGGGCTGGTGGTGAGGAGGAAGTGTTCCAAATTTTATGAAAGGAAAAAGCTATACCAGCTGCCCAGATTTGTGCATCGAGATTTGTGTTAAACAGGTTGTCCACTAGAGATAAACTTTTGAGGGTAGGAATCCCAATTAGAAGTATTTTGTGTGTGTTGTGTAATTTAGGTGAAGAAAATTCAGGTAATTTATTTTTTACTTGTGAAGTGCCTAGGAGTTTATGGAATAGGTGTGGAGGGTGGCTAGGGGTGCAATTTGTGCACCATTATTCAGTTAAAGAGCACTTTCTAAGGTTTTGTGCTTTTGGGATGGGTAAGAGTGGGACTGGTGTGTGGAGAGTGTTATGGCTGACAATAGTTTGGTCTATTTGGAAGTTAAGAAATAATATTGCTTTCAAGAACATGGTCTGTGATATTGTAGAGGTTTTTTTTACAATTCAAACTAAAACATGGGCTGTTATAAGAGTTAAATTTAAGAATTCCTTTTTTTCTTATTCTAATTGGGTTATTGCACCTTTGGAATGCATAAAAATGTTAAAAGGCTAAGAGAGCAAGTGGCAGAGGAGTGGCCTGAGTGATGAAATTGTTATCTTTAATTTATTATTATAGATGTCATAACTTGACTCTTATTTTTGCAAGAAGCTCTAATGTTTTGTGGATGCAATGGTGTTGAGTTATGATGCATAGCATAAAAGTATAGTCGAGGAATGAAGAAGCAATTATAAGATTTTTTGTGTGAATGTTATTTTTCTTTGTTTGACTTAATATTTTGAAAAACTATGTATTTGTCTTGTTATTGTTAGACAATGATGATGCTCTGATGGAGGATTGATTGAAAATTTGTTATATTTTTTGAATGTATGATGACCTACTTGAGGTCTTGTCCCCTGTAAATGTAATTTTGCTGGTTTCTGTTTATGTTGACAGGTTGAATATCAGTGAGGTATGTTTTTTTTGGGATTGAGGGCGTATTACCTTCTATGTGTGTGCGTTTTTGTGTGTGCGTTTTTGTGTATGTGTGTACATTTTTGTATATAGGTTTGGATAACCTTTTTATCCCTATTTAATAAAATTCTTTATGGTCGATTAAAAAAACAATTTTATGAATTAATTTGATTACTAAATTGATTTTAATCTATAAATTAAAAATTATTTTACTGTATTTTTTTATTTTTGTAATAATTTTATCTTGAATTTCATGATTTGTTGAGGGATATCATAATTCAAATATTGAGAAATATTTGTTGAAGGATATCATAATTCAAATATTGAGAAATACGAATAAAGCTTTTTTATTGACAAAATGACTTGAATAATTATTAAAAAGTTACTAAATTGTTCTTCATTGATTATTTGTAATTGGTTAAAACTTACCAGTATAAAACTATTCTAAACAATCAATATACAAATTATTCTGTGTAAATTTTTCAATATTTATGTTATAGTTAAAATTGTTACCAATTTAACTACTATCCAGTTCTGTTAATAAAATTATTTAATGATATAATTGACATAATCATAAAATTCAATAGATTTGCTTTATATATGATTTATAATTAAATGGCAAACTATTATAAGTACATACCTTTTTTTCTCTTTTTTTATTAAACTATAATAGAGTACAAAATTTTGTTTGTAATAACTTATTACAATAATTATTTTTTTTTTCTCTGTCACATGTAGATATAGAAACTAGCTGCAACTCCAAGACATGTTTGAGAAGATTCAGCTTAGCCATTTTCCGGACATCATTGCATGATATCCTTGGATATGCTTGCCATGGCTTCCTCTCTGCTTCTCTCATTTGATACTCCCATTTGCTTCTCTTCCTCATATTTGCATTTGATTCCCTCACACCACAACTCAATTGTTATGCTCTTTATCTCAACAATGCATAAAAAAACTTTTCTAGCATGGCGTGTCCTTGAAAAACCTTTCTAAAAACATTGTTAATAGGAAGCACCAAGATGTTGACATTCATAGACTGTGAATTCAGATTTATTTCTGCATTGTTTGGCCCAACTTCCCTTCCTCAATGCTGATAAAAAATGCTTTCCTTCTTCAATGATAAAGTTGGTTTAATTGACACAATTGTTTTCTGAACTCAGGCTCGCTTTTGGTAGGTTCTATTTGTGGTAAAAGTTCCTCTTTTACTCTTCAGATCATTTTGGTTGACACGCTTCCAAGATTAATAATTATTAAAGTCAAGTTCTCATATATAAAAGGTAATGCACTACTATTTATGTGGAGACTTTGTTGAGTTGGTTCAAAATTGATTTATTAATTTGAATTAACTAATTTAAAATTAACAAAATAGTTTTTGAATTAAGTGATTTTAACTTTTAAGAATTTACGATTTGGAATCATATTAATGATGTGTTTTTTTTTTTTCAAATAACATCATTTGAAATTTCTACAACTGTAATGATGAAATTGCACTATCTAAAGTACAATATTTATTTTTCAAAACATATAATTTATAATAACAAAAAATCTCTAAATGGGTACCTGAGAAAGGCTTGCAATAATTACTAATGAAAGGACTGTCTAATGTCAACCAAGACTACACTTTTAAGATAGGTGTTTTTGGATGTTTGTAAGCTGTTTTCAGTGTTTTATGGCATGACTTAGTCTAGGGGATGTGTGTAGGGTTAGCCTAGGTGGGTTTAAGGAATTTTCAATAAGGTTAGGTTGGTTCTTGATGAAATTCTTAGAGAGAACTTGAACAAATATGGCGGAAGCTAGGTGAAGTTGTGTAAAGGTTCTTAGTTATCTTGGGTTTGACTTTTGAGAAATTCTAGGTGGGTTATATTGCAAATGGTGGTTCTTCCGATTTATATTATGAACCTAAAAATATTATGTTGATCCACTAATTAAACCCATTCAATAAGTTATACAATCAACCTAATGGAAAACAATGTGCATAAATACTTTCTAATTATAAAAGCATAGGAAAAAAAGTCAGTTAAGACTCTACACAAATATATAATTCCTATTATAAACCTCTTTTTTTAGTTCTCTATCCATACACCATCATATTATACTTCTATTTGAAAATTTAAATTCAAAGTTCTTTATTATCTACAAACAAATAAACATTAATGCGAATTGAACTCAAATTTAAAGTAAAAAATATATCTTATTATAAAAACACTCCACGATGAGATGGTCTAATAATGCATCCTATTTTTGGAGACCATTTTTATTTAAACGAGGTGATATATTCTGCATGACTAAGTAATTCCTCAGAACAAACATGTTAAAGCTACATTTTGTGATCTTAAAACCTTTTATGTATAAGAAAGGTTTATTATGATGTACTTCTAATTTTTACATATTATGTGTTACTAATTTTTTTTAATTCCATTTTCAATCCAAACTACTATTCTATTTGTATTAAAATAACAGTGCAGAGTTGGGAACATTTTGATTCCAAGATACACTGAATTTCATTAAGAGCCACCAATTTCATTTATAAAAAAAGGGCAAAGTTTTGATTCCAAACTACAATTTCATAAACTTGCTTAACTTCCTTAACATGAACCATTTACATATTGTAAAAAAAATCACAAATTGCCCTAACCATTCAAAATTAACTTTGATAAGTCTCATCATGAACTTGTTAATTTAATTTTTCTTCTTAAATATTCAATTTTGATCTTCAATTTATTATACTCAATTCCACATCTTTCTCTCACACCATTCAACGTAATTATATATTGTTGATCTATAATTATAAAACATTTAATTAAGATTAGCATAGATTCCATTATGTTTTATTTATGTAGGTCTTCTACAAGTGATAATATTTCCTTTGACTTATGATCTTAACAATATTGTTACTAACACTTGAAAATGATGTTCTTAATTGAGACATTTTATTAAACACTTTCGTGTAATGATATTTTAAGTGCTCACACACAAACATGAATAGAAATAGCAGTAAAATAGGAAAGAAAAAAAGAAGGATATATCACTGTGATAAACTTTCAAATATATTAAAAATGTAAATTTTGGCATGAGAGGTCAATACTTTCTTCCAATTTTTCACTTCACTCTTTTCTGTTGTGTCGCCTAGCACTCTATGCAATAGTTTTTATGCAATTTACATTTATCTCTCGAATAACTAACCTCTTAAAATTATGATTCCCTTTTCACTACTTAATTATTTTTCTTTTTCCTCTTCTGTTATAAGTGTATTTGAAAGGTGTAATTCTCCATTTTTTTATTTTTTTTTTTAGTTGTTGGGGTTTGTTACACTTACCTACACAAAATACCATCACCATAACCAATCTTTGAATTGACGCAAAAGAAATGCATGTGCATTGTTGAGGCAAAAACTATTATCACAAAGCTCCTCCTATCTTTTAGGCTACAATAAAAGTGCATATAGATTAAAAAGTTATTTAAAGTCATGTGCCATGCTTGGAATTATTAGAGGAATAACTTTGTTAATTGGGTGGGGATAGTGTAACTAAACCACAATTTCTAACTCCTGTAATTTCTTTAAACTTCATTGGAGATTTTTGTAATTTCCTCTTGCTATTTACTCTAAATAAACTTGACAATAATATCATATTTGAATAAATCCAATACCATCGCTTGGATTGTATTCGTTGTTCTAGTTTATTTTCCTTTTCTTGTTTTTTCTAAACAACACCACTATATTCGTTTTTTTATCAATAAATCAATGAAGCTTGATTACATTTGATGTAGAGGTTCCATAAAATCTAGAAAAATTGAGTTATTTCTTGTCTTTTGCGCATCTCAAGCGACTGCTTTCCACTGTTTACGATCTTACACTTCTCTGTGCTTGTCACGTGTCCTATCTCACCTCCTCTTCTTCCTAGAGATCCACATTCTTCTCTTCTATTCTCAAAACTTATTTTTTTCTCTCTCCATTTTGTTCTCATTGCACACTGTTCATTCATGATGCCATTGGTTTGATTTTTCTATGTTGGTGTAACATTTGTGATTTTATGTTGGGTTACAACAATTGGTTTTCCTTGTTTATTTAATGATATTGTGGGAAGTATTTACAATTGTTGAACTGAATCATGGATAGACCCACCAAAGCAATAAATGCCAAGGATAAAAGATATTCTTCCTCTATGTAACAATATCAAGCAACAACTGAGGAATATTGCAGTGAAATTGTGAAACAAGGTTTATTATGAGATGAGTTTAAGTGTTTTTATTTGATCCCTTCGTTGATTGTACTAGTTGTAGGAATTTATTGTTATAATGTTCACTCATTTGTTTGTTTTGGTTTGCTTGAATTTTTTAATTCTTTCCAATTCTTCTTTTCCTTTTCAAGGAATTGGGATTAAGTAAGTTTTTTTTTTTTTTTTTTTTTTTTTTTTTTTTTTTTTTGGTTTTTTTTTTTTTTTTTGATTTTTTTTTTTTTTTTTTTTTTTTTTTTTTTTTTTTTTTTTTTTTTGTTTTTTTTTTTTTTTTTTTTTTTTTTTTTTTTTTTTTTTTTTTTTTTTTTTTTTTGTTTTATTATTTTTTTTTTTTTTTTTTTTTTTCTTTTATCGTACTTTCAGGGTGTT
>Ga0209489_100235_pt1 | contig 92940 bp, 43 predicted proteins | sample SiratrowhiteBW_FD_187527 | JGI IMG/M metagenome (GOLD analysis project Ga0209489, IMG submission 187527) | Root nodule microbial communities of legume samples collected from California, USA - Siratro white BW (SPAdes) (version 2) | ecosystem: Host-associated > Plants > Roots > Nodule | place...
GCAGAAGATGGAGTTCAGAGGTGGAAATTCGGGACTCCGGGTTAGCTCACAGGTAAAAGAAATTCGAAAAGTTTCAATTTTTGTTTGTGCCCTACTGAACTTGTTTAGGTTCATTCGATTTGCAAGATGATGCCTCAAATGCGAAAGGAGGGTCGTGGACGACGAGTGTGGAGGCGAAGAAAATTGGTATCTTTGCTCCCAATTTCTCTTTCTTACAATTACTGCTTTCCACTGTTGCCTCTTAACTGTTTGTTTAAATTCCCAAGTTGAAACAGGTGAAGATGAAGGGGTTTGCTTGTGTCGTTGTACTTGTCTCCCAGTTTAGAAAGTTTCTTCTATATGTAAAGTCCTAGCTGTGGGAGTATTGTTGTGCAAAGGGTTAGTTAGATGTTTGAATTTATTTAGCCTAAAGGGTTAGTTAGGATATTAGAGTGAGATAAATTTGTATTTTTGGTTATCTTGGCCACCAGCCTCAATTGGAAGAGGTATTGCTTTTAAGTGCAACATGATGAGTCGGGAGACGGGTATTTCCCGCTAAACCTTTACTCACGGTTGTTCATTTGCTATAAAATAAGGATTTTAGTTGAACCATTCTGGACATTTTGTAAGATAGATGGATGAGAGAGTTGAGGTTATCATAGACTGATTTATTGCATTGTAGGATTTGAAAGTAGACTGATTAGAAAAGGGAAATAGCATTAGCAGTCTAGATTTTTATGCATTTCATATGATTGCTTGATGTCAATGCTATGACATTTACATGTATGTTACTATTTTAGAACATAATTGTTTGCAAAAGATAACTGTTTTTGTTCATCTCCTGAGATAAATATGAGCCAATTTAATTTAATTCAATCCATGTCTTTGCTTCTTTGTATCTTGATTTCATTGCACATCTGCCTATATTGTTACATTAGTCTCAACTCTCGATGCATACTCATCTTCTGATCGATCTTGGTGCACATGAAGCTTCTTCAATGATTTTTTAAGTTTGACAGAATGGTAAATATTAGTACTTGTAATTGAGGCGTTTGGAAAAGCCTATTTGGACTTATCTTGTTAGGGGTATTCGTCGGTTGGGTTGGGGTAAGATTTTGGGCAAATCCATTACCCAACCTACTAAAAAGAAGTACCGGATTAGGTTGGGTTTCTGCATTTCTTATGTTAAACTCAATTCAACTCAACCCATTCATGAGCAGGTTCTATTGAATTTGATTGGGTTAACATTTTGAAAAACTTTCTTTTTTTTTTTTTGTTAAAATTTGTAAGTTTCAAGTATCAATCTAATTAAAAATAACACAATGTTTACAAAATTAATTCAAGGCTTCAAGGAAGTCAATAAGTCTATAACAAGTTTCTTCAAACTAATTCAAGACATAAAAAGAAAAACACAACACAATTTGTTTATAACACAAGTATAAGAATGAGTTAGTTTGGGTTGGGTTGAACTCAATCATAAATGAAACTCAACCTAATTTAGTTGGGTTCCAACCCACTAAACATCCCTTTATCGTATGATATAAAGTAATTATGTCACTGTTCAGAAAAGCTTATTTGGACTTATCTTTTGATTGAAGTAATTATGTAAGTGTTTGGGATAACTTACGAAAATAATTTTGGATCTGCTCATACTGTTAATATCTGATAAATATAATTCAACTCTATTTTCTCTGATCACATAATATTCTTTATACGTAAGTAGTACTTATTAAGTGCTTAGCTATAAGCTATTTACCCAACAGGGAATGATAGTGATACACAGCCTTCTCTAATATCATATGTTACTGTTCCGAATGTCTAAGCAAAAGTTCATTTTGTTGCAGATGAAAAAGGATGAGTATATGGAAGCCAAAATGGAGCGCATTCCTTTCATGGAAGAGCAGGTAAGGAAGATTAGGGAACAGGGAAAGCTGTTGACGTTGGACATAGAGAGGTTACTTTTATCGGAAGACAATCGTTTTGAATTTGTGAATGAGATAGCAGCTGAGGCCAATGAATATGTTGAGAACAACAGGGATGAGTATGGAGGTGAGAAGAAAGCCATTCTTCATGTTTTGAGCAACCGAATGAACGATGCTGGAATTTACAGGCCAGAGGCATATTATGAGCCTGATCATTTTAAGCCCGGACCCCATTATTTGAGGGAAGAATTTACTTAAGTGCCATACAACTGTTATGCTGCTATTTTAAACTAGGGACAAGAATTTACATATTTTCTTCACTTAGCTTAAGCTATTTCCTATTAAACTAGCTACTGTTGTTTGTATGTATGCTAATCAGAGCCAGATTCAATCCCAAATAAAATAACATTAAAGGGTATTTTTCTACTCGTTCCAACGAACTTCAAAATGGATTCTAACTAGCATGGCCTGCACCAGGCGAACTGGTATTCTTGAACGAAGAAAAATATTAACTTTATTCTTGATCGGAATTGTTTAGTTTTTGTATGAATTTAAAATTCTTATTACGTAAGTAAAAAATAATATTTGCACATTTCTTTATATTTATAATATATACAAAGCACGAGTTGTAAACTGGATATATTTGTTTTAATATTTTTTATTATTGAGTTCTATCAACTTAGACATTCTTTATCACAAACCTTTACAATTTATCTTTATTTTCTATGATATTTTCAGTTTACATAAATCCTTTGTTATTAAGTGGTATAACCATAACCCTTGTTTCATTTTATGCCATTTAATTTTTTACAATTTTCAAATTGATTGTCATTGTTTGTGATAATTATAATTTTATTCCAATACTATTTCAAATAAATATTCACGTGAATTTAATTTTTTACTCAGATGCAAAAGTCTTGTAAGATTCACACTTTCGTTAATATTTTATTTAATTGTTAGTAAAATTATATACTTTTAAAATAGAAAAATATCTTGTGATTCTTACTATCTCAGGTCTTAATTTTTATATTATGTAACTATAATAAAAAAAATCGAAACATTAGTTTTTGTGTTACGTGAGTAGGGCCAGGACCATTCCGTTCCACGTTCCTGTTTTGCCACGTCAGTTGTGGGTGGGCCCACTTTTAAGGTTGTGAAGAATCTCATCCCATCGTAGAATCCAATCCGTTAAAGCAGTTAGAGGCTTGTATTAACTCTCGCTTATCTATATCTCTCTATCCCAAACTCAACACAAAACACTTTCTTTCTTCTGCTTCCCTCACAGTCCGAATCCTCCATCATGGCCCTGTCAACTCCACACATGCAAAGATTCCTCTTATGCAAGTTCCATGGTCGCTCCACCTCTAAGACCACACAGAAAAACTCCTTCAGCACCACCAGCAGGGGTCGCTGCTGCTCTGCCATAGCCATTGATGCTCCATCGTCTTTGACTGAGCTGCCCGGTGTAAGATGGGGCTCCATAGCCTTGCAGGGTCTTCGTGAAGAGATGGAGGATGACATCATTGTTCGACCCGATGGCCTTCAGGGCTTCTCTTTCGCGGCTGTCTTCGATGGCCATGGAGGCTTTTCTTCTGTCGAGTTCCTCAGGTCTTTCAACACATTGATTTTAACTGTGAGCTGTTGTTTGTATCATGTATGCATGCTTCGATGCACAATTTCATGTCTTGTTGCTTCTTTTGTTTGCTCATTTTATATCCATTGATGGGGTGCTAAGTGATGGTTATTTTCGTTGTACTGGGTGGGATATGATTCCTTCAAAATAATTGAAATGCTGCACAATATAGTTTAATATCATTATTTGCTCAGGATTCTAGTTGATGTTCATAATGAGTGAATTTGGAGAGTGTGAGTGCCAGTTGAATCTAGGAGAAGAAAAGGAGGAAAATTGATGAGAGTCTTCTTTTTTATATATTACTCAACTTACTTTCTACTTTGATGTTACACTTAAATTATTTTTGCTTTACGTAAGACTTAGACTTATACTTATATATTTAATAAAATTTCTAATAACTTACTTTTGTTTCACTTCATCACTTTCATCAATCCTAACATTGGAAAGTTTATCTGCCCTTGCACTCATCGTTCTTTGCACTGTTTGGATATGCGTTTCCTTTTATTATTGATGGAGGCTGGTAAATGAATTGTTGTTCTTTACACAATCTGAACTGTTGATTTGGTGTGCCAAGTGCTAACTACAGGGATGAGCTCTACAAGGAGTGTGTTGAAGCTTTACAAGGTGGATTACTATTAGTGGAGAAAGATTTCAAAGCCATTAAAGGAGCATTGCAGGAGGCATTTCTCAAGGCAGACACGAGGTTATTAAAACAGTAAGGCAATACACTGGTCTCCATGGATAATCTCCATGAAATTTGTCTAGTTAAATAGTTCCCATATGATTCTTGATTTGGTATAACTATATTAGAGGTTTAGACAGTAGTGTTTGATTTTTAAAGGCTTGAAATGAATGGAGAGGAGGATGAATCAGGTGCTACAGCAACTGCCGTTTTCATTGGAGATGATGAGCTTCTAATTTCACACATCGGTGACTCGTCTGCGGTATGTATTATTTATACTATTGTGTCCCCAGATGATAGAAAGAACTTCTTTATACATGTTTCTCTGCACATGAAAGAAATGTACTAGAATTTCAAAATTACATGACTTCTGTTTAAGCTTGTTATATTCTTGTAGGTTCTATGCAGATCTGGAAAAGCAGAAATTCTGACTAGTCCTCACCGTCCATATGGGAGCAACAAAACTTCTCTTGATGAAATTAGAAGAATCAGAGAAGCAGGTGGATGGGTGTGTTTTCCTTGTTCCTTCATCTTTTACATACCCATCATCCCAAGTCAATTTGACAATATTCTATACAATAAAAACCGAAGTTCTGATTTGGAAATTTTGACAACTTAGGATGTGAATTAAGTAGTGTTTTCTGGGGCACATAACCATTCTTTTTTTCTAGTTTCATAATTTATCTTGTGTGGTTTTATGGTTGGAAACCACATGTAGTAGTGTCTTCCAACCATAGCATGACATGTGATAAGAAATTGTCACTTTCGAATTATGTTTTCAAGTGTTCAGTTTCAGACTCAGTTGTAGTTCAGATTTTCTAATTATGATTTTATTGAACAAATTGTTTTCAATTGGTATGGAAGTGGTTTCTTTTTCTTAATTTTTGAAGTTTTTTCACCAGAATGGTGGGAGTCTTGTGCACTTGGTTACCATTCTTTATATGGCTAATGATAACACAGATATATATTGTCTATAGATTAGCAATGGTAGAATTTGTGGAGACATTGCTGTATCTCGTGCATTTGGGGACTTGAGATTCAAAACGAAGAAGAATGAGTACGGTCCTCAATCTCTTCACTATTCTTTCTAGTCTAAAGGAATTTCTCCTAATTTTCTAGAAGTGAACTACCATAGCTAAAGTGTGTCCTAAAGGATATCTACCTTTTACGTGTGAAAAGGATGCTGCAAAAAGGAGTTGAGGAAGGAAAATGGTCAGCAAAGTTCATCTCTCGGTAGGTAATCCTATGTGTCTTAAAGTTCCTTAATTTTCTTCAATGCGGGTTGTGTTACATTAGCATTTAGTAAAAAGAATGGAGATAAGTTGTTTTTCCTTGATTCATATCTAGCTAGAAATCACTACTAGCTCTAGAGATTTGATGTTGTCTGGAGAGATATGGTTAAAATAATATATATAAGTATATACAAACCTATTTTAAGTTGGTTTTTTAGGTTACATTAGGCCTAATTTCAAATCAAAGTTATTCTAACTAGATTTGTTGAATCTATTATGCTAACCGCTATGGAACCTGTCACAAGTATTTAACCTGATGTTCAAGATGTCGAGCCATCAGAGTGAAGAGTGTATTAGAGACCCCAACTAAATTAGAGTATATAAAAATGAGCAAATTTTACTTCAAGTTGGTATTGTAGGATTAAAATAAGTCTAAATTTGCTTTCTAACAACTAGAAAGAGAATTGGTGGTCCTGATTATTTCTGAAATACATAATCAAAATCTGAATGAAGCTACTATTTTTGTTGGCTCCAGCCTGATTCTGCAAAATACAATTTGAGGACATGATATTTTTTGACTGTGTTGCACTGTCACACTCAAATTGACCTTTCTGTAATTTTATAACAAAACAAAACTTTAACGAAAGGATGCCTTCACGACACAGTGTACAGCTCAGCAATGATTTGGTTGTAGCATACCCTGATATTTATCAGGTAGCTCTTGGCTCAGATGCAGAATTTATAGTATTAGCAACCGATGGCTTATGGGATTACATGAGCAGGTCTATTACATGATCCCTTGAATCAGTTGTGACACCTTTCTTTATTTTTTGGTTTGTAAGAAATTACTTCACATTCTCTTACTATTGCAGCTCAGAAGCAGTTTCTTTAGTTAGGGATCAACTACGAAAACATGGAAACATTCAGGTATGCACAATTCTTTATATTTGAAGCCACAACGCTAGTATCAATAAGCCATCCAAGTTGCAGCTATAATATTTTGTTTGCTCTTGTTTCAAATTCAGCTAGCATGTGAATCGCTTGCAGAAGCCGCTTTGGTAAGTTTTAACAAATCTCATGGCAGTTATCACCTTTGAACTTGTTATATTGACACTTCAAAGTTTTTATTAATATAATGATATTCTCTGCAGGACCGACGTACACAGGATAATGTCAGCATTATAATTGCCGATTTGGGGTATGTGTTTTCTCATGCATGTATATATATATATTATGCACTTTGGTGAACAACAGAACTGGGACTATGGGACTAGCAAACAGAAAAATTCACAGTGTAGTTGAGCTTTTTTTTTTCTTCTAAAATACAATTTTACTTTCCCTTTTTTTTAATCCACAATTTTAGCTAGTTAGACATAACATTAGTATCTTACCATCAATGTCTTAATTTAAGGGTAGGGTTAAAGCTGCTGATTCTGAAAAAAGTAGGGGATTAAATGAGTTCAATTAGAAGATCAAAATTGCAGATTAAAGTAGTCTTTCTTTTTCATCATAATAGCCAACAAGGCAGAGTTTAGTAAAGTGTGATCTAAATCATTTAGAAAATTATATTTAAGCTGAAATTGTTGCATAGGTGTTTGTTTATAAATATCATTGACCTAATATAAATAAATTCTTGTTAACCAAATTTGACATTTTACCCCTAATTGATTGTGCTGTGTCTTATTTTGAGTGCTTGCAGGCGGACAGACTGGCAGAATGTGCCACTGGAGCAACAAAATACTATAGTTGAGCTTGTTCAAGCTCTTGCTACCATTGGAATTGTGTCTTTTGCAATCTGGTTTTCATCACAGCTTTCTTTATAGATGCAAAAAATACCACCAGTCATGTACATATAACAAACATATACTTCTGAACTTATTGCCTGTATAATCTTATCTTAATTGTACATGCCTCACATCTTAGAATCTACCTGGTTTAGGGCACCAAGGAATGGTTAAAATAAATGTTTTTTTTTAAGGATTCATCTTATTCTGATTCTAAATTTCAGTTATTGCTTTGCATGGTTTGTCCCTTGTGCAAGTGGATCAACTGCTTCCTCCACCTAAATTTGATAGCACACTTCATTGACTCACTTCTCTTATTTTCTAAACACCTTTGAAACTGGTCCACAATGACCAAGATTATATTGTTAATTACACCATCTGAATGAGGTTTGACTTCTTCAAGTTTATGAACAGTTTAAGCACTTTGGTTGTTTATTAATTAATTACCCAAATAACTTTTACCCAAAAATATTCTCTTGAACATTTGATCGTTTTTTAATGTAAAATAAAGTAATACAAGTATCTGTTTTGACTCTTAAAATTTTCTACAAGGATCCTACAGTATTTCCACTGCATGATCAAAAATCTTATTTACAAAGCTTGGCTACAGCAAGACATATAAAACTATCTAGATTAGATTTTCTTTTGTGTTCTTTAACTTGATCCACTTTGATAGGCTTTCTAATTTCACAACTTTGGATGTTCATACTTACACAATATGACCATGAGCCTCACCTATTCACTAAGCCTGGCTGTAATGCATATAAGAAATCTAGATTTTATATATATATATATATTTTTTTGTGTTAACTGGATCCAATTGGAAGGGTTGTTCTGATTTCACTTTGGATTCTGATTTTTTGAGTAAATTGTTGAAGGAATTGGCATCATTGCTAAGTCCAAATTGAGTATTTGTGGGTTATGAACAAATGGTGGGTTTCAACGTGTTGGGTAAGTAGGACATACTAACTTTTAAACTGACTATTATTTGACCAAAATTAAGGAAGAGAAATAAGTGATGTCATTGTCAATGTTTACCACCAAAAATGCGTGTATGGAGGTGCACAATTAGAAACATCAGGAACCTAACTTTTTTTCCTTGTTTTGGTCTATGAATCAAGTTCTTTTCCAAACGCTATGTCAGCCACAGGAATTGGAAACCCAAACTTAACTTTCTCTGACATTGATGTTTGTCAAATGAGTAAACAAAATGGATCACAATTAACATACTTGCTTGTTTAACCACATATTTTACTAGTTTATTTAATGGCTCTCTCTCGCTATAACATCTAATTAACTAACTCATTTAAGAACTGGTTAATTTAACGTATCTTAAATAATTTCTTACAAACTATCTCTAACATTGTCAAATATTTACATATACATATCATTTCTCAAATCACTATTGAATTCATAAATAATTTTAATTAAAGATATTTCCTTTGTAAAAATAATTAGTGCAAGAGATTATATAAATGGTTTCTTATGAAAGAAGACTAATTATACCTTTTTAATTTGAGTTTTGTAAAAACAAAAAAATCCGAAAGGAATAGTATAGTCGATCGTTCTCTTACATGATTCGTTGAAAATCAAACTGATAATCAAAAGTTGAAAAATAAATTAAAAGATGAAAAAAAATTATTAGAGATTAACTAAAAGCCGGAAGTATCGAAAGTTAATCAATTAATTAGAATTATGGTATATTAATTTGTACTCAAAATATGATAGAAATAGCATGCTTATGTGTGTTTGTATAGAACAATAAAAGAATTTCACCAAAATAATATAATAGGAATTTATTATTAATTTTTTATTAACAATAAAAATTCCAAAAGTGGAATTATAATAAATATATTCAAATAGTTTATCAAAATTAAGGATATTAACTTGAAGGAAATAAGAAGTTTTTTATTTTAAATTAACTGGATAAAAATATGTATTAACTAGATATAACTTTCTAAACAATTTTTAATGACTGAAATTCATTAAAATTAAATAATTTAATACTAGAAAAAGAATGTATTAATCATAATGACGAAGAACTTTTAATGATTGGACCCACATTCCAAACAGATAGGAGTTTGAACATGCTGTTAATATGAACTTTTTTTTCTTTCAGTTGTTAATGTGAGATTCTTAAATTTTATTAGTAAGGGATCTGCAAATGTTTTTCTAAAAGTTTTCTTTTAAATCTTGATGGATAGTTTTAAACAATTGTTTCTATTATTTTCGATTATCCCTTGAATTTGTTCAGTAATTAGGAATATGTTAGTTAACCGCTCTTGTGCATTTGGGATAAGTTTATTTCTAAACTTCTTTTAGGAGAGAAAAACAAAAAGAAAAAATAAAAAACTTATGCATAAATTAATTTGTAGAAACTCTTATATAATTTTATTTTGTGGAGAAATTACATTTTTTCTTCTTATTTTCCTTTTAAAGAAGGACTTATGGAAACTTTATAATTTTATATTGATATTACAAAAGAACTTTATAATTCGAAAGATATATTTTTTAAAGAAGATTATTTCAGAATTTCATATATATTATAAGAAATCTACTTCATCAAGCATTATGATGAAACTCTTTTTTAAATTTAAAACATTTGGGATAAATTAGAGTCATTGTTTCTGATATACCACTAAATGTAATTATAAATTGATGTAAATATAAATTGTTAAAAATAGTAAATGATTACAAGAGTTTAAGTATATAATATGCTTTCTAGAGGGATTGAAGTAACTTTTCAATATTGTGTAAGACAAAAACTGATAGAACTATTGTCTTCTCTAAACTAATTTTATCTTTAATTGCTTACTAAGTAAGACAATTAAGTTTTGATTGAACCAAAGACCTTATCTAATAGTTTTAATTCCAAGAAAAGTAAACAACTTCAATAATGAAAGATGAGAACGGATTTATCAAGGAAGATTATTTACACATTTTGTAATTGCCCATATAACACAATTAATCAATATTAATATTATTATAAGCATGTGTTTCCACGACATACAAATCAAGGAATATGTAACCAAGAAATAGTTCCAATGCTAATAATATTATGTTTTTTATAATACTTTTGTCTTATAACAATTTGATGTGAGCTTTTCTTCACAAGTAATAAAAAAATATTACAAACGCTCAACTCAGTTTCAACTCAGTTTTTAGTAAGTGTAATAAATTTTTGCTTTGTCCTAACAATTCAAAGGAAATCATTTACACAAAGTTAACTAAATCTTCACTTGATTGATGTGAACCTGTCTGTTGGAATTCAAGAATTGACAGGTCTAGGATATGAACTTAAATTTATTAGAATGTAATTTCAAGTAAAATAAGTGATAGAGATAGCAACACCACTTCTATCTATGGAAGAAGATAAGTTGCACAGACGCTACAAGTAAATGAAAAAAACTTTTGATAAGTCTAAGAGTTGGTTCAACCAAAAAAGCAAGCAATTCACTTTCATTAATTTGCAAATGTATCATCCGTCCTTTTTGAATTTTAAAAAATGTTTAAATACACATGTAGGCTGAGTTTGTCTCATTTGAAAGTAAATAAATAAAAATAAAACAAAATAAATTAAAATCCTTATTAGTCATTCTCTTAGTTTTTTAAGCCCATTAGATATGTAATCAGTCTAGTCTCCTCCATATGGTTGTTCTTCAATAATTGGACCTTCAGCAAATGAGTCACCTTGTACTGTAAAACTTCATGGATCTTCCTCTAATCATGGGTCCACCTAAGTCTTGAATTGGATCTGAACTTCATTTTTCATTTCCTGGACTCAGGCTTTCTCATCATAAGTCTTGTGCAATTGAGGTTGGATGTCTACATCATTAGTCAGTCACAACCTATCCAAAAAGACAATTCATGTAATGTTTCTTTCCAGTAGATACCAACATTATCAATCATGTCACTCATATCTTTTTTTAGATGTTTTTATGACATTAAACTTATACATATCGATTTGTCAAACGGATGTCATATTGTTGCTAATCTTAAACTAAAATATTTTTAGTTATAATGTGATTATTCATATAAACTCGTTCACTACTTTCATGACTTTACATAAGAAAGTTATTTTTAATACTTAAACTCCTAAGTATAACCTTGTCACATATCACAACAACATAAATGATCGTCTCCTTACCTCTTCACAATTTGTCTAGAACACATATACTTTATTATATAACACCTTAGTCAATTCATGGAAACACCCAACACTTCCTCTCATCATGAGATATTGTTTGTCTTTTATTTAGAATGTACCCATGAAGTCTAATAAATTCTTGAAATGAAACTTAATTTTAAAAAATTATAACTTTTTTCAATAAGTAATATATCTAAAAAAAACGTTTTCTTTTCAACTTTAAAAAAATTATATATTGAAAAAAATTAGAATGCATTAGTTATGACCTTTCATTAAATAACAAGAGTTTAATTTGCATAACTTTTCTCCAACTTGTGAACATAGCATAAGCAAAAACAATATGACATCACCTAAATTATTCACTTCTACTGTTTGATTTCTCATTCGTAAATATTGATAAGACACTTCCATCTAATGGTTTATAGTGGATACACAAGCACCAAGAGTGAGAAAAGTTTTAATAAACGAGGCAACACTATGGGAGTTGAAAATTAATGTAGATTTGGAATTCCTATAATAGGTGAACCTTTAGAACTTGTCACCGTGTCAACCAATTAAAATTTATGATAGGTTTGACTTTTAAAATTATTATTATTATTATAAAAATTAACTAATTTATTGTATCAATTTGGGATTAGTTGATAGTGTAAAAATTCTTTATATTTTTTTTCTACAACCATTATTGGTTTTTATAAGTAAAATTTGAGTTGCTATTTCACCTTTAAATGTGATATGTTATGTTCCATTATTTCTAAATAAATATTAGCACACTTTTATAATTTTTTTATCGGATGTTCCCGAATATCTTCACAAAATTAAGTGAATCAAATAGAAAATTCGAAAATAGTGATTTAGATTATGAGAATAGATACAAGAGAATGTTACTGTTTGTAGAATGACAAAAGATAAATCTTAGGTTGGAAGCAATGATTAAACAAAAGTCAAAAACTAAATGGACAGAAGAAGGTGACTTAAATTCAAAGTATTCCTATTCATGATTAAGTGGAGAAGCTCAAGGAATGTAATAAAGTGAATTAGAGTTAACGGGACTGGTGTGAAGAATCAAATGGAGGAGATGAAATGTTTTTTCACGAAGATATTTGCATAATCTGGATTAATTGGCTTGAGGACTACAAGTTAACTTTCATATAAGCCAGATAGAGGTATAGGAGTTAATAAGGTAGAATTACAAGTGTTTTCGAATTGTCTGAACTTTAATATAAGCCAGGTAGAGGTATAGGAGTTAATAAGGTAGAATTATAAATGTTTTCGAATTGTCTGAATTAGAGGTAGATGAAGCTTCATTTTAAGTACTTAAGAATGATTATTGGGGGAAATCTTAGAAGGATATCATTTTGGGATCATGTGATCGATAAAGTCTAATCTAGGTTGTCAAGATGGAAGGAAAGACTACTCTCTATGGCTGGTAGAATGTGTTTGATAAAATTTGTGATCACTATACTATCTTTATTCTACTTGTCATTCTTTAAAACTCCTATTACTGTGTGCAATAAAACTAGAAAACTACAAGCTAAATTCCTTTGAGGGTGGGGTCACGAGGGTAAACTAATATCATGGGTCAGTTGGGAGAAGGTATGCAAGCCATTACAAGAAGGAGGATTAGGGATTAAAGATGTAGGTAACTTTAATGTAGCTTTGTTATCTAAATGGAAATGGAGGCTTGGTGGGCCAGAATTGGGGTTATGGAGAGAGGTTCTAGAGCCTCGGTATAGGTCTTAGAGAGAATTGGATATTAATCTGATTAATCACACAATCATAGTGGTGGCATAATCTAGCTAAAGTATGTGGGAAGGGAGCTAAAGATAATTGGTTCGATAGACGAGTCAAATGGGTTTTGGGGGATGGGAAAAAGGTGAAATTTTGGGAGGATATTTGGGTTGGTGATCATTCTCTAAAAGATCAATATCCTAAACTATTCTCTATTTCTGAATGTAAAGAGAGCACAATGGAAGAATTAGGGGTAGAGAAGTAAGAGAACCTTATGCACGTATCTAGATGGAAACTGGTATAGAGAAGAGCTAGGTTTTAATGGGAGAAGAAATTGGAAGAGCAGTTGTTGAATAATATCTTAGTAGTACAGAGAAGGATAGGTTGTGAGGATGAGTGGGTTTGGCTAGGGGAGGAAGAACGACGTTATACAGTTAAGTCTGGGTATATTATCTTGAATAAGGAGGGTATAGTGGAGAGGTCAGAGGTTTTCCAGCAGCTTTGGTCCTTAAAGGTGGTGCCTTCAGTGATGTCCGTTTGGAGAGCTTTGTTGGATAGATTGCCTACTAAGGTTAACCTCTTTAGAAGAGGAGTTCAATTGGAAACATATGTTTACCCGTTGTTGAAGAGGGTGGAGGAGACCGTCCAACATCGTTTTATCAATTGTGTAGTGGTGCAGGAAGTGCGGATGCTTGTGAGAGGTGGACTGGGATAATGTCTGTAAGGCATGAGTCTATTTTCCCTCATTATCATCACTTCCATCTATCAATGTTACCACAAAAGGTAACCAACTATGGAAAGTTTTATGGGTGACTATTGTGACTGAGACATGTGCTCTTAGAAATAAAGTGATTTTTAGAAATGGGGTTGTGGACAGTATGGAGATCTTTAGCCTTGCCCAATTCAGAGGCTAGTATTGGTTAAAACATAGAGTTAAGAAAACTCAATTTACTTATTCTGATTGGATCTTATGCCCTCTACACTGTTTGAAATACTTAACTTAAGTTGTTGTAATGTTCTCACTTGTTCTTCTGGTCTAGATTGAGATGTGGTTGCAAGTAATTTTATAGGTACGGTGAATGGGATCTCTCACGGCGAATTATGACAAGCTTGCATATGATATGTTTAGACTATGTATGAGATAGGGAGATTATAGATTTGTGGACTCGTTATTAGGTGGTTATTTTTTTTATACTTCTATTCGTTGGTATGACCCTTAGGTGAGTTGTGCTGTTTGTAGGTATAGGGTCAGTACCCTTTCTAAGATGTTGTATACAGGTTGAAATATCCCTTAAGTACCTCACATTTGTATATTTATTTATTTTTGATTGTTAAAAAAAATATAATCTTTAACATTTAACGTCATTAGATAATATACAATTTGAAACCACACTTTTACACTTCATTTTCAAAATACTCTAAAAACAATTGCACTTATAAAAATCGTAATGAAACCTTTTTCAATGTAAAAGTATATATGGAAGCAGGTGTGCGCATGTAAGAACAAGCACATATTTTGACTATTTGTTGCTGCAACTAGGTTGATTCTATGAGACGATAACAAAATCCGTCTATTAAGTTCTAGAATCAGACTTATGTTTTCTGTTGTTATGAATAATAGAACTTGCACACATCAGAAACATGATTACTAATTAGAAAACAAAAACTTTATTATAATATTCTTCGTTTAATGGTCCATAGCCATTCATACGCATCTGGTGTACATATATAAAATAAAATATGATACCAATTTATTGCCTCATAACACACACAAGCAGTGGCTCCGATGAAGAAACTCGTTTACATATCTCCTCATACACGACCAAAACATTGAGTAGGAAGAGAGATGACAGTGTAATTTATTTCATTATTAGGTTTCAAGGTGTTCAAGGGCCCTTCCCAGGTTTCTTAGTGTGCCTTGGGTTGGGTCCTGCCTCATCATAATCCAACACAAAATCATGACCAAATAGCTTCCTCCACTTCACCTTCATACCATCCTTCATTCAAAGCCAATACCAGAAAAGAACTTGTTAGTTAGTTTAAACAACATCTAGATACACAACATTTTCAATTTTCACAACTGCAAATCATTGTGGAAACTATGTACCACATTTTAAACTAAAGCAAACATCTATGTTTCCCTCAATGTAGTAGCTTCATTCATATTTCTTGACCATTTAACTAATTAAAACAGGAGGACAAACACACAGTAGGGTGTACCTTTATAGGTAAGCCATGAGTAGGATGCATGCTTTCTCTGAAGCCTTCAGCCAAACCTATTATAAGGAAATAAAAGTTCTGTTATATATGTGTCTAGAAAGAGTTAAATGTTTGTAATTGCATAAAAATATATAGAGAACATGGTCACCTGAAGATAAGGGAACGAGGAGCAAGAGAAGAATCAAAAGGAAATTGTTGATCTTAAGGGCCATGACAAGTATGAAGGTGTGTTAGATTGGAAGTGAGAACATGAAATATACGTGTCTTGGCCGGGAAATGCAAGAAGGAAGACCCCCTTTTAAATTTGGCGAAACGAGAGAGTTGTTTTCATGGTGTACCCCACCCAATAGCAACAGGGTGATGATGAAATGCAATAACTTGTAGGCTTTAATGCACAACACTTAAGTCAACTGTACTATTCTATAGGACTACACATAATTGCGTCAAAGAAAAGATAGTGATTGTTTGCATGTGCACATTGCCAACATTTCCCTGCATGGCTCCAAACCAGCTTCTCCACCTTTTCCCAAGTCAACATACTTATATGTTCCACCAAATGGTATTACATGGGCCATACTTATATTTTTTACCAACATGGTATTACATGGTTCATATATAATCTTATCTCTTCATCACGTTGTTAAAGATTTTATTTGATTTCGAAGTATGTATATAATCGGACTCAAGAATGACGTGTGTTTGTTGACTTAATCCAAAACTAGATCTAAATGTCATATTTCCACCCAACATGTCCCTTAAATAGATTTCAATCTTTCGAAAGATTAACTCTTGACCTTTAGCATAGGAATACGTACGGGGTGATGGCTAGTAGAAAAAACTCTTACGTTGGTTTCAGAATCGATATAGGCAGGACTTTCTATTATGATGAAGTATGATATATATTATATCACTTTGAAAAATAACAGATATAATGTCTCTTTTAATATTTAAAAAAATGTCACGATATTTTTATTTAGATCGATTCCGTTTTAACCCAGATCTTATCTTGTTATAGAACATGTTTTTTTTATTAGGGAATCCAAAAATTACTTATACTTTCTAGTTTCCACTTTCTTTCCCAATATATGATCAGTAAGACGCACCATTGGCAGATAATCGTGTGTGCTTGTCTATTTTCTGATGAATATACTGTTCATATTCTAAGGATTGATTTTACCTAGCTCGATCTCTTAAAATACCGAACATCACATTCAGATGAATTGGGTGGTGAAAGCTGCTAAAACCTAGTCGTATATTTCAATTTTTTCCGTGGTACCTATCACCACTTTGGTGGAATGGTGCTTTTAGTCCTCACGTTTCGGCTTCGTCACTTTTCATATAGTCAATGGATGGAGACAGATATGGAGAGTGGGCTACAGCTAAATTCAAATAGGGAGCAAGAAGAGAGTTGAATGTGGAATTCCCCTTGGTGGGTGCACTAACAAAAAGGAGAAGGAACAACTACCATTACTAGTTTAATCCTACATTAAAGCAAGGAAATTGTTAACTTAATCATCCTTTAGGAGATCATAATATATGTTGGTAATGATTGTTTCAAATGGACTAGTTAAGCTTCCTAAAACTTTTTTCTTCTTTTAGCAAATATGTTATGAAACTTGTAATAACAGAAGACTATTAGGCCTTAAGTAGCAAAACACTTCACATATTTCCACGTGCATATGTACCATCTTATTCCTACGAGTACGTACTATACAAGCAAAAAGGTTCCATTGGAGTCAGAACTTGACAGTGCCCTAAGTACCATCAATAATATTCTTTGCACATATGATGATGAAGATTTTTCCATGCACATGGATATCTTTATTTGCTTGTATCTTTGCCTGCATATCTAACATAATCTTTGCCCATAGACGCAATTGTGTATTCTAGATCTTCGGAATTTCTTATACTAATCACTGGGAAAGGGGAGCATTCTGATTTTGTGGTTTAGCATTGCTCATACCAACAATTGGAATAAAGAATAAACCATGCATTGTTTGTTTGAATTGGCAAAAACCAAAAACAATGATATAAATAATGCAGCTCACACAATCAGGATTCTCTCTCTAAATTGATTTTTGTTTTCTAAAGAGACTTGACTTCATCACAGAATTACAAAAATCTAGTGTTGGCAAATATGCACTGCTCTTAATTGGAATAAACAGCGCAAGGTGCAATTTTTCTGTCTACTATTACGTAAGTTGAACCATTGTTATCCACACAAAGACATTGCATATGTGAGTGTCACTGTTTCTTAAATCTGGAACTAAAGAGTCAAGTAAGAGATTAATGCATTCGGTCACTACAGAGATGCTCAAAGTGGAGATGCTGTTCATTTTGGAAGCTTAGTGTGATTTTCTGTGGGACAAAATTTATATACAGTTGTTTCTAAAATTGTTCTCCCATTAGAATTTGAATTTTATTTTTTTAAAATATATATTTCTTTGAAATCTTCTCAAACTAAGATAGTTTTAGAAATGCATGCACAGTTGTGTTCCTTCTAGTGAGTGGCACTATCTGACATAGTAGTAGTCAGACTCAAAATTGAGATCAGTAATTAGTAATTAGAGATGGAAGATGGATTAAAAAGAAATTAAAATGGAAGGGAGAAACCAAAGTGAGAATAGAGAATCTCATTCACATCCAAAGCACTGCTTTATGAGATATACATTGGTGGCAGTCAGATCAGAAAAGCTTAGAAGCACTTTCTCTGAAGTAATTTAAAAGTAAGAAAGTTAACCATATTTGATCCCGTCTCCACTCAAACTCAAAAATGTTTAGAGAATGGAAAGAACCTAACTTATCATTTTTTTCCTTTGCCAATACATATTCCTATGATGGCTTTTCAAGGGTCTCATAAGACAAAAATACACTTCTTGTTAGTTTAGTTACTCAACTTTATTGAGGTTGGGAATCAAATCCATATCTTGGGAAAGCAAGTATTAAGTTTTGAATGCAATGTTAGTGTTACTGTTTGGGCTTTGAACCTGCATTAACTCTCACAAATAGTGGTACTACATTCTTATGTACTATTAAGAAAACTTCACACCTATTATATGGAGAGGTTATTTTCTTTTTTAGAACAGAAATATTTGTGGCAATATGAATATTTTACTTTTTTTTATTCTTAGAAAAGTTTTATAAATATTCTCATAAATCATTTTAGTCACTGAAAATTTGATTTTTGGGAAGAACGGACTATGAAAAAAATTCTCTTATATCAAATAGTCCCTTATAGAAATGCCCATTTTCACTTTTTATTCTCTCTTAATTTATAAATAACTCGTGTTCAAGCATTAAATAGATTTAAAAAATGAGATTGAAAACTCTATTAGAATTACTCTCATGATAACTTCATTCACCTCCTCTCTCAGTATACTTGTATCATTACAAGTGCTCTCTATTACGAGTTTTGGTAGGAATATTCACGAGTAATATTTAGTAAATGTATACTTAAGTAAAAAAAAAAATTAAATTAATTTGTATTCCTGAATTATATCTGAATTTTTTTAAATAAATTCTTATGCTTTGGAAGGTTACATTTGGTTGTCAAAGTTTAAAATCAATTTTATTTGGGCCTTAAGTATATTTTCATTAAGGTTCTCTTAAATGCAAATTAATATTTAACTAAAAAATTTCACGTAGTTCAACTGTGTGGTTCGTAGTTTAATTATTTGATAGATCCTTAAAATATTTAAAAAAAAAATTAAATTAGGTTCGTGCATCTAAAAAGCTTACGAAAATCTAGCTTTTTTTATCAATAAAAAAAAAAAAAAAAAAAAAAACGTAAACAGGGGTGTTCACCTTATGTAAAGAAATGAATGGAAACATTATTGAATCCCTAAAAAGTTTTACAAGTCTTTGTCTGAAAGAACATATCCAACTAGACAAATTTCAAGTGAACAGTAAAACAAATAAAAATATAATTAGGAACTACCTGAATCATGTATCATTTTTTTAAGTTTCTATTAATAAAATATTACACAATAAACAATAAAAACAACATCAATATATTCTAACATCTATAATATACAAAATAAATATTTTATTTAGAATTAGGATTTATATGATAAATTCTAACCTAATAAATATATAATGGGTGTTGCAAATGTTTTCGTTCAACAATAACTTTTTCCATAACTCTATCAATATATTTATTCTAATTTACATGGAAAGAAAGACCTATATAAAGGAATAATAGTAATTATTGTTATTATTATTATTATTATTAAATAGGATCTAGATAGATAGACATATATTGTGTGTGGTTTCTGTTGGCATATGTTGCAATTGTCTAAATAAATTAATTATAAAAAAAATTAAACTGGGAAAAAGTTATTTTTGCTTCACTATTCATAAATTATTTCTATCTTATAATTTTTTAATAAAATATTATATTATAATAATTTTTTTCAGATATAAAGTGAATGTAAAATAGAAAAGGAATTGCCAACTTGTAATGACTCCTTAAACTATTCGAACACAGAAATATTCATTCCATCCCGTTCATGTACGAAGACGAGATATGGAATGTAATAATGACTTACAACTATTTTCTTCTCCTTCAGTGTTATTACACGAACTAAAACAATATTATTAAAATGAACCTTATTTTTAGCAAAACAAAAAATCTATCAGAAGTATTATTTGCTATGAAATTTAATGTTTTGTCATTCCTGTTCTTAAAATATATTTTAATAATTTAAAAAAAAAACATATAAATTATTCTTATCGAAAATAAACTAGAATAATATTATGAGATGGAGCAGTAGATTTTGATAAAGTTAAAGTTTGACCAAGTTATATATCCTTTGATAATAGTTGTATAATCTGGTTGATGAAATATCGAGAAGAGATTCACAACAAAAGATTCTCTTGATGTTCAAGTCAGTAAGAATATAAATAAATAAATAAATAAGATTTGTACCTACTTCACCTGTCAGACCAAATTCATTCTAACCAACTTTAGGTAACTGATAACACTATAAAACCTCTGTTATCCAATATACAAACCTGTTATTTAATGCTCATAATTGACACTTAAATATCGATCACTTACCTAGTCAATTTTATACTATAAATTCACCCGTTTACTTCACTATTAAGCAGTTATTCTCTCTTATTGTGATCTTATTGACTTGAGCTTAGAGAATCTTCTACAGGTAAACTTTCCTCGTTCAATTGACCGCAACTTGTTCTCGAAAGGTCATGTCTCACTCACCTCGGAAGGTTCAGTAAAACTCGGGTAAGAACATTTAGCACCCACCGTGGGGCTCCGGTAAAACTTTTCCTACCCCATCGTAAGAGCAGAGCAACAACAGATAGCCATGGATCCAGCAACTCTGGAAAGGCTTCCGAGGATGTGAAAGAGGCTAACTTGTTGATGTTCCACCCTCGTGGTGACACCTAGCAACCTCAGCAAGCTCCTAACAAGCCGAGTGGATAAGTTCACATTGTTGTGGAGGATTTGCTGGGGGAGGATGCTCATACTTAGCCTGAAAAAGGCACTATAGAAGCGTCAACTCCATCCACTTCGCCCCATCCCGCTCACAGCTAACCATTTCATTCTCTGACGAGGACTTCTTTATGCTCGACACTGATCAAGATGATCTTATGGTTGGATACATCCCTTGGATTAGAGATTTGATAAAGCAATCCTATGAAGCTTTGGAAGATTTGATAAAGATTTTCTTTGGAACTTTGGTTGGGGTAGTGTAGAGTGTCTTAAGTTGTTGTTTGCATTTGTTTTATATCATTCTATCATTTGTATGCAAGGAACTCCAATTTACTCAAGTGAAAAATCATTTTCGAAGCTTGCTTTGTGAAAAATTTTACTGTAAAACAAAAACAACCAATTGTTTTTGAAAAATAGTTAATTGTTTTTGTGCTGGAGTAAACAAACCGATTGATTTTACTTAGTGGAGGTTTCACTATAAAACCATGCGGGCTACAGGTTTTCATTAATGAAATATATTTTTCTGAGTTTTAACATTCACTGGAGAGTTCTTTGGAGAGAAATCTTCAAGAATTGAGAGGCTGATCAAGATTGGATCAAGATCATCCTTTGGTGTATTTTTGCGCATTTGATTGGGAAGAGCATTCTACAGCTGGTTCTCACAACAAATAAGTCTTTCTTGCTGTTTTGAGATTAGTTTGCTACTGTTTGGTGCTCTTAACTGGTTACAATTCGAATTTCATTGATTCTAGTGTTGTTTTATACTTGTATAGGGTGTTTAAATGTAATTAGTGTTGTAATTCATTGTAATTTCGCTTTGGGTGTAAGTTTGCATTGTACATTACAGTAGGTTTTGTATTTTGTAGTAGGGTTCTGCATCTTATGTGATAGGGTTCTGCATAAGGGTTAGATCAATCTTATAGGGTTCAAGATTGAGTCTTTGTTGTGTACTTGATTGTAAACTTTGTGTTTTTAGTGAAATCTTTGCAAGGTTTTGCAAAGGACTGAATGTAGCTTTTGAGGAAAAGTGAATTGGTATAAAATTCCTTGTGTACTCTCTTTTATTTTTTTGCCTTTTGATTCGCATGCCTATTTCACTCCAAATTCATTTTTCTGTTCTAAATAGCTAACTAAATTGAAAAATAGTTGATTTTTTTTTTTTTTGGATAACACTTGAAACTTGATTTTGGCATAAAAAATAGTTAACTGAAGTTGGATTTTAATCAACAGCTTTCCTGGAACATTTGTGTAAGTGATGTTTACATGTTTCTTGGTTAATAACTCTATTTTAACAATCAAATCAATTAGTATTAATCCAAGAACAATGGAATGATTCTCTATTTTGTTATTCACTGTTCAAGAACTGCTCAACCACTTTGCTGACAAACTTTAACTAACTATTTTTCAAATTTAGCTTACTATTTTTTCTGGACAGAAAACTTTTGTACAACTTTTTAGATCTTTCTTCATACAAAACATTTTTTGGAAAAAGTTTGCAAGTTTAATTACCGCTATATCTTGAAAATTGCTTCTGTTAAATATTTTAATTGATTAAAATCATATTTTAGCTTATTAATTTTCTGCCAAAACAATTGAAATTTTTCTAAGTGCTGCTATGTGAATTTTAATCAATTGATTTGCAAATTCAACCTAGTGTTTTTCTGTTTGCACACTGCAACAAAATTTCGACTGACTATTTTGACATTTTAGCTAGATATGTTATAGGGCGCCTATTCATTTTTAGCTTGTTGTTTTGTGTTTTTAATTGGTTGTTTTGTGTATACTTTGATTGGTGAACATTGATCAATAAAAATTCTTATTCTTTACAAATTGTTTGGTAAAAGGGATTAACAATTCAATTCACCCCCGCCCCCTCCTGAACTTCAACCCACATATTTTTCAACATTTATGTTCATTACTGCCACCATAGAAAATTGGAGAGTTCACAAGGTTCTGATTTATCATTAGAGCTCAGTCGACATCCTATTCTAGTTCACCTTCCTAAACCTGAAACTTTCGTCAACGTGCATCCAACCTTATCCTAAGCCATCGCTGGGATTCGCCGGTAATCATTCCACACTAGAGGCTATGTTGACCTGTTGACAACATTTGACACGAGCAAGTGATATAGGACTTTGACATTTTAGTATATTATGGTGGAAGCACAAAACTGCTTATAATGTAATCATTGGAGAAAGATTGTTGAAAAAACTCGGGGTTGTCGTCTCCACGCCACACATGCCCATGAAATTCCTGACTGAGGATGGAACGATCATAACAGTGAAGGCTAATCTCAAGGAAGCTCAATTGTGTTACTGATAAAGGCCATATTTCAGTGCTTTCAAACTGTAAATTCTAGATAAATTAATACCCTTGGTGTTGAGAGCAAGCATTTAATGTATATATTTTGACTAGTAATTAATGAAAAGTGCATTATGACTCCAGATTGATAAGGAGAAGGATTTCAAGAAGAATTGAGAAGAACCAGAGAAGATGAGCTGGAAAAGAAAGACAATACAGTGGTTAAAGAAATACAAAAGAGAAGAGCATACTGTTAGTGATAAATTGCTTAAGCGTCAAATTCAGATTGAGCTAGAAGTCACTAAAGTCTGAAATGGCACGAAAACCTAAAATTGGCAGGAGGTATATTTTTGAATAGATGCCTCGCACCAAAAGCACTGCTGGGAGAAAGAGGAAGCTGACAAGGTACAGTAGGGCCCCAATAGTGGACAATGCCTTTGAGATTGAGTCATCCGACGATAATAGTGGTCAATCAGCACCGCGACTGTTGAACCCCTACAAGGAGCGACGCTTTATGGAACTTAAACAATGGAGTTTCATTCCCGAGAAAAGAGTGGAACTAGGAGCAGGAGAGTTCAACATTTTTCTGATGGGCGTTGTGCGCAGGAACTGGCGCAAGCTTGCTGAACCCATGAAGAAGTATGATTCAGAACTGGTGTATGAATTTTACGCAAACGTGTGGGGGGAAAGACAAAGCGAAGGGATGAACACAAGACCAGGGTTAGAGGCAAATGGGTTTACTATCATCCACGGGCCATTGATGAGTTTTTAGGCAACCCGTTCCCTGATCAAGACGAGCTATGCACCTATCAGAGGATGAAGTCCACCTCTCATGGGTTTGACCCAACCACTGTGGCATATACATTGTGCATTCCTGACCACACATTTCAAAGAGGCCCTGGAGGACAACCGAAGAGAATCCGAAGGAAAGATATGCGTACTTTGGCCCAGATTTGGCTAACATTCATGTTAGCCAACATTGCTCCCAGTGGTCATGTTTCTGATCTTAGTATGCTACGTTGTAATTTGCTCTTTGCCTTGATTCAGGATGAGATATATGTGAATGTTGCCAAGATTATTTCTGATGAGATTCAGAAATTTGTGGACATGGAAGTAAACCAAGAAAGAGGAAAAAGACGTGGTGCTCTTGGGTTTCCAGCATTAATCACAGCTTTGTGTGCAGCTCAAGGAATTATACCAAACACTAATGCAAAGATTCGCCCTCCCATCAACAAAGGCTATATTGAGAAGTATTGTGTCAATCGTGAAGAACACCCTGATGCTGTTCAGAGGCCACCTCCAGCACCTGCAGCTCCTCCTTCCCCCAGAATGAAGGAGATGGAAGCCCGCCTTATGAAAAAATTTAGGCATATTTAGAAGCAAAACACTTCCCTGAACAGGGCAATTCTGCATATTTTCCAAGGCCTTTTTAATAATATCCCTGTAGGTGATCCTAATCATGGATGCACCCTGAACATTTTGCTGATTTTCTCAATTGGCCTGGGGACAGGCATCGTTTTGCAGGGGGGACAGGAACAATGAGCAAGGAGAAGCTGAGGACCCTGGTGTTGGTCCATCTGCAAGAAATGCTGAAGACATGGGTCCTGAGCCAGATCCTTTGAATGAAGAATGGGAGACAGCAGAGGATGAGGATGACAACTTCTCAAACGTGGATATGTTTTTTTGGGATGATTGACCAGAACCAGCTACGGGAAGCCCCACCATATTATGACTTAGTTCTGTTTTGAATATGGATAACTATCTTAACTGCTTTTCTTTTCTTTTTTGTTATGATTTGGATAACTGTTGACTTATTCTACTGCTTGATGACTTGGATGACTGTTAATCTAACTGTTTGTGAATTTGGGATGACTGTAAGTATCTGATGAATGGCTGAACCTGTGAAATATGCACTGAATGTGCATAAATGTGCATAACTATGCATACTCTGTTTTGAATATGGATGGGGATGTTTTGAATGCAGTTAAGCTAAGTTTGTGGCTCAATATGTGATATTTTTTATGAAAAGTGTTATACTCTGTTTTGCCAAGATTGTTTTGTGGAACCAACAGGATTTGAATGAGATAATTTAGAGGATGCAGATTGAGATCTCACATGCATGTTATTTTGTGGACTGATTTAATTTGAATAGAAAATTGCGAAAAATTGAGTAGATGAATAATGGATACCGAATTGGCAGGATAGGAGAGGTTGAGAGTGAAAAACTATAGAGAGCTTGAGAAGTTTGCATGATGATTATCTGCCATGGTTGCTCGATTTTTTTTATGTGTTGTTACTGATTGTGTGATGATTGAAAATGACTGTCAACACCCAATTTCGTCCGGACAAGTAATTATTTCAGATTATAAAACAATACAAAAATTAAAATAAAAGGGTGTGTTATCTAGTTTTATTATATTATTGTCATTTAAATAATAAAAAAAAGATAGACTTTGGTCCCATTATATTCAATGAAATAAGTTTTAAAATAAAATTCATAAAAAAAAAGAAATAGTAAGAATAGTAATTTAAAAATATATTGAATTCTTCCATTAAAAGAAAACTAAAAATGTGGTAATTAAAAGATAATAATTAAAAAATATTAATAATTAAAAAACGAAAATAACAAATAATAAATAATAATTATTAAATAATTAAGGATTAAATAATAAAAACAAACTAAAAATAAATATATATTAAAAAAGGAGATTAAATAATAAAAAAAATAAGAAAAGGAAACTGCTTTCAAAGTGCTTACTTGATTTGCACGTTCAAGATAACAAATTAATAAATAATCAAAAAAATAATAAAAAGAATGAGTCAATGGTAGTAGACTCCCATGTTCTCACTTCTTAACTCCACGTATTGCTTTTAAAAAAATAATAATAAATAAATATTTTAAATAACAATTTTTAAACCACTCAGATAACAACCAACCCATGTTCTCCACTTAAATAAAATAAATTAATAATAAAAAATAGATTTTTACCGTTGAAAAGTGTTTTAAGTCTCATTATTGGGTAGATTCAACTTTAATATTAATTTTAATTAAAAATAAAAAAATAATAAATATGAATGAGTCAAAGAGTAGTAACTTCTCTTAACCTTTCTAAAACTGAACTACTGATTTTTTAAAAAAAGAGATATCAATTAAAAAAAATGAAAAAAGAAGAAATATATTGGTCAAGAGGGATGATTTTGAGAAAAACACAGAAAGAAAGAGAGAAAAGGAGAAAACATTGAGAAGAGCAGAAAAAAAGAAAGAAGAATCTACTGAAAAGGGAAAGAGAGCACGAAGGTATGTTTTTCTTTTACAAAAGCTTGTTTTTATTTTTATATTTGGTATCATGCGTTTCAAAACTTTACTGTACCCACTTCACAAAAATAAAATTACTACATGCATAGCCTCCTGCACTTCGTCCCCACCTCCATGTCGTAACACAACCACCATTACTGCATGCATCCAACCATCACCGCATTCATTCTCTCATCAACATACCTCTTCCACTAAACAACATACCTTTCTAAACAATTTTTTCCTTAAACTCATTAAAATCCACTTTTTAAATCAAAACAAAAGAAATCGGCCATCATCCTAGACCTCTAATCACCGCTTCTTCATATACCTATCCCAAAGTTTTGAACTTTATACCGTAGGATAAAAAATTAGCCACCACCCATTCGCAAAAGATCCAAACCAAATCCAACACCTCCCACAACCATTACGAAACCATCATGAAACAATTACTACATTGCCAACCTCCAAACTTTCAACCTGCAGCATGTACTACCGCACCAAGTTACCACAAATTAATCAATGCACATTCATATCCACCACCACAAGCATGTTTCATATAAAACTTCCATGCCTTCTTCACCATGTCAACAGCAGCAAACAATCATCCCCTTCGCTGCCACAAATCCACTCCAAATCCGAACCACCTTCACTACCCTTCACCACGAGCTCCTTCCACTTCCAATGCCATCAACACATCCCATGCTTTTACTAAAAAAAAAAGACGCTGCCAAACGAACTCATCCTCAACATTCAATGCACCCAAACTGCACCATTAAAGCCTTGGCCGCCAGCCACCGTCTACTCCAAACACCTCGTTCATTTGCGCCACCCAAGACCGCCACCAACCTCACTCCAAACGTCCCAAAACCGCCATGAAAATGGCGTTAAAGCGTCTTCCGAATGCCCCTAGCATCACTAGCGACGCCGCCGCCGCCGTCGGTGGCCGCCACCGCCGTCGTCGCTCCCTTGGTGGCTACCGCCTAAGCAAGCCACCTCGACCCTCGCCAACCATGGCTGCCGCCGCCTCCATCATCCCCACTGTGCCATCCAAAACCCTAGAATTCTAGTTAGTAGGGGTGCTGCACACACCCCCTGTATTCGTTTCCTGCACCCTTTATTTTTCCAAATTACCAAAATACCCCTGGCTTTAGGTTCAATTGCAATTAGTGGAAGTGTTTCCTGCACCCCCATTTATTAAGTTCTGCACCCACGATTTTACAATTCCTGAAATGCCCCTGGTTACTGGTTGGGCTTCTGACTAGTGGAGCTGTTCTTTACACCCCACTGGTTTGAGTCTGCACCTGTGCTCATACACAATTACTAAAATGCCCCTGGTTACTGATTGGGTTTTTGACTAGTAGAGCTGTTCTTTGCACCCCACTGGTTTGAGTCTGCACCTGTGCTGCAACTCAATTACCAAACTGCCATCAACACAAGTGGGTTTATGGTCAGGGTTTGCTTTCTGCACCCCATCTTTTGCGCCTACACTCCAGCTCTTCACAATCCCAAAAATACCCTTTTGACTAGTTGAACTACTTTCTGCACCTCCCTTAATTAGGATCTACACCCTACATTTTTCAAATTTCCAAAATTATTCCTTACAAATACCCAAGTAAAGAACTACGTAACCCTGATTCTCTATTCTTGATAGAGATACGTAGGAGCGAGGTCAAATCCTTGTCGGGCTCACCCTTTAAAAAAAATGTTTTGTTTTGTTATTATTTGCATTATATTCTTTTGGGAAAGATAAATATTTTGAAAAAAAAAACACACTATTTTGTTTTACTTATTTAATTAAAGGTATCGCCTTAGGGCGGGCGTTGTGAGGGTGCTAATACCTTTCCCACACGTAACCGACTCCCGGACTCCGTATCTGGTTTTGTGAACTTGCCTTATCCGATTTTTGGTTTTTCCATAGTTTTTCCTTTGATAAATTATGGTGGCGACTCCTCTGTTTTATTAAAACCTAAAACTTTTTTTTAAGATCGTCGTCCCGGTTGCGACAATGACCAAGGCAAGTTTTTTTGGATAGTGAATAGGAAAACCAGGGCTAAAAAGCCAAACCGTTTTAACTGTTATACCCTTTTTGTGCACGACCTTTTTGAGCTTTAAATTTTTATTGTGAACCCCAGCCACATGTAATTATCCTACCCTATGCATGAACAGTGAAAGGGGAGTGAAAGTACACCGGGACCACTCACGTGGAGGGTTGTTAAAATTGGTCAATCCCATGGGACCAACGCAATTGAAGATGAAAAAAGTGCACCAAAAATTAGAAAGCTGATGCAGATTGGGCATAAGTCAGACCGAAAAAAAAAATTGATGACCGAGCTTTTATTGGAAGTTCACTGGAAAAAATAAATAAATATATATATATATATATATATAGATATATATATAATAATTATCAAATGACAAGTTTCATGGGAGGGATCAAAAGAAGAAGAAAGTCAATGAAAAGGTTGAGGTGTATATTTGCTCTCCCAAATTGTTCATGCTCTTTGCAACCTGAAAAACAAGAAATTTTTGGAGCCTAGTCTCATTACAACTAACAAAAGACCTTGGGATTCTTGATGCATGCAGTTTTGTGATTAGCTGTAGAAAATGAAAAGCAACTGTGGTTTGATAACATCATGTGAGCTAGAGTGAAACACTTAAACACATTTGAGAGTTCACTGAGATATCCTGTCATAGCTGGTAAAAATTGTTTATCTATTCAATCTTTCTGCAGTATCTCTCTGTTGGTCAGCCCATGAATTGATTTGCATGTTTGAGTGAAACTAATTTTGCTTCCCTCTATTTGATCTTGTTCTAAATTTCTAGGAAGTCCATGAAACAGTTTTGTGTTTTCTTACTTGAGGGCAAGCAAGAACTTAAGTTGTGGGGAGTTGATAAAGGCCATATTTCAATGCTTTCAAACTGTAAATTCTAGATAAATTAATACCCTTGGTGTTGAGAGTAAGCATTTAATGTATATATTTTGACTAGTAATTAATGAAAAGTGCATTATGACTCCAGATTGATAAGGAGAATGATTTCAAGAAGAATTGAGAAGAACCAGAGAAGATGAGCTGGAAAAGAAAGACAATACAGTGGTTAAAGAAATACAAAAGAGAAGAGCATCCTATTAGTGATAAATTGCTTAAGCGTCAAATTCAGATTGAGCTAGAAGTCACTAAAGTCTGAAATGGCACGAAAACCTAAAATTGGCAGGAGGTATAAATGAGGACAGAATCTTCATTGAAAAGCTGGCTGGCTGGCTGCTACAGTGGAGAACAGTGCTTTGCAGAAGAAATTCCATTGTATTCATGGCTTCAATGTGTAACTAATTTGCATCTATTTTGGGATTGAATGTAATTTCCTCACACTTTGTATTCTTGTTGTTCTTCTTGATAATGCATGAATTATTCAGACTGTATTTTCTATGTGTGCTTAAAGCTTGAAGCATTTGCGCAACTGTTTCTTGAACTAAGAGTCTTGAAATTAACTGGAAAGTAGTTTTAAGGGTTGGAAATCATAGAGAGTACCCATTACAATGCAACACCAGGGATGGGTTTCATTGTAATGGTTGCGTACAACAACTACGCTTAATACGGGTTCACCCTCCATGAACGCTGGAAAACAGTATCATGCAAGAGGACCTATGAATTTCAATACACGAGGAATCGGGTTGAATGAATCTTATTTGTGCAAAGTCATACGATGAACATGCTTTATTAATGATTTATGGTTAAGAATACAAATAGGTGAGTTAATGTGTTCAATCCCAAGATAGTTTCCCCATTACTGCATTTATACTCTGTTTTACAGTCTATTTTTATACAACCCATTACTGTTTGCAATCTGTTCTGAATCAAACCTTTAACCGCGTTTCGCTTAAGCTACTACACTAGCTAAGGCTCGATTAATACCATTCCCTGTGGATTCGACACTCATACTTATTTCTCTATATTACTTCTTGACTTGGTATACTTGCCAAAAAGAGTCATCAGTTACAACCAAAGTTTGAAGGTAGCACTATACTCGGTTAAGGGTACCATGAAAGAGACTACCACCCAGACGGAGCCTCAACTAGAATTGCAAAAAGAGTGTCATGGCGTGGAAATGGCAGATCGGGGGGAGTTGGACCTTGACCCCAGAGCTAAGTTGAAGAGGAACGACCATCTTTCAACAAGCATATGACTCCAATCCAACTCGATTTCAAATAACTCCAATGACCACTTCATCATTCTTCCTACAATGTCGAGCTTTCAGAAAACATTTGTGGTGCCATCCGGGATTCCACTGAACCATTGTAACAACTCCCGTGAAAGTGTCCACGAAAATTTTGTATCGATCAGATCCTTCCGAGATGAGCATTTGAGTCCTGAAAGCTTTAACATGACATTCGGGATCGTTCAATCCCAAATAAGGAGCCATCTTTGGAACCATGTAATGCGGGAACCTACTCAGCCATGATCATCTAAGTAAAAGGATGAGGGTCGGTAGGTGCTCGGGACATTCGTAAGATTCTTGACTTGCGGTTCGCCCTCGTAGAGCTTGCTGCAATTCTTCATTCGCCTTTTGTAACTCCTCGTGAGCCTTTAGGGCCTCTTTCATCTGATGTCGAGCTTCGTCCGCCTCCTCTCTCAACCACTCCTGCTCGATTTGGGCTTATTTTGTCTGTCATTCTCTTTCAACTCGTAATTCCTCTACTTGCTTTTTAACCTCTTCATTGCTATGTTGTAATTCATGCACTATATCAATTATCTGCTAGAGGGTTTGCACATTGTGGTTTGCCTCGGTGGATGTGGGTTGTCTTTGGTTCGTCATTTTCGTAACAAGGGTTTCTTTTTTATAAATTTTGGGTAGTGTGGGAGTAAGAGAATTTTACCTTACCCCACAATAAACACTAATGTATTCTAACCTGTGAGGTTTTTTTATCATTCTAAACCAATCCAAATAAAAGTCTTGCCTCATTTAATGAGTACTATCTTATTTATAATCTTATTATTCCTTCAAATAACCATATTCAAGTATTAAATATTAATTGTTGTTTGATAAATTAATGTCTAATTGAACATTAAAATGTTAATTATCGATAATATTTAATTTAACGTAGGTGTAATTGTTCGTAATACCTTTTATATATATATATATATATATATATATATATATATATATATATATATATATATATATATATATATATAGAGAGAGAGAGAGGGTTCGTTATAATAATATTAACAAATTATTATTATCACTCCAGTAGTGAAGTTATGGGCCCAGATTTAACACTTAAACAGAAGATTAAGACGAATTATTTCTCCACCCCCATACCTTTTTCCTGCACCTCCATACAAAATTTTAATTCCAAAACTGATCTCATGGAAATGACGAAAATGTCCTTGCTCTATTAAAAAACATCATTCTTCTTCTCCACCCACTTCAAACCAGTGAACCAGCCTCTGTGTTTTCTCTCAATTACAGCTTCTATAGTGTCATTTTTGAAGGTTTTCAGGATGATTAAACGGTAGGGAAAGGTTTCTTACCATTGTGCAGTGTTTATCGACGGGAAGGAACGACGGAGAGGTAAGATTTTCGATTTTGATGGATTTTTGTAGATTCTGATTGGGCACCCGGACGAAGTCATCCGGTTGTCATTTTTTTGAAATTTGAGAATCGGACAGCCAGTCGTCCGGTTCATAAAATGTTAACCGAATGAACTTTTAGGGGGTGTCATCCAGTGTGTAAGGTGTCAACCGGATGCCTCCCTCGTCCGGTTGTCAACAGAAATAAATTTGCAAACCGGATGTGGTCCACCCACTGCCCATCAGGTTTACAAATTTGTTAACATTTTGTGAACCAGACGGGATGGCGTCTTGTTCACATTTTGATTTTTTTGTTGTTTTTTATGAGTTGTTGAAATGCTATGTTACAGATATGGATAGTCTTTGTATATATTCAGAGAAAGTAAACAAGATGTCTAATATAAATTATGAACATGAAAGTGGTTTGTTGGTTTGGGAAGAAGATTGTATTCTTGATTTTACAACTGATAAGGTTTGATGATTTGTTTTTGTTTATGTTTATAAAATATAATTTAATTACTTACGAATGTGATATATTTTGTAGGTGTTTGATACCCGAGATGTATTACTTGAATGGGTTCGCAAGGTATGCATTTAGACGTGTAAAACAACATAATAAGATACTCTTCCTAAAATGCAACATAGAAAACTCTTCTTTGGCTCTTCATTTGCCTTAATTAAATTAATTTAGTTTTATTTTAATTGAATTTGAAACGAAACCCAATCAGGAAGAGTGAGCAAAACAGCATAATAAGAGATACTTCGTGAAATGCAGCAGAGAATACTCTTCTTTGACTCTTCATTTTCCTTAATTAAATTAATATAGTTTTATTTTGATTGAATTTGAAATGAAATCCAGGAAGAGTGAGCAAAACACATAATAAGAGACTCTTCGTGAAATGCAGCAGAGGAGACTCTTAGCAAAGGAGACTCTTCTTTGACTCTTCGTTTGTCTTAATTAAATTAATTTAGTTTTATTTTAATTAAATTTGGAAGAGTGAACGTGCAAAACAAAGAGACTCTTCGTGAAATGCAGCAGAAGAGACTCTTCATTTAAAATGGGGTTGGAAATTAAAATGAGGAGTAAACATACAGAAGCAGAAAAGAAGAGACTCTTCATTTCTTTTTTACTTTTAAGTACATTAATTTTAATTAGGTAGTGAAAGGTACAACACATATAACAAATTCATAATTTAATTGCATTAAGTTTTAAAAAGATTAGGCACAGAATAAGGTGAACAGTTTAATAGTAGACAAAAATTGTGACCACACGTTTTTGCGATTTTGTTTGACGATCCATATGATCTTGATATAGAACGATCCTACGTGAAATTTGAATCGCATAGAGCAACGTAAAATCGTAAAATCTTACATTTTTACAAATAAACTCATGATTTTAACTATTATGGCTATAGGCCTTGTCCGGCCTTCAGGCTGGGAACCAGCTCCTCTAGTCCTCACCATATTTGTCACAGTGCAAAAGTTACTATTAGTTTAAAAAAAATTGCAAAAATGTGAACCGGATGGGGGCGCCATCCGGTTGTCATTTCCAAAACAAAACGAGAACCGGATGAAGCTCATCCGGTTGTCATATTGCCAGATCGGACAAACTCCCCGTTCGCCATCGATAGCCCCCCAAACACCAAATCAACTACTCTAATCAACAATATCACTTACTAACTGCTAATAAACATAAAAAATTACTTACTTACGGATTGTTTGAAGGTTTAATTGAAGATTTGGGAGGAAGGAATGAAACAGACGAGCTGTAAACTGGATGGGCTTCTTCTTCCTCGCACCAGCTATGCAGTTGTAGATCCGTGCGTGCTAGAGACTCAAAAAGATGTTATGGAGTGAATCGAATGAAAGCATAAGTGACACTGAAGGCTTCCAACGGTGAGAATAATGAATCGGATTAAGGTTACAGTGAAAGTGAAAACCAAATATAGAGGTGAAGGATATTTTTGTCTTTGCATTTCTTTAGTTAAGGGCATAGTTATCTTTTAATAGTAAGTATTGAGGTAGAAGGTTAATAAAGTCATACTACTTGACCCATTTCTGAATAAAAAAGTTACCTTTTACACCTTCCTCTCTATTAAGCAACCTCAAGCCTGGGATAGGTCAGTTGCAAATCTTAAAATATTAAAATTGAAGTATTTTAAAATAATCCTTCAATTAATTATCATATATTAATAATACAAAAAAAATGTTACTACCCAATTATAAGTTGTCTTTATAAATATATAAAAGAAAGAATTGTATACTGTTAAGATGTTAATTTAATATAAGAGATAATAAATATTTAAAAATATATTTTTGTATTTATTAATTTATTATAATATTTACGTAGCACCTGAATAAAGAGTAAATATAAATAAAATAAGGAATGTAAATGTTAATCTATTAATAAGATGGAGAATGTAAGTGTTTATTTTAGAATTAGAGTACGAATATTACGAAATGTGAATGTAAAAACTATCATCAATCTAATAATTGACAAGCACAACTCAGTTTATAAACTTTAAATCAATGTACTCGTAAATTCAATACTAAGACCTAGTTCTAAATCTCATTAATTTCTAATTTCATATTGTTAATCCGTCTCTGTTTTTCCATCTCATGAACCAAGACAAACGTTTTCTTCAAAAACAAAAAAGGCCCAAGTTCATTCGACGGATAATTATTATAAAAAAATTCATACCTTAAGATGTTTCTTGGAAGTAAAAAGATGACAACATATAACAATAGTAAAAATTAAAAAAAAAAAGGTGTAAAATAAACATAAAGTTTCAGGAGTGAAAGAAAAAATTAACTAGTAGTAAAAATAACTTCAATGAAGTTGTATTTTAGCATTGTTAATTATTGTCCTTATCCGAACTCACCAACTTGCGGGGAGTTCTGGTTCTTCTGGACACAAGCAACCAACAAAACCATTGAAATTGCAGAGATTAATAGTGACACAGGTCTCCTCTGACAAATATTGATGATTTTAATGACTCGAAAGTGTTTTCTTTTTAGAATTATATTTCAGGTTTATAGTTATTTCATTACCAGATTCAACATCCCAGTCTACTAAAACATTATACAAACAAATACATCAGAACGAAAATACATTGGTTTTCCAGAGATCATTCAGGATATGATCTCGTCTACCAAAAGGTGATCTCCAAATTCGGAGTTTGCAAACTGCCTGTGAAAATGGCGAGACATTATACAATTTTATCTTGGTAACAAAAAAAAATTCGCATCACCAAACCATAAAGAGATATGCAGGAACATGGCAAAATTATCAAAGTCGCCAAAATTCACAAACTTTTACTTAGACAAGAGAAAGATAACACGAATACAGGCTATACCCAGACGACTCCTTCCAACAAGTAAAACAACAATCCACCACACTAGTTCTTTTGGTATCATCACAACATATGGCGAGTTTCTTTTTAGTATCCACAGGAATAGCCAATATATGATGTACATATGCATTTTAAAACAAAGGAATTAAAGGTTGATGATTTCATGAATGCATGATGATTTTTGCCCTAAGAAACCAGCTGAAATGTAAAAAAAAAAAAAAATGCAAAATGCTAGAAGGATGTAATCTTTCCCATCCTGGGTCAACAATAACAATCGATCCCCAGCCCGGGAAAGCAATGTGTGGAGAGAAAAAAAATTATATGGATGACCAACAGCTTAGGGACAATTATACACAATAGGATGATCAAAACAAATGGTTTAAGAAGATGCAGGTTAAAAGTCAAAAAAAAGGAAGAGATTCACTTGAAATAAAGCACTTTGGGTGGTGTTGATAAAAGCCAGTTCAACCCCGCGAATTCAACTATTCCAATAAAGTATGATCAGTTCAGTTGAGGAAAACACAGTTTTCAAGCTCGAAAGGGTTTATCTTCTCGTAACATCAACTCCAAACTCATCATCCAATTCCAACTAAGTAACTTAGTTTCTCAATCAGGAATCGGTTGTCTCCCCGTAGCCATTTAAGATCAATTACACGTTTCATGAAGACCTACACCCACATTTGCAAACTCATCGCTACCTTCTTCCTCTTGACAGACCTGGACTTAATGGTGCTCATGCAAAAGTCAGTGATGCATTGGTGATGATGCAAGAGTTAGTGACAACAAGAAGACCTTCATACTGATACCTTCCCGTTGTCTGACCATGGAGACAAATTGACACATGCAATCCCAAGACCCACCTCGACACACCCAAATGCATGCAGATAGTTTATGACAATGGATATGCTAACCCCGATGAACCTCAAACAGATATGGCTCGAGTGATAGCCAACTTGGCCCACTCAGCAGATTCCTTAATCAAATGATCTTCTGAGGTCAAACATTCATTCAAAAAGTCTCTGCTTGACAAAGACTGCTGTATTAAAGAACCAGCATTGCTTCCCAGTGTATCAGCTAGATCTCCAAGGACTCCAATTGCTGTTTTCATAACTACTTCGTCCCTGCATTCAAAGAGGCAATGAAGTCACTAAAGTACGAATACACAACAAAGAAAAAAAAAAAAAAACATTTTTTTCTCCTTTCTTACATGTCTTTTTCCATGTATATGCTATCCAAAAACTGGAGGATGTGAGGTGCATAAGGAATCAAAAGCTGGGATTTTGATGAATTCTTAAACCCTTGAAAAATCCCAGAATATGCCTCTAATATCCCATTTCTCAAAGAATTAATGTACTCCGTCATTTCATCATCAAAACCTGACGTGTGGGCATACATCTCTGCAGCAAGTTGAAGTGTGTTCATTGCATACATTAAGTATTTATTAAAGTTATCTCCTATTGCAAGTGCTATATCACCAATGCATGAAAACAGCGGGGGCTTCACAGAACGGTGCAAATTATCACTTGACAAATTTTTAAGAAGTTGTGTCATAATCCCATCACAATAAGGCAGTATCTTATCCTCCAATGCTCTGCATATGTCCCCTACCACACCAACAGTGACAGCACAAACTTGGTACTCCTCAAAGTTCTGAAGGTCCATGTCAAGAAACTTATAAAATTCTGGCATGTACTTGGCAAAATCAGGGCCTATCGCATAGGCAAGGGCTCCAATGGCAAGCATTGCCTCCTCATGTGCAGTGGCATTTCTAAAAGCAAACACCCTGAAGAATAGTCCCATTATCTGATCAGAACACTGCAAGAAGACATATTTGGTACCTTCTGAAGACCCTAGCTTCTGAATAATTACTTGCATGCACCCACAGAGAAGGCCTATCAATTCACTCCGCTTCTCTCGTTCATCAGATGAAAGATTTTGTGCTTCAAGACATTTGTGCAGCTCCATCATGATGACAGAAACTAGTTGTAACACCAAAGGAGCTGTTTCATCAGTGGAACACCTTACCACTTCATTCAATGCTTCATATGCAGAAGTTCTCAACCGTGATTCTGTAGCATCCTCTCTGCGGGTAACAGTTAGAAGGGCTTGAACAATTTCCTGAAAAAAGGGAGTTAGAGGAGATGTTGGTCCCACATCCTCATAACCCTGGGCAAGAAAATACAAAGCACCACAGGCCTTCTCAGCAACATTGGGAACATCCTTCATGCTCTGAATGAGAACTGTAATAATCTGTTGGCAATTTCCCTCATTAATAATTGGTGTACCAACAATTGAACTGTGAAGAAATTCAAACATTCGTCCCAACGTCCAAGCAGTTGTGTCTTTAACATGGTTGTTTGGGTCCTTGACTAAAGCACTGAGCATAAATGGTAACGCATGGTTAACAAGAGGAGCTAATTTGTCAGGGGAAGGTCCCTCCAAGATAGATCCAAAAGCATAAGAGGCTGCCTCCCTTTGCCTCCAATCTGGTTTTGTAATATTCTCCTCAATGAAGGGCATTACGAGTGACACAATATCATCTCCAACAGTACGGGCCACTAAACCAAGGCACGTACCACCTGCCATTGCAATATTCCATGCACCTTCGTCCAGATCCTGATCTTCTTCTTGTTTGAGTAATGTTTCCAGCAGCAGAGGGATAAGTGCAGGAAGGGCTTGCTTTATAAAATAAAAACAAGGTATATCAGAGTCTCCATTGGAATCACCTATATATTCTTCCAAGATATCAGTCTCCTCATCACAAATTGTACTCCAAAATTCAATGGCTTGAAGAGCAACAGGCTCCTCGTCACCCCTAACAGCCTTTGCCGTGATGTTATATATATCCTGGATGTAAGGAGCCAATTTCTCATAATACATGGCAGCAATAGAGACCAAACATTCAAAGGCTGCTTGACGTATTTTCACTTCTGGGGACATAGTTGTCTCACAAACAACTCTCATTATATAATCACGCTCCATATCATTGGTAAAATTAGCCTGAGCAAATCCAAGAGCATTATATAATGCAACTGTAGCAGCAAGCCTAACATCATTATTCCCTTCAGACGCATTCATACCTTGAACTACAGCAGTAAGTATTTTATTTACTTGTTCCTGATCAACAACCTGAGGAGATACTTCCTCACACAAATACCCTAGAGTTTCCAAAGTGGCTTGCTTCACATGAGTAGGTACCTGATGAATATTTGATAAAAGTGATCCAATCAGCTCCGGCCACTGTTTCTGAGGAAGCTCAATTCCAGCAACTTTAGCAATTACTTGAGTTGCCGTAGACCGAGCTTCAAGGGCAAGAGAAGAGAGTGTTTGCAGCAAGCACGACTTAACTTGCGTTTTTGCCACAGGGTCCAGAGACAACCATCTTTGGACCAATTCCTGCTTTCTGCTTTCATCCTTGGCATCCAAAGCATTTTTCAGTATCAAACCTGCCAACTTTCGGCTATCAACCGGTTTATCTTCACTTGCTAATTCTCCAGACAAAGAGACCAAGAATCCAGGAAGGTTTTGCTCCTGAAATTGTCGCAGGGTGTCCTCGGCATGCTTCCGCACATTCCCATCAATTGATTGTGCATTCAAAAGCACCTGAGTAACTTCCATTGCCATGATCTACCTAATGGCACAAAACAATCAGCTCTCAATTCTTCAATCACGAGTGAAAATTCAAAAAAAATATATATATAAGAGGGGGAATTTAATTACATTGAAGAAGCAAATCTCTATTAGTCTATTAAACTATCCCCAACCCCCGATCCATAATTCAGAATTCAGAACTAGAAACATTATGATATCAAGCAAGAAAATAACTTTTATAAATTCACGTGACTATAGAACAAAGCATACAAAAAGAACACAAACATATATTTAATTTAAAATACCTCAAAAGTACATGCCCTATATATTATCAGATTAGTCGAAATGAAACACCTAATTCAGATGCGTTTGGTCTGTATTTCGATAACTAGTAAACAAAAACCAATTAAATCCGCAAACAAGTGCATACGGATACAGTTTTTGTGGCCACCGGAACAGTTGACTTTGGCAGGCGCTCGTGCCTTATATCCTAATATCCGAGTGAGAAGCTACAGAATCACTCAACCACAGATCGAAACCGAGTCAACACAAACAATAATTCACATCAATCGCAATTCGAAAAAGCAACACAACCACCAAATCAAAGCGCCCAAACAAGATTGAAACAGAAGAAAACGAAAACCTAAAACGCAAAGAAAAAAAAAAAAGCCGAATCGGAGAGGTAAATAGAAAGTAAAAACAAAGAATAAAAAGGAGATCGGATAAAGAAAATCACCTGGAATCGGCGAAGAGATCTGAAGAATCGAAGCGAAGAAGAGAGAGTGAGTGGGAGAGTCGGAGAATAGAGTGAATAACAAGAGGAAGATGAAGAAGCAACTGCAACAGCGGTTGCAATCGCAAGGGCTATAGGATTCGAATTATTACAAATAAAAATAAATATATAATAGTAAAAGCACGCGCTAACAATAATCGCGTTTAGTATTTTTCTTTAGCAATAAATATAAGGTTTATTATTTTGAGATTTTGAAGTAATTAATATCTGTTGTGTAAGATTTATTAGTCTTGGTGTGATTAAGAGATTAATTAATGGATTAGTGTTAGCGTGTGCTGTGTACAGCGTAAAGGCGGTGTCTTTTGCCCGGGCGACGGGCCCGCGTTTGAATTGAATAAAATTATTGTTTTTTTTTTTGGTGTCATCCATAATTGAAGGAAACTAATTTGCTTTTGCATAACCATTTCAATTATTCATGAGAGAATAAGTCAAACATATCAACGTCTATTGTTCTTCTTTAATGAATTTGTTGACCTTCTTAGACTCTTATCAACGGCCTCCATTTCATTCTTCTGTTTATTACTTGCCTATTTTAAAAATATAAATATATTAGTAACTCTAAGATTAAGGATAAAAATAAATTATTTATATTTAAGCCATTTATTTATAAGTACAGTCATTTTAAAAACTTTCTTTTTTAAATCATAGGAGTTGAAGAAAACTAAACAATCATTACGCCCAATAATAATTCATCTATAACTGTGTAATAAAGCACATATATTTATTATTATTTAGTGCATAATTTTTCATATATCCTCAATGTGATTGATTAAGTCGTTATTTAAATGTTTTATTTAGTTTATTCCTTTACAACTTCTTTTCATAATCACAATTCACAAAAATTGGAATAAATAATTTTCTAAAGACAGAAATGAATATCTCACTTTTAGGCAAGGAATTTTCATGTGTCTAGTTACCAACACAAAACGATTATTATTACTATTAAAACTAATAATTCGCCAACTAATAATTTCAACAAATTAACAATATGTAATAAATGTTTACATATCACAGTTCAAATTCAAAAGAATGGATGAAAACCATTAAAAAATGGATTTTTTTTAGAGGACAAAATAAAAATGTTTATGGATTGGATTTCGTTGATCAACCGAAACAAATACAAAGTAAAGAAATACTAAATAAGTAATAGTAGATATTAAATAACTTAAAGGTTTGTTTTGTTCAATTATGAAAAAAAAATGGCGAGGAGTGAAAGAGAAGATACTCCTTTCTTATTTGGTTCATAATAAGATGGGGGAAATTTAAATTAATTTTTTATGCTTTTATAATATTTTATTTAAAATGATAAATAAGATTATTTTTTTCATAAATTTAAAATGTTTTAAATCGTTTCCTCCTACTAAATCTCTTAATATTAGTGGGAGACCCAAATTAAATAAGGAAGTTAGTCCTTCCACTTTCATTTCCCTTCCCTCTTAAAACTTGAACAATTTGTTCTTTGAAAGAAAATTAAGCCTCTCAAATTTAATTTAAGTTAATTACTTTAATTGATTTTTTTTCTCTCAGAATGTATAGAGCTATAAATAAAACTAATTTCCTCTTAATAAAAACATGATCTCTACTTGATACAATCATAAAAATAATAAGAGAATATTTTGAATGTAATGCGATAAAAAAATGTAAAGATGTGATATAAAATAAATAAATACAAAACAACTAATGTTTAATTTAATGATAATATACATTATTAACTATACTTTTAGGGTATAAATAAAGTAATATGTTATAATTTAATCTAACACTAATCTGTTAGACAATTTGTATTATATTTTGTTTTTTCCTTTTATGTTTTGTAATAAAAAAAAAACAATTGAGTAGAGTGTAACTCTAAAATTAAACAAACTTGTTTGTACTTTCTTATCACGGAATGTAGAATACATAAAGCTATAAATCTCATAATCGATATTATCGTCTCTAAAAGAATAAAGACTTTGAATGATAAAAATTGACTAATCAAAGAAAAAGATTAAGAGAGAAGAAAACAAAAAACATCATGCATCAATTTGACAAAAAAAATATTGAAATTTAAAGAGAACACAAGTGAAAAGGCAAGAGCTAAGCTAAAATTCACTTATGGACAACACAATCTTTATGTTATTAGGAATACATTTATTCAATGTTAAACCATTAGTTCTTGAATTTTTGTATTTAGTTTCTAAAAATAATTTATTGTTTGTGAAAGTCAAATCTAGCGTAATGAGCAAAAATAAATACTATGTGTATAGATATTTGGAAGAGGTTTTCAAGGATTTCAAAGATAGTATAAAAAGTACTTGTTCAAGAATGATTGGAGAAAATCTTAATGAAAAAAAAATTGGATATAATTCAAATATAATAAAAAAATATCAACCAAGTCTTCTACTTCATTTGATTTATACTTATTTTAATCTTTTATATACAAGAGACACACAAGTCATTTTTGAAAAGAAAAAGACTTTATAAAAAATTTCATCAGACAAGGGCAATTATTTTGATCTATTTCCAAAAACTCATCCAATGTTTACCTTTGAGTGCTTTTGAAAATTGTCCAAGTTATTAAAACAAATTATATTCTCTATATACACTAATATTTTATATTCCAACTTTTTTTCCATTCGAAATTTTATTTTCATATCTATAAGAATAGCATCTTGTATAATTCTTAATAAAAATCTTACTTATTTAGAATAAGTCTTTTTTATAATTCTTAATAAAAATGTTACTTATTTAGAATAAGTCTTTTTTATAATTCTTAATAAAAATCTTACTTATTTAGAATAAGTCTTTTTTATAATTCTTAATAAAAAATCTTATTTATTTAGAATAAGTCTTTTTTACAAGAAGAAATCAATGTATCTTTATCTGATAAAAAAATGGATCTATTACCTATTTAGATGGATCTATTACCTATTTAGAATCTTCTTTATAAGAAGAAATCAATGTATTTTTATCTGATAAAAAAAATAGATCTATTTGATAAATATACGAGTATTTCTTATTTCCATAATTCATCAAAATTATAAGATAAAAGATTGTATCTATTTTTTATTTTTGGATTTCTTTTTTATTGACAACATTTTGTTGTTCTTTCTAAAAGGTTAATTGAACTTTTTCAAATGAATCCCATTTGATTAAATTTTTATTTTAAACTATAATGTGATTTTTGTTAGTTGTTCAAGTGTCAATCTGAGTTTTATATTGAGTAGGAATGAGAAAGTTGAGTAACATATAAGAAAGAAGATCCACAAACCTAATGTTTCAAGGTTTTTGGTTGAAGGTAGTGTCATTCCCTTGTGTATTGGCTCTTAACGGAGGTTTTAGGCAACCTTATCCCATTTAAGTGTGTAAATAGCGGTACGGTTGAAGGTGATGTCATTTTCTTGTGTGTTAGCTCTTGTCATATTTTTGTTTGTCTTCTCTAGGTATTTCTTCCCTCAAATTTTTCTAACAATTCTATTTCTCCATTTTTTGATATTAATTTGGACTATCTACTATTAGATTAGATAACTCATGTAGATAATAATGATTCTTTTAACTAATTTCTTTATTTATTGAGTTTAGGATTCTGATGTTTTAATTTAGAAAGAATTATTCTTTGTACTAAAAAAAAGAATTCTTCATTTTATTTTTAACAAAAGAAAAATTGTCATATTGAAATACAAGTTTTAACTTATATATGTTTATGTTAATAATTTGGGTTTGTAACAAATTGATAAATACATATGTTTGTAACAAAAGGAAACATCAAAATAATTCCGATGAATAAAATATTTGTGTAATTTTGAAATAAATGAAACTATATTTTGATTTGTTTTATAAGCTCTTTCTATATTTATTTCATTATTATAAATCCATTTATTTAATTTTTTTCATATATATTTTGAGAAAACAAATGATATATAGAAAGATATATAGAAAAATATCTATGTATATTTTTATGACAAATTGAAAAAAATGTGATTTTTTAGTTAATCTCATTCTTTATATTTTTTGTTTGCATTTGTTTTTTTCTTTCATTTCCCATAGTCTTCTACCAGGTTTTTTGTTTGCATTTAATTTTTTAAGACAAAATCATAAATATTCATATATATTAATATAGAACTTAATAACTTGTTTTTATTTAGGATAGTTAAACGTAAAATAAGTATTTACGACTTAAAAATAAATAAAAAAAACCACTTATTCAAGAAGAAGACAGAGTTTGCTTCTTAGAGAAACATGTGTTTATTTTCAAAATAGAAAATTAAACAAACAAACAAAAGTTTATTTAAAAAACAACTTTTAAGAAAAATAAAACAAAATAACTACACTTATTAATCAACTTTTGGGGCCCTGGGGGAGAGAAAAAGAAAAGAAGTTCCTATACCTAAAAATAAAATATTATTTGATTATAAAAATCAAGAAAAAAAATCATTTCTTCTTTATGTAAAGATGTACAATGATTTGATGGAGAAATATGAATGAATATGATAAAATAATAATAAAATAATTAACAAATAAAATATTAATAATATTAATATAAAATTAATAATAAAATCAAAAATAATAATTATAATAATAAAACTAAAATTAGAATAATGATTAAAATAAATTTATAAAAAATAATAATTTAATTTTTATTTTTATTTTAAAATCATTGATAATATTATAATTATATCGATTAAAAACTAATAATTCACTAATTTCACTTAACAAAATATATATCACATCACTTGACAAATTTTCTTAAACTTTTCATGCACTTTTCTCTCAAATCATCTCAAATCTATTCTTTTAAATTTACTTTATAATCAAAACAAACCCTTAAACTTTAAATACATACACTAAATATTTTCACACAAGTACTTATTTTCATATTTTCACATATACGCGGATTAAAGTATTAAAGTATTATTAAGTTAGTGTTTTAATGAGTTGACATTATTGTTTTTAAACATAATTAGAAAATTAAAATATTAGAAAAACAAAATCATGAATCCTAATGCCATTGTTTTGTCCCTTTCACTTTCCTTGCTTTTTCTTTTCATGGTCGTGCGTGTTAGTTCTCATCATTGTTAATATATATATATATATATATATATATATATATATATATATATAAATCAATGGTTAACCAAGTTTGAACGTTGAAGTGTAGAATTAGTGTACATATTAGGTGAATGTAAGCATTTATCATTGTCAAGCACTCAATATAAGAAAAAGTTATACTAAACAAAATATTTATATATGTTACTAAGATCAAAATAAGTATTAAGAATATTTAAAGCAAAGTTTCAAAAATGCCCAATATATTTTGATCGCACTCAAACATGTAAATAAAATTTTAATTTGACTTAAAACAAAGTTGTAAATCAAGTTTTAAACAACATAAATTGAAATAAAATTGCTACAGCACCCTGCATTGCACGAATATATTTCGTAATTGTGCATATCAAAGTTTATGTAAACAATAAAAATTTAAATATATTATGGTGTAACTATTGCAAAGTGAAATAATGTAAATTAATATTTAAAATATAATATTTGTGTGAATATAGTAAGACATGTCTAGTATTTTGATATGATTTTAAATAATTCAAGCGTAACATTAATGTGTTCTGCAGTAAGGTTTATTAAGTAATTTTTTTAACGGATAATTTAATATAGAGTTTTTATACTAATAATAACAAATGGTTAATTATCTGCTGACTTGATTGATACTACTACATATTTTTACTACAACAAAATTCAACTCTCTTGTACTAAATATGGATGTAAGTTGGTCAACACAAATAGTTTAAACATCTAATCCCATCTAAAATGGGAATGAAAAGAAAGGATAAATATAGTAATTTGTAAGCATAGATGTATATACTCCTGTTAGTGTGAATGATTGTCAAGATCATGCATTTCTTATATAATAATTGAGCTGCTGATGTTGCATAAATTAATATATATTTGTAGAGACATAAAATAACATGTGACACATTTTACTAAAATTGAGTACATATTTCTTTGACTAACAAAGAGATTGACATGAAAAAAGAGGTAACAATGTTTTATTATTAGTAATAGGGCTATGCAGTTGAAAACAAATGTCGTGCAATGAAATGAAAAACAAGTCTGGATATCGTTTTAAATTACACATTTAAAAACTAAATTAATAATTAAAATAAAGATAAAGAAATGTATTTTAATTATCAATTTACTTAGCAATCATCAATGTTCAAAATTACCTAATGAAAAATTACCTAATGATAGAAAGAATAAGAACAAAATATTTTGAAGGTGGAGAAGAAAAATAGGAAAATATATTAGTGTCATTAGGTTTTTTAGTTATTTGTTGAGAAAACTCGAACTTATTTTTTTCTATTAAGAAGTAGACTTTTAAACCTAATTCAATCTTATAAAAAGTAAGATAGGTTTATATTCACTTTATAAATTATTGAAATACTCATCTCCTAAAACTTATATGTAATAATGGTCTTATAACGGTCCGGTCCGATTGACAGTAGTTCAATAGGTCCAACAACCTTGTTAGGATAGGCTCTGATATCATATCAAAACAATTTTAAGTCTAACTCAACCTTACCAAACCGACTTGTAAGATGAGGTTTATACTCACTTTATAAATTATTGAAATGTCTCATCTATAATCGATATGAGATTTCCAACATTTTTTCTAATTTGAATATTTTTAAGTATTACTTCATCAATTTTATCTTATTCCTCCAATTTGTTGTTTTCATCCATATTAAGATGATGAAAGAGTGATATTTAGATTGAGTTTACATCCAGAGGAAAGAGGAACTTATGATTTCATTAATATACACATAAAGGATTTGATCTCTTGTTTTAATTGTTAAGAATAAGTAACAAAGTGCTTAAACTTCATCACCTAAATATTGGTGCCTAAGAATCATCAAGAAATCTTATTATTCTAAACTATATATACAGTATACACTAATATAATACTAAATAGTCTATCTAGTCACAATATAAACCGTTGTTATTTAATTACAAGTGATCACGTAGTATATTCAATTATATTAAAAAAGTATCTATAATATTTAATTAATTGATAGTATAATTTTCCTACACGATCTATTCATAAAAATTGAAATATAACACGAGAATAAATAGTTTATCCACATAGTATAAGACATTTTTATAATATTATAAAATCACGAACTTCCATATACCCTATGTCTATTAGTTTAAGAATACCCACTATAAAAGTCGTATTCTTTATAATTTATTAGAAGTAAAAATCTTAATATGACACGGTTAAAAATGCGAAAGTGTGTGTGCTTTTTTATATTAAAAGAAAACGTAGAAAGGAGAAAACAATTTACTGACATATGGTAATGAAACTCATACTATCAGCTAAATCAGAGAGAAAAAGTATCCAAAATCCTAAGATTATCATTACATTGAGCTCTCTGCTTTGCTAGCGGGTTCGCACACTGGTTGCCTTTCCAAAAGGTATGTTAATATTGAGTGGAAATTCTTGAGAACTCTGATTTTTCGCAGCACAGCGTGATAAGGTTGGACGTGCACATCATCCTTGTTAATGAGGACAAAACTAGTTCGAGTCTGACGGGAACTATGGGTTAAAAATGACCCCGAGAGTTTAAATATGCATTATTATGAAAAAAATTAAAGACCCTTCGGTTAATTTCAGCTCGACTAAAAATAATTTCAAAATTAACATAATAAAAACAGAACTGCTTGGCCTGACAAATTTATAATCATCTTGAATCTGTTTAAAAGGCGTACATTCTTTTTAAAATGTTCATAACAATTATTATTTGTAATATTTTTCTAAAAATTATGCATAAACGTACGACAAAATCATTGCCCTTTAAATAATGACTGCCCTTGAAATTTGAGTGACGTCTGTGGCATACACAAAAAAAAAGAACGTTTTATCATGTTTTTAGCTCTACTTATTTACTAATAAAAAACAAAACATTTTTAATCCCATGCCCTGTTCTGTTTTTCTCTAATGTATAAACAAAATATTTTGGTTCTTTTGGATTTCTAATTCATTGTCTAACTTGATAAGTTACTAAATGTGTATAATAAAAAAAACTGGTATAAAGGTATTACCAACCTTTCTAGAAAAAAGTGGAACGGGAGGGAGGGAGAGAGAGAGGGTAAAACATCAGATTCCACGTTCTTGCGACAGCATGATCAATCAAAGATTTCACGGGAATCCAGATAATCTTAACATCAATTTAAGACCTAAAATAAACCTGTAAATCTATATAACCTTCAATAGAAGGGGTAGATGGTTTTCCGAGGAACGTATGTAGTTATAGATTCTCTCCCTTTCCCTGTTACTGTTTCTAGTTTCCTTCTATATCTTTGAATGGGGCAGACGAACAATAATAAAACAGAATACACCTGATGAACAATTACCTAAGCGGTGCATAGACAGAAAAGGGTGTATACACCATGAGTAAGGACAAAAAAAAAAAAATAGTTATATAGACACGTACATCCTGAAGGGTAAATGGTGGCATTGGCCAGAACCGGCATGAAGCAAGCAAGGAATCAGTTTACTTCCCCCACGTGCTGCAAACATGGCCAGCTTGGCTCACAGATGTCTCGCGGTGAACTCCCATCATTATCTTTTGAATTTATGTCTGCATTATGCTTCACTAAATACTCAGCTATGCCTTCTCTCTCACACGTAACAGCGTAATGCAAGGCAGTTTGTCCATCATTATCCTTCCAAAAAACAAAACATAATATCAACACAAAGTGGCTAAATAGACATTAGTATCATTAACTGTAACATGCAAAAAAAGTATATCCAAAAGCCTAAGCTAAACTTCGATATTATTCAACTTCTGCAGTGAGGCTTTGGTTCAGAATCCAATTAAGGTTCAGCTGTTTGCATTCTGAAGTGTTACGACAATGTCATCAAGAAATACAAGTAGTCCCTGACGTTAATGCATAGATCATTAATCCTAAAGCATATAGAATACCTTGGCATTCACATCAGCATTCTTGCTCACAAGCAACTCTGTGACATCAAGGTGGCCACGATCCACAGCCCAGTGTAATGGTGTCCGGCCCTCACTGTCTGCATTCATTTCGAAAACGCATGTTGATATAGAAAGGAAAAATAATAACAGTATCAAAAGCAAATATTAATTTGATAAGCCACTGGCACGACACAGCAAATATCAATCATAATGAAATTGCGGAGAAACCTTTAGGACTAGTTGGCAATCAAGGGAGAAACACTTTTCTGCACATCCCTAATATCATCTGATGACCAATGTTGTTGTATCATCTACAGTTAAACTAATCAAGACTTTGCATAGTTTACCTACTTCCCTTACTGTGTATCAAACTTGTGAAAGAAAAAAAAGCAACTAGAGTGAATATAGCTACTTCTCTTACTATGTATCAAGCTTATATATTTAAACAGACGAAAATAAAATACACACTAAATCACTGGTATAACTCTTCGGCCAGAAATGTAGGAACCCGGAGAACAATTGGGAACGAAATTAAATTGAAGGTTGAACATGTAACAAGACAGATTTCTCCACTTCAGCTAATTTTCACAATCAAAAAGGAAATTACTAAAGCATGTCTAGAATATTTATTCCTTTATCTTCAAATGCACCTTCAAGAAAAAGTTACATAGGCTTGCTGATTAATATTGGAACTCTCAGCTTTCAATAATCAAAAAATTGAAAAAAGAAAAAGAAATGTCAGTTATGTGATTTAGAGAAATAAATTAACAGGAACTCTTGTCACAAGAAACAGATTTTCAACGTTTTCAACTTGTTCTTCATTCACCTTCCTCACATTTTGTTACATTCTTTCTTTCCTACCTTACTCCAACTTTTCTCAACTCCAAATATCTTTCTGGAGTCTAGATACACTTTACAGCCTACCCCATTTTGGTAAGGGATGGTATGGCACTCCAAATAAGATGAATGCTCTCAATTCCTGGGAATTTGCTTATTTTGACTCCTTGATGTTATACTCAAGGAGGAAAGAGCTATCTATTACAAGTAGCCAATAGTGCACAGAGAATGCTATCAACTTAGTAAGAATAATTACATACAGGTAAACGTGGAACATAACAATCTGTAAATAGAAAAGGTTTAAAAATCACTAGAGAACCAAAATATGATGGGACAGCTTAACCTTGTTTAAAAACCTATGTAAATAGAAAAGGTTTAAAAATCACTAGAGAACCAAAATATGATGGGACAGCTTAACCTTGTTTAAAAACCTATAACAATCTGTAAATAGAAAAGGTTTAAAAATCACTAGAGAATTAAAATATGATGAGACAGCTTAACCATGTTTAGAAACCTTCTCCCGAGGGCAACTCTTCCCCTGAAAGATGAGAAGATTCTCCATTTCATGGAACCACTCCTGAGGAAAGAGTTGCCCTTAGGTGGTTTTAAACAAGGTGAAGCAGCCCTATCATATTTTAGTTCTTTAGTGACCCCTACAATATTAAATTTTTAAACCTTTTTTATTGACAAATTGTTACATTCCATGTTTACCTATATGTAATTATTCTCACTTTAGACAAAACAAAGATTACTGTTTCTACCATGGTTGGCTTATAAGTTTACTGATTTTCATTCTCCTACATTTTATCGAACGATATTCAAGGAAGTTGCTTTGGTATCTCGTGGTAAATAACATGTCTGAAGTTTTAGCCTTCAACCAAGATGAATGGTATCAGGTGATTCATGTAATTGACTTCACCAGGTAGGATAAGGCTTTTTGTTGTTGCAGTTTACATTTTAATGAAGTGGTCATCAACCATCTTCATTATCTTACATATTTTAATGGAGTTTTGATAGAAAAGAACTACCCTTTGTACTGTTATGGCCTTTCTAGCTCATGATGCCTATTATGCCCTTACTTAGTTTATAAAACTCACCACTCTTAGTTTATCCATGTTATCATGCAACTGAGTTGCATGCTATAGAGAGTTATGGTCCTTCCAATAACATTGTTTCTCTTACAGGCCTCCACTAGATTCAGTCCCCTCTTGGATTTTTTTTTTTAGCGACTAGGGGAATTCTGCAGCTATAGGAGGAGACTCGTAATGAATATATTGAATTGTATTAAATATTGTAATGTATTGGAACAATATATATAGTGTCTGTTGATGTTCCAGGACTGCACACACACACACATATATGTTAGCGGTATTATATTTGATATGTTGAAAATGAAAAGAAGACTCGTGAAATTTTGGTAACACAATTGTTTCGGCAAAAGATCTTCTTAACCATGATTTGGGCAACTTAGGCTTCCAGGGTAAGTAGTATTTCAATTAGTAGCTTGGCGTGTGTACCTATTGTGGCTTGGGTTTTGGGTTGTAAATCATAAGTCATAACAAAACCATAGCACCTGCCTTCGGTTTTAAAAACAGTGAAAACAAATTTACTCACGTTAGACTTATCAAGCAATGCTGCTAAAATTCAGGTAGATGATGTTTTACTAAATCACTGACTGTACTTTCTAGTGCTAGACACAAGTTTTTATTAGGAGCTTGATCCATTCAAAAACCGAAACAAAAAAAATTACTGAACTCACAGCACGGTTGAGAATAATGTATACACAAGGAAAAACAATTAGCTATTATAAATAACTCACCCTTTAAATTAACTGAAACACCATTTTCAATACACTTGAGCAGATTAGCCATATCTCCTTCCCTGGCAAATCCATGAATGGCTTCAATTTGCCTGTAAAGGAAGAAAAGTAAAAATCAATATGCCTATCGATATTTTGTTCATTCCGTAAACAGTACCCTTTTGACGATGAAGCATCCTAACTACTGAGTTTTATAATTTTATTACTTTGTGCCTGTTCAAAAGTTATAATTCATCAAAAAACATCCTCGATACTTGGTATATATTAATTTTTACAATTTATAACTTCAAAAAAAACCTGTGATAAGCTCATATAATCCCCAAAAATGTCAACGGCTTGAGGAGTTTAGTGATAGGTGAGGGTTTATGATTCGCTTAAAGACAAGGCGATGTACAAGAAAGTGGAAATGAAACATGAACAGCATCCAAATAAAATATAAATACTTCAGAAGGATTTGATTAGTAGTCTAGTACTGTTATCAAGTAAACGATAGAAACCATTCCAAAAATAGGTGGAAAAAAATTGAGAAATCTTGTAGGACCAAGGCTGATTAATAAAGAAACTAAACCCTCTGACTTATCCTTTCACGATACCCCGCCATTCTAAATACATTAGAGTCATCAAGGAAACATCATTATAATTACATTTAGCACCAAACACACATACACTCCCAGAACAAATTATTTTTAGTTTTAGGAATCTTACGAGTCACTGCCATATTCTTCTTCATAAACAAAAGTACTGAAAACTGGCCCCATTGGTCCCTTAGCCTCTGAACCAGAGCCAGCACCATCGCCACTTCTACTCCTCTGTTACAGAAGCTCTAAGAGTTAGGCAGAGCAACGCAAAAAATAAACACACAAAGAATGTATTTAAACATACTACTTTGATTCTAAATATAATTTTTCCTCCTTTCGAAGAAACTGGTGATTCATCCATATAGGGCTAAAGAAGAAACAGCATGTTGGCTCACCAAAGATGAACCATCAAGCCAAGTAGGGTATAGTTCAGTCACAATATCAATGTACTTCTGCATTGCATCTTCAGGAGGCATAGCGCCCAATTTTTGCCATGCTTGCCTACAAAGGGGGGCAATGACACAGGTAAGGGAAAAGAAAACATTAGTTGCACAGTTGCATACAATATTCCGTAATAGTACATCAGATATTCGACAAACACTTAGGCTGAAAAAAAAAAGTAGCCATTACTTATATTAAAAAAAAAGAAAACAAAAACAAAAAGACGAAGAGGATTCGTATTTGTGGTATCAGCCTCAGCTTTAATAGTACAAACTACAAATACATCCAATCCCGCATTTCACACATTGCTATATAAACACACAGAAGAGAACCAAAGATTACTAATTTATACTATTTCATTTCCTTCTCTTTTTTCTTTCCCTCTACAGTGTAACTTTTGCAGAAAGCAAGTATAAGAACAGAGATTAGCGAAAAATATACCATTTAGCACGTGCGGTCATTTTGAGGGGCGAAGGTTGGGGCGTGCTGCAGGGACCTTCGGTCGCAATCTTGTACAACGCGTAAAGCTGGAGCTGCACGTCGCTCGACACCTTCTGCGAGAGCCGATCAGCGGCGGCGGCGGCCACGAACGCCGTCGCGGCGCTGAATGCCTCGTCCAATTCGGTGCTCTCCACACCTTCCCAATCATCATCGTCGTAGTCGCCGTCACTATCATTTCTCACGCTACCGTGCTCGGCCACCACGGACTGCTCCTCTAACCTGAGCGAGGCCGCGGAATCGGGAACAGCACCTTCGCGTTTGGCAGCCTCGGGTGCGGCGGATGTCGGAGTAGCGGCACGCGTGACGGTGAGGTTGTCGTCCTTGAAGGAAACGACGATTGAGATGAGCTTGGCGAGAAGGTAAGAGAAAATGAGGCCGACGATAATCGACTGGAAGAGAGATTGCCACTCGGCCATGGCGGTTGAGGAAACCCTAGAAGGTGAAAATAGGTTAACAAAGAAATCGCTTTAGTGGCGAGGGTGAGCTAAAACCCTAGCGATAGTGGGAGCGAAAGCATATTTGGATTGTTGACGGAGAAATTGAGAAGATTGTGGAGGAATTTTCAGAATGGAGCATGCGCTGGCTGGGTGGGAACGGAGAGGGTTCTCTCTCTGTGTGCTGTTGGCGCTGGGGGGCACTTATCAGGTGCTCCTAGGATAACCTGTGCTTTACAGTATAGCCGTTGAGAGAGAGACACGTGTTACCTATTGATGAGTCTACGCGAGATCGCCACCGACGATCCGTGAAAGGAAAAAAGCAACTAATCTTTGGAATAATTTTGCCTTTTTCTAACGAGATGGACCAGGTTATGGAATGCACTTCCTTTTTTGATTTCGAATTTTCTTCCTGCAAGTAAGTGATGTTTTCGGACTTTTTCGGGAAAAAAAGTTCTCATATTAGCATGGTTTTTCTTTGAAGGGGATTCGGTTATGGATTGCCGAATTTCGATCTTCACAATTTGATTGTAATTGTTTATGTTTAATAGAAATTTCATTCTGTAAATTCTAAAAGGGCATTTCTGTTATTTAGTAGTGGCGGAGAAGAAAAAATAAAATAAATATAAATATATTTTTGTAGGTAAAGACTTGAAACTCACGCGTTTGGATTAGCGTATTATAAGATATTTTATTTTAACTAATGTATTATAGATGGTTCACTTTATAATATTTCATTTTAACTAGACATCATAGGTGAACCACTTATATTTTTTTAGATAATGTATGATTAAGAGAAAAAATGTGATACTTATTTTAGTATGGCACGAGTCAAAAGTCAATCATTCTTTGATTCATAAGTAAGATTTAAAGATAAAAAAAAATGTTTTCATTAATAGTTAATAGAAGAATAATTATAGGATTATTGTACGACATAAATATTAAGTTTGCTTAGAGAAGTTTTGTACTAGATAAAATAATACAAAATTATCTTAGGTAACTTATGTAGAATGAGGTGATACATTTTGAGTTTTACTTATTTAGTTATATTGTATAAGACAAAAGATGTTAAAAGCAAAAATGATGCATGCTACAATCATGAGTATGATATCACATTCCATACATCACACTTCTTTCCACATAATAACCTTTGTAGCCTTTAGTTTGTAAATGGAGTGATGGGAGAGTTCTTAACTTCAAATATGACTTTCATAACGACCTACTGGAATACATGTTTACCATTGATCATATATAAATTAGGTAATGAAAATCGATATTCACTCCAATTTTGTTTTAATTTTAAACTTTAACACAAATCTTATGATAACAATGACTTACTGAAGTTTAAATAAAATCCATACAAACACTTTGAGGCATCCAACCCACTAGAAATTTTCAAGGATGTTGAAAGTTGGATAACATGCACTCTTGTCATTTGTTTTGCAATAGTGGAATGACACCAATTGGACAAAGTTCAATTACAATTTGGTTTGTTATAAAAGGTCTCTACCCCACCTAACAACTTGGAAAAACTGCACAACTTGACATGTGGGGATGTCTTGACAAAAATTGTCGACTAAGTGTAGAAAAATGGATCAACATGTAGAGCAACTACCGCAAACCAACATTATCTATTCACCCAATTCAAAGACCTTTGTTCCACACTAAAGAGTACATGAAATGATACATGACCAATTTCATATATTTATTGTCAATACCACGACTACTAAATGATTTGCGTACACAACAAAATTCACTATCCAAGCTCACATTTCTAACTCAAACTAATTATAAAATCATCCACAAGAGGATTCTTACCACATTGCTTGCAGTTGCAATAAAATATTATCAGCCACAACACAATTCTTAATATTATCAGTCACAACACTATTCTTATCCACATGTATTCAAAGTTTGAACAATTCAATATACCTCAATCACAATCACCTTTAATGGATGAGAGAAAACACTTATTAATATCAAATTCAACTGATTTCTTGTGTAACTTATTTGAAGTGAATCTTAACACACCACCCTAAGGGCTTACATATAATATATGCATTTATGAGACTTATACAATAAAGTTAACAATTATTCTCTTTCATTCCAATTAAATATGAATACACAATCTCTATAATTTAAATCTAATTACCAACCACAATCACAATCATTATGACGTAACCCATCATATAACTAACATTATCATCCTTATAGAGATTAATATATTTTAAGACTTTAAAATTGTTGTCTGTACATATTTAATTTAATGACAAAAAAAAGTTTAAATTCTCATTCTAAAATTATTCATGTATCCCACACTCATTCAAAATAAAGATTTAAGTTTTAAAAAATCACATTAAAATTTTTGAATTTCTAATTTGAAAATAATTCTTTATAACTTTTAAAGTATACGTTGAAGTTTATCTACTTAACCAACACACATTTAATTTGAGAAAGATGATTTTAGTAGTATTTGGAATATTTTTTCTTTTCTCTTTCTCAATCCTTCCCCCTTTCTTATAAAACTGTTCCGCGTGATTATTACTTCAACTGCAATGATATAATCATTTTTTATCTTATATTTTCTTTATTTTTTATCACATGGTTATGAAAAAAAGTTTTTATTTTGAAATTAAAATATAAAAATTACATTAGAATATATGGAAATAATGTTTCCCTTCTGCTTTACTTAATTTTGACAGTTTAAAATCATTAACAAATTTATCTTTAAACATTATTCAATAATTTAAATTTCAAAAGTTTAAAATTTTGGTGATTTTATTTCTAAAACTGTAGAAAACTTATTATTATTGGCTCAAACTCATTCCTATATAATATAAAAAGATTTATATATGTGGTTAAGTAATTTTTTGTTTAAAAAAAAAGCCTAACAAAACACAGTTCCACATTACTCTAAGTTATAGATGTTAATTAATTTTTCAATTTGAGGGACTAAAATAAAGAGAGATTACAAATGAAAGGTAAATTTGTGTATAATTATTTTAGTCACTCATTATTCCCTTAAAAGTATGCCATTATCATAAATATTATTAGACAATATCATAAATAATCATTGGATGACATTAATATTAAGAGAAAAAAAATATTTTTTGAAATGATTTGTTTGAATTAGAAGATGTATTTGAGTTGATTTCATATAAGAGTGCAAGAAAAGTTGAGTTGTTAGGATTGAGAGAAAGATAGTGAGATTTGAATGAAAAGTTTATAAAAATTTATGAATGATGTGATATGTGTAATTGATAAAATAGTTTTTAGTAGATAAAATTATAGTTAAAATTAATTTAAAATTAAATATAATTAATTATTTAAGTTGATTAATGAATTATTATTTTAATTATTAAAATTATAAGATTAGTAATTTTTTAAAAATAAAAATTAAATTATTATTTTATAAATTTATTTTTATTATTATAATTATTATTTTTAGTTTCTAGTGTTAATATTATTAATATTTTATTTTTATTATTATTTTATAAATTTATTATTAATATTTTTATTATTATTTATTAATAATGAGTATTATTATAAATATTAATAAATGATATTTATTTTATTATATATGAATATAAATATTAATAAATTAAATATATAAGAAATGCAATCAAAATTTCGTAAACCCCACAAATCTTTACTACTTTGCGAAAAATTACTGTTGGAAGGATATGTTCTCGAATTCAGATTTTAAGTAGTATTTTAATTCTTGAAATGGTAAAATTCAGGTTTTAAGTAGTATTTTAATCTTTGAAATGCTAACTTTCATAATAAAGAGTCTTTTCATTTGAATCCGTCTTAAGAAGCAAACAGCGCTTAAGAAACTAAAAAGTTAATTTTTTATTTGAAAAAAAAAACTCAAATTCTAAATAAAGATAAAATATATTAAGTATTTTTATAACTTAAAATTAATTTATGTATCATACCTTAACGAGAAGATAGTGAAAAACTTTATATAAGTTAGTTTAGTTTATGTAAAATTTTATTTATTTTATTATTTCTCTGTAAATAGAAAAATTATCCAAAATATAAGTAATAAAATATATTATATCAATCATTCATTAAAAATGAGCTATTAATGTTTAGTTGTTCAATTCCATTGTTAAAATATTAGCAGTGTTTTATTATGAATGACTGAGAATAATTATTTATTTTATCTTTGTTCACTTGAACTTAGAGAAGCCAAACAAGAAAGAGAAAGAAACTGAAACGTGGACGATGAACCAAACACTTGAGGAACGAGGATCAGCACAAGTAACTCATACGCGAGCTCTCGAAACTTGACAGGGAAAAAACCATAAAATGGGTCAGCGGTTAAAATTACCTCCTGCTTGAAACGGTATGAGTGCAATGACATAAACAAACTTATGATTATGAGATGATTGAATGTCTTCTTTAAAGGAACCCAATCATAGGTAGCAGCTGCTGGCAGGATAAGTGTAAATACTCAAGTGTTGAAAAAATCTCAAAAAGTGGTGTATGTTTAACACCACTGAATTATTTTTAATGATGGTTGAAAATGGTTTATAATATTAAAATTCGAATAATATGATAATGATAACAACTGTTGTTATTTTTAGATGAGTCATTGTCGTTTCATTAACATGATAAAAAAATTATCGATTCATTGATGTAATAAAAAAATTATTGTGATGTAGAACTATTTTTTCTCTCTGCGCAGGATATTTTTCTTCTTCTGCTATAGTTGTTCTTCTTCTTGTGAAGACAGTCGTTCTTTTTCTTCTTGTGAATGTATTACTTTTAATTAACCGTATAACATTGACAAAAGTCACAACACAACAATTATCATAATCTTTTTTGTTTTCTCATTGAAACAAAACAACTCCACAACAAAAATAGTGAATGATGTTGACATAATAGACCACCACAAAAGCACTTAAAAATTGTGGAGGAAGAATAACCAATAGAAAAAACGATGGAAGAAAAACATTTTGTTGGAGATTTAATGAGACTTTTGACTATAATTATTTATATAACTATCATTATTTCTACTTATGACGATGATTCTAACCATCATCAAAATTATGCTATTTCAAAACTTGTTAGTGTTACTACAACAATTAAAACTTGTTATGTTATGCTATTTCATTAAAAAAATTCTATTTTAACATTAAATTAATTAAAACTTGTTAGTGTTACTATAACAAAAAATAATTTTAGTCAAGGTTATATTTTACGTTTTCAACAGTTTTAATTACTGTTAAGTGTGTGTTTATTCGTGGTTTGTCTTTCCTCGAATGGATCTAATGTCGGTAACAGACTATCTCGACGATTTTCCTAGAATGACAATTATTTTTCCGCGATTTTTTAAACCCTATTACTCTGGGAGGTTTCTGAACTCTTGTTACTGCCGGCAATTCTTAAATCCCGGTTATAGTCGGTGTTTTCTAAACCTCATTACTGTCAGCTGTTTCTAAATCTCCCTTAATTTCATCTATAGTATCTTTTTTAATGCTTTATATCTTTTTATCCATCTAATTTTGATAATATTATAAATGAGATCGTTTTTTTAAAACACTACTCAATAAGAGTCGTATATAATAAATTAGTAGATTAATCATATGTACCGTACATCGTGCCGTTCAATTGTGCTTTCAACTCACTAAAGAATCCCAAAAAGAGTAAACAAACATATTCATGACTGATATACTAATACAACTCACTCCGATGAGAAAAATACGAGACACCTTATTCATACGAAAGTATAGGAAACTATTCTTCATATTTTGCCTTTTTATTTTTCTGATCTAAAAATTGCATTGGACTTGTAGTTAAAAACATTTTAAATTTTTTTTCCTGCATAATGGTTCTGCAAAACATTTGTAAAAGAGAAATGAGGATTTTATATTAAAATGGACCCATCCTTAACATTATTTCAAACCAACAATATGGTTTAAATGAAATTACCAGAGCAGTAGTCTCCCATTTGGAGGCTTTAAAGTAGTAGATTTGTTCATAATGGTAGAGCAGTGAAACATAGTATTTCCTCAACACAAAAGAAGCATTTGTAGCATAGAAAATTTAAGACTGAAGTTACCTCTTTCCATTTCCTCTCTCTGATTATCTGAAAGACAGTTGAACCAGATATAACTTTTAGTACTACAGCCAGAATAGTGAAAATATCATATAGAGACATGCAAACTTTATTTCCATTCAAACCATAATATTAGCTATAGAAGTATGGAGGACAAAAGATACCCAAAAACTTCTCATGACAATTTTCTATCATAGTCTTGAACAAAAAAACTCAAGAAAAAATATTAAATACAAGCTAAATTGAACTAGATTTAATCAAAATTTATAAAAGCATAGAAACCCTTATTCACAAATACAATACAATGATCTTGAACATTGAAACCTCCTTTGATAAACCTCAAAGTAATGAGGAAGGAAATTCATTGACATACTGATAACAGAAACATTTCAGCCAGCTTTAGTGCATATTCAATAACTACCTATAAATTTGTAGTAAAAACACTATGGGTTATTTGAACTGGCAAAGTTCCCCAGGACCACATTAAACACCAGTAAATATTAGTTGATTTAATACAAATTCAGTTGCACATGATCCATTCATCTCACAACTAATTTTATAAACCTCCATTTGATTTTATTATTGATTGGTTAGAGTAGTGCTTATTAATCAATAAATTATTTACACTTGATAAAATTAGTAGAAATATTTATTCAGTACCTCTTTTACCTCTTGTTAAATAAATACAAGTTATTACCAAAAAAGTGTCTTTGTTCCAATAATTGCCCAGAAGAATTTTGAAATCGGTCCAACATTTCAATATCGTATCTTGTAATTGTTTCATGGAACATAACTTAAACCATTAATATTTAAAATTAATTATTAATTATAATAAAATAGTTTATAATCCTTTTCACTTATCTCTAATGAGACAATAATCAAGTTATCCCTTATGCAAACTCCGAATATACCTTAAATTAGTGTGCGCAGCACGCCATCTCTCTAATCATCCCTTAAACATGAATTAAATTGAGCATTAAATCAAATGCACATAACACTCATTGTTGGCAACAACGGGAGACATGATGGAATATCACCACAACACCCATCATGTGCCCAGGTGGTACGCATGCCATTACCCATGGACTAGTGCAAGATAGAGGCGTTGTTAGATTTTTCGTCGATGTTAGTCAATTTATTCCTCAATATTGGAATGACATAATACCACAATTTAAATAAATTATCGTTGTACCTTTCAAAGGTAATATGATACCACTACACCAGATACTTCTTACGGTTTGGTTTCCTAAACAACAGTCGTCATTTGCTTCTAAACCATGCTTCCAAATTGATGTCAGTAATATACAAAATAAAGTTTCTAGATTTCCCACTCTAAGTCGTCGAGCAAACCTGACAAGTTAACGAGGTTGTAAAGAATCCACTAGATATTATAAAAACAAAATATACCAGGTCTGCAATTTGTAACTTAAAATAACGAGGAATACTACAAATTATGCAACATTATGCAAGAAAAACAAAGAATTCAATTTTCTTTCGGACGTAGCGTTAATCCACTGGTTACCCTCATAAAAATATTTGTGGTATGGCATAGCATCATACTATTGATAAAGACAATGGAGACTTTTCTTTTCATCGACATCCTAGTTCAGCTCTCCCTTCATCACCGATGGACTTATTTGTGCATAGTTTCTGGAGATCAATATAACCAATAATAGTGTCCTCAAAAACTGCCTTGTCCAGCTTAGCATCATCGAAGGTGGAGCCCGACAATACTGTGTTCTTAAATACAGCTCCTTCAAGATCAGCTTTCCCGAAGTTCACACGGTCCAACACTGCATTTGAGAAGTCCACCCCTGTAAAATATCCCTGGATCATTGCTTTGTCTATGTGGCAAACAGAACAAAATCACAACTTGCATGTTGACATATAATTTGGAACTCTATTCTTTATAATATCCATAGGCTCATCATGTTCATTTATTTGTGCATTTCGAAGAATGATAATTAGCAGAGCATCTCTTAATCGGGCAGGTGAAAGATGAATAATGTGAAGGTAGTTTTATCTCTTTCTGACACTCAGGCTTAGTAGACTACTGCTCTCAACAACAACAACAAAAACAGAAGATACACTTCATAAATACAGGTATGTTGAAGAACTTGTATTTAGCCCCTAATCAAGTGAATCTAACATTCAGGTGATTTTGCACAAGTGAAAAATGTTACCTTTAAAGCTGGCACCAACAGCATAAGCCTTTGACATTATAACTTCTGACATGTCAGCACCATCAAACTTAGCATCTGACATGAGTGCTGCAGAAAGGGACTTCCCCTTCAGGTTGGATTTTTCATTTGTGAAATCACATTGCCGGAGATCTAACGGTTTGTCATACACACCATTTGCCTGACCAATTGTGTTGCCAATAAATGCACGCTCACAGCGATTGGGCTCAGTCGACAATGGGGGAAGTCTCTGCATGGAAAAGATATAGGGAGTTGCATTCTCTCCTCAACTGCTTCTTTTGAAGACGTGTAATCACATTTGTCTTTCACAAATTTAAACTTTCATTAACATTTATAGCTGACATGATACGCTGCCAAAACTCATTAATTTTAACATTTTATGAGAACAAAAGAATAATATATTATTGAGAGATGCACCGTTAGCCTCAAGGGAAAATAGGCCTTGTGCTCTGACCAGGGCAGGTTATATGAGCAGAGATGTGAAGGACATCTATCTGAGGCTCTTAGGATTTATCGAAAAGAACATCAGAATTAACAATGAAATAATGTTTCTGATGGCTGTCTATTTTGAACCGAACTTGCAGTAGAAATTCTATTCAAACCCCACTTATAGAGGGAAGCATTACCCCAAGTGTCCTATAACATGTCAAAACCTGAGAATTGAAATTTGAAGATACTTGTTGCTTTGAACTGAATTTAAGAATTACATCTTGCATCGTCAAAACAACTATCCATCATTCCTATGGTATGTTGTAACCTAAGGAAAGTCACCTTATCAGCCTCAACAACAGATATGCTGATATCATGTTAGCATGGAAAGAATCAAAATATATGTAAAGAAAAACCACGTGATCTTTGTCAACCTTAGTCGATCCCTTCACAATAAAATCTGTTTCAACTACCTAATTGCTATTCCTTCCATAAAGCACCTAACAATTTCAGTACCTATCCTGCAAATCAAACCTGCTTTTAGTACTCTCCTTTCAAACAAGGGCCTCCTTTAACTTTTGTTAGCTGATCTATAAGCAAAGGAAAACTCATCCATGAAATTTCTTCACTGGGGATATTAGTTTCTGATAGCAAATGGGATCTTAAAAGTGAAAAATAGGAATTCAAAGCACATCAATTGCAAACAGCTTCTGTTTACATATGAAGTTTAAATGACTACAACCAAGTCAGGCAACCTGTAGAACCTAGCAATCTATTAATGATATATGATCTTCTTTTATATCTCCTCCATATATAAAAATAAATAGGAAAAATTAAATAAGATTCCTAGCAAATACAATGTGAAGAATCAAATTAAACTTTTTTTTTATAACTATTAAATTTTAAACACAGTTTGACCTGGGTAGCAGCAGTAACGGGAAATGCAGCAGAAGTAACAGCACAAGCTGCAAGAATACCACAGGCCACGCCCTTCATTCCATTGAAACTAAACAAACCTCCCTTATTCTGATGAGATCCATCCAACTCAGCTACTCCTAAAAAACACGAGTAATCATTTTACTAACAAAATAATTTGTTATCTAACTTTCATGGGGAGATCAAGAGGTAAAACTGTAATTTAGACAACACATTGAACAAATTGCTAAGCTAAGCATTATTTAAATCATATAATATAAGAAAATAAGATAGACCAGAGCAAGAAATTCTGAATGAAGGGGTGAAAGATTGGCATTTGGTTGCGTAGCTGGGTATGCAAAAACCATTTCGAGGGAGTGAAATTGAAACGTTGGCCATTGTTGTTGTCTCTTCACTCTTCACTTCAGTTTTCGAACTTCCACACACCTCTCGGCCATCGCTTATCCGCGGATAAATATGTTACGTGGCTTCACACGTGGCTCTATATCATTGCTTGTTGTCTTGAAACTTTTTCTTTCATAAAAACATTGAATTTACTAAAGAAATACTCTTTATATAATTAATATTAAATATTAGCAGTTTTAATAGTTCAAGTACATCTTAACTAATTAAGATAGAATAAATAAGGAAATATTTTAACATGTATATTTTAGATCTGTGATATATAATTATGACATTATTTATAATTATTAATTTTAAAATTATTAAATTTTAATTTAAAATAAAGATAAAATAAATTAAAAGATATAAAACTTTTTAAAAGATTCTTAAAAACATTTTATCGTTAATATAAAAATCCTAAAAATATTAAAAAAATAATAGCCGAGCAAATTTTCTCATTTAATATAGTTATTTTAATGTGTATACCATCTCTCTATATTTATTAGAATTTTAGTTTTATAATTTAATGAAATAAATATTTATTCTATGCATTACAGAGTTTAAAATATTGGCAATTTAAAAGATGGCAATTATAATTGATAAGTAGAAAAATGTTTATTGTAATTAAACAAAATAATTCTTTGTTTGAAATATTAAATAATTTTTATTTTTACTGTATTTTTTTACTGAATTTATTTGTTTTTATCTGTATCTTTCGTTCCCCCTAATTTTGCACCAATAATAACACTGCTTTTGCGTGATCTGAGAAGAGAGAAAGAGAGAGATGGAGGGTGAAGAAGGAGCGTGCTGGGACACCGTGGGGAGAGGTGGTTTTGGGCGAACTTGGCGACGGCGTTCTTTGCTTCCCTGGAACAGTGTTCCTGCATCTACTTTTCCACCGGCGACCACGACGACGCTCTTTTCACCCTCCCTTTCCTTTCGTCTTCCACCCCTTCAAACGACGTCGTCCACTGACAGCACCACACGGTAATCCAATATCTCATTCAAAACCTTTCTTTCACTTTTCTGGTTCCGTCCAATCTCAATTTATCTGCAATTATAGTACATATATATGCATCGTTCTCTTGTTGGGTTCTCATTTCATTTTCCTCTCCCTCTTCTCCGCTAGATCTCACCTTCGTGTAAAATTCCATCATCCAATCATAATTTGTATTCTTAAATTCCACCTATTTGTAATTCATAATTTCATCTTTCTAGGGTTTTAAGGTAAGTTTAAGCAAAAATAAACTATGATTTGTGGGAATTCAATATTTCCAGTCAAAGATGTACTTAATAAATATAGTTACCACAAGACGAAAATGTATTATTTTTTTTATAAGACATGTATTTTATGAAAATATAATTTGAGTTAAATATAATGTGGATTAACTTTTTCTTCTACTAAATGCATTATACAAGACATCAAAATCAAAGAGAGGATTATTGATTTAGCTAACTCTATAGTTGGATTTGGATTGTACCATTTCAATTTTTATTATTGATCAACAATCTAAATATAATATTTCTTGTACCTTGAATTATGTTTATTAAAGATATCAATTTATGTGATGAAAGATCGAGTATTTTGAAAAAAATTCACCCTTGCATTAACATAAAACTTCCTTTTACGGTTAATAAACTCATATTACACATAATTTTTAACTTCATAGTGATATTTAGGATCTTTGTTCTCTCCTCTATGAATGATTATATATTTTCTATTATTATAACAAATCTGAAATTCGCATTCTTGATGTTAATTTTATATCTTATTTTAAAAATCAATTCAAAACTTCTTTGGACTGATAATGATGTTAAGTTTACTATGAAAAATGTTTATGTTTTCAAAAGTATTATACATGTGTTGAAATTTTTGAACACAAATATCAACGTCTTTTTAACAACACTCATGCCATCCTTTTCCAGTTTATTTAACTTCTATTTTCTGTTGTTTTGATATTCTAACATGTTAATAAACTACATGTCTACACCTTTACTTAACATTTAAAAGGTAACCATGTTTGCTATAAACGTTACCGTTTATTTCAGAAGTTTCAACACATGTAATATATTATATAATGTCTTTGGAATCAATAAAAGTTTTCATAGCAAACTCATTACCATTATCAGTTCTAATATTATTTATAGAAGTTTTGAATTTATTTTTAACATCAGATTTAAAATTAACAATATTATCTTGAACCTCATATTTGTTATGCATAAGAAAAATCCAAGTATATCTAGAAAAACTATTTAAAAAAAAATCTATGACCATTCATAGAGAAAACAAAACGAGGACACAAAATATCAATATGAACGAGTTCACAACTATGTATAAATATAATATAAGTATTATTAGGAATAAAAGGGCGAGAAGTATCACAAATTTAAGATTTATCAATAGCAACCTAGGGATAAAATTTTTTCAAAATACTTAATTTTTTTTAAGAAATGTCCAAAATGATGATGTCATTATTGATATCTTTAACACCACAACTTTAAGATAAGAAAAATATTGCATTTAGATTCTTAATTAGTACATAAAGAATTGAAAACATACAATCTATTGACACTGTTTGCTAAACTAATTATTTCTTTTTTTTTTATGTCCCATATAATTCATTCAGTAGAAAGGGAAATAATAAGTTTAAAAATATATATAAGATTAAAAGAGAATTCAGGAATATAAAGAACATGTGATAGAATTATTTTTATGAAAATGAACAATTTCAGAATAATTATATTTTGAAACAACACTATCATGAGCTGATTTTATAAGAATGGGTTTAATCTGATTATAAGAAAAAAAAAATGTGAAAATTGAAAATAAATATAACCAATAGTACCAGAATCTAAAATCCAAACATGTTTGTTAAGAGTAGATTTATTAAAAGATTGATATATTAATTATAGGAGACAAGTTCAAAAACTATTGAACTAATTTGAAAGAGAAAACATAACCAATTATTATTCTTAAACAAATAAGAGAGGATATGATATTGTCCTTGATTGAGGAGAATATGCCTTCTATCCTTATCATTAACACTATATTTTTGAATAGTAATATTGTTAACTTGCAAAGTCTTATAACATGTCTCAACAATGTGATCATTTCTCTCACAATGAGAGCAAATCTTCTTGCCTCCATTAGATTTAAAACCTTTACCATCTTTGTTAGGAAAATCACTTTTTCTCTAACAAGAGTATGACCACTTCTCTCATAAAAAGAGAACAAATTGATGGTAGATTGTATAACACTTTTATACAACAGTTCATATTTTTCACATTAGCCGTTGAAAAATCATTATTTAACTACCGTTCTTATTGTGTCAAAAGAAAAAGTTTTTATTATTAGAGAAATGAGTTCCATCAAGATGAGTCATATTATTATAATGATCATTTAAATCCTGAAGAAATTGCATTGCTTGATCCTCTTACTTTCTTTTAGAAATAACTCTTACTTTCTTTTAGAAATAATAGAAAAAACTTGACAAGAACATGGAACACATGAAAAGAGAGTGAAGCCTAAAATTGTCTAGCTGCCAAGTTTTGGTAAAGTACTTAGTAACAAAAAAAATCACCTTTGGTTTAGGGTTGATGTTTCCATTTGTAAGTAAGAGACTTGAGAAAGGTCCACTTGAGAATACGTTGTTTTTAAATCATTTCATATGTCTAGGACTTTGTCCATTCATATAATGCTTTAAGAGATTTGAATAGAAATGGAGTGAACAAGCTAGAAGGCAATCATAAGGTTGGCTTTATTAAGTTCATGACTCTTACCATTGATAAACTCAATCTTATTCTTAGTGCAAAGTGTAGTGATCATGAATCTACTTCACAAGTAATAGTTGATAGAGTCCAAAACTCATGACATCAAAAGAATAGCTGGATTTTTGTTCGAATGAAAGTAAAGAAAATTCTTTTCAAGTTGATCTTCATTCATTCTAAAAAAAATACAACAAAAACAAAAAGTAAAAGACGAAAAAGAAAGAAAAAAATGAAGATAAAACTAAAAATTAGAGGATGCAACCAAACTCTTCACTCAACCACAGTAGCTTCCACCTTTTCAATCAGTAACTTATTCTAAACTAGTAGCAATATTCAATGTGTGACTCGTTAGCGTAAATAGAAGTTTATTTTATTTTATTTTTGTTTTGATCGTGATGGATTTCAGGAAAATGAATACCTTATATTTGAAATATTTTTATTTTAAATTAATTTTTTAAGATATTTTATTTGAATAAAATAATTTAAATATATTGAATTATATTACTTTCAAATAAAATATTTCAATCATCACTAAATATCAAATTTATTTTAACAACAAATAATGTCTAATAATTTAAGAATATAGTTAGTAATTGTTTTAATATGTTGGTTAAAGTTTTTTCAGTCAAAATTTTCAAAGATTTTGTTAAAAAATCAAGTCTAACCTTGACATGTACCTCAATTATTTTTGGTTATTAAATATTAGGATTATTTAATCAAAGTCTTTATTTTTTTTATCAACTTTTCAAGTGATATAATCAAAAAGTGTCTTTTAACTTACAATTTTAAAAAAAAATCATAGTGATTGAAAGTTTTTTCTTATCGACATTTAAGAAAGAAAATTTCTAACCAATTTTGGATGACATCATTGAGCAATCAAAATCAATCCTCATAGACATCAAATATTCATTGAAATACATAATTTAATAATGTAAAAAAAATAAACTTTTAAAAACTATTGATTTATATATGTTAAAAAAATAGTCTTATTCATATCCATAAAACAAAATGATTTATACAAGTAGTCTTATTAATATTCTAATTTATATTAATTAAAACACTAACTAACACTAATTGGGAAATAATCTTAATATAAGTTTTTAACTATATTAATAATAAGAAATCTCAGTCGACATGAAGTAAAAATAATTCTGGTTATTTATACCAAAAACACCATTAATGTTAAAAAAAAAAACTAATTAATGTTAAAGTGATAAATACCATTAACTATTCTCATAGAAAAAATCTTGACGAAGAAACCTTACCTCAATTGAATTAGACTGTACCTTAACTTTCACCAGGTCGAAAATGTCCCAATTAAAAAGAGAATATAAATATAATATATAAATTTAAAATGAATAGTTAAATGAAAAATTTTAATTTCTTACTTTTTAAAATAAATTTAAAATTTTAAGTTTAAATAATCAATTTTTTTCATTATATTTTAAAATTATCTATCAAAATAATATTTTTTTTCTCGTAAAATATTCCAAATTTTCTATAAAAGATAATTAGTTGACAAAATATCCTATCTCTTTATTTTTTAGAAGATTAAAATATATACAACAGTGTTTTTCTAGACTTTTTCCTACAAATTCGTTCAAGATTCGCTAATACAATCAATACCTACCTACCCAATATAACCAATCATATCTCATGGAATATTACTAAATAAATTACAATACCTCCCTCAAGTTGGAGCATTAAGATCTTGAATACCCAACTTGCGAATTAAAAGAATACTGTTGTTTTTCCCATGTATTGATAAAAATATCTGTAAGTTGCTCATTGGTGGGAACAAAGCTGGGATTAATATCTTCGAGAATAATGACATCACTAACAAAATGACATACTTCAATCTGCTTGGTTATATCATGAAAAACTCGATTATGAGGAATGTTGCAATTTAGGTGTTAGTGAGAATGGACTCAAAAGGAAGATCTATTTGTGAGAACTTGACATCTCGTGAGACAAAAAATTCATTAGTTTCAATATCATACAAACGTCATCCCTTTTTCCCATATGGATATCCAACAAAAATACATCTTCTACTTCGGAAATCAAATTTATCGCCTAACCTCCTTTGTTTATGAGCATAACATAATAATCCAAAAACTCGTAGATGACCATAGGTAGGGTCACAACCATAAAGCATTCTATAAGGAGTCTTTCTATTCAAAATTGAGGAAGGTTCTATTTATTAAGTAACCAGCTGTGAGAATACATTCTCCCCAAAAATCAATAGGTAAACATCCCTGAAATCTCAAAGCTCGAGCGACATTTAATATATATTGATGTTTACGTTCAACCCGCCCATTTTGTTGTGGTGTCCCATACAAGATGTTTGAAAAATTATTTCATTCTCAAGAAAATAATTTTCCATGTAAGCAAATTCTATTTCGTTGTCGGTCCTTATATTTTTCACTTGTTTATTAAACTGACGCTCTACCATGGAAAAGAACATTTTCAAAGTACTTGACACCTCTTTCTTATCAATCAACAAATAAATCCACACAGCTCTAGAGTAATCATCAATAATATTCAAAAAATAGGATGCTCCACATGAAAAGACATTTCTATAAATCACAATATATTAGTTCAAAAGCATCAAATGCTCTAAAATCACTTACGGAAAATTTTAGTACCTTCCTTAAGGTCTACACCTGAAACTATCTTGGTAGCTTGCATAGACAAATGCCCCAATCGTCGATGCCAAAGATCCAAAGACACCCCTTTGTCAACTTTCAAAGTCGTAATACACGGTATCTCGGTCATATTCTCAGTTGGATGATTATTTTGATCTTTTAGCAATTTCATCAGCACCTGGAGTTGATCAGGACTAAGCCCAAGAGATTCCATGTCATTCCCATCCGATGTATTTCCTATAGTTGAGCTTCCAGGTATGGCCTGGCTTGCATTGACCCGCATAACACCACGATCTTCATTCTTTCCATCAGTGCGCGGTCTATCACCCCACCATTCGAGGTATCCAATGAGTGTAAAGTAAGAATTTGCATCATGCCCACTACGTTTGCAATTGGAGCAAATATTTGTTTTATCTTTCCCATGCTGCAGCGAGGATTGCAATCTCCTATCACGACTTTCATTCTTTTCGTCAGTGTCCGGTCTATCATCCCACCACTCAGGGTATCCAATGAGTGTAAAGCAAGAATTTACGTCATGCCCACTACATTTGCAATGGGAGCAGATAATTGTTTTGTCTTTCCCATCCACTTTGCCCAAATAGCAAAAGTCATTACCTCTTCTTTATCTTCTTTCCCACGTGCCATGGTCTGTACTTATTTTTCTTGAATTAGAATCGAGTAAACTTTGTTCAGATTCAGCAACGGATCATGTGCCAAAATATTAGAACGAATAGTGTTATATATTATGTCATCTAACCCCATAAGAAAGGTATGTATCCTTTTCTCTTCTCGTTTCTTGTCAAGAATTGATCCAAGATTACATTGCATCCTCCGCATTTACAAGTTGGCGACTGATCATAATTTGCCAATGCATCCCACAATTGTTTAAGCTTTTCGTAGTAATTGACAATGCTCATTCCTTTTTGTCTGCACTCAACAAGATTTGATTTTATTTGTTGAATTCTTGGTCTATTGAGCAATGAAAACCAGTTGCAAATATCATTCCATAAGCCCTGTGCAATCTTCACATGTGAGATCGTTGAGCAGAGAGATGATTCAATGGTGTTTCGAATCCAGGACACCAATAAGGAATTAATAGTCCACCAATCTTCAAGATCCATCGACTTCTTGATTAACCCATCAATAAAGTCAAACTTCTTCCTTGCCCTCAAAGTCGTTCTTACCGAATGAGCCCATTCATCATAATTTTCGCCTTTCAATTGTACCTGCGTAATCAAGAGACCAGGATTATCAAAAGTGGTTATGTCATAAAGTGAGATAGTTTTTTGTTGATGGTTGTCATCATTGGGTTCTTCAGCCATGATTCAATATGTTGGGTGTATATGGGTATAGCTCTGATACCATGACAAAATACCCCATCTCTTTATTTGTCAGAAGATTAAAATATATATAGCAGTGTTTTCCTAAACTTTTTTCTACAAATCCGTTCAAGATCCGCTAATACAATCAATACCTACCCAATATAACCAATCATATCTCATGGAATATTACTAAATAAAAACATATATATAATAAAGATATACAATAATCATAATATTACTCTCTAAAACATTCATATAGGATCTATTATTTGAATAAGACTTTATAAATATCATTTGACTATCTTTGCAATATTCCACTCGAAATCTTCATTTTGATATATAACAATTTTCTTCATTTATCTTATAACTCTAACATGCAACTTAGATCGATTCAACTCCATATAACATGACATTTTCAACAACTAAATTTAATTAATTTAAAAATGATGTTTCAATACTTTAAAAAAAACTAACTGAACATATAAATTCAGGAACTAACTTAAAACATTTACATAATAATTAACAACCGAAGTGGAAGGAAAACCATATCCTTAGCAACAAAATTGGTTTGTAAGAAACATTTTTTTGGGTAAAATTATAATGGGATATTACCTGTATTTTTATTGTGTTACAGTGTGTTTAGTTCAATCATGATAAATAAGATTTATTGAATCCTCAAATTTCGTTGTACAAGTTTTTATCAGCAATATTATAAGATAAATGTATACGTGTCTCTCTCTATATAGAGAGACATATACTTTGTTACAGAGGTAGCATAACCATTTACAAAACACCTATCAGGTGTAAACATTCCTTAGAGAAAAAAAAAATCTCGAGGTCCTAGTGGTTGTTATATTTAAGTTCCAAATTACACAAATACAAAGCTGGGAGATGAAAAGAAGATTTATTGGATCAATTGGGATAAAAGAACAGGTGGTCTAGGAGTGAAGAATACCAAATTATTTGATGAAGTTTTGTTAGAGAAGTGGAGGTGGTATATGGAATGTAAGGAAAAATCCTCATGGAGTAGGGGTATGGAACGACAATAGAACAAAGTGGTTTGATGAAAGGATTGCTAGGAGAATGAGGAATGGGAAAAAAAATGAAAAAGTGGGAAGCATGAAAGGATGAGTTCAACACAAGTTTTTGGATAGTTTGTATAATCAGGTTGTTAAACTTAAACGAGTGGAGGAAGAAAGGTAGATTTGGAAGTGAGAAAAGGAAGGAAAATACAAAGTGAGTTTAGCATAGAAGGTGATTCATAATTATGAAGATAATTTGGTGGAAAGCTGCTTCAAAAGCTTGTGGCAAGAAAAAAAATACCTCCCAACATTGTTTTTTTACTTGGAGATTTTTCTTCACTTCTTTCTTACAATGTATTTGTGGTCTGAATGTTATAATCTAGGTTTTTTTCCTAGTGTAAATTTTTTTACCAAATTTCCATGGCAAAAAAAATTATTTCCGTTATGAGTAAATCGTGCTAAATTGACACAATTTTATTACGAAAAAAATAAAATTATGTTATCATAATATGATTTTAAAAATTGAAAAATTAAACTTAAATCGTATTATATTAGTACGATTTTAGAACAACTAAAATTATACTATGATAACATGATTTCAGTTAATGTTACGATTATTTCATTCTAAATAAATAAAATTATATCATGATACGATTTTTTTATAATAAAATCGTGCCAACTTAACACGATTTATTCATAGCGAAAATTTAAAAAAAAATACAAAAATGCTAAAACAAATTGTTAATTTGAATATGTGCTGCTATGTGCTGTCAAGGCTTTATAAGGCAGCTTGCAGCAAGCTAGACTTGTGATTGTGTTACTGCTACATACTTTTGGAATGCAAAATGGAGGGGTACTTTTAATAGCTAAACATTTTTTATGAGAACAAGTGGAAGGATATAAAGGGAGTATGAGTAATATTTGGTGTAATTATAGCAACCTAATCAAAGGAAAAAAAAAATAAAAAATAAACCTTCGTTTCTTCAAGGCTTCAACTATTTTGTCCATCAAGTTAGAACAAATACAATTCACTTTGGTGCATGTATAGGACAAAAATGTCCTTTCTTAGTGATCGGAACTCAAATATAAATTTGGATGCTAAGTAAGTTTTACGTGGGAAGGTTTTTTGTTTAGATCTTCATATAAAAAGTTAGAAGTGAATATGGATTAGAATTTTCATATATGAGGTTGCATTAACTCTGCAGCTGTACCTTCAGTTCATTATTGAAACCTACATTAATTCCATGGTCATTTCTAAGCATTCAAATAATTATTATAAAAATCAACAATTTTACTAAACATGTATTTTTACTTTAAATATATTCACTTTGACATTTATATCAACATTACTATTTTATTGCAAGAAAATATTTTAATAAACTAAAAAAAATACTTATCCCGATCCTTAAATTATTTAAGACTATTTTAATATAGCTATAGTAGTTCCAACAAGACAAGAAGGAAAGAGTAGTCTAAACCCTTTCTTCTAAATGCATTAGACAATAATATAATTTATTTACATTATTGTTTACATCTTAATAGATTTTTTTTTTTCATGAAAAGAGTAGTATAAAAATAAATCACTTATATTAAATGTGATTGAGTGAAAGATTGTTATGGATGTTACAAGAGCATTTGTATCACACATACAACACCACTTTTTTTTTTTTTTTTTTTTTTTTTTTTTTTTTTTTTTTTTTTTTTTTTTTTTTTTTTTTTTTTTTTTTTTTTTTTTTTTTTTTTTGCATTTAGTGAGTTGCTTGGAATTTTTTGCGTGGTGGGTCATGTGAACATAACTAGTCATCGTGTTAGTTTCAATATATTGGAAATAAAATTGCTACTTTTCTAGGAACTAATTGTTTTTTTGGTTTGTTTAGGTTTTAGAAAGTTAACAAGTTTAGAACTGAATGCAGGAAGTGTTGACATTTGTAGAAGACCAATATACCTAAGTGGTGTTAGCTAGGCAACATTTGTAGGGACCTATGAATCTAGTGTGACGGTGCCAAACTACACTTTCATACGTCTTCATGTCAAATCAAATACGCAAAAAACACGAGTACAATTTAAATGATTTTGTTTTTGCTCCTTGTAATTGTGTTCTATTCATTTTATCAAGGGGAAAAGTATTGAAAAGTTTAAATAAAATCTTGTTAATGTAAAAACATAATTACAAAGAGATAATTATAGCCTCTTTAGCTAAACTATTATGATCATAAACTATTTTGATGTAAATAAATATATGATTTAGTGTCCATAGCGTAGCGTGTACGATTCTCAAATTGACCCGCCATAGATAAAAGCTTATTTACACAAAAAATATTATCAATTTGATATTTGTCACAGTTAATTTTCTTGAGTTTTTAATTTGACCTTAAGTATAAGAACAACTTATAAATGTGTTACATGGATTAAAATATATTACTTTTATAGCAATTAAACAAAAATATAAGAATTAATTTAATTAGGTTATGAACAAAATCGATAATGCATGGACTAAAATAGTATATTATTTGTTTAATACTGCATTAAATAAATAAAAATCAATTTCACCACCGGATGATTTGTTAAATAAATACGAATGAAAATGTTTATTACCAATATGAGTTAACTTAATTTTAAAACTAAACCTGACAATTTTATCATGCCATATGATACCTATTTTAGGTCTAATGTTTTCTCTTTTAGTTGGAATTGTCTGTGATTTTGTCCCTCAGTGTCTTTTCAACTGATTAAGTTTTTCTACTTTTACAATTATACTTTTTCATTGATTGTTTTACTAAAATCCTAAGAATTGTCTATCTAAGTATTTAAGGTTTCCTATGGAATGGAAGTATGGACTCATTTAAAAAGTTTAGAAATATTAAATTTAGTACATGTTTAATAAGTTTTAAAAAAATTATTGTATAAGCTATCACTTACTCTTTTAGTATATTTAATTAAATTCTTAAATTTAATCTAATTTTATTTCAAAATATCAGCTTAAAATTTTTAATTAGCACTTTTATGTTTTTTAAGTTTAAACTCAATTAGAATTATAGTTTTATAATATTTTATTAAATAAATTTTTATTACAATTACTGTATTGCTTTTACAGTTTTGTATTTAATTACTAAAAGAATCGTTGTCATGTTGCATAAAAATTAACGATGATGGGGACACCATTTTGCAAATTTCTAAACATTATTCAAGTGTCTTAATTGTTTGTTACACAACATACAAAAAAAAAAAAAAAAAGTTGAAGAATATGAAAAAACAAAAATGGTTTTCACATGATGGAGTTAGAAAAAGTAAACCATGAATGCATTAAGAAAGAGTGAGACATGAAGGTACGATAACGACCAATCTTCCCAACCCAAACATTACTGGTAAACACACGAGACTGATTTAGTAGCATTGAATCACGAGCCATACACACAAACCACTGCGCTCATCACATAAAACATGTGAAAAATCATTAACCATTGTTTTTAGTTTCAACCCCACAATAACAATAGTAACATTCAACATATTAAACATTATTTGGATTAATAACTATTGTTCACATGTATTCACAAGTTGATGAACATGAAAAGAATAGAAAAAAATGTTCAACTTTCTACAGCATTGCACAGTAAATCCAAAGAGTTTATTAAAGCAATCAACAATTAACTAACTATAATGATGATGCAGAGCATAGAGAGAGGGGAAACAATTGTTACATGTTTGTTTGTCGGGTGTATGTATATTTTTAACCAAACATATCTCTCTGCTAAGTTAATCCAAAGTTATGCTTTTTGTCTTTTCCCCATTGATTAACACAGCTTTTAGCATTTGATTCTCTGCACCAATGCTCTTTGGTGGGTAACACTGTGTACTAGCATGGTTGGCCTAATCTCAAAAGGTTAAACTGTCACACATTAAAAAATTCAAAAGAATAGGAATACATACACATATCATACAGGTTTTCAAATACCCAACTCATGAATTTGAAAATGCAAACCACTTTGATTAAGATTGCAGCAAACCCCAACACTCCCTCTAAAATTAATCATTCATTTTTCCACCTATCCTTGTGCCATTGATTTGATTCCTTTCTTGGGTCTATTATCTGCTCATAATGTTCAGAAGCATGTGCATTTGATTTGGTTTGCCTGTTTTTGCTTTACAGTTTCTCCAATCAGCTTCATTAATTCATCATCTTTTGTTTCCTCTGCAAAGGTTTTGGTCTGTAAATGTATTAAGACGCTTTTTCTTCCATCACCATATCATGTTTTAGGTGCCTCTGCTCCCTTTTTAAATATTATTTAGCACAATTATAGACCATACAGAGTGTTCCAACACTACAAAACCCAATTTTCTGTCTTAAATTTATATAATTCACATTCAATATGACATTTTTAAAACAAAATAAATATTCTTTCAAATAATGCTCTTATATTTTAGTAAGTTTTTAATCCGGTTGCATATATGCTTCTGTCTCACTGATTTTTCCCTTTTGCAAGTTGCCCTTTTCTATCATGATATTCTTCACCAGGAGATTGCTGGTTTTTTGCATAAGGATTCCAAGATGCTGTGTGTATAATTTTGTGCAAGCAAGAGGTATAATTATTCGTCATGTATATAAAAACAAGGTAATTTTGTGACATCATAACATGAAATTCAAAAATTACTTCTTTTATGTTGTCTTCTAAATTCAAGATACGCTGAGGAAAATAACAGAAGTGCGGTTTTAATATTGTAACTTTTCTTCCTAATTTTTTAAATTGAGAAAAGTTAAAAGTAGTGTACATATTGATAAAAAGACCCCTAAAAATAGAAACAGGAAACAAACCAAACACCACCTTTAAGCACTAGTGAATAAAGCCTACTAATCATTCATAGCAAAGATTAAACTAATGATAAGTACCCCTCCATGTGACCCTCACACATTCTGTTTTCCCAATACCAAAGTATTTTACTTTTGAAATAGCAAATAGCATTATAAAATGCAGGGAAGACAATATTGCATCAGCAATGTGTGGGCATGTTCATGAATAGATCTCCTTGAACAAGTGAATTTGAAAATGGTGTACTTTTTTGGTAGTCACAAAGTTGGGATTACGTGTTTTCAATTCTAATTAAACTAAGGATGATCACTCATACATCAAATAGGAAGTGAAAGACACATTTGCTTATAAGGACTTGCTCTAACTCTTGAGCCACATAAGAGAACAGCGGCACAGAACTGAATTAAGCATAGACCTCAAATGAGCAAGCAATCAAAACCAAAAGAGGCTTATAATTTGAGCGCAGGACAAAGCAACGCGTTGGTGCAACTGTTTTGTGACAAGAAACAAAAGTACCCATCAGTCCCTTCGAAATCTATTGGCTACAACTTTTGTGACTTATTCCCCTCAAGTCCCTTCACTAAAGTAGTTATGATTAATTAAACTTTCATCGTGGCATTACTAGAGTCTAATGATCATGCTTCTGCCCTTTCGGTTTGATGAAGCAGTCAGTATTTCTCAAGAAAAAAAAAAAAGTTTTTTTTCTTCATCTCTAAGGTGCCTATTTATTTTAGATTTCTGTATGACTCACCATTTATCTTAAAAATTGAAATGTGTATCTAAATTAATTTTAACCACAAATTTTACATTGGAAGTTTGTGCGTGTAAAGTCGATTGTGATGTACGAAATATCAACTGAAATGGGTTTGAAAACTTGCGAACTGAGACATCATATTTAAGGTGAAAATTATGTCCATTGACTTCTAAGATTCATATCTTAGACGTAAAACCAAACGTGTGTATCAATGATGACTTCTGTGTCATCTTCATCACTGTAAAATTTGAAGTATAAACACACTTCCAAAAATATAAAAACACTACAAAAAGGGGAGGAAAAAAGAAGCATCATACAAAGAACTCGTGTTTAATTGTATTTCCACCAAGCCCACAAAATTTTACTTACATAAGTTACAAATGTACAAATTTGCCTACAGTAGAATGGAGATAGTAGTATTGTGGTGTCAAATTAGAAGAGATAAGATAGTTGTAACTCAAATGAAAAAAAAATGATGTCAGTCTAAAATTGAGACCATATTGAGAATGTCTGAGCAATAATAATTGTGAGCAGTGCATGAGTTGCCAAAGACGGTGACAGTCAAATAGATTTGAAGCCACTAAACAGAAAGCAACCGGATTGGTTGTTCGTACTGTTTGTATGATTGCAGCAACAGGCAGCTAAAAGCAGCTATTCAAACAGAAATGACCGCCACACACATCCTCACCACACTTGAAAGTATGAAGCCCAGGCACATTAGGCCCTACCATGAGATGGACGCCAAGATTGGCAGACAAAGAGATTCATTTAGTTAGTCCTGCCAATAGTAATATCATCAACAAACCCCCGCATTTTGATCATCGTGAGAGCTTCAGCCACTACCTCTTCAATCTCCTCCTCTCATCTTACCAAAATAATAGCCCCACAACATATCAAAATAATATCTCATAGGCCCCCTCCCAACTTCTAACACATGACTTTGCATCTCTTTTAGGGGTCAGCAGATTCTTGTGTAGTAAAAGGCAATTTACACTGGGTGCCAAGACAAGCTAAAACTTGGCCATTTCCCAAGTTCAAGCAGGGTTACATTAGAACCATAATAGTGCCAGCGCTTGTCATCAACCAATGTGCAATATGAATCCCCTGAAATCTCAAAGGGGACCACCCTCCTTTGAACTGTAATTCCTGCTAAAGGTTTTTACCTCAACCTGATTTTTTTACTGATACAGCCAAATTTAACATGGTGTGCTGCATGGAATTTTCCAAGGACAATATGTCCTAGAAAAGGAACGAATGAATCTTGATTCTACTCTCCAACCTAGGAAAAGTCACTTCATTTCAAACGGGTATAGGTAGCCCATAATTGTGGAATGATTTTATCCTGCCATCCCAGCCAGCAGTGACAATGACCATACCCCACGCATGAGCAGAGGAGGTACTCTTGCAAGAAGACTTCAAGAAATTGTATTCGGATTTGTGAATCACTGATGTTTTAGCCTTGGAGCTTGAAACAGGAAGCTTCTCCTCGGGCCAAGTCGCAGACCCCTTCGGAAAAGACTCCAAAATAAACTCTTGGCTCAGAGAAAAGGAAGCAGGTGGATTAAGTTGTATAACTTGAGATGATCCTTTATCCAACAAACCCAATTGATGTTCATTTTCAATATTTTTAGATTTCAAACCATGCCAAGGTACTGCTACAGATGCATTTGAGTAAAACCGCTCACAAGACGTAATCTTCTTAGCTTTCACAGGACTATACTCTTCCGGATTAACATTCCATAGGTATACATTAGAGTCCTCACATGCTGATACAATATGTTTCCCATCAGAAGTAAACGACGCACCCATTGGGCTCCCTGTGCTAAGGCCTGGAACAAGAATATAAACCAATCTTAGTAATAATGTAATATGAAATAAAAAATTATCAATAAATGTAGGAGTTAGGCAAAAAGCCATACTTTTGTACTTGCCAATCACATTGAGGCCGTCAAGGATTCTGACTTGTGAATCAGCACAGGAGACCATAACTTTGTTAGAATCTTGTGGAAGAAACTGAAATAAACAACAGATAATCAGTGTACAAGACAAAAAGTAAGCTTATATAGAAAACCAAAAATTCATGAGAAAAAGTAAAATACGACTCACTTAGTACAACAAAGAAAAGACGGAAAAGAAAATACCTGAAACCCAGTAATCCCTCTGCCAGGAAGTTTCTTTTTACCACTTAAGCATAGTTGGGAATCTAACTGCAAGCGATTCTCTGGATCAAGCAAAAATGAAAATCAGAAGAGCTAAAGGCCAAGTTCCAGTCCTATATGGTTATAATTGTAATATAGCTAGTGAAATTCATAACATCCCAATGATAACTTGATTCGCATTTCAAGGCATACAGAATCTTATTACTTCCTTCCTTATCAAGATCATTAGCATAATTTCAACGTTGACTTCTTTACAATCATAAAGAAATCTACCAAATGACACCTAACTGGTTTAACCAGGGAAAATAAAATATTAAGATATGTGAAAATGATGATACCTGATACATTGTAAAACCGACAATGGCCACCCAAGGAGCCAATGATCCCTCCCTGTATAATGAATATCATTCATCTTAAGATCATTTCTAATTTTGTCTATGTTTCTACAGAATTGAAATTGTTTTGAAGAAGATGTTACCTGCCCATCAGGCCGATAGCATACTGCAGTCACTATATCTTTGATACCAATCCAGTCAACAACATGACAATCAGGAATTGCCCAGATGCGCACTTTTCCATCTATAGATCCACTTATGAAATAGTTATCATCCACAGGATTGAATTGTATGCACGTCACTACAATACATCCAACACAAACAAATTGTGAGATAATTTCTGATGATAAAAAGAGTTAGCATGGCGGCTCAAGAAGCCTGAAAAGAAAAAAAAAAAAATAGAGCAATTCAGCAAAGGCTTACCATAATTACTGTGGGAGAAAACCTTCAAGCAGCGGTCATTGTTCACTTGCCATAGTCGGACAGTTTTGTCAACTGAAGATGACAGAAGATACTGCATTCAACGAAGATGAAAAACCAAATCAAATCTCCAAACTTTCATCCATACCTAAGTGCATGGTGCTTAGTTTATTAAAAAAAATTGAATTAATGTCATTCACTCACATTATTTTTTGACCAAGAGAGATCCAAAATTTCACCTCTATGCCCACGAAACTCATGCAATGGTTTCTCCAACAACCAGAAGAACTTAGGAGGAAAAACTACGCAAGCAGAATCTGATGTTTTTTTCAGGCTCTTCAGTTTGCTTATTTTTTCTTTATCCATAAATAGTGGTGTCAATTCAGAGAGATTATTCACAGTAAAATAAATGCAAGATGGATCAATTTCTGGAATATCAACTTCATTACATCTATCCTCCTCAACCACTTGCCACAAGCGCACAACCCCATCTTCACCACCACTAGCGAGATACTGCCCATCAGGACTGAACTTCATGGTCAAAATTGAACCTTCATGAGCTTGGATATCTTGCCTCATGTAAAGAGCCGAAAGTTCCTTCATTGGCTTCTTCGACTGACGGACCTTAACTTTCGGAAGCCTACACCTTGGCATTTCATCAAGCCCTTCTCCTCTTCCAAAATCACCTTCCCCATGACCATTAACCATGCATGTTATTGACCGCAATCTCCTGAACCAACCCTTTCTAACCCGGCTTGTCCTCCCAGCAGAACCATTGGCATCCGTTTCCCTAAAGCCATTCTCTGAATCCTTAGGCTCTTCCACAACCACCAACCGATCTGAATCCAGATCTGTTCCATCACTCATCTCCCTACACTGCAGCCCTGCCTGATCCACATTACCCTCCAAAGTCTCATCTCTACACGGCGAGTTATCCACTAAACCAAACTCCTCTGAAGAATTCTCCCTATGCCAACAAGACATTGATGTCCGGCTTGAACAGAATTCTTCTTCTACAACAGAATTTCGGGTCACAGCCCTACTAGTAAGTTCAACTCTATCATTTCCCTCTTCACACAGAACACTACCCACATCTACTGAATTTTCACTTTCTAGGGCAATCAAATCCATGCTACTCAGTCCCATACTCTCCATAAACCTGTCCCTGCGCTCGCTCACACTCCTTGGACTCCGAATCCACAATCCATAATCAAAAGCACTGGACACCCCTTCATCATCCGCAATAGACACAACATCCTCTTGAGCATCGAAAAATCGACATTCATCGTCTTCGCTGAAGCTACCCATGATTCTCTGAATTCAACCCATGAACCCCCCTCAAAGAAGCAACATTTTATACCCCAGGAATTTGTCAAAATCCAATTTTTTTTCTCTCTCCAGACGAAGACACCCAGATCATGAACTAACACATTTAAAAAAGATAAAGCAGCACGGAAACCAATATTAGCCAAATAAACATTTCACTAAACCGCACAACAACGATAACAATACTTAAATAAAAAAAACAGATACCGAGAGATCCAACATAGATCCCAATCCACACTCATTTAACCTGGTCTTATTACATTCGACAATTGGGAATGTAAAGAGCAAACCACTTTCGAGAAATCACAAAATGAGAACTACTTCATTTCAAAAACACAGAAATCAAAATGAACCCACAAAAAAAAAAGGGTATGTGGAACTTGCAAAACCCTTAAAAATTAAAACCCCCCGAAGACAACTGAATTAACAGAGAAGAGAAACTGGCAGAGGAATAGTTGGAAGGAGACAACTTTTCAAGGGGAAAGACAAGGAGGAAGTAACAACGAAATATATGCTTACATGGGGTGTCTTGATGATGAGAAAAAGATTGTATGTTGGGATGTTCAGAGGGTTTAGAATGATAGCATCCAAGTATTGCGATGAGACGATGAAGCAGCAGAATGAGCGAGCAGAACCCAAAATACGAAGTGGAATATATATGTGAGTGAATAATATGTAAAAGTGCAAAAAGCGAACAAATCGGAGGGAGAAAACCCGTTTTCAGTGTAAAAAAAATACGAGGGTTGAAAAGGGTAAAACCGGAAATTATGACACACTCATCGATATTTGCGATGGTTATGGCCCAATAAACGAGATTGTGAGAAACACTGCGCAGGCTTGTGTTGTGAGCGCCAAACGCAACATCTTCTCTCTCTATCTCTCTTCGCTCTGTCTCATTCTCCTGCCAATGAATTTCGAGAAATTAAAACTAAAATAAAAACAAAGGAAAACACAAAAAGACAACTCCTGTAGCTTTTGCATACCTCTGACCCAGTACTAAATAACCCTGCTCTGGCTAATTAATAATAATTAAGAAATTATTTAAAGTGCCGTTAACAGAAAAAATCATGCTTTCATTCAAAAGTAGGTGGTCCTGTTATTATTGTACAATTATTAACTTGCAAACCAAGTTAACAAGTGATACAATGATATTATAACATTTTTCTCTAGTAAATTTTATGGACCAAGATTCTGTTTTAAAAATTGGAAGTGTCAAAAAGACCAAGTGTGACCTTGGTGGACAAAAATTATGCATAATGTGATGATTACTAATGAACTAGTGGATGAAGCAAGAAGACAACATAAAATTTGGAACTACATAATTCTAGAGTTTCCTTTGGGTACTTTAAAAATTTGAAATTCAACAAGAAAAGAGACTTGGAAGCCAAAATGCTTTAAAACTTTGAAAGAAGATTAATGGTTGGGCAGACAAAGATCCATCACTATCAAGAGGAGTGCACCAGCATTAAATATTTTTTTTCATAGAAAATCTCTTATTTTCTTTCATTGAGAATAATGATACAAGAAGGGTCGTTATTAATACTTTATTAACCCTCATCTATTTCTTTTAATCAAATATTATGTATAGTTTTATTCCTTTGGATGTGATGTGAAATAAGTTAGAAGTGAAAAGTTTCTATAATTTGCACCTGTACTATATGTGCTTGTAGGTTAAAAACGAGGGTCTTTATCGAAGTTTCACATTTGCTAACAAACACATTCGCGATTAGGCAAAATACAGAGAGAATGGTTTACGTGTTGAACGTGAGAAAATAGCAAGACTTGCATAAAAAAACTTGAGTCCAAAAGCTCACTGTTTTCTTCGCATATTTTCCAAACAAGCAAATGAAAAAACCAAGAGAATATTATCTCTATCTTCCACCCTAACGTTCGTCTAAACTTAGCGAACGTATGACCAAACATAGCAAATGGTTTATGATATGCAAATCGGTCTAAGATTAGCTTATTTTGATATTCAAAAGAAATATAATCTTTTTTAAGATACATATTTAATAAATATTGTTTGTTATATCTCTTCACTTACGTATTACTAAATAAATTTATATAAATTTTACTAAAAATATGATGAGCACACTTTGTTTTTTGGAGACTCTTTTCGCGGTGTTATTTAGTAAAAAAAATACTCTTATAACAAATTACTATTACATGGTTATTGACGGAGTAATAAAAGCTTTGCAGACACCATTGGTAAATATTAATACAACAAACACCTACCTTTTTTTTTGTGGTACATTTTGCATTGTTATTGAGCAATATTAAGATTAGATCAACTATTATAAATTAAATTTGATTATTGTAACAGATGGATATAAGAGATGCGTAATAAAAAATACATTTGATAGAAGTTTAATTTAAAAATACGCTACTAAATATTTGGACTCATGGAGCAAGATCTCATTACTGACTTTTATATTATAAATTTAAATACTTGCCTTAAAATGATAAGAATTTTAAGATTTATTGTTTATATGAAAACAATTAAGGATAGAGAAAAAAAAAAAAAAACTTCAATTTCAACGAATAGATAAATATATTGTATTTATCACATCAAAAAAGTTGACACTGTCAAATATTAGATCTTACTAGCTACCTTGTTTTCTCAACCAACTCCCTGAAGGCTAATTTATTTTCTAAAGTGTTTCACATATTACATTTTGTTCATTCACATTAACAAATACTATTATTTAAATTTAGTTAAATGAAATCTAAACCTGGGTTTGAATTTTAAATTTTAATATACCATATAAAATTAATAGATATAAAAGAATATAATTTTTATATATTTTCATTATTTTTATTCAATCAAAAGGTTTTTCGTTTGTAATTTGTTCATATACAAGAAGTAATTTATTACTCACAGTACAAATATTATGTCCTATTAAATATGTGACTTTGAGACCATTTCAAATATATATTAAAAAAATTACTTAATCTAAGAGACTAAAACACTCACAAAAAAACATAACCAAAAAACTTGTTATAATGAATGAAAAATATAAACCTTTTAGGTGGAAAACTGGTTAACCTACTCCCCACAATAAATAAATAAATAAAATCTCTAATCACGTAATCTGCGTAAAAAAAGGAATAAAGTGTATCATTTTAATAATAAAAAATCTAATTGATTTATACTACGATAGGTACATTCCCTTACATCAATGAATGACTCCTTTTGGTCATGGTCAGCTGAGTCCTAATCAGTTTAAATTTAAATTGATGTTTTTTCAAGAAACTATGATTTGTTTTATGACCAAGGTATTTAGATTAATTGTGCACTATAGTGGTCACATACTCAGTCAAATTTTGACATAATCTTAAACAGAGTATGACAATAAAAGATATCGAAACAAATGCCGATTATAGTACGATTTTTTGACCCGGAAACTCTCGAGTAATACCTACTGAAAGAGGATCCACGCTATTCTAGGGTTGATTTTGTTTGTTTTTCGTATGAATTTTTTAGGGTTGAATTGATTTGGAAAAAGTGTATTATTGATTATTATTTATGGAAAGAATGAAGCAGCATGAAAGAGGAATTAGTCAACGGTCAGAAACGACCCATAAATTGTTTTTATTCTCTTTATAATTGAGAAGCACTGTTGAAGCAAACATGGTTTCCTTGTCACCCCTTTTCCCCAGCTCATCTAACCTTGTATTTAGCAGGGCATGGGCAAATTATGTCATGCCAAATTTAGCCTTACAAACGTCCTTTTATACCCAAAAATACTTTTTTCTTCACACCAACAAAAAAATTACATAATCACCATGAAAATATTATACTATTACATGCATCAGTGCTTCCTTTCTACACTCTCACTGTGAGTGAGTGAGTCATTTTAATGGTTGTTGAGATGTATATCTCAATCATGCCATGTACAACCCCTCGATGGGACCTTAACTTTTAAAATGAACCAAGTTCTTAACTAATTTATGCTTCCCCATATAATAATATGATTAGCATTGTTGTTTTCTGTTCGCTACTCCCGAGAAATAGTGTGTTTGTATTCACTTGGACATGTTATGGAGTGAGATCATAATCATTATAAAATATGAGCTAGAGGTGTTGGATCGGATTGTTGCACGAACAAAACAAAACAAAAAATGCCTATATCATTACGTTATATATGGATATTAAGGCTACCCGCGAGTCACAATAATTAAGACATGTTATGATCATTAAACTACACTAATCATGCTTAACATGTCACTACAATTAAGAGATGTAATGGGAGGTGAAGATTTTCAGTTTTCCGTGGAATTATTGTGATATTTAAGGCTGTGTTTGGAGATTTTTACCTCATGGAAATGGGGACAGGCACAAAAATCCACGAGCACATATTTTCGGATAAGGATCGTACTACATCTTCAATACCTATTTGTGTTTTAAAATATTTTCCTAATAATTATTGGATGATTATACTTTTAGTCATTTTCTGATATAGTTTAATAAAATAGATTTTATAATTTAACGTTTATTAAAGGAAATTTTTTCATATTTTTTTGTTGTTGTTATTTTGATATAGATCTCACAAACACCAAGAAAATCAGGAAATGAATTGTCCAAAGAAATAAAAAGAAAAGGAACTCGATATGGGAGATCATACTCTCCATCTTGTTGAATGCAATTGTCATCGTCATCTTTATGTGAAGCAATTATTACATGGATTAGGATAATGTAATTCCACACTATCTATATGAAATATATCATTATTTATTATCGTAAATTAAAATATACAACATTTTTGGATTTCGTTTAATAAACTTTAATTGGATTGTACCTTTTTGTCCTTCTATATCATAACTGGCAATTTGCACCAAACCGGTATGTCATTTTGCTAGTTCTAATTAGGACCCCATAATTTCAAACAAGATAATAATTCTTCTATTCAAGGGGTCACAAAATAGTCAAATATGAACTATTTAAAAATTTATGAAACAAATCTCATTCAAGGTTCCTATAATTAATGTATGAAAAATGTGTTAATTAATTTTTTTTACCACCATAATTCGGACTCTTGGATGAAATTCCAAGCATCTTCATATGTTTTACTCTTTGAAACGGGCCATTGAACTACTTCTCAATTACCGACAATTAAAACTTTTGATATCAGCCTTGCTTTCAGATTAAGTGATGATGATAATTTTCTAGGAAGTAATAAACAAATAAACATGGATTAACATAAAGGGACGGTTAAGATTAAAGGATACTTAAACTGTAACAATAGTGGGCCAAAAGTTTAGGGTAGCTGATAAAATAAGAATGATTATATATGTTGGTGGCAATTGAAGTGAGATTAGGGTGGAGAATTAAGGGGTGTGGTTGTCTCCTTGAGGACCATACAAACCCTAGAAAGTCAAAAAGATGCTATCCACTGCTTCCATTTAATCCAACAAGTTACTTTCAATTACTTATTAACCCTTTTATTATTGTTGTCTACTAGCCCTACACTATCCTTAATCTAGTAGCCAACCCGCGAATTTAATTAAAAGTGTTTGGTATCTGTCTTATTGTAGATGCCTGATTAAGTGTAAGAACAAGTGTAATTATGATAAAGCTTCAAAAAGAGTACTGAAAAAGAGAGATAACTGAGAAAATGTTTATTTAATGGCCACTGTAGTTGCAAAACCATCCACAAAACATTAATGATTCAATGTTTCGACCTTTTGTTCCTAGCTAGTTTTAGGTAGTACAGTGACTTGTTACTGCTTAATCGACATGCCGACAAACTTTTCATGCAATGTAATAATTAATCAGCCCTTATTTCAAAGTTAATTTTCTTATATTTAATCGTAATTCGTGAGCAACTCTATCATGTTTGGATTATAGCTTTTCAAGTACTGTGTTCTTCAAGAAAAATCATTTTTCTAACTCTTGTTTAAATCATGATTTGAAATTTAAAAGTGTGTTAATGTTTTGTCAAACATAAATTTTAGGAAACAGAACTACCCCTACAACATTTAAGCGCGTATATTTTTATCTGGAGACTTTGAAAAGTTACGTATTGATTCCTGAACTTTCTAAAAATCAGTTTTTTTTTAACCAACAAACTTTCTAAAAATCGGTATTGCTATTTTGTTAAACATTTTCATGAGTATAGACTTAAAGATGAGTTTTTTAAAAAGATAGTTCGAATACATTACATCATGGGTTGTGTTCGGAAACCCTTTGGTTTTTATATGCAGTGCACACTTAGTAAAAAATACTTTTATACTTTTTTTTTTCGAGTGAAATACGTTAACAAGTTACATGGTAGATCTATTAAGATAATATCTAATTATAATTTGCTAACTTATTACCACTAAAAACATACTAGTTGCACGTTAACAAACTCTACCACTTTTTAATTTGTACTGTTTTACTTAAAAGATATATAAATATGCAATGCAATATTATTATAATTCAAATTATGAATATCTAAAATTTATATTTTGATTATTAATTCTAATTAATTAATTTAATATATAAAAATAATTATTTTGTAATTAATTAAAAATATACAACAAGATTATAATATATATATACATACATATATATATATATATATATATATATATATAATATGAGCTCTCCAACTATTCTTGATATATTTAGGTATTAAATATTCTATTCAAAATTATTTTAATAATTATTTTTTTTCTAAAAATTCTCTCAAAACAAGTTCATGTTTTTCTGTTAGGCTTTTAAAATATTACTATTAAAAAAAGTCATGCACAAGGAAAAATCAAATTTGAATTTTGACGAATCTTTGTCTAAAAGAAGTACTTGATTAGGTATAAATTGATTTACAAGATAATAAATCTAATGATATAATTAAAAGATTTAAGGTATGATTGATTGTTAAGCATTTACATAAACGAAGAGTTTAAATTATTTTGAAACATTCTCTTGGATGAAAGAAGTTAATGTTATCCAATTTATTCTATTAGTTGCAGCAAATGATCAGTTGGATTTTATAGTAGCTTGTTTTCTTATTTGTGACTTATAAGAAGAGGTATATGATTCACCACCAAGTTTACATCTTAATCATTTACAATAAGTTCACTAATTGTAAAAGTTTGGCTTAAATAAGTTACAAGAGAATGAAATTTAAAATTTATTTTAACTCTTATATCTTTATGCTTTGTTCAAATTAATATAGTTACTCCTTGTTTGTAAAGATTACAAGTTTATTTTTATTTATTATTATTTTTGTCTATGTTAATGAAATGATTCTCGCCTGAAAATAATATATTAGAATTAAATGTTATCAAGAATAATCTTAATACTAGTTTTGAGATCAAGGACATTAATTATTTTCGTTATTTCTTAAGATTGGAGTTTTATTAATCTATTACTGGATTGTCATAACCAAAAGAAAACATTGTTTTAATTTATTATCTAACGATGACATATTAGCTTCTATTATCTTTTTTGGATTCATATTTCACATTGTACATTTATCAGAAAAATTGTTGAATAACTCGTGTTGAAGACTTGTAAGGTGTTAACTTTATTTAACTGATAATCGTTTAAATATTTGTTTTGTTATCAAATAGTTGAGTCAATATCTTTTTCAATCAATACAACTTTACAAATTGTCTACCATGTTCTTAAATATTTAAAGAATCTCTATATGTTGGTATATGTTTTCTCTTTCCAAAACAATTTTAGTATTTGAGCATTTTTATATTTTAATTGAGCATGTTGTTCTAATAGTACCTATCCTATTCTATCACATACTATTATATTTTGTCTCAAAATATTTAGGTTTCTTGGAAGTTCAAAAAGTATAAGACTGGTTCTAAATCTTTTAGTAAAACTAAGTATATAGAACATTAGTTTACTCCAGTACTTATATTATTATATTATTTATATATTAACTTAAATATCTTGATTCATACTCCTTTTACAATTTCATGTAATAATAGAAAAATTATACACATAAGAAAAAATTTCAAATTTCATAAATTTACAAAACATATCAAAATTAATTATCATTTAACTAGAATATTTAGATTTATACCGGTGAATATATGATATTAATAAAATAATGAATCAAAATATTTAGTCATATTCAATACATAATAGTAAAATATAAAATAAATAACGTGGATTGTAAGATGGGACAAATCAATTCACATTTTAACTTACATGAACTGTGAATTATACAAACATATGCTGATGGATAAAGATAGGATAAATTAGTCCACACGTATGAACTGCAAATTATACAAGACAAACATATGTTAGCTAATAGACTTAAATATCTAACTTATTCTTATTTTTTCATAGAGGATAACATGTCTTCATTATATCTCTAAAATTGTGTGACTTTTTTTTATTTAGAACTAGTTTTGAATGACCGAAAAGAATGGAAATGAGAAAAAATAGAGTAAAATATCAGGTTAAGAATATGTTTGGATTTAAAGATGAATTTAAGGGAATGACAAAAGGGTAGATTTAAGATGAAAGTATGGAGAAAATATTTGTGTTTGAATTAAAAGAAATATGTTAAAAAATTAAGAGAAAGTTTATAGAAATTTATGAAAGATGTGATATGTGTGATGGATAAAATAATTTTTTAATAGATAAAATTATAGTTAAAATTAATTGATTGAGTGTGATAAATAAATTACTATTTTCTAATTAATAAAATTATAAATTATAAATTATTTTAGAATAAAAGTTAAATTATTATTTTATAAATTCATTTTAATTATTATTATAATTTTAATTTATTATTATTATTAATTAATTATTTTATAATCTTATTATTACAATTATTATTTATAATTTTATTATTATAATAAAAAACATTCACTTTCTTCACAGAACCTTTGATGCATTGCGAAGAAAGTCCAACATCGAATTTTATTATCATTATCTGCTTTTAAATAATTTTTTATTTATACGAATCTACTTTTTGTTTAGTAATTCGCATTCTTTAATTTTCCATCTGGGGAAGTAGACGAACATTAAGGATTTATTTCGATTGAGGAGTGGATTTAAAAGAGTAGATTTGAGATTATTTGAGAGTAAAGTGTGTAGAAAGTTTGATTGTTTGAATTAAGGGAAAAATTATAAGATCTAGATAAAAAATTTATAAAAATTTGTAAGTGATGTAATAGATGTAATTGATAAAATAATGTTTTAATAGATAAAATTGTAGGTTAAATTAATTTAAAATTAAATATAATTAATGTATTAAGTAAAATTAATGAATTATTATTTTTTAATTGATATAATTATAATATTATCAATTATTTCTAAAATAAAAATTAAATTATTATATTTTATAAATTCATTTTAATTATTATTCTAATTTTGATTTTATTTTTATAATTTTATTATGACTTTTATTTTTATATTAAATATGAATCTCATTAATATTTTATTTTTTAAATTATTTTATTACTTTTAGTATTTTTTTAAATTATTTTATTATTAATAAATATTTTTATTATTATATAAATATAAATATTAATATATTAACAATTAAATAAATTATATATAAATGTTAAAAAATACTCTTACCCTCGCAAATCTTCGGTGGAAGTGAAGAAAGTTTACTATCAACTTTTTTTTCGATTTCCGTTTGATATTAATATTTTTTATTTGTTTTTTGAACTTTCTTCTTATTCTTATTCGAATCATCGTTGCAAATCAACGCCCGGAACCAAACGTACTGTAAGAGAGTGAAAAATGAAAAAAACTTTGTAAAAATTTATAAAAATTTATAAGTAATTTAGTTGATAAAATAGATTTGAAAGAAATTATAAAATAATATATTTATAACATGACCAAATTACCCCTTATAAGCTAATTATAATTAAGAAATTAATTTTATTTTTATTATTTATTTTAATATTTATTTTGATTGTTAATTTATTATTATTTGAATTATTTTACTGTAATTATTATTATTTTATAAAAAATATGTTATTATTATTATTATTTTTATTTATTAATATTATTATATAAATTTATTATCACTATTTATTATTATATTATTACTATTATTTATTATTAATATTGTTATATAAATTTATTTTATTATACTAATCAATTATCATATTTTATATAATATAATCAATTACGCTTACGTTACAATAAAGGAAAGTAAAGATAACTCCGTAATTCCTTTTCACTCAATTCACTTTCTTCGTATTTTGTTTGTAAGAGCAGAGAGGTTCCAACCAGTCATCTCCCACAAATTCGTGTTTGTATTCTCTTTCCAAATCACTTATTCTCAAATATGTCTTTGTGAATAAAACTTAACCCGAAACAAAATAAACTTGACATTGATGAATTATATTTATGATTTCATAACATTTAATAAATTTTAGTTCATAATAAAATGTATTAAAAATGTTTTAGAAAAATTGTTTTAAAATATTTTATTGAAATTAACATAAACTAATAGTCAAAGAGAAAAAAAAATCAATAATAATCCAAAGTTCACTAATGTATCAACACTTTGTACGTGCTTTGTTGCTTTTTTCTTTTCTCAACGTGATCAAGTTGAACATTCCTGGTCTAAAGATCTATTCGTTCAACTTTATGTTGAAGAGTAGCAATTATAATACTGGTCCATTAAGGAGGAAAAAACGTGAGTATCTATAAAGTTGTTTTCTATGTATTGCGTGAATGAACGTTTGAATTTGTTACAAGAAATGTGTATATTTAGTGTTTAACTAATTTGAACAAAAAATATTTTAAAATGAAACATTTTATGTGAAAAAGAATTAATACTTAAGTCAATGTATAATATGACACGACTGATGGTATATTGTTAAAAAAAAGTTATCAGGTAATTCTAACAAATTTCAATTCATATATAATTTTTAAAATAAAGTCTACACTCTTCCACATATTTCTGCATCTGCATTTATATCTGCTCATGTATATAGTACAATCATCGCAGTTTACAAAACAACAAGAAAAGCAAGGGTAAGCAAGTGAAAATAAAATTTTCTAATATAATCAATACACGCAAAAAGAGCAAACCATATTAGTTATTCACAAGAATTTCTTAAAAGATTAACATATAAGTTTCAATACTAAATATATATAAATAGAACAGAATATATCAATCA